>Ga0335084_10006734_pt1 | contig 11430 bp, 11 predicted proteins | sample Lox_Sample_44_FD_206721 | JGI IMG/M metagenome (GOLD analysis project Ga0335084, IMG submission 206721) | Soil microbial communities from Loxahatchee National Wildlife Refuge, Florida, United States - Lox_Sample_4.4 | ecosystem: Environmental > Terrestrial > Soil > Wetlands | place: USA...
CTCCATGGTCTCGGGCGGCATCTCGAGCTCGACGGGGCGCGGGCGGCCGCTTCGGAGCTGCACGAACGCCTCGCGCACGGCCGCGGGGATGTCCGGCACCTGGAGCACTCGCCGCCGCCACTTGGTGACGGGCGCGATGCAATCGAGCTGGTCGTTGACCTCGTGGAGGAGCCCGATGTTCTTGCCGATCTGCTCGCGAGGAATCTGGCCCGAGAGCATGAGCACGGGCGACGACGCGGAGTAGGCCGTGCTGAGCCCAGCGGCGGCATTGAGCAGCCCCGGACCGGGGACGACGAGCGCCGTGCCGATGCCGCCGCCCGCGCGCGCGTAGCCGTCGGCCATGTAACTCGTCGCCTGCTCGTGGCGCGTCGTGATGAAGCGGATTCGCTTCTCGTCGCGCAGCGCCGCCATCACGCCGTAGAGCTGGACGCCCGGCAGGCCGAACACGACCCGCACGCCTTCATTGTAAAGGGACGCCACGAGCGCTTCGCCGCCAGTCATCCTGGCCATGTCGGGTTCTCCTGCATGCTACCGGGCCGCCCACAAGAGCCCATCCGCTTCGTTGGCGTCCTCGACTGCGGGCTCAACGTACACGGAGTACGCCTCGCCCGCAGCCTTCGGACGCCGCCTCGCATCTGGACCCGTCTCGACGACCTCTGGCAGTGCTCTAGGGTTGCTCGACGGCGCCGCTTGCGATCAGCGTGTCGATCCGGTTGGCATCGTAGCCCAGAAGGCCGGACAGCACCAGACGGCTGTGCTCACCCACGCGGTAGGGCGCCGGCCCCGCCGGGTGGACGGGGTGGCCGTCCCAGTGGTACGGGCTCGCCGTCACCCTGACGCTGCCGCGCGCCGGGTGCGGCACCGATGGGAACGCTTGGCGGGCCTCGAGATGAGGGTGCGCGACGACCTCGCGCGGCTCGAGCACCGGCGCGGCGGGAATGCGCGCGGTCCCGAGCGCCGCCAGCGCCTCATCCACCGAGCGAAAGCGCGCGAGCCAATGTCCGATCAGGTCGCGGAGGAGCGGCCAGTGCTCCCGCCGCGCTTGCGCCGTGGCGAAGCGCGGGTCGTTGGCCAGCTCCGGGCGGTCCATCATCTCGAGCAGGCGCGGCCAGATCTCCGTCGAGCCCGCGGTCTGGAGCGCCAGATAGCGCCCGCCGACCTCGTACACGCCCATGCCCGGGCGCGGCGAGCCGATCTCCTCGCCGCCGTTGAGCACCGCGGCGATCGAGACGTCGTCCGCGGCGATGAGCGTCTCCAGCATCGAGACGTCGATCCGCGCGCCCGCGCCAGTCCGCGCGCGGCGCAGGAGCGCGGCGAGGATCGCGCCGAAGGCGTGGGTGCCCGACAACACGTCGGCGGCCTGGAGGTTCTGGGATCGCGGCGCCGGCGCATCGCCCTGGTCGAGGTGCATGAGACCGGAGGCGGCGCTGATGATGTGGGCGAAGGCGGGGCGCGCACGCCAGGGCCCCGTCTGGCCGAAGCCGGAGATGGAGCAGTAGACGAGATCCGGCTTGACGGCGGCGAGCGTCTCGTAACCCGCGCCGAGGCGCGCCGCGACCCCCGGGGCGAAGTTCTCCACGGCGACGTCGGCCTTGCGCGCGAGGTCGAGCACGATCTCGCGGGCCTCGGGGCGCCCGAGGTGGAGCCCCACGCTCTGCTTGCCGACGTTGATCCGGGTGAAGTAGGTGCTCTGGTCGTCGCGCCCCGGCTCGAGCTGCAAGTGTCCCTTGCGCATGTCGTCGCCGCCTGGTGCGCGCTCGATCTTGATGACACGGGCCCCCAGGTCGGCGAGAAGTCGCGTGCAGTAGGGACCGGCCAGGACCCGCGTGAAGTCGAGGACTACGAGACCGTGGAGGGGAGCGATGTCTTCGTTCACCGGGGGAAGTATAGCAGGGTGTTCAGTTGACTGGGCGCGCCGCTGCCGCCTACACTCGCGGGTGGCCGAGCCCATGATCGAATTCTTCAATCCTGACGATGCACCTGCGCCGGGCGCCTTTTCGCGCGCGACGCGCGCGGCGGGGCTCGTCTTCGTCTCGGGCACCGGCGCCGGCAACGACATCGGGGGGGCGCCGCGCGAAGGGACGGCCGCCCAGCAGACGCGCTGGGCGCTGGAAAATGTCGAGGCGATCCTGCGCGCCGCCGGCTCGTCGCTCGATCGTGTGGTGCAGGTGACGCTCCTGATCCAGGATCCTGCCGACTACCACGAGATCAACGCCGAGTACGTGAGGCACTTTCCGAAAGGGCTGCCGGCGCGGCACACGGCGCGCTTCGGCGTGCCCACGCTGGCCAAGGTCGCGTTCGCCTGCATCGCGCTCGGGCCGGACGCGGCGCGGGCCCGCTGAAGGGCTGGCGACCGTGGATCCGCACGCCCTGCCGCCCGAGACCGCCGCGCTCCGGGACCGCCTGGGTGCGTTCCTCGAGGGAGAGCTGCTGCCCGCGGAGCGGCGAGAGCAGGTCGTCGACCCCGCGCAGGCGAGCCCCGAGCTCAGGCGCTTCGCGCGGACGCGCTCGGCCGAGCTCGGCTTCTACCGGCTGGCGCAGCCGGTCGAGCTGGGCGGCGACGGACTCGGGCCCATGGGGCTCGCCGCGCTCTGCGAGGAGATCGCGCGCTCCCAGTGCGCCCTCGGCGGCCTCGTTCTCGGCGGCGACGGCGGTCTCCTGCGCGTCGCCTCGGGCGCCCAGCGCGAGCGCTTTCTCCTTCCGGTCCTGCGCGGCGAGCTGACGGCCGCGCTGGCGTTCACCGACGCCCGCGAGGGACCGCGCACCACGGCCGTGAGGCGCGGAGATGCGTTCGTCGTCTCCGGCGTCAAGTCCTTCGTCACCGGCGGACCGCAGGCCGACCTCCTCCTGGCTGTCGCGAAGGTCACGGACAATCCCGGCGGCGCGACGGGGACGGCCCTGTTCGTCGTGAGGCGGGAGGCGCCGGGCGTGAAGCTCACGAGCGAGATCCGCACGCTCGACGGCGGGCTCCACGGCGAGTTCGAGCTGGCAAACGTCCAGGTGCCCGCCGCCGACATGCTGGGGGAGATCGGCCAGGGAGTGCCGAAGGCGCTCGAGAGCATCACCGCCCTCCGCCTCCGCGCCGCGGCCGCCGCCTGCGGCACCGCGCGGTGGACCCTCGACTACGCGCTCGGCCAGGCGCGCCGCCCGCACAGGACGGGCGTGCCCCTCGGCGACCGCGAGCAGGTCCAGGCCATGCTCGGCCAGAGCGCCATGGATCTTTTCGCCGCCCGCGGCGCACTGTACGCCGCGGCGCGGGCCGCCGAGGCGGGCGACGCGGAGACGGAGGTCGCGATGGCCAAGGCGGTTGCCACGGAGGCCGTCGCCCGCATCGTGGACCGCGCGATCCAGCTCTGCGGCGGCGCGGCCGTCGTCGAGGGGCATCCGCTCGCGCGCCTCTACCGCCGCATCCGCGCCTGGCGCATCGCCGAGGGCACGACCGAGATCCTGCGCCTGACTGTCGCCCGCCGGCTGCTGGCCGCCGATCGCTCACCCCAGGGAGGCTCGTTCGATGCGACCTAACAAGCTCCGCGAGCTGCTTCGCGCAGGGAAGCCGACCCTCGGCACCCATATCCATTCGGCGTGGCCCGCTACCATCGAGCTGGCCGGGCACTCCGGGATGTTCGACTACATCGAATTCGCCGGAGAATACGCGCCCTACGATCTCTTCGCGCTCGAGAACCTGGCCCGCGCGGTCGACACCTTCCCTCACCTGTCGGCGATGATGAAGATCGAGCAGCAGCCGCGCACGTACGTGGCCGTGCGCGCAATCGGCTCGGGGATCCAGAACGTGTTGTTTGCCGACCCGCGCACGCCCGCCGACGTCGCCGAGTGCGTGCGGGCGGTGCGGGCCGAGGCCCCGGGGCACGGCGGGATCCACGGCGTCGGGATGCGGCGTGACGTCGGCTACGTGATGGACGTGGGATCGCCCGCTTTCGTGCAGGCGCTCGACGACGCCGTCGTCGCCATCATGATCGAGAAGGCGCCGGCCGTGGACGATCTGGAGGCTGTGCTTGCGGTCAAGGGCGTGGACATGGTCCAGTTCGGGCCGGCGGACTATTCGATGAGCGTCGGGCTGGCGGGGCAATGGGATCATCCGAAGGTGGTGGAGGCCGAGCGCCGCATGATCAGGACGGCGCTCGGTCTCGGCATCGCCCCGCGGGTCGAGATCAGCCGCCCCGACCAGGCCAAGCCCTACCTCGACCTGGGCGTCCGCCACTTCTGCATGGGCTGGGACGTCGAGATCCTTTTCGAGTGGTTCAAGCGCGAAGGAGAGACCATGCGCAAGATCCTGGAGGGACGCTAGGCATGCGCGCCTCGTTCTACGAGGGTGGGCGACGATTCAGAACGGGCACGGCGCCGGAGCCGAAGGCCGCGTCCGGAGAGGCCGTGCTCAAGGTCAGGCGCGTGGGGATCTGCGGCACGGATCTGCACATCTTCCAGGGCGACCTCGACCACCGCATCCCGAAGGGCGGCATCATCGGCCACGAAACCTTCGCGGAAGTCGCCCTAGCGCCAGCCGGCAGCGGCTTCGCCGCTGGCGACCACGTCGTGGTCGAGCCGCTCCGCTTCTGCAACGCCTGCCGTGCCTGCAAGATGGGCGCGCCCTATCTCTGTTACAAGCTCCAGGTGCGCGGCGTGGAGCTGCCGGGCGGCATGCAGGAGTACTGGGCGGTGCCGACGGAGCGCATGATCAAGGTGCCGGCTGGGATCCCGGACGACCAGGCCGCCGTGATCGAGCCGCTCGCCATCGCGACCCACACCGTCGGGCGGGCGAATGTGAAGAGCGGCGACGCCATCCTCGTTTTCGGCGGCGGCCCCATCGGCGCGCTGATCGCGATGGTCTCGCGGCATCGGGGCGCCCGCGTCGTCATCTCGGAGGTCAACCCGTTCCGCGTCGAGCTCCTGAAGGGGCTGGGCCTGGAGGTGATCGGTCCCGGCGTGGACGCCGTGAAGTTCGCCACCGACTGGACGGGCGGCGAGGGTGTGGATGTGGCCTTCGAGGTGACCGGGAACGCGGCCGCGGTCAAGCAGATGACCGACGCGGTCCGCGTCTGGGGTACCGTCAGCGTCGTGGCCATCTACGCCGAGCCGATGGCGGTCAAGCTCTACCCGATGTTCGCCCGCGAGCTCACGATGCAGGGCACCCGGCTCTACGCGCGCGCAGACTGGGACGAGGCGATCCGCCTTGCGGCCTCGGGCGCCGTGCCGCTGGGGCCGCTGGTCAGCCACAAGATCCCGCTCGAGGGGCTCCAGGAGGGCATGGAGCAGGCCCTCCGCGGCGGGCCCGTGATGAAGGTGCTGGTCGACCTCACCGCGTAGCCCGGATCATCCATGAACGGATCGCCCGCTCGGCGGATGGGGCCTGTCACCAGGAGCCGCTCCCGCGCCGGCGGTGCGACACCCGCTCGCCTGACTCGCAGCCCTGCCGGCTGCGCACAGGCCTCGGGGGGCCGACTCCGCCGCCGGCGCGGGAGCGGCCCCCGGTGTCGCCCACCCGTTGCCCCATTGCCTGATCGTGAATAGTCAAGATTCTGCCCTCGGTTGAGCGGTATCGCCGTCTGGAGTAGACTGCCGCCATGCCGACAGCGCAGGTTAATGGGGTCAGCCTTTTCTACGAGGAGGCGGGCGACGGCACGCCGCTCGTCTTCGTCCACGAGTTCGCGGGCGAGGCGCGGAGCTGGCACCTTCAGGTGCGCTTCTTCGCCCGCCGCTATCGCACCATATCGTACAACGCGCGCGGGTACCCGCCGTCCGACGTGCCCGAGGACCCCAAGGCGTATTCCCAGGACCAGGCCGCGGACGACATCCGCGGGCTGCTCGACGCCCTCGGCATCCGGAGGGCGCACGTCTGCGGGCTCAGCATGGGCGGTTACGCCACGCTTCACTTCGGGCTCCGCTATCCCGAGCGCGCGCTCTCGCTCGTGGTCGCTGGCGCGGGCTACGGCAGCGTGCCCGGCGAGAGGGAGAGGTTCCGCCGGGACGTCGAGGAGACGGCGCTCCGCTTCGAGCGCGACGGCATGAAGGCCGTCGCCGAGTTCTACACGAAGGGCCCGACACGCGTGCAGTTCATGGACAAGGACCCGGCGGGCTGGCGGGAGTTCTACGACATGTTCTGCGCGCAGTCCGCGAAGGGCCACGCGCTGACCATGCGCGGCGTGCAGATGTCGCGGCCGTCCGTGTACGAGCTCGAGGCCGGCATGGAGCGCATGACCGTGCCGACGCTCATCGTGACGGGTGACGAGGACGAGCCGTGCCTCGAGCCCGCGCTCTTCATGAAGCGCAAGATCCGGTCTTCCGGCCTCGTGGTCATGCCCAGGGCCGGCCACACCGTCAACCTCGAGGACCCCGACGCGTTCAACCGGGCCGTCCTCGATTTCCTGACGGCGGTGGACGCGGGCCGCTGGCCGCTGAGGAACCCTGCCTCGGTCAGCGCCTCCGCCATCCTGCCGCCCGAACCCGCCAGACAGGGAGTGTCGACACGATGAGCCTGCCCCTCGATCCCTACACCGTCATTGACCTCACCCGCGCCCGGTCCGGTCCCACCTGCGTGCGACAGCTGGCCGACATGGGCGCCCACGTGGTACAGATCTCGGCCCGCGAAGACACCGAGGGCGACTTCGTCCGGCGCGGCTTCGACTCGCTGAATCTCCACCGCAACAAGCGCTCGCTGACGCTCGACCTCAAGTCGCCGCGCGGGATCGACATCATCAAGCGCCTGGTCGCCAAGGCCGACGTCGTCGTGGAGAACTTCCGCCCCGACGTCAAGCACCGGCTCGGCATCGACTACGAGACGCTGTCGAAGCTGAACCCGCGGCTCATCTACGCCAGCATCTCGGGCTTCGGCCAGACAGGGCCGTACCGGGACAGGCCGGGCTATGACCAGATCGCGCAGGGCACGGGCGGGCTCATGTCGGTGACGGGGCTGCCGGGGCAGGGGCCGGTGCGGGTCGGCATTCCCATCGCGGACCTGACGGCCGGCATCTTCCTCGCGCAGGGCGTTCTCGGGGCGCTCATCGAGCGCGAGCGCTCCGGCAAGGGGCAGTGGGTGCACACGTCGTTGCTCGAGGCCATGGTCACCATGCTGGACTTCCAGGCCGCGCGCTGGCTCATCGAGGGCACCATCCCGCCGCAGGCGGGCAACGACCACCCGACGGGCATCCCGACCGGCGTGTTCAAGACCTCCGACGGGCACATCAACATCGCCGCGTCGGGCCAGCACATGTTTCGCCGGCTCTGCGAAGCCCTCGGCACCGAGCCGCTGCTGGAGGACCCTCGCTTCAAGATGGCGCCCGACCGTTCGAAGAACCGGAAGGCGCTGACCGTCGAGCTCGAGAAGGCGCTCGTTGGCAAGACCAGTGCCGAGTGGGTGGAGCTGCTGAATGCCAAGGGCGTGCCCTCGGGCCCGATCCTCAACATCAAGGAGACCTTCGAGAACGAGCAGGTGCAGCACCTCGGGCTCGCGGTGACGGTGAAGCATCACGCGCTGGGCGAGATGCGCCTTCAGCGGCCGCCCGTGACGTTCTCGCGCACGCAGCCTTCGGTGCGCACGGCGGCCCCGGACATCGGCCAGCACACCGACGAGATCCTCGGTGAGCTCGGTTTCTCCGCCGAGGACATTGCGGGCCTGCGCCGGGACAAGGTGGTCTAGGGGGATGGCCGAGCACTTTTCCCCGGCCGAGGTCGCCGATCTCCTCGAGAGCGCCCTTGCCGCCGTCCGCGCGGAGGTCGAGGCGCTGCCGAAGGCGGTTCACGTCTGGCATCCCGATCCCGACGATTGGTCGATCAACGAGATCCTCGGGCACCTGATCGAGGCCGAGCGCCGGGGCTTCGCGGGGCGGATCAAGATCCTCCTCGCGTCGAAGGACCCCCAGCTCGAGGGCTGGGACCAGAACGAGGTCGCGCGCGGGCGGCGCGACGACATGAAGGCGGCGGCCAAGCTCGTGAAGGAGCTGGAGCGCATGCGGGCCGAGAGCGTGACGATCGTGCGCGGGCTCAAGCCCGGCGACCTCACGCGTGGCGGCCAGCACCCCAAGGTGGGCTGGCTGCGCGTGGAAGATCTTCTGCAGGAGTGGGTCCACCACGACCGGAACCACATCAAGCAGATCTTCTCCAACGTGCAGGCCTGGGCCTGGCCGTACATGGGGAACGCGCAGAAATTCGTGGGGGAGTAAGGAGCGCAACGATGTACGAGCACGACGCGGACGACGAGTATTCGAGCAGCGGCGATCCGGAAGAACGCTCCATCGGGCCGGCCGTCTTCAACGACACCGTGGGCGTGCTCGCCCCCGCGGGGCCCGTGTGCCTGCGCGAGACCGCGACCGTCACGGACGCTGCCCAGCGCATGGTCCACGCGCGCCAGGCGGCCGTGCTGGTCGTGGACGCGGGGGGCAGGCTGACCGGCATCTTCACCGAGCGCGATCTTTTGACGCGCGTCATCGGGCGCGGGCTCGACCCCAAGGGCACGGCGCTCTCAGCGGTAATGACGCCGAACCCCGAGGTGCTGTCGCTCCGCGACCGGGTCGCCTACGCCGTGCACTGCATGAGCGTGGCGGGCTACCGCACGGTGCCGCTCGTGGACGCCGACAGGAAACCCGTCGGCATCGTGACGGTGAGCGACGTCATCCGCTGGCTCGCCAACCTCTTCCCGGCCACCGTGCTCAACCTGCCCCCGGGCGGCGACACCCTCAAGCGCCCAGGTCAGGTCGATTCGGGTTAGACCGCGTTCATGTCTCGGATGAGGGCCTGCAGGCGCGGGTCGTCGAGAGAGGGCTGGAAGGCCGGGTAGAGCTGGGTGCGGTCGCAGATCCCCTCGTAGCGTTGGCGGAGTTTCTCGCCGATCGTCCTCCACGTCGCCGTCACGGCGAAGTGGTCGAGCGTCTCGTCGCTGATCAGCTCCGCCATGCCTACCCAGTCCCCCTCGAGGCTCTTGGCGTGCAGCTGCGGCACCAGGTGGTCGAGGCCGTGGACGGCCAGCACCGCCTGGTAGGTGCGCGTCGAGGCATAGAAGGCGATCTGTTGTTTCACCGCTCGCTTGTTCCGATCCAGCTCGTCCGCGTCGTCTCCGACGACCACCATCGTTGACGCGCGGAAGGTGAAGTCCTTGAGCGAGCGGCCCGACCTGGCGAGCCCGACCTCGACGGCCGGGCGAATGACCTCGCGCAGGTACTTCGGGCTGTGGAAGGAATGCACGTGGAGCCCGTCGCAGATCTCGCCCGCCATCTGGGCCATGTACGGGTTGACGGCCGCGATGTAGATGGGGATGCGCGGGTGCTCGATGGGCCCAGGGTTGAAGAAGGGTGTCATGAGATCGAAGCGGTAGGACTGGCCGCGGAAATTGAGCGGCGCGCCCGTCTGCCAGCACTCCCAGATCGCGCGGAGCGCCAGCACCACCTCGCGCAGCCGAGGGCCCGGCGGCTCCCACTTGAGAGAGAAGCGCCGCTCGTTGTGCGCCTTGACCTGGGTGCCCAGGCCCAGGACGAAGCGGCCGCCCGAGACCTTCTGGAGATCCCACGCGGTGTGGGCGAGGATCATCGGGCTGCGCGGGAAAGCGACGGCGATGGCCGTGCCGAGCTGGATGCGAGAGGTGTTGGCGGCGGCGACGGCCAGCGGCAGGAAGGGGTCGTGCTTGGTCTCGGCCGACCAGAGCGCGCCCACGCCGAGTTCTTCGGCGCGGCGCGCGTAGGCCGGGATGTCGCGCAGGTCGAACGTCATGAAGCCGAGATCGAGCTTCACGGACATGGCCGGCTCAGTACTTGTGGATCGAGAACTCGATCTCCTTCTCCGTGATGAACTCGAGGAGCACGGGGATGCCCTCCTCGGTCTTCTTGATGCCGCGCTGGATCGCCGCGACGATGTCGCCGGGCTCGGTGACGCGCTCGCCGTAGCCGCCGAAGGCTTTCGCCATGTCGGCATAGTTGCCCGAGATGTCCGTGCTGCGGAATTTCTCGGTGGCCGTCTTCATGATCGGCAGCTCGATCGCCATGGAGAAGTTGTTCAGCAGGATCGAGAGGATCGGGATGCGCTCGCGCACCGCGGTCTCGAAATCCATGCCCGTGAAGCCGATGGCCGCGTCTCCCCACACGTTGATGCAGAGCTTGTCCGGGTGCGCCAGCTTGGCGCCCATGGCGAGGCCAAGGCCGTAGCCCAGCTGCGTCGTCTTGCCCCAGCCGATGTAGGAGAGCGGCTCCGTGCATTCCCAGAAGGGGGAGATCTGGTCACGCGGGCTGCCCGCGTCGTGGGTGACGATGCTTCGCGCCACGTCCACCGTGTGCAGGAGGTCCCAGAGCACGCGGTAGGGGGACAGCGGCTTGGCGCTCGACGTCAGCTTGGGCGACCACTGCGCCATCCACTCGGTCTTGATCCGCTTGATCTCGGCCGCGACGGCCTGCGCGCGGCCGCGGGGCTTGCCTTTAAGGCGGTCTTTCACCTCGGCGAGGAGGGCGTCCAGGGTCAGGCCGGCGTCGCCGACCAGCGCGTGCTCGGCCCGGATGTCCTTGTTGATGTCGGCCGGGTCGAGCGTGGAATGGATAATGGTCTTGCCCTTGGGCATGGCGACGCCGTAGTTCGTCGTCGAGAAGCTGCAGCCGATGCCGAAGATCACATCCGAGTTCTTCAGGAACTCGTGGAGCTGCTTCGACACCGAGCGGCCGCCGGAGCCGAGCGAGAGCGGGTGGTTCTCCGGGAAGGCGCTCTTGCCCTGGAGGCTCGTGGTCACCGGCGCCTCGAGCAGCTCCGCCAGCTGGCGCAGCTGGCTCCACGCTTGCGCGTAGTGCACGCCCTGGCCCGCGTAGATGACCGGCCGCTCGGCGGCCACGAGCGCCGCCGCCACCGTGGCCACGGCCTGCGGGTCGGGGCCGAATCGCATGCGCGGCGCGGCGACGTAGCTGAGGGGCTCGGGCACCTCTTCCTGGAAGACGTCGACCGGGATCTCGATCAGGACCGGGCGCGGGCGCCCGTTCTTCACCTGGGTGAAGGCGCGGCGGAGCGCGTCGGGCACGGCGTCGGCCATCGTCACCTGCTCGATCCACTTGGTGACGTGCCGATAGTTGATGAAGGAGTTGAAGTTCGGCGGGATGTTGGTGATGCGCCGCGGGTAGCCGCCCGGCAGGACGACGATCGGCACGGAGTCGCCGTAGGCCTGCGCGACGCCGCCGAAGGCGTTCTCGGACCCGGGCCCGTGCTGCATCGTGAAGACGCCGATCCTCTGCCCCGAGGTCACGCGGCTGACCGCGTCGGCCATGTGCAGCCCCGTGCGCTCCTGGCGCACGATGATGGTGCGGATGTCGGCCTGGGCGGCGGCCTCGATGATGGGGTTGACGGGATAGCCGATGAGGAACTTCACACCTTCACGCTTCAGGATCTCCGCGACAGCCGCGACCGCCTTCATGAGGTCTCCTTATAAAATGGGGGGGCCAGGGGACGACGCCG
>Ga0335084_10006735_pt1 | contig 11429 bp, 11 predicted proteins | sample Lox_Sample_44_FD_206721 | JGI IMG/M metagenome (GOLD analysis project Ga0335084, IMG submission 206721) | Soil microbial communities from Loxahatchee National Wildlife Refuge, Florida, United States - Lox_Sample_4.4 | ecosystem: Environmental > Terrestrial > Soil > Wetlands | place: USA...
GACGACCGTGAGCTGGGAGCCGACTCACGACTACGGCCGCGCGTTCGGCGACTTCGACTGGCACGAGAATCTCTCGACCCGCTTTGCGGTCCACTACACGCACAGCACCGAGACCGCGCAGGGCCAGCCGAACCAGGACGACTTCGAGAACTCGCAGATCCGCATCTCGGACGGGAACCAGATCTTCCAGGCCGGGCTGTTCGGTCCCGGCATCCAGATCCAGAAAGTCCGCTATCAGATGGCGTCGGTCGACGCGGGCCTGAAGTTCCATGGCCTGTCACTCGAAGGCGAGTACTACTTCCGGCTGGTCGACCAGCTCGACGGGACTCTGACCGACTCACTCGGCTTCAGCAACTTCAAGGACCACGGCTTCCAGCTGCAGGCATCCGCCATGCTGGTACCACAGGTCTTCCAGCTGTACGCCGGCGGGTCGATGATCTTCGGCCAGTTCGGCCAGCCCTGGGACTCACGCGTGGGCTTCAACTGGTTCCCGTTCGCGAACCAGAGCTTTCGCTGGAACAACGAAGTCGGCTTCTACGCCCACTGCCCGGTCGGCGGCATCGCGTATCCCTATCAAGTCGGAGGAAATGGCTTCCTGTTCCAGTCGAATCTCGAGCTCGCGTTCTGACTCGCAGGGGTGTTAGAGTATCTCGTGCACCGCAGGCAGAGCGTCGGCGACGGCGCTTCCCGATGGCAGCGTGGCTTGGGACTTCACCGGTACGGCCGTCACGTTCAGCGACGGGAATCGGGTGGATCACACCGTCACGGGGTCGCTCACGTTCGCGTCCCTCGACTACGCGACTATGCCGCCCATCCACACCATTTCCATGAACGCGTTGGTCGACGGCGTCGACTCAGTGGTCGCCTCGATCTACTACGTGACCGCCATCGACGGAGCGCCGGGCACGGTCGACTACTTCGACTCGTCCAACGGCATGTACAGCGTGAGCTCGCTGCCCTACCCCACCCCTCCCAGCGCCACGAGTGACCCGTTTGTGGTCACGATCAACCTGAGGGACAAGAACGGTTCTCTGTTCGACGGTACGTACCCGCTTCCGCCGGCTCATGCTCCAGACATCGACATCTTCGCGGCCGCCGGGCTCTCGATCAGCCAGAGGTACTGCATCGTCGGGAATCCGATCAGCGGAAGCCTGCTCTGCAGCACCTACCCCAACTTCACCGTCAGCTTCACCTCGTTCAGTGACCCTGTTCCCGAGCCGAGGTCGCTCGCGCGGCTGAGCCTGGCAGGCTTGGGCGCGCTCGCGCTGCTAGCGGAACGCCGGAATCACCTCGGCGCCCATGCGTTCGATCGTCTGCATCACCTTCTCGTGCGGGATCTTATACGGATTCACGAGACAGAGCAGCAGGTCGACGCCGGCGTCCTCGTAGCGGCGGCACGCCTCCAGGCAATCGGCGGGAGTCCCGAGCGCGCAGGCGCCCGAGCTGGTCAGATACTCGAGCGTGAGCAGCTCGAGCGCGCCGCTCTGGTCCACCTTCGCGAGCTCCGCGGCGTAGCCGTAGTTGCCGAGCTCGCGCCGCGTCTCGGCCATCCAGCCGGCGAGTGACCCGATCAGCCGTGCGCCGGCCCGCGGATACCACTCGAAGGACTCACGCGCGACCTGCCACGCCTCCTCGCGCGTGGGGGCGCACAGGGTCATGGTGAAGGTGGCGGCCTGGTCGTGGACCCACTTGCCCAGCGGCTTCTCGCAGCGGGCGATCGCGGCGCGGTACAGGTCGATCTTGCGCTTCACCTCCGCGGGCGGAACGCCGACCGCGAACGAGCACAGGCCCAGGCCCAGCTCGCCCATCTGCACGTGGCCCTCGTCGGACGAGGTGGCGCCCCAGATCGGCGGGTGCGGTGACTGGAGGGGCTTGGGCTGCACGCGGCGGCGCGGCATGCGCCAGTGTTTGCCCTCGAAGGCGTACTGCTCGTTCGTCCAGCAGCCGACGACGTGCTCGATCGCCTCCTGCCACATGGCGCGCGTCTCGCGCGGGTCGACGTCGAAGCCCTCGAGCTCGGCCCGGGTCGACGAGCGGCCGGTGCCGAAGTCGACGCGCCCGTCGGACAGCAGGTCGAGCACGGCGACCGACTCCGCGGTGCGCACCGGGTGGTTGTACGGCTTGGGCAGGAGCCGCACGCCGTAGCCGAGCCGGATGCGCTGCGTGCGCGCGGCGATGGCGCCGTAGAGCACCTCGGGATTCGAGCAGTGCGAGTACTCCTCGAGAAAGTGGTGCTCGACCGTCCAGACCGCGTCCCAGCCACACTGCTCGGCGTAGACCGCCTGCTCGAGCGTGTCCTTGTAGGCGCGGTGCTCGGCACCGGGAGTCCAGGGGCGTGCGACCGGGATCTCGTAGAAGAGCGCGAACTTCATCGCACGAGTCTGTCACAAGCAGCGCGCCCGGGGCGCGCAGGAGACGAAGGACTCAGACGCGCCGGCGCAGGAAGAGTCCGCCCAGGCCGGCCAGACCGCCGAGCAGCCCTAGGGCCGCCGCGCCGGGCTCGGGGAAGCCGCCCGTCGTGACGTTCAGCGTCTGCAGCCAGTTGTGGCCACCGGCCGTGAAGACCTGCGGCCCGAACGCGACGCCGCACTGACCGCTGAAGGTACCGGGGCCACCCGCGCCCGCGCACACCAGGTTGTACACGGCGGAGTCAGTCGTGAACGGGACACCGTCGATCTCGCCCGAGACGGTTCCCGTGCCCGGGCCGCTCTGGATCAAGCTGAACTGCAGCACGGGAACGAACGCCTGGTAGCGCAGGTTCGTGAACACCACGTCGGGTCCGACGCCGCTCACCGGGGCGAACGTGGCGTTCGCGATCAAGATGTCGATCAGCCCGCCCTCCGGCAGCTGCCCGTTCTGATAGCCGTCCAGCACGACGCCGCTGGCCGGCGTCGAGCTGACGAGCGCGAAGTCCTCCGACGCGAGGCAATCGGCGGAGCCGACGGGACAGCCGTAGTTCGCGTTGGGGGCGAGCAGACCGCCCCCGGTCACGGTCACGCCGAAGTTGAAGATGAAGCTGGCGTGGGCCGGTGCGGCCGAGAGCAGCCAGGCGGCGAGGGCCAGCGTGAGCTTCCGCATCATGAACCGCTTCTCCTGCGCGCGAGGGCGATGCCCAGTCCGGCGAGCGCAGCGAGCCCGAGCGAACCGGGCTCGGGCACACCGGTGAACGTCAGCGTCGCGCCGACGACCACGGGGGCCGATTCACCGGGCACGGGCACGATTCCCAGAGTGAGTCCCTGCAGCGTGAACGTGCCGGCGACCACGTCGATCACCGCGCTGAGCGGGGTCGAGTTCTGGTAGCTCAGAGGCAGCGGGCCCACGCTCGCCTGCGTGTTCGAGTTCTTCGCGGTGTAGACCGCGTTCACGAGCACGGGCATCACGCTCGTGTTCCAGTGACCCGGGCTGATCGGCGTGCTGCTCAGCGTGTGGTAGCCCGTGTCGGGCACCACCGATGCGCTGTTGACCCACACCTGGTTGTAGCCGCCGTACACGGTGTTCAGCACGATCCACTGATTCGGCGCGGTGGTGAAGTTGAAGTCCGTGAGCATGCCGGTGGACGAGTCGAACGACGCGAACGCGCCGTTCAGGTTGAGCGTCGCCACCCCGATCGGCGTCCCGTCCACGGAAGCAGTCACCGTCGCGGCGCCGCCCGTGTACGTGAAGACGGTCGATGCCGCGTCGGCGCGGGCCGCGCACAGCAAGAGGAAGATCAGCCAGCCCGCGGTCCGAATCCTGGCGCGAAGCAGCCCGCTCACCGTCTCAGCTCCCTCCGAAGTCCCGACATCCGAAATGCACCAGATCTGCCGGTCCGTCTGAGCATCCTAACCGTTGGGTGAGGGGATTGGGAATCAATTTGGTGGAGAAATCCCACGTACGTGTTGGTATCCACCCCCCGTGATCTCGCGCGGCTGCGCGTGCGATGCTTGGCGCGAATGAATGCGAAAGGGAGACGCGCGCCGTGAGCCGCTTTGCGAATGCCTTCGGTCCCGACCATCCGGAAGCGACCTACCTGGCGCACGCATTCCCGGAGCAGCTTTGTGACACGGGCGAGGTGAAGCTCAACTTCGCCGTGGCGGGCGCGCCCGACAAGCCGGCGCTGCTGCTCATTCCGGGTCAGACCGAGTCGTGGTGGGGATACGAAGCGGCGCTGCCGCTGCTCGCCGAGCGCTTCCAGGCGTTCGCCGTCGACCTGCGCGGCCAGGGCCGCTCCACGCGCACGCCGGGGAGATACACGCTCGACAACATGGGCAACGATCTCGTGCGCTTCATCGACCTGGCGATCGGCCGACCCACGCTGGTGAGTGGACTCTCGTCAGGCGGCGTGCTGTCGGCCTGGCTGTCGGCGTACGCGCGGCCGGGTCAGGTGCGCGCCTGTCACTACGAGGACCCGCCGCTCTTCTCGTCCGAGCTCCACACCTCGTGCGGCCCGTCGATCCACCAAGCGATCGGCCCGATCTTCGCGCTGTGGAGCAAGTATCTCGGCGACCAGTGGAGCGTCGGTGACTGGGACGGGTTCGTGGCCGCCGCGCCGAACGAGCTGCCGCCCCGCCTCGCGGGCCTGGGCCGCGTGTTCGGCACGTCCACGAACAGCGAGCCGCCGCAGAACCTGAAGGAGTACGACCCCGAGTGGGGCCGCGCGTTCGCCACGGGCACGGTCGCGGCGAGCTGCAATCACGCCCGCATGCTGGCGAGCGTGAAGGTGCCGGTTCTCCTGACCCACCACTTCCGCATGATCGACGAGGCGTCGGGCGGGCTGCTCGGCGCCATGTCGGACCTGCAGGCGAGCCGCGTGCGCGAGCTCGTGACCGCGGCAGGACAGCGGATCGAGTACAAGTCCTTCCCGCAGATGGGTCACTCGATGCACGGCCAGGACCCGAAGCTCTACCGAGACAGCCTGTTCGAGTGGGTGGACGGCCTGTAGCCGGGCGTCCCCCAGCGCGTGGCACCGTGCGCGCTACCTGAAGAGGATCTGCTCGAAGAATTCGACGAAGGCGGGATCGTCGGACGGGATGCGCATGCCGAAGCCGGGCTGCGCCTTCGATCCCGGCGGCAGCTGGCGCGTGGTCCACTGCACGGTGCCGCGCAGCGTGACTTTCTCGCCAGCGCGGTCCCGCAGCGACAGGCGGACCTCGCTGCCGACCTCGGGCAGCGACTGGTTCGTGCGCAGGAACAGTCCCGTCTTCGAGACGTTCTTCACGTAGCCGTCGCCGCGCAGCTTGCCGCTCTCGAACGCGGCGGCGATCCGCTTCACCGCCCGGTGGAGCGTCCGCCGTTCGACCTTCCGTGGCGGAGACACCAGCCGGACCCCTATCGCCGGAAGCGGCAATCCCTTCCCATCGACGCGACAACCCCGGAGCTGGAGCGTCTGCCGAGTTACAATGAGAACGGAATCACGACTCGGCCAGCCACCACCTCGGCCGCGCGCGGGGACCGTAGGTCAGGCCGAACTGGTCGATCGCGCGCTGCCGGATCACGTCGACGGCCTCTTCGGGCGAGTCACACACGATCCAGCGCGTGACGTCGGCCGCGTCGATCGTGCCGGTCTTGAGCGGGAACTCGCGGAGATACTGGAGCAGCGGCTCCCAGAAGCTCTTGCCCATGAGCACGAATGGGAAGTCCTTCATCTTGCCGGTCTGGATCAGCACCGCGGTCTCGAACAGCTCGTCGAGCGTGCCGATGCCTCCGGGCATGGCGATGAAGGCATACGAGTACTTCTCGAGCAGGAGCTTGCGCACGAAGAAGTACCGGCACTCGACCCAGCGATCGAGATACGAGTTGGGCTTCTGCTCGACCGGGAGCTTGATGTTGCAGCCCACCGAGAGACCGCCCACGTCTTTCGCGCCGCGGTTCGCGGCCTCCATGATTCCCGGGCCGCCGCCGGTCATCACCGTGAAGCCCGCCTGCGAGAGCCGGGCGCCGAGCGCGCGCGCCAGGTGGTAGTAGGGGTGGTCCTCCTTGAAGCGCGCGGAGCCGAACACGGTCACGCACGGACCCGCGAAGTGGAGCTTGCGGAAGCCACGGATACACTCCGCGAAGATTCGCAGCGCCTGCAGCAGCTCCCTGCGGCGCGGCTCCGGACCTCCCAGCAGCCGGCGCTCGGCGGGATCGCGCGTGCCCTTGCCCCAGGTGTCCGTCGAAGAGGTCGGGAGCGGCTCGGGCGCGTCGGTCACTTCGCGCCCGCGCGCGCGAAGTCCACGAAGCCGCGCTCGAAGTCGGTGTGCACGAGCTCGACCGCAACGCGGTCGCCCACGTCGAGGCCCTGGAAGCCGCGCACGACCCGGCCCTCGGCCGCGGGGTGGTCGATGCGGACCCACGTGCCCTTCTCGGAGGCGCCAGTCACGAACGCCTCGAAGCGCTCGCCGATGCGCGACGACAGGAGCAGTGCCGCGGCCGACTTGCGCACCCGCCGTTCGACCTTGGTGGCATGGTCCTCCTGCTCGGTGCAGTGAGTGGCGAGCGCGGAGAGCTCGCCCGGCGAGTACAGCGGTGCCTGGTCGGACAGCGCGGCCTTCAGCAGCCGCTGCGTGATCAGGTCGGGGAAGCGGCGGTTCGGCGCGGTCGAGTGCGTGTAGTCGCGCAGCGCCAGGGCGAAGTGTCCCGGGGCTGCCCGGCGCGGCAGGTCGAGCGCGTACTCACCTCGGCCGAGCAGCTTCACCACCGAGACCGAGAGATCGACGAAGCGCGCGGGATCGGCCTCGCGCCGCTTGTCGAGAAAGGCCTGGAGCGCGGCGTTCGACGGCTCGCCGGGGAGCTTCTCGCCCAGTGACTGGGCCAGATCCACGATCTTGGCCCAGCGCTCGGGCGAGCGCAGCACGCGCCGGATCGAGGGAAAGCCGCGCTCGTCGAGGAAGCGCGCGCTGGCGCCGTTCGCGGCGATCATGAAGTCCTCGATCAGGTCCTTGGCGCGGTTCCGCGCGTCGGGCACCAGGTCGGCGAGTGCGCCGTCGTCGAACACCGCGCGCGCCTCGAGGGTCTCGAGCGAGAGCGCACCGTGCTCGAAGCGCCGCTTGCGGAGCTGACGCGCGACTCCGTCCTGCAGCCGGAGCTGCTCGGCGACCCCGGGCACCGCACTCACGCGTTCGGGCGCAGGGGACGTGCCGTCGAGCCAGGCCGCGACCCCGTTGTAGGCCAGCTTGGCGTGGTTGCGCACCACGGCGCGGTACACCGCGCAGTCGGTGATCGTGCCGTCGGGCCGCACGCGCGTCTCGATCACGATCGCCGCGCGGTCGACGCCCTCGCGCAGCGAGGTGAGATCGGTCGAGAGTCTCTCGGGCAGCATCGGGAAGATCTGCGCCGCGGTGTACACCGAGGTCGTATTGGTGCGCGCGTGGGCATCGATCGCCGAGCCCTCCTCCACGAGCGCGTCGACGTCGGCGATCGCCACGAAGATCTTCGCGCCGCCGTCGGGCAGCGCCTCCGCGACCGACAGCTGGTCGAGGTCGAGTGAGTCGTCGTTGTCGATCGACACCCACAGGGGTGCCCGCAGGTCGCGCAGGTCGGCGGCCGCGCGGCCCGCAGCAGCCTCGTCGAGCCGCGCCGCCTCGGCCAGCGCGGCAGGCGAGAAGTCGGGTTTGAGCGACCCCTCGAACATCGCCCGGCGTGCGACCGCGCGCAGGTCCATCCGAGCCGACCGCGGCCCGTGTTGAGGCGAGCGCTCCCCGACCATCCGGCTGCTGGAGTAGCACAAGACATGGCTGCAGGCCCCTGTGAGACACTGGCCGGATGATCGACAGGAAGCGCACCTCGCTGGCTGCCGTGCTCGCCCTCGGGCTGCTCCCGGCCCGCTCCCCGGCCCAGGACCTGTTCGAGGCCACGGCCAAGCTCACCTGCCTCCAGGAAGAGGCGATGGCGACCAAGCTCCACGTGGAGACACTCGACACGAACGAGCTGATCGCGGCCGCTCGTTCGGTCTCGCCCGAGCTCGCCAAGAACTTGTACCTGGCCTACGTCAACGACGATCTCGTGATCCTCGACCGCTGCACCAACGCTCTCGTGCTCATCCTTTCCCAGCCCGCGAGCTGCATCGAAGCGTCCGGGAAGTCCGTGGACCGCTCGTGCTCGATCGCCTTCAGCGACTGGTTCGTCGGGGCCGCGGTCGGCCGCGCGCTGTGCCGGGTGCACGTCGGCGGCTCGACGCACGGGAGCTGCGACGGTGAGATCGAGCGGGAGGGCCTGGGGCTGTGCCGCATCCAGATCTCCGTGCACGGGCCCCACAAGATCCCGAAGAGCTGCTCCTAGCGAGTCACGCGCTCGCCACCGTGCGCCACAACACGTAGACGATCATGCCGAGGTTCATGTAGGCGGTCGCGGACATGCCCGGCGCGCGGTAGAGCGGGTCGATGCGGTAGCCCAGCCAGAACAGCGCGCGCGCCACCACGAACACGGTCGCGCAGGCCCACACCACCTGCAGATGCCCCAGTGGAACGACGGTGCAGAGGCCGAGTGACGCGATCGCGAACACGAAGCTCTGCTGCAGCGTGTTGTCGGCCACGCGCCCGTCGATCTCCATCGAGCGGCTCTCCGCGTGGCGCATGGGGTCGATCGCGGCGCTGAGGAAGCGCGAGTTGCCCACGGTCACGAGCATGACGAAGAACGGCACGATCGCGAACACGTTGGCGCGCAGCGCGTAGCCCAGCCGGTCGGCCAGGTCGTCGGGAATCGAGGGCGACGGCAAGACACGCGTGAGCCACGCCACCGCGAGCGCCATGCCCAGGACGCCACTGGCCGCGCCGATCGCGACGATCCTCTGCTCTCTCTTCATGGACTCACCTCGAGCCCAAGGTAGGAGAGCGCTACGGGCCGTTCACCTCGCTCACGATCTCTTGTTCACCGAGAAGCCGGTCGGCGGACGCCGCCGATCGCCGTCCAGCTGCCGACCTGGATCGTGAACGACGTGACCACCCCGAAGCAGGTCTCGCCATTGTTTCCCGGCGGGCTGTGAGTGCCGATGCCCGAGTCCACGGCCCAGTCGATGCCTGGCCGGCGAGTTGGTAGCTGAAGACTGCGGCACCTGCGGAGAGCGGAGTGAGCGCGGTACACAGCCACGAGATCGCGTGCACGCCGGATGATGATGCATCCCGTCGAGTCACTCGAACCATTCCAGTGATGAGTCGGTCACGATCATGACCGGATCGTGACTGGAGAACGCGTCAGCAGGAGAACATTCCGCAGGCGCTGAACGGCAGCGTGAACGGGCCGTTGGCGTTGGTGTAGCCCGCGTCGAGGCGCGCGTTCGAGACCCCGAGATACGGGTTGTGGGCGATCAGCACGGACTTGCCGGCCTTGGGGTCGATCGTCCACTGCGCCCACCAGGAGAGACCCGTGTGATTCGTGCCGCCGGGCGCGCCGAAGCTCGTCTCCTGCCAGTTCGCCCGGATCTGCAGCGCATTCTCGAGCCCGGGGTTCCGCCAGCGGGCCTGGCTCATCATCACGCAGCTCGTGCAGACGAAGTGACCTTCCACGGTCGCGATCACCAGTGACTGCGTCTCGGCCGGCGCCCGGGCCAGCGCCATGACCACCGGCGAAGTGAGTCCGCCGTGCTGGACCAGAATCGTCGGCCGGTGCGCGCCGCAGCCGATCTGCGACACGAGCCAGTCGAGGTCGATACCGCCGTTGCGCTGGCCCATGAACGGTTGGCCGATCACGCAGATCGTGCCGATCGGGGTAGGCATGAGCGCGGCGCGCTGCGTGGTGTCGGGGATCGGGTCCTTCCAGGCCGGCCTGCGCGACAGGAGCGCGTGGAACCAGGGCCGCTTCTTGAACTCGTCGGCCGGGAAGTAGCGCCCGTAGTCGACGCCCGAGTCGTGGTTGCCGGTGACCTCGAGGTGCGGGATGCCCGCGGCGTCGAAGCGGTCGAACATCCTGGTGCGGATGCGCTTCCACTCGGCGTCGGCCGGCGTGCCCTGCGAGTTGGGGTCGTCGTCGAGCGTGCCGACCGACATCTGGTCCGCGCCGCCGGTCGAGTCGGTGAGGTCGCCCACCTGGATCGCGAAGTCCGGCTTCCACGCGAGGATGTCGTCGACCATGGCGTCGAGCAGCTTCACGCGCATGGCGTCGTCGCCCGGATCGATCGTGGTCACGTAGTTCTGCACGTCGGGCACGACGGCGATGCGCGCGGTCCCGGCCGGACGCGTCGATGCGCTGCCGGCCAGGACGATCGCTGCGAGGCACGCGAACAGGCGTTTCACGGCTGGCACTCTGGCGCTTCGTGCCGACGCGGGCAACACGCGCGCGCTGAGCCAAAGTTCGCGAGGACTCACGCTAGATTAGCCCTCTCTCAGACTTCGCCTGCTGCCGCACACACGAGTGGCAGACCTGCCCACGAAGCAAACGGGCGCGCGCTCTGCGCGTACTCAACTCGTGCCTCGCACAGCTTCCCTGCCCGGCACGGCAGTTGCTCCTCGGAGACGAGTCAGCGTCGGACGAGAGCTCCGGTCTTGTGCTTTTCGATGGGTGGGGCGACTTGAGGTCTCTCTCGGCCTCGGGTGAAGGACGCCCGCTGGCGGCGTGCCCTGAGTAGGGTGCGCCGCCAGTCCCTTCGAGTCAGTCACTCGCGCTCGCCACTCACAGACCCATCAGCTCGGTGATGTGCGGGTCGCGGCCGGCCGTGAACCCGCCGTCGACCGCGATCGCCTGACCCGACACGAACGACGCATCGGCGCTGACCAGGAAGCAGGCCACGGCGGCGATCTCGTCGGGCCGCCCGAAGCGGCGCAGCTTGTGCTCGTGGCGGATCTCTTCGCGCACCGAAGCCAGCGCCGGCGAGCCGAGCACGGCCTCCATCATGGGTGTCTCGATGAAGCCGGGACAGACGGCGTTGGCGCGGATGCCGCTGCGGCCGTAGTCGATCGCGAGGTTCTTCGTGAGCAGGACCACCCCGCCCTTCGAGGCGTTGTACGCGCTCCCGCCCGCGGTGCCCTCGAGCCCTTCGATGCTGGCAACGTTCACGACCGACCCGCGTTCGCCGTCGCGCGCCGGCTGCTGCAGCATCTGCCCGAGCGCGTGCTTGCAGACCAGGAACGTGCCCTTGAGATTGATGGACAGCACGCGGTCCCAGGCCGACTGGTCGAGTGAGTGGACCGGTCCGCCGCCGGCCACCCCGGCCGCGTTCACCAGCGCGTCGAGCCGGCCGTGATCGCGCGCGATCTCGCGCACGAGCTCCGCCACGGCCGCCTCGTCGCACACGTCCAAGAGCGCCACGCGCGTGGCGCTCGAGCGCGGGCCGCTCTGCAGGTCCGCACCCACCACCTTCGCGCCCTCCGCGGCGAAGCGCTCCACGCACGCCAGGCCGATGCCCGACGCAGCGCCCGTCACCAGCGCCACCTTGCCTGCGAGTCTCGTCACGATTCGCCTCCTGTCGCGCCATCGTACGCAACGACGCGAAACACCGGGTAGTCGGCGGCGACCGCGGCGAATGACTCGAGCGGAGC
>Ga0335084_10006737_pt1 | contig 11429 bp, 9 predicted proteins | sample Lox_Sample_44_FD_206721 | JGI IMG/M metagenome (GOLD analysis project Ga0335084, IMG submission 206721) | Soil microbial communities from Loxahatchee National Wildlife Refuge, Florida, United States - Lox_Sample_4.4 | ecosystem: Environmental > Terrestrial > Soil > Wetlands | place: USA: Florida...
GCAAGCGAGGGTCCCCCATGCTCAGCACGTCGCGGATCACGCAGCCACCAGCTGCTCGATGATGCGCCGCACGCGCCCCATCGCCGCGGCAAGCACCGCCTCGATGCGCTCCAACGCAACCTCGTGGGCGCTCTCGCCACGGCCGGCGGCGAAGTTTGCGCAGACGGCGATGGCGGCGTATTCCAGGCCAAGCTCGCGCGCGAGGGCAGCCTCGGGCATCCCGGTCATGCCGACCGCATCCGCCCCATCGCGCTCCAGCCGGTCGATCTCGGCCTTGCTCTCGAGCCGCGGCCCCTGCGTCGCGGCGTAGGTGCCGCGCTCCAAGACCTCCTCGCCGCAGGCCCGCGCCGCGGCGAGAATGCGCGCCCGCAGCGCGCCGGAATACGGTTCGGTGAAGTCGATGTGCGTTACCGGGCTGGCGGCGCCTTCGAAGAACGTGGAGCTGCGACCCCAGGTGTAGTCGATGATCTGGTCGGGCACCATCAGGCTTCCCGGCGCGAGATCCTTGCGGATCCCCCCGACGGAAGCCACGGAAACCACGCCTTCCACGCCTTCTTCCTTGAGCGCCCACAGGTTGGCGCGGTAATTGACTTCGTGGGGCGCGATGGTATGTCCGTAGCCGTGCCGCGCCAGGAACACGGCCTCCCGGCCGCGGATGCGGCCGCAGGTCAGCGGTCCTGAGGGCTCCCCATAGGGCGTGCGCACCACTTTGCGCTGCGTATCCGCCATGCTGGATAGTTGCGTCAGCCCGCTGCCGCCGATGATCGCCAGCATCAGTGTTCCCGTATGGCGCGGATTTCGGGCAGGTTGCGCCAGTAGCCCTTCGCATCCATGCCGCAGCCAAACACGAAGCGGTCCGGGATGCGCAGGCCGACGAAATCCGCGGCAATCGGCTTCTTGCGCGCCAGGGTCTTCTCCACGAGGACCGCGCAATGCACGGCTTTGGCGCCCAGCGCGATCAGGCGGTCGCTGATGGCGCGCAGCGTCTGGCCGCCATCCAGGATGTCGTCGAGAACCAGCACCACCCGTTCGCGCACGCATTCCGGCGGCGTCACCTTCCAGTCGATGCCGCCGCCCTGGATGGCGTCCCCATAGCGCGTCGCGTGCACGTAGTCAAAGTCCAGGGGAAAGCGCAGCTTGGGCAGCAGCTGCCCGGCGAACACCACTGCGCCGCCCATGACCACCAGCACCAGCGGATAGGATTCGGCGAGCGCCCGCGCAACTTCCTGCGCGAGCCGATCGATCGCCGATTGCACCTGCGCGGCGCCCGCGACGAGGTCCGAATCCTCGAGGAAATCCCATGCCGCCTGGCGATCAGGCACGGCCGCGTCCCTTGAGGTATTGCGCGAATCCCGGCCCGACCTCCGGGTGTTTCGCCCCGAGTTCCACGGTCGCCTGCAGGTAACCCAGCTTCGAGCCGCAATCGTAGCGCCGGCCCGAGAAGCGAAACGCCATGACCTTTTCCATAGCCAGCAGGGCGGAGATCGCATCCGTGAGCTGGATCTCGCCGCCTTTTCCCGGTTGCACGGCCGCGAGCTTGCCGAAGATCGCGGGCGTCAGCACGTAACGGCCGACGACGGCCAACGTCGAGGGCGCATGCTCCGGCGCGGGCTTCTCGACAATGGCCTTGATCGCGCAAAGCTCGGCACCCGACTGATCGGGACTGACGATGCCGTAGCTGCCCGTCTGCGAGCGCGGAATGTCCTCGACGCCGAGGATCGAGCAGCGCTCGGCCTCGAAGCGGCGCGCCATCTGCGCCATCGCGGGGGGCTGCGCGTCGATCAGGTCATCGGCGAGCAGCACCGCGAAGGGCTGGTCATTGACCACCGGCCGCGCGCACAGCACCGCGTGGCCCAAGCCGAGCGGCTCCGCCTGGCGGATATAGATGCAGCGGCAGCCGGTCGGCAGCACGCTGCGCACGGCATCGAGCAGCGCGCGCTTGCCCTGCGCCTCGAGCGTGCTCTCCAGCTCGTATGCGGTATCGAAGTGATCCTCGATGGCGCGCTTGTTGCGTCCGGTGATGAAGATCATGTCGGTGATGCCCGCCGCCGCCGCCTCCTCCACCGCGTATTGGATGAGCGGCTTGTCGACCACCGGCAACATCTCCTTCGGGCTCGCCTTGGTGGCGGGCAGGAAGCGGCTGCCGAGGCCGGCAACCGGAAACACCGCCTTCGTCAATCGCTGCGCCATGCGTTCAGTGGCTCTCCAGAAGTCTGCGCAAGCCATCCTCGTCGAGCACCGCGATGCCGAGCTCCTTCGCCCGCTCGAGCTTGCTGCCGGCTTCGTCGCCCGCCACGACGTAATGCGTGCTCTTGGACACGGAGCCGGCGACCTTGTGACCCTTGGACTCTATCAGCGATTTCGCCTCCTCGCGCGTCATGCCCGGCAGCGTCCCCGTCAGCACGAACGTCATCGCCGGCCCGCGGCTTGCGGGCGCACGCGGCTCCTTGCGGATGCGCACCCCACGACGCGCATCGACGAGGCGCGCGATGACCTGGCGATTGTGCTTCTCGCTCAGGAATTGGCGCAGGCTGTCCATGATCTCGGGGCCGATTCCTTCGAGCGGCACTGGCGCCGCCGCATCGCCGCGCCGCCTGCGCTTGGCGTTCTCTTTGCGCACCGACTCCTTCTGCTGCGCCAGAGCGTCCCAGTCCGCCTCGAGCAGCGCGTCGAGGCTGCCGAAGTGCCGCGCCAGGATCTTGGCGACTTCTTCGCCCACGCCCGGGACGCCGAGGGCGAAGACGAAGCGTGCGAGCGTCGTGTCGCGAGAGCGCTCGATGCTGTCGATGACGTTCCCGGCCGACTTCTCGCCCATGCGCTCCAGGCCCGCGAGCTGCGCGACTTCCAGGCCGTACAGGTCGGCCGGATTCTCGACCATCCCCGACTCCACCAGTTGCTCGGCGAGCTTGTCGCCAAGGCCCTCGATGTCCATGGCCCGGCGCCCCTTGAAATGCAGCAACGCCTCGCGCCGTTGCGCCCGGCAGAAGAGCCCGCCGGTGCACCGCGTCACGGCTTCGCCTGCCAGGCGGATGACCGGCGAACCGCACACCGGGCAGCGCGCGGGCATGCGGAACTCCCGCGCGTTGCGCGGGCGCTTCGCCAGACGCACGGAGACCACCTCTGGAATCACGTCGCCGGCGCGTCGCACCACCACGGTGTCGCCGACGCGCACGTCCTTTCGCCGCAGCTCGTCCTCGTTGTGCAGCGTGGCGTTGGTTACCGTGACGCCGCCGACGAACACCGGCTTGAGGCGAGCGACCGGCGTCAGCGCGCCCGTGCGTCCAACCTGCACCTCGATGTCCAGTACCTCGGTCTCCTGCTCCTCGGCCGGGTACTTGTGCGCCAGGGCGTACCGCGGAGCGCGCGAGACATAGCCGAGCTGCTCCTGCCAGTCGAGGCGGTTGACCTTGTAGACGACGCCGTCGATGCCGTAAGGCAAGCGGTCGCGCTGCGCGCCGATGTGCACGTAGTACCGCAGCAGGCCCTCGACGCCGCGCGCCACGTCGCGCTCCTTCGCCACTGGAAAGCCGAGCTCCTCCAGGCGCCCGAGGATCTGCGAGTGGGTGGACGGGGCCCCGGCGGGCGCCTCCCCTACACCGTAGGCGAAAAACCGCAGGGGCCGCTGCGCGCTGATGCGCGAGTCGAGTTGCCGCAGTCCGCCCGCGGCGGCATTGCGCGGGTTGACGAACTCCTTCTCGCCTGCCGCGCGCTGGCGCTGGTTCAAGGCCGCGAAATCGCGCTTGGTGATCAGCACTTCGCCACGCACTTCCAGGTCGCGCGTGTCGGGCGCGCGCGGCAGCCGCAGCGGGATCGAGCGCACCGTGCGCAGGTTGGGCGTCACGTCTTCGCCGCGGCTGCCGTCGCCGCGCGTCGCCCCCTGCACCAGCACGCCATCGCGGTAGGTAAGGCTCACGGCGAGGCCGTCGAACTTCGGCTCGACCGAATACTCGACGCGCTCCACCCCCAGCGCCTCGCGCGCGCGCCGGTCGAAGGCCAGCACCGCGTCTTCATCGAACGCGTTGGCAAGCGACAGCATGGGCGTGCGGTGACGCACCTCGGGGAAGTCCGCCTGGGGTGGCGCGCCGACGCGCTGCGTCGGCGAATCCGCGCTCGCCAGCTCGGGGTGCGCAGCCTCCAGGGCGCTGAGTTCCGCGAACAGCCGGTCGTATTCGGCGTCGGTGATCTCGGGGGCGTCTTCTACGTAATACAGGCGGTTATGCCGCTCGATCTCGCGCCTCAGCGCCTCGGCGCGCTCGCGCAGCGGCTTGGGCAGCGCCATACCTCAGTTGAAGAGCCGTAGCGCCGCGGGTCCGCCCGGCTCGATGCCGCGCTCGGCCAGCGCTGCGCGCACCGCGTCTAGCTGCGCGCCAATACCGGACAGCGCGCGCTCGTCCAGCGCTCGGCCGTTGTCGTCGACGATCATCCCGCCGAGCGCGGCGCTCAGGTCCCGCGCGCGCACCACCATGGCGTCGTAGCCGCGCCGCACATCCGGCGTCTTGGGCACGTCGAGCGAAAGGCTGTACGCGCCGTCCTCGCGCTGCGATACCGCGAACGGGTCGTCCGGACCCTGCTCCGCCGCGCGTTGCGCGAACGTGGCGCCGGGTTGCGGCACCACGTGCAGCACTACCTGGATGTCCGCTTCAGCGCACAGCGCGTCCAATTCGCGCGCGGTCTCCAGCGCGAGCTTGACTTCCGGCGCCTGCACGCTCGCACCGATGCCCGCCGCAAGCGTGTCGACGGCCGCGCGAAACTCGATCAGCTCGGCCTCGCCCACCGGCCCGCTGCGGCTGGCCAGCTGCAGGGCTGCGCGAATCGCCGCGCAAATGCCAGCCGAGGTCAACGGCCGCCAGGCGTGGCGATCCGGGCTTGCGGCAAGCAGTGCGCGTCCCGCGAAGCGGTGCTCGAACTGTGCCCACTGGCTCGCGACCTCGGTGGCGGGCACCGGCTGCCGCGGCGCAAGCTCGACGATGAAATCCAGGCGCTCGTCCGGCAGCGCGGGACGCTCCGGCGCGGATTCGCGCCGCTGTGCCGGCTCGAACGAGGGCTCCTTGCGCGCCCCGCCCTCGGCCATCAGGACGTCGGCGTGCGACACGCCGAATGCCCGCTCCGCGGCGCGCCGCGCCTGCCGCTCCTGCCAGCCGTTATAGGCGAGGACGCCCGCCACCACCAGCGCCCCGACTGCCAGCAAGCCGATCTGCAGATCGCTCATGGCCGAGGACGCGGGGCTCGCCTCACCGCGCTCAGGCGGCGAGCTCCTCCCGGATGCGCAGCGCCTCATCGATGTCCACGGCGACGACGCGCGACACGCCCGACTCGGGCATCGTCACGCCGATCAGCTGCGCGGCCATCTCCATCGTGATCTTGTTGTGGCTGATGAACAGGAACTGCGTCTGTGCCGACATCCTGCGCACCAGGTCGCAGAAGCGCACGGTGTTGCTGTCGTCGAGCGGGGCGTCCACCTCGTCGAGCAGGCAGAAGGGCGCCGGATTGAGCTGGAACATCGAAAACACCAGGGCGATCGCGGTCAATGCCTTCTCGCCGCCCGAGAGCAGGTGAATCGAGCTGTTGCGCTTGCCCGGCGGATGCGCCATCACTTGCACGCCGGCGTCGAGGATCTCCTCGCCCGTCATCAGCAGTTTTGCGTCGCCGCCGCCGAACAGCACCGGGAACAGCGAGCCGAAGTGCCGGTTGACGCTGTCGAAGGTCTCGCGCAGCAGCTCGCGCGTCTCGCGGTCGATGCGCCGGATGGCGTCTTCCAGCGTCTGCACTGCCTCTTCCAGATCGCTCGACTGCGCATCGAGGAACCCTTTGCGTTCCTGGCTGGTCTTGAGCTCGTCGAGCGCCGCCAGGTTGACGGCGCCCAGCTCCGCGATCGCCTGCGTCAAGCGCGTGATCTCCCCCTGCAAAGCGGAGGGCCGCGGTGCCTCGGCGGCCTGCGCCGCCAGGCGCTGCTCGTCGGCGCCGGCCTCGCGCAATTGCCCTTCATGCTGATCGTGATTGATCTGCGCCGCCTGCTCCTTCAGGCGCAGCTCGCCGATGCGCTCGCGCAGCGGCGCCAGCGCGCTCTCCGCCTGCAGCCGCTCCTCCTCCAGGGCGCGCAGCGCAGCAGCAGCAGCCTCGACCGCGTTGCGGCTCTCGGCGAGGGTCTTCTCGCGCGCGATGCGCGCTTCCACCGAGCCCTCCAGCGCGCCGCGCACGGCGGGCACCGGGTCGACGGAAAGTTCCTGCGTCAGCCTTGCGACCTCCTCCTCGGCGTGCGCGATCTGCTGGTCGATGAGCTTCACCGAGTTGTCGATCTCTGCGATCTTCGAGGCGCACTCGCGCTCGCCGAACGCCGCGTCCTGTGCTTCGCGCTCGGCCTTCTGGCCCGCCAGGCGTTGCGCCGCCAGCCCGGACTCCGCGCCAACGTAGGACCCGCGCACCGACTCCAGCAGCGCGCGCGCCTGCGAGATCTCGCCGGCGGCGCGATCTGCCGACTGGCGGCATTCTGCGCGCCGCGCCTCGTCGCGCTGCGCCTCCTGCTCGAGCTCGCCGCGCTCGGCCTCGATCTGGGCGCAGCGCTCGCGATAGCGCTCCGCCGCCTGCTGCAGCTTGAGCAGCTCGATCTGCGTCTCGTGGCGGCGCTGCTGGCGTTCGGCGAGCGTGTCGCGTGCTGCTTCGAGCTCGGCCTGCCGTGTCTCGAGCGCGGCGGCCGCCTGTTCGCTGCGCAGGCGCACCTGCGCGAGGCGCGACGCCAAATCGGCGACCCGTCCCTGCAGCGCTTCGATCTCCGCCTGGCGCGCCAGCAGCCCCGCATCGGCCGGGTCGGGTGCGTGGAAGGCGACGGTATGGCGCGTGAACTGGTGCCCCTCGCGGTTCACCAGTACCGCCCCGTGGGGCAGCTGATCGCGCATGGCGCCATCCGGCGTGCCTTCGCACACGTAGACGTGAGCGAACCAGTCGGCCAGTGCGCCCCCCAGATCCGCGACGCCGGGATGGACCTTGGTGGCTAGCGACGCGAGACCGGGAAGCGGCGTCACGCTGCCGGCGCGACCATGACGGAAGACCCCGGCCTTGGCGGGCGGCACGTCCGCCACCACTGCTTCCAGGCCCGCCCCTTGGGCAAGGTCAAGCGCGTGCAACCGCTCGCGCAATACCGATTCCACGGCGACCTCCCAGCCCGGCTCGATGCGCACTTCCTGCCAAAAACGCGGCAGCGTGCTCAAGCCGTGGCGCTCCAACCAGCCCCGCAACGGCGCATTGTCTTCGGCAGCCGCCTGGATCTGCTCGAGGGTGGAAAGCTGCGCCGCAGCCGCGGCATGCTCATGCGATGCCGCCGACAGCGCATCGACTGCCGCGGCGCGCTCGCCTTCGAACCTATCGATCTCCTGCTGCCGCTCGCCCAGATCCGCCTCGGCTGAGGCAACCTCCGCATCGCTGTCGCCGCGCCGCACCTCGTGTTCGGCGAGCGCCGACGCGTCAGGCTGCTGCAGCGACTGCAGTTCTCCCGCCAGCCGCTCGCGCCGCTGCGCGAGGGACTGCAGGCTGCGATCCAGGTGCGCGAGGTTCGACTGCTCGAGCTGCGCGCGGCTCTCCGCGCGCAGCAGCTGGCTGCGCGCCTCGTTCAGCTGTTCCTGCGCCGCGCGAAACGCGCGCTCGGACTCCGGCAGGCGCGCGCTCTCCGCCGCGAGGCGCGCCTGCGCCTCCGCGGCGCGCCGGCGCGCGCCCTCCGCGCGCCCGACCCACATGTGCAGCGCCTGCGTGAGCTGCGCGCGCTGCTCGCGCCAGGAGGCAAGCTGCGTGCGCCGCTCGGTATGCTGCGCTTCCAGGCGCTGGCGCGTCTCCTCGACATGGCGCAGCTCGGACTCGAGCCGCGCCACCTCGGCATTGGCCGCGTACAGCGCCGCCTGCGCCGCGTTCATCGCATCGCCGGCACTGTAATGCGCGCCGCGCGCGGACTCGACGCGGCTCTCCACTTCGCGCAGAGTCGCTGTGCGCGCTTCCAGCTCGTTGGCGTGCCTGGCGATCTCCTGCGCGTGCCGCTCGCGCTCCGCAGCCGCGTCGCGCCGCCGCAGGAACCACAGCAGCTGCTGCTTGAGCTGCAGCTCCGACTGGAATTCCTGATAGCGCGTCGCCACTTTGGCCTGCGCGTCCAGCTTTTCGATCTGCGCGCCGAGCTCCGCGCGGATATCGGTGACGCGGGCGAGGTTCTCGCGGGTATCGGCCAGGCGGTTCTCGGTCTCGCGGCGCCGCTCCTTGTAGCGCGAGATACCGGCCGCCTCCTCGAGGAACACGCGCAGCTCATCGGGCTTCGCCTCGATGACGCGCGAGATCATGCCCTGCTCGATGATGGCGTAGGCGCGCGGCCCGAGGCCGGTGCCGAGGAACATGTCCGTGATGTCGCGCCGGCGCACATGCACGTTGTTGATGTAGTAGGAGGATTCGCCGTCGCGCTGCAGCACGCGCTTTACCGAGATCTCCGCATACTGGCTCCACTGCCCGGCTGCGCGGCCCAGGGAGTTGTCGAACACCAGCTCGACGCTGGCGCGCGCCAGCGGCTTGCGGTTACCCGAGCCGTTGAAGATCACGTCCTGCATCGAGTCGCCGCGCAGCGCGGAGGCGCGCGTCTCGCCCAGCACCCAGCGCACCGCGTCGATGACATTCGACTTGCCGCAGCCGTTGGGGCCGACGATGCCGACCAGTTGCCCGGGGAAGTGGATCGAGGTGGGATCGACGAAGGACTTGAATCCGGAAAGCTTGATTTGTGTGAGTCGCACGGAACGTTTTCTCGTTTCGAAAATGATACCATCTGCGCGCTCGCATTCCGCCGCGTTCCGACGCGATTCCGATGCCATCGCGCCCCAGCAAGCGCCTGCAGACCTTCCGCAATCCGTCGCCGGAGCGCGACTACCGCATCCAGATGACGCTGCCGGAGTTCACGTGCCTGTGCCCGATGACCGGCCAGCCGGACTTCGCAACGCTGGAACTCGAGTACGTGCCCGATCGGCTGTGCGTGGAGCTGAAGTCGCTCAAGCTCTACATCTGGTCCTACCGCAACGAAGGGGCTTTCCACGAGGCGGTGACCAATCGCATCCTCGACGACTTGGTGCGCGCCACCAAGCCCCGCGCCATGCGGCTCTGCGCGCGCTTCAACGTGCGCGGCGGCATCGCCACCACGATCGTTGCCGAGCACCGCAAGCGCGGCTGGAAAGCCGCCGTTTGAATCCGCTCCTCGGGCGCCTGCAGCCCTACCCGTTCGAGAAGCTGCGCGCGCTGCTCGCCGGAGTGACGCCCAATCCGGCGCTCGGCCCGATCAACCTGTCGATCGGCGAGCCGAAACACCCGACGCCGGATTTGGTCAAGGCCGCGCTTGCCGGCGCCCTCGACGGCCTCGCCGCCTATCCCGCCACCGCCGGCACCCCGGCATTGCGCGAGGCGATCGCCGCCTGGCTTGCGCGCCGCTTCTCCCTGCCCCCCCTCGACGCGGCGACTCAGGTGCTGCCGGTGAACGGCTCGCGTGAAGCGCTCTTCGCGTTCGCGCAGACGGTGATCGACCCGGCCGGCGGCGCGGCGCGCGTCGCCTGCCCCAACCCCTTCTACCAGATCTATGAAGGCGCGGCGCTGCTCGCCGGCGCGCAGCCGGTGTTCCTCAACGACGGCATGGCATTCGACGCGCTCGACTGGCGCGGCGTGCAACTCGCCTACATTTGCTCGCCGGGCAATCCCACCGGCCGCGTGCTCGGGTTGGAGGACTGGAAGCGCCTGCTCGAGCTCTCGGACCGGCACGGCTTCATCATCGCCTCCGACGAGTGCTACTCCGAGCTGTATTACGACGAGAGCAGTCCGCCGCTTGGCGCCCTGCAGGCCGCGCACCAGCTCGGGCGCGGGGACTTTGCGCGCATCGTGGCCTTCTCCAGCCTTTCCAAGCGCTCCAACGCGCCCGGCATGCGCTCGGGCTTCGTGGCGGGCGACGCGGAAATCCTGAAGCGCTTCCTGCTCTATCGCACCTATCACGGCTCGGCGATGAGCCTGCCGGTGCAACAGGCGTCGGTAGCGGCCTGGGGCGACGAGGAACACGTGCGTGCCAACCGCCGCCTGTATGCGGAAAAGTACCGCGCCGTGCTGCCGCTGATCCGCTCGCCGCTCGCGACGTCCATGCCGCAGGGCGGCTTTTACCTGTGGGTGCGCACGCCGATCGACGACACCGCCTTCGCCCGTGAGCTGCTGCGCCAATATAATGTGCTGGTCCTGCCGGGGAGCTTCCTCGCGCGCGAAGCGCATGGCGCCAATCCCGGCCGCAACCACGTGCGCATCGCGCTGGTCGCGCCGATCGCCGAATGCGTCGAAGCGGCGCAACGCATCGGCCAGCTCGCGCGCAGCCCGTAGAGGAAACATGGAGCAAGCGCAGACGATCATCGACCAGGCCTGGGAAAACCGGGCCTCTCTCAAGCCCGCGGCAGCCTCGCGCGAGCTGCGCGACGCCATCGAGTTCGCCCTCGCCGGACTGGATGCCGGACGCTTGCGGGTGGCGGAGAAGCGCGGCGGCCAGTGGATTACGCACCAGTGGCTGAAGAAGGCCGTCCTGCTGTCCTTCCGCCTGGACGACAACCGCCTGATGCCGGGCGCCTCCACCAACTACTACGACAAGGTGCCTGGCAAGTTCGCCGGCTACCGCGAGGCTGATTTCGTGCGTGGCGGCTTTCGTGTGGTGCCGCCCGCGGTGGCGCGCCGCGGCGCCTTCGTCGCGAAGAACGTGGTGCTGATGCCCTCGTTCGTCAACATCGGCGCCTACGTCGACGAAGGCACCATGGTGGACACCTGGGCGACCGTAGGCTCCTGCGCGCAGATCGGCAAGAACGTGCACCTCTCGGGCGGCGTGGGCATCGGCGGGGTGCTCGAGCCGGTGCAGGCCAACCCGGTGATCATCGAGGACAACTGCTTCATCGGCGCGCGCTCGGAGGTCGTCGAGGGCGTGATCGTCGAGGAGAACGCCGTGCTGTCGATGGGCGTGTTCATCGGCCAGAGCACCAAGATCTTCGACCGCGAAACCGGCGAAGTGCTCTACGGCCGGGTACCGGCCGGCTCGGTGGTGGTGCCCGGCACGATGCCCTCGGGCGACCGCAGCTGCGCGCTCTATTGCGCGGTCATCGTGAAAAAAGTCGATGCCAGAACGCGTGCCAAGACCAGCCTGAACGAACTTCTGCGCGGGGATTAAACTAGCGGGGTAGCGCTACCCGGGAGGTGTGTAATGTCGGCAATGAAACGCCTGTTCCAGCTGATGGCCGATAAGAAGGCCTCGGATATCTTTCTGTCCATCGGCGCGCCGATCAACATCAAGATCAACGGCGTGGCGATGCCCGTCAACCAGACCATCCTCACTGCCAGCGCGGTGCAGACCCTGCTGTACGAGGTGCTGAACGAGCACCAGGTGCGCGAGTTCGAGGAGGAGT
>Ga0335084_10006738_pt1 | contig 11429 bp, 11 predicted proteins | sample Lox_Sample_44_FD_206721 | JGI IMG/M metagenome (GOLD analysis project Ga0335084, IMG submission 206721) | Soil microbial communities from Loxahatchee National Wildlife Refuge, Florida, United States - Lox_Sample_4.4 | ecosystem: Environmental > Terrestrial > Soil > Wetlands | place: USA...
CAAGGAAAAAAAGCAGTTCCATATTATTTTCTCTCCTGAACAAAGAACAACAGGATGAATAAAGCCGCAATCCAGGAAAGCGCCAGCATATCCCAGGCCGAGGAGTAGGAGCCCATACGATCAACCACGTGGCCGAAAAGGGGGGGATACAGGACAACCCCCAAAAAGGTGATGGTTAAGGAAAATCCGGTGGCCAACCCCACCACTTCCTTCCGGACGATCTCCCCCATGAGGCCGAAAAGAACTCCGTGGTACCCGATGGTCGTGCTCCCCAGGAGGGCGATGAAAACAACGAGGAGAATGGATGGGATATCCGGCCCGATCCGGCCCAGGAGAAAAAGCTGGAGGATGGCTATGATTCCGATGATCATCAGGATCGATTTTCTCCTCCCGCCGGCGAGAAAATCGCTGACCAGGCCCCAGCCGATTCGTCCCGCGATTCCTCCCGCCTGGACCAGGGCCAACAAAAGCCCGGCCAGGACGGTGGAGAAGAGGAATTCCTTCTTGAGGAACAGCACCAGGTGGGTGATGATCGCAAGCTGGGCCCCCGACAGGAATATTCCCATGATAGAAAGAGCCAGGATGGACCGGTTGAACAGGACCTCTCGCAACAGCCCCCAGCGCATCCCCGATGGCTGATCCTTCAGGGGCGGAGCCAAGGGGATCCCAATCCGAACGGCCAGGATCGAAACCAAGGTTGCCGCGCTCACCAGGATGACGGAGAGGCGCCATCCGAAAGCCAGAGCGAGGGCGGGGAGGGTGGAAGAGGCCAGGATCCCCCCCAAAGGAATTCCGGTCTGCTTGATTCCCATGGCCGTGGCCCGGCCCTGGGGAGGAAACCATCTCATCACCCCCTTGGTGGTGGCCGGATTCACGCCGCTGTAACCGATGCCGGAAAGAAGAAGGAGGACCCCTCCTATAAAAAAAGCATGGACCCAGGCAAAACCGATCATGAAGAGCCCCTGGATCCCGAGACCCAGGGTCAAGACCCGGCGCTCCCCCAGCAGGTCGGTGATCCATCCGAAGAATAGGGAAGACGAGACGACCCCGATGTAGATGAAGGACATCAAAAATCCCACCTCCGCGTGAGTCAGGTTCAACTCATCACGGAGGAAGGGGGTGAGGGGGGGAATACTCAGGTTGCAGAAGGCAGAGACCGCGTGGGCAAGGGTCATGACCGCGAGAAGGACCCCCAGGGAGCGATTTTTAGATTCCGTATCCATGGGGGTCCGTATTCGATCTCAACCCTGGCTCATCGCGCGCCCATGACGAGATTGGGCAGAAACAAGGTATACGACGGCCAATAGGTGATCAGCATTAACTGAACGATGGTTATGAAGATATAAGGGGTCACCCCCCGGATGGTTTCGGCCAGGGGGGCCTTGCCCACGCCGGAGATCACGTAAAGGTTCAGCCCGACCGGGGGGGTGATGAGGGCGATCTCCATGTTCAACGTCATAACGATCCCGAAATGGATCAGGTTTATGTCCAAGGCTTTCAAAACCGGAAGGATGATGGGCAAGGTGATCAGCAGGATGGAGACGACTTCCAGGAGACAGCCCAGGATCAATAACGCCACGTTGACCGCCAAAAGGAAAGCGAAGGCGCTCAGGTTCAGGTCTTTGGCGATCTCCACGAGCTTGGCCGGAAGCCCGGCTTCGGTCAGCCAGTTCCCGATGGTGATGGCCGTGGAGATGATGAACATGATCATCCCCGCCGACTTCATCGCGTCGGCAGAGAGGGGAATAACCTTGCCGAAACTTACTTCCCGATAGATAAATAGACTGATGAAGATAGCTGCCACGGCGCCCAGGGCCGCCGCTTCGGTAACCGTTACGAATCCGGAATAGATGCCGCCCAGGATGATGACCGGCATGCAAAAAGCAGGGATGGCCTTATAGGTGGTCTGGAGCGTTTCTCCCCAGGTGGCCTTGGGCGCCCCTCCGATGTTCTTCCTCTTGGCATCGAAGCGGATCCAGATCATGTAGAAAGTTCCCTGCATGATCCCCGGCAGGAACCCGGCCATGAACAGGCGGGGAATGGATTCGTCGGCCATGATACCGTAAATGATCATGGCGATGCTGGGGGGAATCATGATGGCGATGGTACCGGCCGCGGATATGACCCCGAGGGCGAAAGGCCGGGGGTAGCCATGCTCGAGCATGGCCGGGACAACGATGACCCCGATGGCCAGGGCCGTGGCCACGCTGGACCCGCACAGGGCCCCGAAGATCATGCAGGAGATGACCGTGACCATAGCCAGCCCGCCCCACCAGTGACGGACCCAGCAGTTGGCGGCGTTGATGAGATATCGGGAAGTTCCCCCCTGGACCATGAACTGGGCGGCCATAACGAAGAAAGGAATGGCCATGAGGGGGAAGGTATCCAGAGCGTTGTACATTACCTCGGGAACCATCTGCAAAGGGGCTGGCGAGAAGAAAGCGATCATGATAAATGCGGTCACCCCCAGAACGAAGGCGATGGGAAGCCCCAGGCAGAGGAGGCCTAAAAAGACAAAGAAAAGGAATAGGACGATCATTGGTGCCCTCCATCCCGGCTCAGCTCATGAGTCTCCAAGATTTCGGAGGGCTGGAAAGAGAAAATCAGGCGGTACACCCGGATCGCGTACCGCAGAGCGACCAGAGTACAACCGGCGGCCACGGAAAGGTAGGGGATCCAGACCGGAAAACGGAGCGCGCTCACGGACCGCTCATCGTTTACATATGCGGCCGAAACGATCTTATAACCCAGGTAGGCAACGGCCACGCAGAAAGCAAGGGCCACCACCCCGTTGAAGACGGCCAGGTAACGGCGGGCTTTCATTGGGAACTTTTCCACGATGAGGGTTGCCGCCACGTGGCCCTTTTCCTCCGCCAGCGTGCTGGCGGTGATGAAGACCGCCCATATGATCATGTAAATGCAGATTTCTTCGGCCCAATCCGGGGGATTATGGAATATATAGCGGGTAATCACGCCGTAGAAGGCAATCAGGGTGGCAGAAAGGGTCAGAAGCCCCACGATGAATTTTTCCACCCGGGTCCATCCTTTCTCCCATACGCTCATCAATGATCCTCCGCGGTTTTTTTTGAGAGGAGGGGAAAAACCCTCTCCCCCTCCCTATGTTTCTACCGTCCTTACATCCCCAGAGCCTTCTTGGCCATTTCCACCAGCGCGGTGTCGTGTTTCAGGTCCTTGACGATCTTGTCCTGGATGGGCATGAGATAATTGCGCCACCTGGCCAGCTCTTGGTCGCTCGGATCAAAGAATTCCACGCCTTTCCCCTCCATGAGTTTCCGGGCCTCGGCCTGCTCTTTCCGGGCGATCTCCCGCTGCTTGGGCACGGACCAATTCCAGACGTCAGAGAAGATTTTCTGCAGGTCGGCAGGCAAGCTGTTCCAGAATTTCAGGTTGACCAGGGGGACGTAGTAACCGTTGTAATTACGGCAGGTGACCGCGTACTTGATGCCCGCCTCGTAGAGCTTGGCGCTCTCCACGCTCTTAGTAGTGGAGCAGATGCCGTCCACGGTGCCCTGCACCAAGGCCATAGGCACGTCAGGCCAGGCAATGAATACCGCACTGGCCCCAAAGCGGTTGAGCCGCTCTTCGGGGATGGAACCGCCGGAGTGCCGGATCTTCAACCCCTTGAAGTCTTCCATTTTGGTTATTTTCTTATTCCGGGTCCAGGTATGGTCATAGCCCAGCTCGTACCACCGTCCGGGAGATTTGGCGCCGACTTTCTTTTCCAGGGACCGGTTCACCGCTTCTCCGATTTTCCCGTCGATCAGCTTCTCGGTAATATCTCCGGGCTGGCCGAAGAACATGGGCAGCATGGTAAGGCTGGCGCTGGTATCGAATCCCTCCAGCAGCCAGTTTCCGGGCACGCACATTTCAACCGTGCCGGTCCTCAGGGCTTTAGTCACGTGGGCGTCCTTGTAAAGCTGGGCGCTGTGGTAAATCTTGCCGACCAGCCTCCCACCGGACCTCTTGGCCAGTTCCGGCACGAAGATCTCCAGCCCCCCGTATCGCGGATGGTTGGGAACGGTATCGATGGAAATTTTGAATTCAAAAACCTTTTCCGCCGCTGCGACGGGCCCCGGGTTCACCCACCCGGCCAATGCGAGAGCCATCGCCGCTACGGCGAGACCTTTCCAACATCCTCTCATTTCTTTACCCTCCTTGCTGTAATAGGCGCTTATCGCCGGACAAATTCCTTTAGATTGGTAAAAACGAAATATCCTCTCCCGGCGGCCGCAGGGGCAACCCCAGGGACCGTCGCATGCCTTTATTTTCGATTTTCCTGAATCTTTAGGCGCTTCAAGAAATCATACCCAGCGGGGCTATTCTTCCAATTTGAAGGTGTGTTGTCAAGAAAATTTTGGTCTCCTCGTCTTCGGGATGTTCCATGGAGAATTTTTGGGAACTCCTGGCGATAAGGCGAGTTCAGGGTTTACGTCGATTGGCTTTTGACCGACTTGCGGAAGAAATCCCACAGGCCGAAATATTTTTCTTCGAGAGTAAAATTATAATTGCTCAGGGCCCAAAGAGTCACCAGTCCTTGAATGATGCCTAGGAAAACGGTCGCCGCCATATCCAGGTCGATCTCCGGGTTTATCTCTCCAGATTTGACTCCGCGAAGCAATACGTCCTTGATATGATGAATGTAATTGTTGAGGACTTCGTATATCTTTTTATTCAGCTTTTTATCCCCTAAACTGACGATTTCGGCAACAATCAGGAAAGAAACTCCCTTCCTCTGTTCAATGGCTGAAATATGACTTTTTAGGACGTTTTCAAGAACTTCCAATGTCCTCGCGTGAGAATCACTCTTTTCGACATCGCCGATCAAACTTTCTTCGATATAATCTACAAGAAAATCCAGGATTTGCCGCTTGCTCTTAAAATGCCGGTAAATGGCTCCTTGAGAAACCCCGATCTCCTTGGCGATCCTCCGAACGGTGACGTTTTCACTGCCATATTCAATGATTAATTTTCTTAGGGCGTCTATGATTTGTTTTCGTCGCAGAGAAGTGCTTTGACGTTTTATTATTCTGCGCGCCATATTTACCTTTTTTCCACGCAGCGATTTGATTTAATTCTTTACCCGAAATACCTCCAAAAAACAACAGTTTTTTCGCCCTGGGAAGCGAACCCGAAGAATTGAATCGGTTTATTTTCGGATTTCTTCCCAAGAAGGCCTCCTTATGCCCGCCGCCTTCCCTCATAGAAGAATTCTGGTACATATGGAATTCATGCTGGTCGTGGATCCTCGAAGGTTCGCCATCAAGCGATAGGAGCGTTTCGGATATGCTGGGCGATTGGGTCGATATTGTTTCTCCGCCGGGCATTAAGGTGGGTCCAGCCGAGGTAAGGAGGGGGGAGCTCGCAGAGACGCCTTTCCCGGGCAGGAGGGAATGTGGATTTCGTTCGAAATAATCTTCAAAAAGGAAGAAGGCCCCTCCTCTGCGCGGGGGGCCAGCGATAAATTCTCCCGCAGTGGATTTCACCCCGGGCCGACTGGCTCAAGACGAAGGGGCATCATGACAGACATCGTCTGGAGCGAAAGCGGGGCATTATTTCAGCATTTTTTCGACCAAGATAACGATTACAACGGCGGCAATGAGGAGAATGATGAACCCCCCGTACATCAGGAAGTTCATGAATTTCTGCCCAAAGCTCAGTTTTTTCTTTTCCTGTTCCTTCGCCTCGGTCCCTGGAGTAGCTTTGGTCGTCGCTTCCATATTCCCCTCCTTTTTATGTAAGTAATCATTTATTTACATAACTTAATTCCAAATCCTTGTCAAGAAAAAAATTATTGCTAAAAGAAGGCAAAAGATGGGCATTTTGACGACTCATTCGGGAAATAGAAAAATTATGAGTAACCTAATCAAAATATATAATGATTTTAATTAAATAGGAATTCAAGATTTGGGATTATTTTGCTCCAAAAGGGGAAAGGAGATGGGAAAATACCGCGTCTTTATAAATTCCGAATACCCCCTAGTAAATAAACGTATATTCATTAAAAAACCAACTTTTGCGAAAAGGAGATGGCGAATTAGGAAATCGCTTCGAAAGAGCTACATAGGCATGAGGGGAGGATGGGCGATTAAAAAAACCTCAAGGATTTTGTCGAGCGGGTTGGGCCTTCTCTCGTGATGATCGGCATGAATCCAGTAGGAGGGCAAGACTTTACGCCCCCAAATCGTGTCAATTTGTGCACAGGCTAAGTTTTGAGCTGAATGCTGATGGCTGATCGCTTGTTTTTAATGTTTCCCCGGCTCCAACAGCTCGACCAGCACGCCGTAAGTATTTTTGGGATGGAGGAAGGCGATTCTGGAATTGTGGGCCCCGCTCCTCGGTTTCTGGTCGATCAGGTTGACCCCCTTGGCCTTCATTTCTTCCAGAGCCTTATCGATGTTGTCCACCTGGAAGGCGATATGGTGGATCCCCTCTCCTCTTTTCTCAATATGGCGGGCAATCGCCCCGTCGGGCTTCACGGATTCCAGGAGTTCAATGGCCGTATCCCCCAAGGGAACGAACGAAACCTTGTTGTCCGGCGAAACCTCCCGTCCGGTGATGGGAAGACCCAGGATTTCCGAATAGAGTTTCTCAACCTCATCAACATTCTTCACCGCCACTCCGATATGGGCAATCTTGCGGATCACTTCTTTCTCCTTTCCATCGGTCATTAGGGGGGTAAAAATAAAATTGTGAGCGAAATGGTAACAGACTGTAGGGGCAACCCCCTGTGGTTGCCCATCTTGCGGGCGGCCACGGGGGGGCCGCCCCTACAATTTTAGTTCTGGCTTGCCCGGATTAAAATTCATTTCACCAGCAACCGGATTAGTTCATCGGCTCCGCTTACCCATTCCAGATCGTAGACCTTTTCGATGATTTTTTCCGTTTGCACCCGGTCCAGGGTGTTCAAAGAGAGGCGGCGGAATTTATCTTTGATCTCCTCGTCCGTCATGGGGTTCTGCGGGTGCCCCTTAGGATAGATGGATTCGTCCTGGAATCGCTTTCCGTCTTTGGTTTGAATCTCAACCTGGGCCGCCAGGGTTCCTGGATATTTTTCGACGAACTGCGGGACGGATTCCAGGGTTACTTTTTTCATGAATTGCCGGACCCTGGCATCCTTGATCTTCTCCTCCTGGAATTGATCCATGGCGATGTAGCCGTCCGCAGCGGCCCGGCTGACGCAGTAGGGGATGCTCAGGCGGGCCGCTAGGGGGGTATCGGGCGTATAATTCATCCCTTGTCCTGGCGCGGTGGGGGTCACCCGGAAGTGAATGGCATCTATGTCTTCCAGGCGCAGGTTCTTTTCCTTCATGAGTTTCACCGTTCCCTGGATCGGGGTATGGCTGCAGAGAATGGTGGGAAAAGCTTTCAGGCTGTCGGTCAGGATCTCGTAGGAGGAACCGAGGCTTTCGTTCAAGTGTTGCATGGCTGGCTCGTCGGAATAAGCCTCGCAGAAGCCGGATTTGTATTCGAGGAGTCCCTTGGGTCCTGCAGCCCCGCTGGCGATTACCAGGGCCGACAAGATCCCCTTCCAGGCGCTGAAGCCGGGATGGAGGCTCTTGGAAAAATCTCCGAAGTCGATGCAATAGCGCATGCCGGAAGCGCCGTCCGCCGCCAGGCTGATGGCCTGCTCCATCCGGTCCGCTTTGAGTCCCAGGAGTTTCGAAGCGACCACAGCGGAAGCGATGGTTCCCAGGGTCCCCGTGGGGTGCCAGTATTTATAGTGGGAGGGCATGATCGCTTTTCCAATTCTTCCCGCCGCTTCGTAGGCCATGACCATGGCCGCGAGAATCGAAGGTCCATCGGCCCCGACTTTTTCCCCGATGGCCAGAGCGGAGGAGACCACGGAAGCTCCCAGATGGGCAATGGACCCTAGGTGGGTGTCGTCAAAATCCACCGTGTGAACCAGGGTCCCGTTCACCAGGGCCGCCTGGGGACAGGAAGTCTTCATCCCGGCGAGCCACACCGTGGATTCGGGATTTCCGCCCATCTCTTTCACCGGCTCGTAGACCCAGCGAAACTCATGAGCGGCCAGGGTGTAGCCGGCGATGGCGCACCCCAGGGTGTCCAGTACGATGCCCTTGACCTTCCGGACTACCTCTTTGGGCAAGGCGGGGAAAGAGGTCTCGCTCACATAATCGGCCAGAATTTGAGTCGCACCCATTTTTGTCCTCCATGCAAGAACTGGGAGTTGAGATTTGAGATTTGGGAGTTGGAAGTTGGGGATCGTTACAACTCGATACTCTCAACTCTCAACTTGCCCCCTTGGATTAGGCCAGTTCCTTCAGCCTTTTCTCAATCGCTTCAAAAGTCTCCCGGGCAAACATCCGAGCCTGTCGGGTAAGGAAGGCCCTTTGCAGAAAGCCCATGTCTTCCGCTGTGGCCCGGCAGGTCACCGAGGTCTTTCCTTTTTCCACCGGAGTCATGGCTAGGGTCACCTTCTGGTCAGCTTTAACCAGGCCCCCCAGGCCTTCGAGAAGAAGCCTTACAGAAAAAGATTCAGGGGGGGAGATGTCCACCATCTCTCCTTTCAGCTTCAGGACCCATTCGGACCCCATCATCTTCACCCGGAGCAAGGACCGGAAGTTGTTCTCGTCCAGGATCTCCATGCTTTCCATTCCCGGAAGGACGCTGAAGATGACCTTGCCGATCAACCGCCAGACCCGATCCGGGGTTGCATTCACGATAAATTCTCTCTCCGCCAGAGCCTTGCCTGCCATGGGAATTCTCACGACCAGGGTTTCTCTGCGGCCGCGTTCTTTCCCGCAATGCGCCCGAAGACCAGGGCCTCTCCGATGTTGCAGGCCCCCTGGTAGAGGAATCCCCAGATCGAACCGAGCTCTCCGGCGGCGTAGAGTCTGGGAACGGGCTTCCTGTCGGGGTCGAGGACGCGGGATTCCTTGTCCCTCCTTGGGCCTCCCTGGGTATTGATCAGCGAAGGCCAGAGTTGAATGGCGTAGAAGGGAGACTCCAGAGCACGGAGGTCTTCCCTGGGCCGGCCGAAATCTTCGTCCTTCCCCGCTTTGCTGAGATAGTTGTAGCGGGCAAGGGTCTCCTCCAAAACTTTCGGTTCCATGGATATTTTGGAAGCCAACTCGGCTACTGTTTTCCCTTGTTGGACCCATCCTTTGGCAATTTCCACCGAGTTGTCGAGGCTCCAGGAGTAGAGGTCTCGGTTATAACCCGCGGTTCCCCGACTGAGAGGGCCCCGGCGCCGGGTCTGCTCATCGAAGATCGCCCAAAGAGGAATCCGGGGATACTCCATCTTCTCAATGTCAAAATGGGAAAGCTCCTTGTAGTACTCGTGAATCTCGATCCCCGCCTCGTTGACAAACCTCCGGCCGTACTTGTCCACGAAGAGGAATCCCTCGCTTAGGAAGGCAACCCAGAAGGCTGCCTCAAACTCGGGAGCCTTGAAGCCGATCAGACAGGCTAGACGGGTCATGTGCCATATGTCTCCGCCAATCTTCTGAACCATTCGTATCCCATCTCCCGTATTCCCGGGGGTGCCCAGGAAATAGAGCGGTTTGACCGGCAGGTAATCCCATTTCATCCAAGGGTCATTCTCGTATCCGCCGCAGGTTAAGATGACGCCCCGCCGGGCCTTGATGGAGATTCTCTTGCCCTCCCTTTGAGCGATCACTCCGATGATCTCTCCCCGGGCATTGGGAACGAGTTCCTGGGCGGGAGTCGCAGTCAGAACTTTGATTCCCCGTTTGGACACCAGGCCGGAAAGAAATTTCCACAGCCGCTGGGACGGCTTTCCTTCTTCCGGAGTTCCCTTGATGTTATATTTCACCACGTTTTCCGCCCCGCGAACGTGGGGAAAGCCTGCTCCGGCAATCATGGTGGGGTAGGCCACTTCCAGCGGGCGGAAAACCTGGACGTCGGCCCCCATCTGCCGAATCCAATCCCCGTTCTTCAGCGCTTCTTCCACGAAGGTCTCCAGGATTTCCCGTTCGGTGGTTTTAAAAGAAAGGGCATACAGGTACTCCAAGAATTCCTTTCCCTTGGGGACGATAATATTGCCGCCGCAGATGGAGGAGTTCCCTCCTCCATCGGCCATCTTCTCCAGGATGACCACTTTGGCGCCCTGGTCATGGGCGGTCACGGCCGCTACCGTTCCCGCTGAACCCCAGCCGACGACCACCACATCGTATTCCATATCCCATTTTTCAGGCACGCTTACCTTCATTTCCTTCTCCTTTCCCTTAACAGTGAAAACGCGCATCCCCCCACCCTAACCCTCCCCCTCGAGGGGGGAGGGTAGGGAGGGGGTGATTTTCGTTGCGGCCTCTGCGCTTTTTTATTTCGACTTTTCCTTACAAGGGTATATTCCCATGCTTTCGTTCCGCCCGCTCCACCTTCTTTCCCTCCAGCATCTCCAGGGCCTTGATGATCTGGGGCCGGGTCTCCTGCGGGCGGATCAATACGTCCATCTGACGTTTCGCCGCGGTGTAGTAGGGAGTCATGAACTTCTCCCGGTATTCCTGTATTTTTTCTTCGCGGACCCGAGCCTTGTCTGCGGCGGCGTCAATCTCTTTCCGGAAGAGGATCCGCACCGCCCCCTCGGCACCCATGATGGCGATCTCCGTTGTGGGCCAGCCCATAACCAAATCCGCCCCCAGCTCCTTGTTGCTCATGGCGGCGAAAGCACCCCCGTAAGCTTTCCGGATTATGCAGGTGATTTTCGGCACGGTGGCCTCTTTCCAGGAGTAGAGCATTTTGGCCCCATGTCGGATGATTCCCTTGTGCTCTTCCTTCATTCCGGGGAGATACCCGGGAACATCCACCAGAGAGATCAGGGGAATGTTGAAGCAGTCGCAGGTCCGGATGAACCGGGCCGCCTTGTCCGCGGCATCGCAGTCGATGGCCGAGGCCAGAAACATGGGATTATTGGCAACGATTCCCACGACCTTCCCATTCATGCGGGCCAGCCCGGTGACCATATTTCGGGCAAAACCGGCCCTGACCTCCAGGAAATCCCCATGGTCGACGATTAAGGAGATCAGACGGCGCATGTCGTACACCTTCTTGGGGTTGTCGGGGATAATTTCCACCAGAGCCTCTTCGCAACGATCCGGGTCATCCAGGCATGGAACGGCCGGTGGCTTCTGATTGAAACTGGAGGGAAAATAGCTCAGAAGCTTCTTGACTTTGGCCAGGCAAGCCAGGTCATTCTCGCCGACAAAATCCGCGACTCCGGAGACCTGATAGTGGACCCTTGCCCCGCCCAGTTCCTGGCTTCCCACATCCTGCCCGGTGACTTCCTTGATCACCAAGGGGCCGGTGATGAACATCTGGCTGGTTTTATCCACCATGAAAATGAAATCGGTGAGGGCGGGGGAGTAAACCCCGCCGCCCGCGCAGTTGCCCATGATAACCGACAGCTGCGGAACGATCCCGGAAGC
>Ga0335084_10006739_pt1 | contig 11428 bp, 11 predicted proteins | sample Lox_Sample_44_FD_206721 | JGI IMG/M metagenome (GOLD analysis project Ga0335084, IMG submission 206721) | Soil microbial communities from Loxahatchee National Wildlife Refuge, Florida, United States - Lox_Sample_4.4 | ecosystem: Environmental > Terrestrial > Soil > Wetlands | place: USA...
GCTGATGGCGCGCATCTTCGAGCCCTATGTCACGACCAAGCCGCGCGGCACCGGCCTCGGCCTGGCGATCGTGAAGAAGATCATCGACGAGCACCACGGCAGCGTCGCGATCGAGAACCGCCCCAGTCGGGGCGCCTCGGTGAGCGTGCTGCTACCCTTGTCCAAGGCGGCCTAGCGATGGCACAGATCCTGGTAGTGGACGACGAAGTAGGCATCCGCGAGCTGCTCTCCGAGATCCTGGCCGACGAAGGCCACCAGGTGATCGTCGCCGAGAGCGCGGGCGGCGCGCGCGCGGTGCGCGAGCGCCAGCGCCCCGATCTCGTTCTGCTCGACATCTGGATGCCCGACACCGACGGCATCACGCTGCTGAAGGAATGGGCGGCGAGCGGCCAGCTCACCATGCCGGTGGTGATGATGTCGGGGCACGGCACGATCGAGACCGCGGTCGAGGCGACGCGCATCGGCGCGCTCGACTTTCTCGAGAAGCCGATCGCGCTGCAGCGGCTGCTCGCCACCGTGAAGCGCGCGCTGCGCCATCCCGAGACCGCGACCACGCCGCAGCTCGCGCTCGGCACGCTCGGCCGCGCAGCGGCGCTCGCCGACGTGAAGAAGCGCCTCGCGCAGCTCGCCCAGTCGGGCTCGCCGCTCCTCCTGCGCGGCGAGCGCGGCATGCGGCCCGAGCTTTTCGCGCGCCTGGTCGGCGCGCCGGGCGCGCCCTTCATGGCCGGGGCCGAGCTGCTCGCCGAGCCGCCGTCGGACCTGCTGGCGCGCGCCGCGGGCGGCGTGCTCTTCATTCCGGATCTGAGCCGCCTCGAGCGCGCCGAGCAGCGCAACCTCGAATTCCTGCTGGTGCGCGCCGACAAGCACAAGGTGCGGCTGGTGTCGTTTTCGCCCGTCGACGCGCGCACGCTCGCCGAGAAGCACGAGTTCGACGCGGAGCTGGCGAGCCGGCTGGGCGAGCTGACGCTGCGCCTGCCGGCGCTGCGCGAGTTCGCCGAGGACGTGCCCGACCTCGCCACGCTGATGCTCGCGCAGCTGGTCGAGGCGCGCGCCTGCCCGGCGCGGCGCCTGGCGATCGCCGGCCTGAACGCGCTGCGCCACTACGGCTGGCCGGGCAACCTGGTGGAGCTCGAAAGCGTGATCAAGGATCTCGCGCTGAGCGCGCTGGAAGAGGAGATCCAGCTGGAGGACGTGGAGCGCGTGCTCGCCGCGCGCGGCAAGCCGAGCGCGTTGCCCGATTTCGCGCTCGACCGGCCCTACCGCGAGGCGCGCGAGGCGTTCGAGCGGGTCTACTTCGAGCACCTGCTCGCGCGCGAGCACGGCAGCATGTCGCGCGTCGCCGAGCGCTCAGGCCTCGAGCGCACGCACCTCTATCGCAAGCTCAAAGCGCTGGGGCTTCCCGTCGGGCGGCGCGAAGAGAGCGGCTAGCCGCGGATCGCGGCGACGGCGAAGGCGACCCAGCCGGCGATCAGCGCGAGGCCGCCGAGCGGCGCGGCCGCGCCGAGCCAGCGCGGCGCGCCCAGGGCGAGCGCGTAGAGGCTCCCGGAGAAGATCAGAACGCCGGCGACGAACAACCAGCCGGCCGCCTTGAGCCAGGAGCCGCCGAGGTACGGAGTCGCGAGCGCGACGGCGAGCAGCGCCAGCGCATGCCAGAAATGGTATTGGACCGCGGTCTGCCAGATCGACAGCGCTTCGGCGCTCAGCCGCGTCTTGAGCGCGTGCGCGCCGAAGGCGCCGAGGACAACCGCCGCGGCGCCGAGCAACGCGCCGATCGCCAGGAACGGCTTCAGGCGGTCTTCTTGGCCTTCTTCGGCTTGTGCGGCCGCTTCTTGCCGTAGCTCGCGCGGTAGATCTTGCCGCGCCGCGTTCTCTTGTCGCCTTTGCCCATGCGGCGATTATACGGTCTCGAGCTCGTAGGCGAGGTAAGGCGCGAGCCACTTCTCGGCTGCGGCGAGCGTCATGCCGCAGCGGCGCGCGTAGTCCTCGACCTGGTCGCGGCCGAGCTTGCCGACCGCGAAGTAGCTCGACTCCGGATGCGACAGGTAGAAGCCCGACACGGCGGACGCCGGCAGCATGGCGAACGACTCCGTGAGCCGCATGCGCGCGCGCGGCTCGGCGTCGAGCAGACGGAAGAGCGGTCCCTTGGCCGTGTGGTCGGGGCACGCCGGATAGCCGGGCGCCGGGCGGATGCCGCGGTACGCCTCGGCAATCAGCTGCTCGCGGGTGAGCTTCTCGTCGGCGGCGTAGCCCCAGAACTCGCGCCGCACGCGCTCGTGCAGCCGCTCGGCGAACGCCTCGGCGAAACGGTCGGCGAGCACCTTCAGCATGATGGCGCTGTAGTCGTCGTGCGCTTTCTCGAGCTCGGCGACTCGGGCTTCGATGCCGCCGGCGCTGACCGCGAAGGCGCCGATCCAGTCCTCGACGCCGCTCGCTTTCGGCGCGACGAAGTCGGCGAGGCAGAGGTTGGCGCGGCCGGTCGGCTTGACGTTCTGCTGGCGCAGGTTGTGCCAGGTCATCAGCACCTCGCGCCGGCTCTCGTCGGCGTAGATCTCGACGTCGTCGTGGTTCACCTGAGCGGCGGGGAAAAGACCGAAGACGCCGTTCAGGGTGATGGCGCGCTCGCGCACGATGCGCGCCAGCGCCTCCTGCGCCTCGGCGAAGAGCTTGCGCGCGGCCTCGCCGACCACCCGGTCCTGCAGGATCTTCGGGTAGGCGCCCGAAAGCTCCCAGGCCTGGAAGAACGGCGTCCAGTCGATGTAATCGACCAGCTCGGCGAGCGGGTAGTCGTTGAGCGTGACAAGACCGGTCTGGCGCGGCTTCGCCGGCCGGTAGGCGCTCCAGTCGGTCTTCAGGCCGCGGCTGCGCGCCTCGGCGAGCGTGAGGAGCGGCCCGGGTCCCTTCTTCTCCTTGTGCGCCGTGCGCAAGCGCTCGTAGTCCGCGCGCACCTCGGCAACGAACTTCTCGCGGCTGTCGGGCGAAAGCAGGCCCGTGACCACCGGCACGCTGCGCGAAGCGTCCGGCACATAGACGACGGGCCCGGCGTAGTTCGGCGCGATCTTGACGGCCGTGTGCGTGCGCGAGGTGGTCGCCCCGCCGATGAGCAGCGGCAGCTTGAGCCCGGCGCGCTCCAGCTCGCGCGCGACGTGCGCCATCTCCTCGAGCGAGGGCGTGATGAGGCCCGACAGGCCGATCACGTCCGCGCCCTCCTTCTTCGCCGTGTCGATGATGTTCTGCGCCGGCACCATCACGCCGAGGTTGACCACCTCGTAGTTGTTGCACTGGAGCACCACCGCGACGATGTTCTTGCCGATGTCGTGCACGTCGCCCTTCACGGTGGCGATGACGATGCGGCCCTTCGAGCGCCCGGCCTGCCCGCTCTTCGCCTTCTCCGCCTCGATGAACGGCACGAGGTGCGACACCGCCTGCTTCATGACGCGCGCCGACTTGACCACCTGCGGCAGGAACATCTTGCCCGCGCCGAACAGGTCGCCCACCACGTTCATGCCGTCCATCAGCGGCCCCTCGATCACCGTGATCGGCTGCGGATACTTGAGCCGCGCCTCCTCGGTGTCGGCGATGATGTGCGCGCCGATGCCGTTGACCAGCGCGTGCACCAGGCGCTCCTCGACCGTGCCGTTGCGCCACGCTTCATCCTGCTTCGCTTCCTTCGCGCCCGCCTTGACGGTGCCGGCGATCTCGATCAGGCGCTCGGTTGCGTCGGCGCGGCGGTTGAACAGCACGTCCTCGACGCGCTCGCGCAGCGCGGGCGGAATTTCCTCGTATACGCCGAGCTGGCCGGCGTTGACGATGCCCATCGACAGGCCGGCGCGGATCGCGTGGTAGAGGAACGCGGTGTGCATCGCCTCGCGCACCGGATCGTTGCCGCGGAACGAGAAGGAGAGATTGGACAGGCCGCCCGAGGTGCGCACGTGCGGCAGGTTGGCGCGGATCCAGCGCACCGCCTCGATGTAGTCGATGGCGTAGGTGGCGTGCTCCTCGAGCCCGGTGGCGACCGCGAAGATGTTGGGATCGAAGATGATGTCTTCCGGCGGGAAGGCGGCTTTCCCGGTGAGCAGCCGGTAGGCGCGCTCACATACCCTGGTGCGACGCTCGAGAGTGTCGGCCTGTCCTTTCTCGTCGAACGCCATCACCACCACCGCCGCGCCGTAGCGCCGGCACAGGCGCGCCTGGCGAAGGAACTCGGCCTCGCCCTCCTTCATGGAAATCGAGTTGACGATGCTCTTCCCCTGCACGCACTTCAAGCCCGCTTCGATCACGCTCCACTTGGAGCTGTCGATCATCACCGGCACGCGCGCGATGTCGGGCTCGGCCGAGGCGAGGCGCAGGAAGGTCGCCATGGCCTTCTCCGAGTCGAGCATCGCCTCGTCCATGTTGACGTCGATGACCTGCGCGCCGTTCTCCACCTGCTGGCGCGCCACCGACAGCGCGCCGGCGTAATCGCCGGCGAGGATCAGCCTCGCGAAAGCCTTCGACCCGGTGACATTCGTTCGCTCGCCGACGTTGACGAAGAGCGACTGCTCGCCCACGTTGAGCGGCTCGAGGCCCGACAGGCGCAGCTCGCGCGGGCGGCTGGGCACCTGGCGTGGCGCGACGCCGGCGAGCGCCTCGGCCATCGCCCGGATGTGCTCGGGCGTGGTGCCGCAGCAGCCGCCGGCGACGTTGAGCCAGCCATTACGCGCCCACTCGCCGATGTGCGCGGACATCGACTCGGGCGTGTCGTCGTATTCGCCGAAGGCGTTCGGCAGGCCGGCGTTGGGATGGCAGGAGACGCGCGTCTCGGCGATCGCCGCGAGCTCCTCGACGTAGGGCCGCAGCTCCTTCGCGCCGAGCGCGCAATTGAGGCCGATGGCGAGCGGCGCGGCGTGCCGCATCGAGTTGTAGAACGCTTCCGTCGTCTGGCCGGAGAGGGTGCGGCCCGAGGCGTCGGTGATCGTGCCGGAGATGATCACCGGCAGCCGCCGGCCCGCGCTTTCGAAGCGCTCCTCGATGGCGAACAGCGCGGCTTTGGCATTCAGCGTGTCGAAGACGGTTTCGACCAGCACCAGGTCCACGCCGCCCTCCAGCAGACCCTGCAGCGCTTCGCCGTAGGCGGCGACCAGCTCGTCGAAGCCGACGGCGCGAAAGCCCGGGTCGTTCACGTCGGGCGAGATCGACGCGGTCTTGTTGGTCGGGCCGAGCACGCCGGCGACGAAGCGCGGGCGCCGCGGATCGCGCTTCAGGGCGTCGCTCACCGCTTCGCGCGCGAGACCCGCGGCGGCGCGGTTGAACTCGCGCGCGAGCTCCTGCATGCCGTAGTCGGCGAGGGCGATCGAGGTCGAGTTGAAGGTATTGGTCTCGACGATGTCGGCGCCGGCGGCGAGGTACTGCGCGTGGATGTCGCGGATCAGCCGCGGCTGCGTGAGCGAGAGGAGGTCGTTGTTGCCGCGCAGCTCGCGCGGCCAGTCGCGGAAGCGCGCGCCGCGATAGTCCTCCTCGGCGAGGCGGGCGCGCTGGATCATCGTGCCCATCGCCCCGTCGAGCAGGAGGATTCGTTCCGAGAGCAGCTTTTCGAGCATGGTCCTGAATGCAGAAAGGCCCGCTCAGCTTGCGCAGAAACGGGCCCCTCGCGACGCGCGTCTCTTTAGCGGAATTTGTTCGGCGCCCCGCAAGCTGAGCATCAAATCGGCGCGGTGTGGGAGTCTGCCCACTTCATCCGACAGTGTCAACGCTTGCGCTTACAATCGCCGCCCATGGAATTCCGCTCGATCGTCGGCGTCTTCGCCACGCAGGTGCACTGGGGCGACTGCGACCCCGCGGGCATCATCTTCTACCCGACCTACTTCCGCTGGATGGACGCGGCGACGTGGGCGTTCTTCGAGTCGGTCGGCTACCCGCCGCAGCGCATGCGCGCGGAGCACCTCTCGATGCCGCTCGTCTCCGCCGACTGCCAGTTTCTTTCGCCCGCGCTGCACGGCGACCGCTGCGAGGTGCGCTCCCACATCACGCGCTTCGGCGGCAAGTCGTTCGTGGTTGCGCACGAAGTCATGCGCAAAGACGGCACGGCGCTGGCGAAGGGCAGTGAAACGCGCGTCTGGGCGCACTCGGCGCCGGGAAAACCGCCGAAGGGCGAGGCGATCCCGGAAGAGCTGAAGGCGCTGTTCCGCGAGCGCTAGCCGCTACGGAGCCGCCAGACTCTTCTCCAGCCGGTCGAGCACTTCCATCGCCGGCAGGCACTGCGCGACGCTCGCGTTAGGCTCGCGCTTCTCGCGGATCGCGGCGAAGAACTCGCGGTCCTGCAGCTCGATGCCGTTCATCGAGACGTCCACCTTCGACACGTCGATCTTGTTCTCCTTGCCGTCGAACAGATCGTCGTAGCGCGCGATGTAGGTGCCTTTATCGCAGATGTAGCGAAAGAACGTCCCGAGCGGTCCGTCGTTGTTGAACGACAGCGCCAGCGAGCACACGACCCCCGAGGGCGTCGCCAGCTGAATACTCATGTCCATGGCGATGCCGAGCTGCGGATGCATCGGCCCCTGCACGGCGCGCGCCTTGGCGATCGGCTCGCGTGCCTGGTATTGGAACTGATCGACGGTATGGCAGGCATGGTGCCAGAGCAGGTGATCGGTCCAGCTGCGTGGCTTGCCAGCGGCGTTCATGTTGGTGCGGCGGAAGAAGAAAGTCTGCACGACGAGATGCTGAAGCTTGAGCTCTCCAGCGAGGATCTTTTTCCGCACCCACTGGTGGCTCGGATTGAAGCGGCGCGTGTGCCCCGCCATGGCGATCAGGCCGGTCTCCTTCTGCACTTTCAGGATCTCGCGCGAGTCGGCCAGGTTGTCGGCCATCGGGATCTCGACCTGCACGTGCTTGCCGGCGCGCAGGCACTGGATCGCCTGCCGGGCGTGCATCTGCGTCGGCGTGGCGAGGATCACCGCTTCGAGCCCGGGCTGCTTCAGGCTCTCGCCGAGGTCGCTCGTCCAGTGCGGGACGTTGAACTTGCGCGCCACTTCCCTGGTCGCCTCGGGATTGCCGCCGGCGAGGGAGATCACCTCGATGCCCTTGATGTTGGCGATGCCCTCGAGGTGCTTCTGCCCGAAGGCGCCCTGCCCGGCGACACAGACTTTCATTTGAGGTTCTCCAGGATGAGATGCCCGACCGCGGTGTTCGAGGCGGGTACATGGTAGAAGCGGTGCACTTCCCTGACCTTCTCGTCGAGCGCGCCGCGCATGATCAGCCACATCACCAGCTCGATGCCCTCCGAGCCGGTCTCGCGGACCAGCTCGAGATGCGTGACGCTCGCCAGCTTCCTGGGGTTCTTCGTCATCAGGTCGAGGAACTTGCGGTCGTACGCGCTGTTGATCAGCCCGGCGCGCGGCCCCTGCAACTGGTGCGACATGCCGCCGGTGCCGAACACGACGACGCGCAGATCCTCCGGGTAGGCGCGGATCGCCTTGCCCAGCGCCTTGCCGAACTGGTAGCAGCGGTGCGCGGTCGGCGGCGGGTAGACGACGACATTCACCGGTAGCGGAATCACGCGGCAGGGCCACTCCTGCGGCTGGCCGTACATCAGGGAGAGCGGCACCGTCAGGCCGTGGTCGACGTCCATCTTGTTGACGACGGTCAGGTCGAACTCGTCGAGGATCACCGACTGCGCGATGTGCGCCGCGAGTTCCGGGTGTCCCACCACCTTCGGCACCGGCCGGGGACCCCAGCCCTCGTCGGCGATCGGGAACTCCGCCGCGCAGCCGAGCGCGAAGGTGGGAATGATGTCGAGCGAGAACGCCGAGGCGTGATCGTTGTAGACGAGCAGGATCACGTCCGGCTTCGCCTTGCGGATCCAGCGCTTGGAGAACTCGTAGCCGTCGAACACCTTCTTCCAGTAGGGCTCGCCGCTCTTGCCGTTGTCGAGCGCGGCGCCGATCGCCGGCACGTGCGAGGTGGTGACGCCGCCGATGATCCTAGCCATGCGCTTTGCCCCGCTTCCGCCGCCACTCGCGGCGGTAACGGTTGCCTTTCACCGGACGGCCGCCGTTCAGCATCATCTGCGCGTACTCCTCCTGCGTGCTGCCGGTCATCACCGCGGCGACGTACTGGAAGGATTTCTGGTCGGTGAAGAACAGCTTGGCGAGGAAGTAGATGTTGCCGCCGAGGGCGATCATGCGATTCCAGTCGCGCGCGAGCACCGCCTGCTTCTGCGGCTCGCTCATCGGCCAGCGGTCGAGATACGCCCGCTCGTTCGCCTTGAAGGCTTCACGGTTCTCGGCCTTCATCAGCGACATGCAAAACATGTTGAGGTGGTAGCCCTGGCGCGCGCGCTGCGCATCGAATACGGTCGTGCCGGGGATGTCGTCGTAAGCGGGCTTGCGCAAGCTCTTCATTCTGCGTCTGGCTGCTTCGAAGGTTGGGCGCGGTCGAACGCGTCGAGCTTCATGCAGTTCTCGAACACGCGCATGGTGTTGGGATAGGGTGCGAGGTCGCTGTGGTAGCGCATCGCGTTGAAGATCTGCGGCACCAGGCAGCAGTCTGCCAGCGTCGGCGCGTCGCCATGGCAGAACTTGCCCTTGCCTTGACCCAGATCAGCTTCGAACTTCGCCAGGCCGTCGGCGATCCAGTAGCGGTACCAGGTGTCGATCTGCTCCTGGCTCTGGCCGAGCGCGCGCTTCAGGTGCTGCAGCACGCGCAGATTGTTGAGCGGGTGGATCTCGCAGGCGATCAGGAAGGCGAGCGAGCGCACCCTTGCCCGCGCCAGCGCGTCCGCCGGGATGAGGCGCGGCTGCGGATGCTTCTCGTCGAGGTACTCGATGATGGCGAGCGACTGCGTGAGCCGCGTGCCGTCGTCGAGCTCGAGCGTGGGCATGAGCGCCTGCGGGTTGACCTCGACGTAGGCGTTGTCGCGGTGCTCACCTCTTGGCATGTGCACGAACACCGGCTCGTAGGGCAGGCCTTTCAGGTTGAGCGCGATGCGGACCCGGAACGACGCCGAGCTGCGGAAGTAGGTGTAGAGCTTCAAAGCGCCGCGACGATCTTCACCTTGAGCTCGCCCACCCCGTCGATGCCCGCGTGCAGCTCGTCGCCGGGCTTCACGGGGCCGACGCCGGCCGGCGTGCCGGTGTAGATCACGTCGCCGGGCTCGAGCGTGTAGTGCTCGGAGAGGAAGGCGATCTGCTCGGGCACCGACCAGATCATGTCGCCGAGGTCCGCCTTCTGCCGCTGCTTGCCGTTGACGTTAAGCCAGATCGCGCCTTTCGCCGGATGGCCGATCTTCTTCGCCGGCACGAGCTCCGCGCACGGCGCCGACTCGTCGAAGTTCTTGCCGAAGTCCCAGGGCCGGCCGTGGTCCTTGCCCCATTGCTGCAGGTCGCGGCGCGTCATGTCGAAGCCGACCGCGTAGCCGTAGATGTGATCGTTGGCGCGCTTCGCCTCGATGCGCCGTCCGCCCTTGTGGAGCGCGACGACCAGCTCCGTCTCGTAGTGGTAGTTGGAGCTCTTCGCGGGGTAGTGCACCTCGATGCTTTTCCCGCCCGAGGTCGGCATCAGGGCGAACTCGCTCTTCAGGAAGAAGAACGGCGTCTCGCGGCCGTCGCCGCCCATTTCCTTCTGGTGCTCGGCGTAGTTGCGGCCGACGCAGAAGATGCGCCGCACGGGAAAAGTGTCGCCGCTGCCGGAGATCGGCAGCGCGGGCGGAGTCCAGAGGGGAATTGCGTAAGCCATGGCTTCCTCGGAAAAGGCCGCATTCTAGTCGCATTTGCCTGGGTCTTGGCGCCGCCTTAGCATGCCGCCGGATCGTTTGTTGACCAAACTAATGTCGCGCACTGCTCCGCTTAAACCCGGCGTGTTGCCGCGCCTGCTCGGCTACCGCCTGCGGCGCGCGCAGCAGGCCGTGTTCCGCGATTTCGCGTCGAGCGTCGCCCAGGTTTCGCCCGGGCGAGCGGGCATGCTGCTGCTGATCGAAGCCAACCCGGGCGTAACGCAGGGTCGGCTCGCGCACGCGGTCGCCCTCGACCGCTCGACCATGGTGGGCGTGATCGACGCGCTCGAGGAAGGCGGGCTGATCGAGCGGCGCCGCGGCGACGACCGCCGCACGAACGGGCTGTGGCTCACGCGCGCCGGCCGCGCCTTCGTCGCGCGGCTGCGGCGCCGCATCGAGCTGCACGAGCGGCGCGTGGCGGCGCATCTCAGCGCGGCCGAGCGCGACGCCCTGCTCGCGCTGCTGGAGAAGCTCGCGCCCTAAGAAAAGAGAAAGGGCGCCGAAGCGCCCTTTCCCGAGTGCCGCGAGCTGCTGCAGCGAGGCTAGTAGTTGTAGGCCTTCTCGCCGTGATCGGCGAGGTCGAGACCTTCTTCTTCCGCCTCTTCGCTGGCGCGGATGCCGATCGTGAACTTCAGGATCAGCAGGATTACGAAAGCCACGCCCCCCGACCAGACCAAGGTGGTGCCGATGTCCCAGAGCTGCGAGACGATCTGCGCCATGGCGTCGAAGTCGCCGACCTTGTTGGCAACGTAGTCGTAGACGCCCGTGCCGCCGAACTTCGGATTGACGAACGTGCCCGTACCGAGGGAACCGATGATCCCGCCGATGCAGTGCACGCCGAAGGTGTCGAGCGAATCGTCATAGCCGAGCCATGCCTTGACCTTCGTCACGGCGAAGAAGCACAGCACGCCGGCGATGGCGCAGGTGATGAACGCGCCGACCGGTCCGACGAACCCGGCTGCCGGGGTGATCGCCACCAGCCCGGCGACGATGCCGGAGCACACGCCGAGGAGGCTTGGCTTGCCCTTCACCAACCACTCGGTCAGCGCCCAGGCAACGCCGGCAGTCGCGGTTCCGAAGAGCGTGTTGAAGAACGCGAGGCCCGCAGCGCCGGTGGCCTCGAGGGCGGAGCCGGCGTTGAAGCCGAACCAGCCCATCCACAGCATGCCGGTGCCGATCGCCGTCAGCGTCACGCTGTGCGGCGGCATGGCTATCTTGCCGTAGCCCTTGCGCCGGCCGAGCATCAGGGCGCAGACGAGCGCCGCGATACCGGAGTTGACGTGCACCACCGTGCCGCCGGCGAAGTCGAGTGCCCCCTTCTGGAAGAGGAATCCGGCGTGGGCGTTGGCTTCCTCCGCGGCCTTGGCCGTCGTGTACGCGTCAGGGCCGTCCCAATACCACACCATGTGGGCCACCGGGAGATACGCGAACGTGAACCACAGGATGCAGAACAGGATCATCGCGGAGAACTTGAAGCGCTCGGCGAATCCCCCGGCGATCAGCGCCACGGTAATTGCGGCGAAGGTCAGCTGGAACATGCAGTACACGAAGTCCGGCAGGTACTGCCCCTTGCTGAAGGTCGCGGCGACCGCGGTGGCCGGATCTTCACCCAGCATGAAGATCTTGTCCCACGAGCCCCAGAAGGGATTCCCGGCCGTGAAGGCCACGCTGTAGCCGTAGATC
>Ga0335084_10006740_pt1 | contig 11427 bp, 5 predicted proteins | sample Lox_Sample_44_FD_206721 | JGI IMG/M metagenome (GOLD analysis project Ga0335084, IMG submission 206721) | Soil microbial communities from Loxahatchee National Wildlife Refuge, Florida, United States - Lox_Sample_4.4 | ecosystem: Environmental > Terrestrial > Soil > Wetlands | place: USA: Florida...
GGGGTCGGCGCGCGTAGCGCGCATCGAGAAATCGGACTCGCCGCGTCTGTTGGAGTGTAGAGAGCGAAGCGAACGAAGCGACTTACGCGGCGCGACCCCGGACCGAGCAGCGCAGCGCAGTCGATGCGCAGCATCGACCGCCACAGTTGAGCGGACTGCCGGGCACCGCCCGCCGCGAGCTCGTGGTCATCGAGGACGCAGGCATCCTAATGCATGAGCGACCGCTCGCGCCCCACGCCGCGGCGGTCGAGGAAGATCTTGAGGAACTCGTCGGCCGGCATCGGGCGCGCAAACAGGAACCCTTGTGCGGAATCGCACTCGAGGTACTTCATCCAGGTCTGCTGCTCGGGCTTTTCGATGCCCTCGGCCGTGACGCTGATCTTCAGCGAGCGCGCCATCTGGATGACGGCCTTGACGATGACCAGCGTGCGCTCGTCCTTCATGCAGGCCTCGGTGAAGGACCGGTCGATCTTCAAGCGGTCGATGTCGAGCTCGCGCAGATGCGAGAGCGACGAGTAGCCGACACCGAAGTCGTCCAGGACCAGTTTGACCTGGGCCGCGCGCAGGCGGCGCAGGTTCTCGCGTGCGACAGGACCAGCGCTGAACAGGCCGGTCTCGGTCACTTCGATCTCGATTTCACTCGGGTGAACCCCGAATTCGCCGAGGATGTCGAGCACCCCGTCGACGCAGGAGATCTGGTCGAGCTGCGCACCGGCCATGTTGACGGCGAGCGGCGGCAGGTCGAGGCCGAGCCCGCGCCAGACCTGCCGCGCGCGGCACGCCTCGCGCAGGACCCAGTCACCGAGCTCGATGATGAGGCCGCTTTCCTGGGCGATCGGCACGAAGTCGGCCGGCGCTATTTCGCCGAGTTCCGCATCTTTCCAGCGGATCAGGCATTCTGCCCCGATCATCTGGCCAAGCTTGCCGTCGAGGAGCGAAACGATCGGCTGGTAGTGGAGCCTGAAGTCACGCGTGTCGACCGCCTTGCGCAGCCGCTGCTCGAGGCGCGTGCGCAGGTCCGCGGTGCGCGCGACCTGCGGCGTGTACAGCGAGTAGGTGCGCTTGCCGCTCTTCTTCGCCGTATACATCGCGGCATCGGCGGCCTTGAGCAGCGAATCCAGATCGACGCCATCGTCGGGGAACACCGCGATGCCGACCGACGGGGTGACGCTCACCTCGAGACCGCGCACGCGCGCCGGTGCGCTCACCGCACCGATCAGCACCTGCGCCTTGTCGACGGCGACGTCCATGTTCGCGATGTCGAGCAGCAGCGCGACCAACTCGTCGCCGCCGCGCCGCCCGATCAAATGCGGCTCGCCGATGACCGCGCGCATCCGCTCCGCGACGATCGACAGCATCTCGTCTCCGACGAGGTGACCGTAGCCGTTGTTCAGTCCGCGAAAGTCGTCGAGGTCCACGAACAGCAGCGCGGCGCGCTGCTTCTCCGCGTACGCGGCGGCGAGCGCACGCTCGGCGCGCTCGCCGAACGTTTTCCGGTTCATCAGCTGCGTGAGCGGATCCAGCGTCGCCAGCTGTTCGATATGCTCCTGATCGCGCATCTGCTTTGTGATGTTGCGGCCGATGCCACGATAGCCGCGAAAGCGGCCCGTCTCGTCGATGAGCGGATCGCCGGAGGTCAGTGTGAAGAGGACCTTGCCTTCGCGGTCGACCCGCCGCACGATCAGGTCGCGGAACGGCTGCCGTGCATCGAGTGCGCGGCGATGCTCTTCCCACGTCGCCGGAGGCACCGGTTCTCCCGGCAGATCCCAGCGCTGGCGCCCGACCATCTCGGCTTCCTCGAACGGCAGCGGACGCGTACCCCCCTGACGCACGCTCGTGAAGCGCAGGTTCTCGTCCATTTCCCAGTACCAGTCAGACGAGAGCTCCGTGAGTGCGCGGAAGCGTTCTTCACTCTCGCGCAGCAGCGCGATGCTCGACTCGCGATCGCTGACGTCCCACGAGAGCCCGCGATAACCGGCGAACTTGCCGTCGATGAACATCGGTTCGGCCGAGGTCTCGTAGTACACCGGGCTGGCGCCGTTGCTGCGCTGGACGCGATACGGGAGGCGACGGAAAGCCTCGCGCCGCCGCAGATGATCCCCGACGACCTCGCGGTCGATGCGATAGTTGGGATCGTCGCCGATCGCGAGCAACGAGCGGCCAAGGAACACCTGCTGGCGCTGCACCTCGAGTTCGGGAGGGCCGTGCAGCTGTGTCAGGCGCAGATCGGCATCCGTCTCCCAATACCACTCGGTCGCGAGCGCGGTGAGCGCGCGAAAGCGCGCCTCGCTCTGGCGCAGCAACTCGACGCTCGCCTCCCGATCGCTCACGTCGCGGGCGGCACCGAAATACCCGAGGAATTCCTGGTTGGCGTCGAACATCGGCCGCCCGGTGAGAGCGAGCCATACCTGCGTGCCGTCGGCGCGCCGCACGCAAAAGGTGAGCCAGGGCAACGGCTCGCGCTTTTCGAACAGCGCGCGCAAGGAGACGCGCACCCGTTCATCGACGAAGAAACCGGGAATCTCCTCGATCCGCCTGCCGAGCAGATCCTCGGGCCTGTAGAGCAGCGTGCGCTGCATTGCCGGCGAGAACTCGGTGAACCGGCCTGCGGCGTCGACCCGCCAGTGCCAGTCGGAGGTGAGCTCCGCGAGATCGTCCAGGACCTTGCGGCGCTTGCGCAGTTCGACGTCGAACACGCGCTGCTCGGTGACGTCCATGCGGAAGCTGACGAGGCCGCCGGCGGCGTTGCGCACGTCGGTCATGAGCAGCCAGCGACCGCGATGATGGCGCACGATGTCGCTCCCGGGCGGCCGGTTGCGCCGCCGCTCGGCGTCGCCCACGAAACGTTCGAAGCTGCGGCCATCGATCACTTCGGCCGGCGCCACCGGGTAGTACGCGCGCACCAGTTCGAGATACGACACGCCGGGCACGAAGCGCTCGGCAATTTCCGGGTAGAGGGCGCGAAACGTGTCGTTGCACTCGATCAGGCGGTCGTCGGCATCCCACATCGCGATGCCGATGGCGAGCGCATCGACACCCTCCTGCAGCCGTGCGCTGCCCTTGCGCAGGACCACGAGCTCGCGACTCATCGAGATCAGCCACAGCAGCAGTGCGAGCACGACCAGCACCGCTGCACCGTCGTGCGCGCCCTTGACGATCATGGCGACGTCGTCCTGGTATGCCCCGAACCAGCGCGCTGCGCGCGCCGGCGCGAGCGTGAACAGCACGTTGCCCGCGACGGCGATGAAGAGCACCAATAGCAGGCCGGCGACGGCCCAGCGCAGCCAGCGTGGCGCAAAGAGCGCGGCCGTTTCGGCGGACGGCAGGGAAGATTCCGCCGACCTGCGCCCAGGTTGCAGTTGTGTTGCGTTCAAGAGTGGTTGTTCCGGAGGAGGGCCGGGCGTGCCGACGTTTTCGATTTTCCTGCTAAGCCCCGCTCACGCGGCGAATTCGCGGCGCGCGCACTGGCGGAGTATCGCCGATTCGCGCGCAATGTGAAGCCCGAAAAAACAAATCGCGGCAACGACGTCGCGCCGCTGTCGACGGCGGCCCGAATTGGCCCACCGAACCGCATCACGCTCCAGCTAGATATCGGCTTCGGCTTCGTTGCCGTGCTCTTCCAGCCATGCACGCCGCGCCTGCGCTTCGCCTCGTCCCATGAGCATCGTCATGGTGTTGACAGTCGAATCGAAGCTCAGATCGCCCAGCGTCACCGGGAGCAGGCGCCGGGTGTCCGGGCTCATCGTCGTCTCCCAGAGATGCTCCGCGCTCATTTCGCCCAGGCCCTTGAAGCGGGCGATCGACCAGCTGCCCTGGCGCACTCCTTCGTCGCCAAGCTTGGCAAGCGTGCCTTCGAGTTCGTCGTCGTCGAGGCAGTAGATGCGCCGCGCCGGCCGCTTGCCGGCCGCAGGCACGTCGACCCGGAACAGGGGCGGCCGCGCCACGTGGATGTTGCCGTTCTCGATCAGACGCGGGAAATGCCGCAGCATCAGCGTAAGCAGCAGCACCTGGATGTGCGAACCGTCCACGTCGGCGTCCGCAAGAATGCAGATCTTTCCGTAGCGCAGTCCCGACAGGTCGGGCGCGTCGTTGCGCCCGTGCGGGTCGACGCCGATCGCCACCGCGATGTCGTGCACCTCGGCGTTGGCGAACAGCCGATCGCGCTCCACTTCCCACGTATTCAAGACCTTGCCACGCAGCGGCAGGATGGCCTGGTATTCCTTGTCGCGGCCCGCCTTGGCCGAACCGCCGGCCGAATCGCCCTCGACCAGGAACAGCTCGTTGCGCGTGATGTCGGTCGATTCGCAGTCGGTGAGCTTGCCCGGGAGCACCGCGACGGCCGAGCCCTTCTTCTTTTCGACGCGTTGCGCTGCCTTTGCGCGCGCCTGCGCCTGGCGGATCACCAGTTCCGCAAGCTTGCGGCCATGGTCCGGGTGCTGGTTGAGCCAGAACTCCAATTGCGGCTTGACGAAGCTCGCCACCAGCCGCACCGCATCGCGACTGTTCAGCCGCTCCTTGATCTGGCCCTGGAACTGCGGATCGAGCACGCGCGCGGAGAGCACGAAACTGGCGCGCGCGTAGACGTCCTCGGGCAGCAGCTTCACGCCCTTCGGCAGCAAGTTGTGCGCGTCGATGAAGGCGCGCACGGCATTGAAGGCGCCTTCGCGCAGGCCGGCTTCGTGCGTTCCGCCCGCCGAGGTTGGAATCAGGTTGACGAAGGATTCGCGCGCGAGCGCACCCTCTTCCGTCCACGCGATCACCCAGCGCGCGCCCTCGCCTTCCGCGAACGTTTCATCGTCGGCTGGGGCGTAGCCCTCACCCTCGAACGCCGGAATCACCGGCTCCATCTCGAGCGCGGCGAGCAGATACTCGCGCAGGCCGCCTTCATAGCGCCACCTGCGCGTACTGGCCGGCTTTTCGATCGTGAGTTCGACATCGGTGCCCGCGAGCAGAACCGCCTTGCTGCGCAGGAGCCGCTCGAGTTCCTCCACCGGCACCTGGGGCGAATCGAAATACTTCTTGTCGGGCCAGACGCGCACGCGCGTGCCGTCCTTCTTCTCGCCGCTCTTGGCGTTGCGCGAGCGCAGCGGTTCGGCGACGTCACCACCTTCGAATGCGATGGTGTGCACCTTGCCATCGCGCCACACGGTGACCTCGAGCCGTGTCGACAGTGCGTTGGTGACGGAGACGCCGACGCCGTGCAAGCCACCGGAGAACGAATAAGCACCGCCGGCGCGCTTGTCGAACTTCCCGCCGGCGTGCAGGCGCGTGAACACGATCTCCACCACGGGCGCCTTTTCTTCCGGATGCAGGCCGGTCGGGATGCCGCGTCCGTCGTCCTCGACCGAGACGCTGCCGTCTGCGTGCATCGTGACGACGATCTGGTGGCCGAAGCCGGCGAGGATCTCGTCGGCCGAGTTATCGATCACCTCCTGCACGATGTGCAGGGGCGAATCGGTGCGCGTATACATGCCTGGCCGCTGCCGGACAGGCTCCAGTCCCTTGAGGACCTTGATCGACGATTCGTCGTACGAACCGCCGCGCTGACGCCCCGTTGCCATCGCGCAACTCTGCTCAACTCGAGGGCGCGCATTTTATCCACACTGGATGTGGATAAGCCGGCCGTAATCGGCCGCGGATCGCCGTTTCACAAGGCTCGAGGTCATTTGCCTTGTCATCGGGCAGTCACCGCCTGGCCAGCGGCGCGCTGCAATCCGGTCTTGTCGGACAGCACTTCTTCCGATACGCCTACATGCGCCCTGCGCGCGTGCTGGCTAGATTCTCCCGATGCGTCGATTCGAACATGCACGCAGCGTCGTTGCCCTCCTGCTGCTCGCAGGTTGTGCGAGCCTTCCGCCGCCTCCCGCAAAGGCACCCGAGCAAGCATTCGCCGCGCCGCAGACCACGGCGCTCGGCAAGAAAGTGCTTGCGGTCGAGCCGACGAGCGACGTGTCCGGCTTTCGCATGTTGCAGGCTGGCGCCGATGCATTCGCCGCGCTGCAAGCGCTGATCGACGGCGCGCAGCATGCGCTCGATCTCCAGTACTACCTGGTGCGCGACGAGCCGTCCACGCGCTTCCTGTTGCGCCGGGTCTACGCTGCTGCCGGACGCGGCGTCAAGGTCCGCATGCTGGTGGACGATCTGAACACCGCCGGCGAAGAGGACTCGCTGTTGTGCCTCGCGAACCAGCGCGGAATCGAAGTGCGCCTCTACAACCCGTTTCCAGCAGGACGGTTTTCCACGCTGTCGCGCGTGCTCGCATCCGCCACCGATGTAGCGCGCATCAGCGCACGCATGCACAACAAGATGCTGGTCGCCGACAACGCGCTCGCGGTCACAGGAGGCCGCAATCTGGGCGATGCCTATTTCGTGCAGAGCAAGCGGGCGAACTTTCTCGATCTCGACCTGCTCGTTGCCGGGCCGGTCGTGCGCAAACTTTCGACGTCGTTCGACGGCTTCTGGAACAGCGACCTCGCATACCCGATCGCCACGCTGATCACCCGCAAGGTGGCTTGCGATGGCGCCGACCCGGTGCGTGAGCAATCGGATCCGGTGAAGCAGGCGCAGGATCCGCCCGCTGAATTCCCACCGCCGCAGGCGGCCGTGCGCGAGTTGCAGCAAGACAGGCTCAACTTCGCCTGGGCACCTGCGACGCTGCTCGCCGACAAGCCTTCGAAGATCGAGAGCAAAGGCGAGCCGACGCGCTCCGAAACGGTGTCCGACGACATCGAGAAGCTGCTGCGGTCGGCGCAGCGCGAGGTCATCATCATCTCGCCGTACTTCGTGCCGGGAGAGCGCGGGATGGCGCTCGCCGAGTCGCTGCGCCGCCGCGGGGTGAAGGTGCGCGTGCTCACAAACTCGCTTGCCGCGACCGATGCACCGGCGGTGCACATCGGCTACGCGCGCTATCGCGCCGATCTGCTCGCGATGGGCGTCGAGCTCTACGAGCTGCGCCCGCAGATCACCTTGGAGCGCGACATCGGCCAGTTTGGCTCCTCGCACGCCAGCCTGCATGCGAAGGCACTCGTCATCGACCGCAGCATCGTACTGATCGGTTCGATGAACATGGACCCGAGATCGGCCGACATCAACAGCGAAATCGGACTCGTCCTGCGCAGCCCGCCGATCGCGGAGCAAGTGGTGCGCTTGTACGACGACGTGACGGCGCACAGCAGCTATCGCGTCGAACTGTGGGACGGCTATCACCTGCGCTGGACGGCAAGCGATGATCACGGCGTGCCGACTGTGTATGAGTCGGACCCGGAATCCAATGAGGGATTGCGCCTGCTGCTCTGGCTCATCTCGCCGCTCGCTCCCGAGCAGATGCTGTAGTCCGCTGCGGAGCGCTGCGCTCAATCGCCAAGCTCGGTTGCGAGGCCGTCGACGAGCGGGGTCAGTTCTGCTGCCAAGACGTCGACGGCATTGCCCAGCGTCTCGCGCGTCGCCTGTTGCCGTACCGCCTCCTGCAACGCGTTCGCAGCGGCATGCACACCGACGGCGCCGATCGTGCCAGCCGATCCTGCCAACAGATGTGCCAGCTGGCCAAGGCCTTGCATGTCGCCGCTTTCCATTTTCTTGCGTGCCGATTCCGCATCGCGTCCGCGCATGCGTACGAAGGCGCGCAGTTGGCGCAGGTACAGCACCGAGTTGCCACCCATCAAGGCGAGGCCGCGTGCCGCGTCGAGGCCCGGAACGCCGGGAATCGGGCGCGCCGGCACTGGCGGGGTGGGTGGTGGAACGTGCACTGGCACAGAACTCGCAGGCGCTGGGAGCGCCGCTGAATTCACTAGCGCGGACAAAGCGAGTAGCAGCTCCGGCTTCTGAGGCACGAGCGAAGACGATTCCGGCGGGTGCGTTCGATCCGGTTCCAGCCATTTCAGCAGCGTGTCGAACAAGAGCGTCGGGTCGACCGGCTTGGAGATGAAGTCATTCAGGCCCGCGTTCAGGCAGGCCTGGCGGTCCTCGTCGAAGACGTTTGCCGTCATCGCCAGGATCGGCAGCTTCGCCCCGCGAGGCAGCTTGCGGATTTCCTCCGTGGCCTGCAATCCGTCCATGCGCGGCATCTGCATGTCCATCAGCACGAGGTCGAAGTCTTCTGCGCGGACCTTTTCGACCGCCTCGTAGCCGTCGGCGGCGGTCTGGACCGACAAACCCGCTTCCTGCAGCAGATCGAACGCCACTTCGCGATTGACCAGGTTGTCTTCCACGAGCAGGACGCGCGCATCCTTGTGACGCTCCTGCAATTCCTGCTCCGCGAGACTCGAGGAAACGGGAGAGCGTGTCGCCTCGGCTTCGCTGCCGCGCTTCAGGCGCACCGTGATCCAGAACGTGCTGCCGGCGCCCGGAATGCTTTCGGCACCGGTCTCGCCGTTCATCATGCGCGCGAGTCGCCGGTTGATCGCAAGCCCAAGCCCCGTCCCGCCGTACTTGCGCGTGGTCGACACATCTGCCTGCTCGAACGCATCGAACAGGCGCGGCAGGAGAGCAGGTTCGACGCCGATCCCGGTGTCCTGCACTTCGAAGCGAACCAGCAGATCGTCGACGTTCTCTTCGAGCACTCGTGCGCGGACGGCGATCCAGCCGCGCTGCGTGAACTTGATCGCGTTGCTCGCATAGTTGACCAGCACCTGCCGCAAGCGCGTCGGGTCGCCCTTCAGCCACGGCGGCACGTCGCCGCCGTCCACCACGACCGCAATGCCCCTCGCCTCCGCCTGCGGCCAGATGAACGAGCGGACGCTATCGAGCAGGGTCGCGAGCGCGAAGTCGGTCTGCTCGAGTTCGAGGCGACCGGCTTCGATCTTCGACATGTCGAGGATGTCGTTGACCAGCGCGAGCAGATGGCGCGCCGCTCCGTCGATCTTGGCGAGGCGATCCGTCTGCTTCGGCGTCGCATCCTCGCGCAACAGGAGCCGGCTCATGCCGACGATCGCATTCATCGGCGTGCGGATTTCGTGACTCATGTTGGCGAGGAACGCACTCTTCGCCCTGGTCGCCGCCTGCGCCTTCGATAGCGCATCCGCGAGCCAGGCCTTCTCGAGCGCAAGCTGCAGCGCGAGTGCGCCGAGGAGAAAGACCAGCACCGCGCTCACCGTTGCGGCGATTGCCCATATGCCGGTGCGAAAGGCGCGCAATTGGGACGTCGGAATGTGCGTCACGACGATCCACGGCGTCTGGTTGGTGGCGTTCGATTCGGCGAGCGCCGGCGGGAGCGGAACGGCCTGCCACGCCCACGCGCCGTCGCTCAGCACGGCGGTGCCTGCGGGAGCGCTGCCGATGCGCTGCCACGCCTCGGTGGAGCGACTCGCGAGCGAATCGGAACGGCCGAGCATGAAGCCGAACTCGTCGGCCGCCACCGGACTGCGCAGCCACTCGCCCCTGTTGTTGACCAGCATCGCGCGGTCCGCGGCGCTGCCGAGGTTGCGCACGAACGCCTCGAGCATGCGGCGCGCGACGACACTGACGACAAGAACGCCGCGCGGCCGACCGTCCGAATCCGCGATGGGCGTCGCCAGGCGCAGCGTGGGCTTGTATGGAACCTGGGTCGCGCCGCGCTCGACGCTCAAGTCGAGCGCCGACAGATAGATCTGGCCGGCGCGCAGTCGCATCGCTTCCCTGAAGTAGAGGCGATCGGATCTGTTCTGGAGTTCTTCCGGCTTCTGTACAGGGGATCGCGCATCCGCGCTCTCGACGCGCACGATCTCCATTCCTGTCTCGTCGATCCAGCGCGCTTCGTCGTAAGGCGGATTGCTCAGCAGGAGCCCGCTGAAGATCTCGGCCATGCGCGCACGATTGGCCGGAGTGTTCGCGTCGATCGCAGCGCGCACCGGCCGCTCGCGCGGCAGCGCGCGCACGGCAGCGGCGTAACGCTCGAGCGATTCGAGCAGCGAGACGACACCGGTTCTCGCCACGGCGCTCTCTGCGGCCTGCACACGCGCCGTCTCGTTCCTGATGCGCATGGCGGCGAGATAGGCTGCAGCGATCACCACGGCAGCCGTCAGCGGCAGGAACAACCTGAGGAAGTCCTTCGCGACTGGAGAGAGCCTGCGCACCGAAGTCCTCGCGCCGCCCGCCGATGCGGCGTCCCGCCCGATTATCCGGAAACCGCGCGGCCCCTGAACTTCCGTGCAGTCGGTACATCGCCGTCAACGGGTGCCGGCGTCACTCGATGCTCGGTCGGGTTTGTCCGGTGCGTCGCATGATGTGCGCCCGCGCGGTCGTGCTTCTCCTCACTTCACGCGCGGCAAACAGCGTGGCGCGCTCAACGCCAGCGGTCACCGCTTCCTCGCTAGGCGCTCGGGGAATCGCCTACGCGCTGATATACGGCGAGCAAGCAGGCTTCGGGATAGCCGATCGAAAGGCGCCGCAACACGCTTTGTAGCGATAGCTCGATGAAGGTCGTGGCACGAAACGCGGCAAGTGTCCTGCAATCGTCCAGCTTGGCGAACAGAGTCTCCCGCAAACCCACCTTGGCCGTTTCCCCCAGCAGCGACTTGCGCGTGTTGAGCTTGTACACGGTGGGAAACGTGTCGCGCGCTTCCGTGGCCCAGATAAGCCTTTTGAGCGGGTTGTGAAAGCGGAAGGGAACGAGCGCGGCAATAATCGACATCGGCGCCCACTTGTACGGCGTATAGATGACCACGTGGCCGCCCGGGCGCAGCAGACGTGCAATGCGCTTCAACGCTCGCTCTGGATGGACGATGTGTTCGGCGACCATGCGCAACGTGACGACGTCGAACTCGCGTGTCGTATCGCAATCCTCGACCAGGCCCTGGAAGCCTTCCGTTATGAACGGATTGTCACGGATGTTGTCGCTCGGATCGATGCCCAGAACGTACGCGGCACGGCTCGCAAGCTTCCTGGCGAGGCCCGGGTTCGAGGGAAAGATGTCCCGTCCGCATCCGATGTCGATCCACGCGACTCCGGGCTGCACGAGCTGTTCGACCACCGCCTCGTAGTACTCATCCGGGCTGACGTATCCAAAGCGGAGCCGCATCTTCGGGCTCCAGCCGGGCTCGCCGGCGCTGAAATATTTCTCCCGACATAGCGCCATCAGCGCCTGCTGATCCGGCATTCGGGCGACAGTCGAACTGTTCATTGCGATCGAATCGTTCCTGAGGTACCGATGACTCATGGTAACAAGTTCGAACCAGATCGCGATCCTTGAACTTCCCTTGCACATCAAACGACTGGACAAGCAGTTGTCGGTTCCGCATTGGACCTGGCGCGCCTAGACCTCTGCTTCCACGTGTCAGAATGCTTGCCCGACGTGATTCGTGCGCAAGCGGCTCGCCGTAGTTCAATGGATAGAACAGGGTCCTCCTAAGACTCAGATGCAGGTTCGATTCCTGCCGGCGGGACTCCACCGGGCGTGCGCGCCCGCCGAGGTGGCGAAGCTTCCGGCTACGACCCGCGTTGGGCCTCGTACGA
>Ga0335084_10006741_pt1 | contig 11424 bp, 9 predicted proteins | sample Lox_Sample_44_FD_206721 | JGI IMG/M metagenome (GOLD analysis project Ga0335084, IMG submission 206721) | Soil microbial communities from Loxahatchee National Wildlife Refuge, Florida, United States - Lox_Sample_4.4 | ecosystem: Environmental > Terrestrial > Soil > Wetlands | place: USA: Florida...
CTCGTCCTCGACGGCAAGAAAACGCCTCTGAAGAAGAATGAAATTCTCTCCGAAGATCGATACCGGGAAGCCAGGGAGAAATACGGAGAGGATTTTGTCGCGGCGCAAGGGGCAGAGGCCATCCGGGAGCTGTTGAGAAATACGAACGTCAAAGAGCTCTCTCAGAAACTCCGGACGGAAATGAAGGAAACGACTTCGGAGGCGAAGAAGAAGAGGTTGGCCAAGCGGCTGAAAATTATCGAATCTTTCCTGGAATCGGGGAATAAACCGGAGTGGATGATTTTAGAAGTCGTTCCCGTCATTCCTCCGGACCTTCGTCCTCTGGTTCCCCTGGACGGCGGGCGATTTGCAACCTCTGACCTCAACGACCTTTACCGCAGGGTCATCAATCGAAACAACCGCCTGAAGCGGCTTCTCGAATTGAATGCGCCCGAGATCATCATCCGCAACGAGAAGCGGATGCTGCAGGAAGCCGTCGATGCCCTGTTCGATAACGGGAAGAGAGGAAGGACGATCTTAGGGGCGAATAAAAAACCCCTCAAATCGTTGAGCGACATGCTCAGAGGAAAACAGGGTCGCTTCCGGCAAAACCTTTTGGGAAAGCGGGTGGACTACTCCGGACGGTCCGTGATCGTCGTCGGCCCCGAACTGAAACTCCATCAATGCGGCCTTCCGAAGAAGATGGCCCTCGAGCTGTTCAAGCCGTTTATCTACCACCGTTTGGAAGAGAAAGGCTTGGTGACGACGATCAAGAGCGCCAAGAAGATGTTGGAGAAGGAGAGGCCCGAGGTCTGGGATGTGCTGGATGAAGTGATCCGGGAACATCCCGTCCTATTGAATCGCGCGCCCACCCTTCACCGGTTGGGGATTCAGGCCTTCGAGCCAATTTTGATCGAGGGCAAAGCCATCCAGCTCCACCCCTTGGTTTGTGCTGCCTTCAACGCAGATTTTGACGGTGACCAGATGGCCGTCCATGTTCCCCTCTCTGTCGAGGCCCAATCGGAGGCCAGGATTCTGATGATGTCGACCAATAACATCCTGTCGCCTGCCAGCGGGAAACCGATCATTATTCCCACCCAAGACATCGTCCTCGGGATTTATTATATGACCCGGGAGCGGCCCTATGTGAAAGGGGAGGGGAAGGTCTTTTCGAGCCCCGAGGAAGTCCGAATCGCCTACGACGCGAATGAAGTCGACCTCCATGCGAGGGTCAAAGTCCGATTGGATGGAGAGCTGGTCGAGACGACCATCGGCCGGATTCTCCTCAAAGAGATTCTTCCTGAGGAGATCCCGTTTCGATTGATCAACAAGGTGATGAAGAAGAGCGAGCTCGCCAACCTCGTTGACTACTGCTATCGGTATGGGGGAGATAAGAAAACGGTCCTTCTCTCCGATCGGTTGAAGGGTTTGGGTTATCATTATGCGACCCTGGCCGGGATTTCGATCTCCCTGGATGACATGCTGATTCCTTCCAATAAGGAGAAACTCCTTCACGAAGCCCAGGAAGAGATCGAAAGGGTTCAGGAACAATATACAGAGGGATTGATTACAGATGGAGAGCGATACAATAAAGTCATCGATATCTGGGCGCAGGTCACCGAAAACATTGCAGGGGTGATGTTGAAGGAACTGGGGAGCGAGGAGGTGGTGGCCCCTTCCGGAGAGAAACAGATCACGGAGAGTCTGAACCCCATTTACATCATGGCCGACTCTGGAGCTCGAGGCAGCGCCCAGCAGGTGCGCCAATTGGCCGGGATGAGGGGCCTGATGGCCAAACCTTCCGGAGAGATCATCGAGACTCCTATCACCGCCAACTTTCGGGAAGGGCTGACGGTTCTGCAATACTTTATCTCCACCCACGGGGCCCGAAAGGGGCTCGCGGATACGGCATTGAAAACAGCCAATGCGGGATATCTCACCCGGCGTCTGGTCGATGTGGCTCAGGACGTCGTGATCCGGGAGAATGACTGCGGTACCCTGGATGGGATCGAGGTCGAATCTCTCGTCGAGGGAGGGGAGATCATCGAATCGATGAAAGAAAGAATTCTGGGCCGTGTGGCCTTGGAAGAAATCCGGGATCCTTTCTCCGATGAGGTGATCGCCAAGGGGGGTGAAGAAATTGACGAGACCCTGGCAGATCGCATTGAGGATATTGGGATTGATAAGGTCAAGATTCGATCGGTCCTGAGCTGCAAATCGAGACAAGGGGTCTGTGCTCTTTGCTACGGAAGAGATTTGGCCCGAGGGAGACTGGTCGGTGTGGGGGAGGCGATCGGCATCATCGCTGCCCAGTCGATCGGCGAGCCGGGGACCCAGCTGACGATGAGAACATTCCACATCGGTGGAACCGCGAGCCGGCGGGCGGAACAGACCACGTTGGAATGTCGGATTGACGGGAAAGTGAAATTCATCAATCTCAAAAGCGTTAAGAACCGCGAAGGAAATTTGATCGTGATGAACCGCAATGGCGAGATAGCTGTCTTGGATGAAAACGGAAGAGAGCGAAGACGGTATTCCGTGATCTATGGAGCCAAGCTGCGGGTGAAGGATGGGCAGAAGGTAAAAGAAGGAGAGATCCTAGCGGAGTGGGACCCGTACTCCATTCCTGTTTTGACGGAGGTCTCAGGGAGGGTGAAATTTGGGGACATCATCGAAGGCGTGACGATGCAGGAACAGGTGGATGAATTTACCGGGCTTTCGAGAAAAGTAATCACGGAATCAAAAGACGCGGAGCTTCGGCCAAGGATCTCCATGAAGGATGAGAAGGGCAGGACGTTGAATCTTCCTGGTTCTGTTTCCCAGGCTCGGTATCTCCTTCCGGTGGGAGCGAACATCTTTATCTCCGAGGGAGATATGGTGGAAGCGGGAGATGTCATCGTGAAAATCCCGCGAGAAACGACCAAGACCAAGGACATCACCGGAGGTCTTCCTCGAGTCGCAGAACTTTTCGAGGCCAGAAAACCCAAAGAGTACGCCTTGATCAGCGATATTGACGGCATGGTCGAATTCGGAAAAGACCTCAAAGGAAAGCGGAAGGTGGTCATCCGGCCGGATGTGGGCGAGGCGAAGGAATATATGGTTCCCAGGGGCAAACATGTCAGCGTTCATGAAGGTGATTTTGTGAGGGCAGGAGAGGCGTTGATGGACGGTCCTTCCAACCCTCATGATATCCTGAGGGTGCTGGGGGATAAGGCTCTGGCCCGATATCTGGTTGACGAAATTCAGGAGGTTTATAAACTCCAGGGGGTCAAGATCAACGACAAACATATCGAAGTCATCGTTCGCCAGATGCTCAAGCGGGTGAAGATTAGGGAAGTCGGAGATACCCACTTTTTGGTGGACGACCAGGTGGAGAAATTTGTCTTTGAAGAAGAGAATGCCCGGATCATCAGAGAGGGAGGAAAACCCGCCGTGGGCGAACCCCTCTTCCTGGGAATTACGAAGGCGTCACTCATCACGGATAGTTTTATCTCTGCCGCCTCCTTCCAGGAGACGACCAAGGTGCTGACTCAGGCCGCGGTTGCTGGGAAAGTGGACAATTTAAAGGGTTTGAAAGAGAACGTGATCATGGGACGCTTAATTCCTGCCGGGACCGGTCTTCCCAAGTACAGAGAGCTCGAACTCTGGGTGGAGGGGTATACGGGAGAGGAGGTCCCAACGGAAGGCGAAGGAGAGCCTCCAGCAGAAGCCGCCGCCTGAAATTGGACGCGTTAGCATAGAATGAAGAAGGCCCATTCCGTGACCTTGCGGGGTGGGCCTTCTTTTTGTTTCATGCAACAATCTTACCCTTTTCCGTCTCGACTTAAATCCTTTGAGTGGACGGCATCGATTCTGCAGTGACTTGGAAGAATCTTCTCAATGCCCGCCGAGAAGCAGGTCCAATTTCCGACGATCCTCCTCGAAAATCTGAATAAATTTCAACCCGTATTGAAATCCCTCCCAATACTGGTTCCCTTTCCAGTCTTCCTTCCGATAGAGCCCTTTCCGCGCAATCTTTGCTACCACTTTAAAGTTCGCTAGTTCAAACCCCTTTGGGAAGAGGACGGTGATGTTTAATTCCGTTCCAACAGGGATGTCTCTGACTGTTTCGATGAGAAAACCTCCACGACCTGCGTTGACCACAATCGCTCCACGCAGCCGGGAATCACGCATCATCCGGTATTCGAGGGGAAGATCGATAAAAAACCGGGGATATCTTCTTCTTTCTCTGTTGTCTATTTCCACTGACTCCTATACCTCCCCTCCCATCATCCGATGCTGCAGCTTGTCCGATTTGTTAACAGCGTTCTTCTTAGCTTCGTTTCGACCTCTCTTTTTCAGCATTTCTACGAAAGATTCCCTCCCCGCGATAAGGCTTATTTTAAGGGTGTTATGAGCAAACTCCGTGCCACGGTGGAAGCCCATGACCTGGACTGTGTTATCAATTGTAATTAAAAGGTTTATTTGCCTTGCAACCAGATAGGGTCGATCGTTAATTTGCGAAAGCGTACAATAGAGGGTTGATAGGCGGTCTATTTCTTACCATTCGGTTCTTTTCGGAACGAGCCATTCGCAAAGTTTATTTTCAGAGGAGGGTCCGGGGTTGTTATCCGGGGTTGTTATCTTGACAATCAAGCCCTTATTTTCTATATTGAAGTAAACTGAATGATTAACTAAAAATAACGATGAATAAGGAGATGAAGGATGGAGAAGATCGCCAACGTCAAGGATTTGAAGCGTGGAACAAGCATGTATTTTCCTTATAAAGGGAAAGAGGGGATCCTGGTAAAGACCAAACAGGACAAACTGGTCGCCTACAGCAGAGTCTGCCCCCATGAAGGAGGAACGATTGAATGGGATGGAGACATCAATCGGTTATTGTGTGAATGTCATCTTACGATTTTCAACGTCGATGATGGGATGCCATACCGGTATAGCTCACTTATTGAGAAGATGGGTAATTTAACTCCGATTGAACTCAAGATTGACAAGAACCAGGACATTTACGCCGTCTGAAATAAGGAGGGTAGGGACAGGCCGGACTCTCTATTTCAGGGTTTCTAACCTCTTCTTGGCCATTTCGGCCTGATCGGAGCGGGGGTATTTTTCGATCACCCGCCTGAACAAATTTCTGGCGTTCGTTTTATCACCGAGTTCGGAGAAGGCGAGTGCCTGCTTGAAGATCGCTGCCGGTATCTTGTCGCCTTCCGGGTATTTGACGATTGCCTTCTCGTATTCAAGAATCGCCCTCTCATAATCCTTCTTCAAATAGTAAATCTCCCCGATCCAGTACTGGGCGTTGTCGGATAGTTCCGTGTTGGGATACTGCTTGAGAAAGGTCTCGAATTTTCTCCGGGCAGCTTCCAGGTCGCCTTTATAGAAGGTCTCATAAGCATCTTTATAAAGGTCTCCCATCCCTGTCGTGATTCCCTTCGTTTCACCGGAGACCTCCTTGGCCGAAACCGGTTTTTCCGGTTCTGCGAGTTTCGAACTAGGCGCAGGCGTCTTGGGCTCGGGTGCCTTAAGACGTTCCTCTAACTCCTTGATTTTTTCCTCCTGGGTTCTTCGCCTTTCCTCCAGGGTTTTTAATCGACCCTCCATATCCTCCTTGACGCGGTCCATGTCCCGCGAAGGTCGTTTGAGCAATTCCTTGTATTCTTCGATATCCGTCGAAAGGGATCGCATCTCAGATTGAAGATTTTCGAGCCGGAGGGCGAGGTCCGTCTTCAGCCTCTGGTTTTCCGCTCTCAAATCGGAGAGGTCGTGCTTGGTGAAATCATTTTCTTTCCGGAGGGTCGCGACCTGAGCGTAGAGTTTATCCATTTCTTTGTCGAGAAGTTGAACATCCTTATTGCTCGCACACCCGAGAAGCAACAACCCTATGAGAAAAAGAATACGTCCTTTCATACCCTCACCTTTCTAGAGTTTTCTTGAAGGAGCGGGCTTTCCGCGTCAGCTTTAGAACTCCCAGGAGAGCCGCCGCCCGTCATTTTGCCGTAATAATGGTATGGGCCCTTCGATTCTTGGCCCAGGCCTCTTCATTATGGCCCGGGTCTAAAGGTTTTTCCTTTCCATAGCTGATCGTAGAGATACGAGCCGCAGAAATTCCCAGTGAGACAAGGTAATCCTTTGTTTTGTTGGCTCTCCTCTCGCCGAGGGCGAGGTTGTACTCGACGGTTCCTCTCTCATCACAATGGCCTTCGAGTTGAACCTTGATGTTTGGAAATTTTTTCAAAAGGGCTGCATTCTCCTTTAAAATGGCGCCTTCTTCAGGACGGATATCATATTTGTCAAAGTCGAAGTGAACATCCTTGAGCAGGCTGCTTTCAAACACTTCACCCTGAATTCCAGGTTCCTTTTTCCCCACGATGGTCGTTTGGAATTCTTTCCTGGCTTCCTCTTCTTTCTTCGCGGCCTCTTCCTTCTTCGGGGCCGCTTTGGCCGCTTCCTCCTTCTGGACGGAAGGCTCTTCCTTGACAGTCGTTTTCTTCGGGCAGCCTATTATGACGAGACAAATGCAGAGGATCAGAATAGTGCCGAAAAGACTTTTCCTACACATGGTAACCTCCCTTGATGAATGGTTTGGAAAACTCATCTTGCCCCGTTAGAATTCCCCGCCGTGTCCTAAACGGGGCTTACTCGAATCGCTTCGACCAGGCCGGGCTCGACTCGCCCCCCTTTGAGTCCGTCAATGCCCTTTGATTGAAACCATTGGCATTCATGATGAAAATCTTTGACGCCCCTGTCCGGCTGGAGCTGAAGGCGAGATAGCGCCCGTCCGGGGACCAACTGGGACTTTCGTTGTTCCCGGAACTGGACGTCATTCTCCGAAGTCCCGATCCATCTACTCCAATCGTAAGAATCTGAAACCGCCCTTCTGTCCTCGCACAAAAAGCGATCCGGTCCCCCTTGGGGGACCAGGCAGGATTGGTATTGTAGCTCCCTTCAAACGTCAGACGGCGCACGTTGGACCCATCCCGGGCCATGATGTAGATCTGGGGAGAACCGGATCGGTCGGAAACGAAGGCGATCCTCTCCCCGTCCGGAGACCACGTGGGCGAAGCCTCATTGCCATGTCCCTTCGTCAGTTTCGTGGGGTTGCCGCCGTTGGTATCCAAGAGAAAGATGTCTGACTTTCCTTCCAGTCCCATCATCAGGGCGATCTTTTTGCCGTCCGGTGACCAAACGGGAGAGGCATTCAACCCGGGGTAACGGGAGAAGAGTTGAAGGTTCTTTCCATCCTCATCGATCAGGTAGAGGTCGGGATTCCGTCTGAGATACGAGGTAAAGGCGATTTTTCTGCCTTCGGGAGTCCAACTCGGAGAGAGGTTGATCGATTGATTCTGAGTGATCTGCTTGACGTTCGCGCCGTCGAAGTCCGCAATGCAAATTTCCTTGCCCGCGCCGCGCTGGGCGACATAGGCGATTTTGGTATTGTGAACCCCCTTCTCCCCGGTGATTTGAAGAACGATTTCATCCGCCATTCTGTGGACCGCAGAGCGAAGGCTCGGCAGAGGGCCTTCATACTGCTTCCCGACGACGTGTCTCTGTTCCACCAAATCAAACAGATGGAATTTCAGCTGAAAATTGAGACTTCCGGGGTCCATCAGAGCTTCACCGGCCAGAAGGATCTCCCCGCCCGCAGGACTCCATTCTTGCAAGGACGATACGCCGGGGATGCCTTCTTTTCCCCGAAGCGATGAGGGAAGGTGGTCTGCATCGATCACCCTGAAAAAACCGGAGAGGTTGAGATCGACGGCCAGAATCTGATAGACCTTTTCGGAAAAGGAAGAGGGAGTCTTTTCTGCCGGTTTCCATTTAGGAAGGACGACGGGAATTTGGACAAAGGTCGGAGCATCGATATCAAGATAGATCCTCGCCTCGGCGAAAGGAGGCACGAGGAAACCAAAAATGAAAAGAAAGGCGAAAAACTTTTCAATCCTGCTGAACCGGGAAGCAACGGTTTTTTCCATATGGCTCTATTTTTAAGACAATAACAGTTTCCAAGTCAACTTTTTCTTCGGGAAAGTTCCCCGAAGAATTCACGTTTCCGTCCTCCTTGCTTTCCCGGTGGCCGAATTTTGTTGGATAGACTCGAGTGATCCCTCACCGGTTCTCCTTCCTGTCTTTGAGAAATCGGAGAAATTTTATTCCCACGGGAGAAAGCGTTCTGCGGCGATGAGAAACGATATAAATCTGTCGAGAGATGGGCTCCAGACCCTCCACATCGATTCGAGAAAGGAAGCCCTGACGGATTTCCGCGTCCGTAGCCCTTCCGGAAATGAAAGCAAGACCTAATTTGGCCTTCACCCCCTCTTTGACCGAAGAAGTGCTTCCCGTCTCAATGACGACGTTAAACTGTTTGAGGCTCATGCCTTTGTCCCTCAAGGCTTTTTCCACGGCGATTCGAGTTCCGGATCCCTCTTCCCGGATGATCCAGGGTTCTTTTGAGAGCTCTTCGAGGCTGACTCTCTTTCTGCGAGTTGCGGGATGATCGGACGGAGCGGCGACGATGATTCGATCCTCCTCATATTTTTCAAAATGGAGGGAAGGGTGATTCAGCTTAGCGCCGATGATCCCGAACTCAACCTTGTCTTCGAGGACAAATCTGATGACTTCCTTCGTATCCGAGATCTTAAGGGAAACGATAAAAGAAGGGTGTTCCTTCTTAAAATCGCCGATGAGTTTGGGAAGGAGGTATTCACCGGGAATGGTGCTCGCACCCAAAGAGAGTTCCCCTCGGATCCCCCGGGAGAATTCACTCAAGTCATTTAACAACTCTTTTCGCAACGATAAGATTTTCGAGGCATATTTCAGAAAGACTTCACCTGATTTTGTAAGCCGGACCTCCCTGCTCGCCCGATCAAAGAGACGGAGGGAGAGAGATTGCTCTAAAAAGAGGATGTGGCCGCTGACCGTTGGCTGGGTGAGGAGAAGATCGTCAGCCGCCTTGGAGAAACTTCTTAAATCGGCGATCCGGCAGAAACTTTCGAGATGCCGAAATTCAATTTGCGTCGTTTTTCTTTCCACTCCGAGAAAAATATTAAGCCCCTTTTTCTTAATTTTCAAGCACAAAAATTGTTTTCGGAAATAGAATTCGATAGTTAGAGGATGGGGCTCAAGGCTATCCTGATGTCTTTCATCTGCAAAAACGTAAGATTTTGGCGATCGGCTTCAGGGAATCGTCCCTTATCCGCCTGCGTAGCAATACGGTACTGCCCGTGGGCTCCATTGCCGAAAATCTTTTGAAAAAAGAGGGCTTGGAAAAACTAACCTTCCAGGCCCTCTTCCTAAATTCAACAGAGATAGAAATATTAGTACATATCACCCATTCCGCCCATTCCACCACCACCCGGAGGCATTGGAGGATAAGGGGCTTTCTTTTCCGGCTTGTCGGCAACAATCGCTTCTGTGGTGATCATTAACGATGCGACGGAAGCCGCATTTTGAAGGGCGAGCCTGACCACTTTGGTAGGATCGATGATTCCTGCCTTGATCATATCCGTATACTCATCCTGGGATGCATCGAATCCGTAAGCGCCTTTCTCATTCTTCACTTTCTCCGTCACTACAGAACCTTCCTGACCGGCATTATTGGCGATCTGTCGGATAGGCTCTTCCAGGGCCCTCCTCACAATATCGACCCCGATCTTCTTATCTCCTTCTAATTGCATTTTACTGAGTGCGGGAAGGCAGCGGAGGTAAGCCACACCCCCTCCCGGAACAATTCCTTCCTCGACAGCCGCCCGGGTTGCGTTCAGGGCGTCTTCGACACGGGCCTTCTTCTCCTTCATCTCTGTTTCTGTCGCTGCGCCCACGTTGATGACCGCCACTCCGCCGATGATCTTGGCCAGGCGCTCCTGAAGTTTCTCCCGATCATAATCGGAGGTTGTCTCTTCGATCTGGGCACGGATCTGTTTCACGCGTGCCTCAATATCATCCTTGTCTCCCGCTCCATCGACGATGGTCGTGTTGTCTTTGTCGATCGTGATCCGTTTTGCCCTGCCCAAGTCGTTCAATTTGATATTTTCCAGCTTGATGCCCAAGTCCTCGGAAATGACCTTTCCCCCGGTGAGGATCGCAATATCCTCCAGCATCGCTTTTCTCCGGTCCCCAAACCCGGGCGCCTTCACAGAGCAACACTTGAGGGTTCCACGAAGTTTGTTGACGACGAGCGTTGCGAGGGCTTCTCCTTCCACATCCTCGGCGAGGATCAAGAGCGGTTTCCCCATCTTGGCGATTTGTTCCAGAATGGGAAGCATATCTTTCATGTTGGAAATCTTCTTCTCGTTGAGAAGGATATAGACATCTTCGAGCACCGTTACCATCTTCTCAGGATCCGTCACAAAGTAAGGAGAGAGATATCCCCGGTCGAACTGCATCCCCTCAACGACATCAAGCGTCGTCTCCATTCCTTTCGCTTCCTCTACGGTGATCACACCTTCTTTACCCACTTTGTTCATAGCCTCAGCAATGATGTTCCCTATGGTTTCATCATTATTGGCAGAGATCTTCCCGACTTGAGAAATCTCTTTCTGATCCTTTGTCGGCTTGCTCAGCTTCTTTAACTCTTTCGACACTTCTTCGACCGCCAAATCGATTCCACGTTTCACATCCATGGGGTTGGCGCCGGCTGCAACCACCTTCGATCCTTCGCGGTAAAGCGCCTGGGCCAGGACGGTGGCCGTCGTGGTTCCATCTCCAGCGGTGTCGGAGGTTTTGCTCGCCACCTCCTTAACCATCTGCGCCCCCATGTTCTCAAACTTATCTTCCAATTCGACTTCTTTAGCCACGGTCACACCGTCTTTGGTGACCGTGGGGGATCCAAAGGATTTTTCCAAAATGACGTTCCTTCCCTTGGGACCCAAGGTGACCTTGACCACATCGGCTAAGATATTGACTCCCCGCAAAATTGCATTACGGGCATCCTGATCAAACTTCAGTTCCTTTGCCATTTTGCCTTACCTCCGTTTCTTTGAAATGTTTTATTTTCCTTCAATCACGCCTAAGATATCTTCTTCTCTCATGATAAGATGCTCTTCCCCTTCAATCTTGATTTCTGTGCCCGAATACTTACCAAAAAGAATTTTGTCTCCAACCTTTACGTCGAGAGGGATCAACTTTCCCTCCTCTGTCATCTTTCCCTTCCCAACCGCTATCACTTTTCCCTCCTGGGGCTTCTCTTTTGCAGTGTCGGGAATGATGATCCCGCCTTTTGTTTTCTCTTCCTCCTCGAGTCGTTTAACGATTACTCTGTCCTGTAACGGTCTGATTTTCATCTTTGACTTCTCCTTTCTTTTCTTGTTCGATGGTTTTTAGGTTAAAACTGAATTGAAATGGCACGGTTACTGGGGATCGATAGCATCACCTCCTCAGAAAGCAAAACTCTTTAAAATTAATTGGTTAAGGATTTCTATAACTTTGGTTGGTTGATAGATAAAAGAC
>Ga0335084_10006743_pt1 | contig 11423 bp, 14 predicted proteins | sample Lox_Sample_44_FD_206721 | JGI IMG/M metagenome (GOLD analysis project Ga0335084, IMG submission 206721) | Soil microbial communities from Loxahatchee National Wildlife Refuge, Florida, United States - Lox_Sample_4.4 | ecosystem: Environmental > Terrestrial > Soil > Wetlands | place: USA...
ACAAGGTCGATGCGCTGCGCAGCCGGAGCAGCGAAGCCCAGCAGAACGCGCTCAGCGTGCGCGTCGAGCTGCAGGCCGACTGCTTCGCCGGCGTGTGGGCGAATCGCTCGCAGCGCGAGCAGGGGTGGCGCCTCGAGCCGGGCGATCTCGAGACCGCCCTGAACGCCGCGGCGCAGATCGGCGACGACACGCTGCAGCAGCGCTCGCGGGGCACCGTCGTGCCCGAGACGTTCACGCACGGCACCAGCGCGCAACGCGTGGCGTGGCTGCGGCGCGGCGTCGACGGCGGCAGCGTCGATCGCTGCAACACGTTCCAGTCGCCGGGCTGACGACGCGTTCGGCCGAAGGCCGAACGCCAGCCGCCCGGAGGGTTCAGCGCAGCGCCTGGATCCAGTCGCAGCGCAGGCGGTGGGTGCGGTGCAGGCGGCGGCGCAGGCGCACGTACGCACCCGGCAGGAACAGCAGCGCGAAGCACACGGCGATCGCCCATCCGCGATGGATGAGGAAGGCGGCGGGACCGCCGACGCAGCCCATCAGCCACAGCGTGAGCACGACGTCCCACACGTGCTTCTCGACCGGATGACGGCGGACGTGCAACTGGTGCCAGACCTTGAGAGCGTGGAACTGGTCGAGCGTCATGGGCCGGTCTTTCTTCGCGAAGGTGCTGCGGTCGGCGAAGCAATCGGCGTTCCAGTGTCCCCGTGCGCGATCGGCAGGTCAGGGGCGCGCCTCGAGCAGGACGGAGCGATCGACCTCGCGGATGTCGGTGTGCCCGCAGAACGCCATGGTGAGCTCCATCTCGCGGTAGATGATCTCGAGGCAGCGGCGCACGCCCGTTTCGCCCATGGCGCCGAGACCGTACAGGAACGCACGCCCGATGAGCGTGCCGCGTGCGCCGAGCGCCCATGCCTTGAGCACGTCCTGCCCGCTGCGGATGCCTCCGTCCATCCACACTTCGATGCGCGAGCCGACGGCATCGGCGATGGCAGGCAGTGCGCTGATGGACGACGGCGCGCCGTCGAGCTGGCGGCCCCCGTGGTTCGAGACGACGATCGCGTCGGCGCCGCTCTCCACCGCGAGGCGTGCATCGGCCACGTCGAGGATGCCCTTGAGGATGAGCTTGCCGCCCCAGCGCCGCTTCACCCATTCGACGTCGGCCCATGACAGGGTGGGATCGAACTGCTGCGCCGTCCACTCGAACAGCGACGAAGGATCGTCGACGCCCTGCGCGTGGCCGACGATGTTGCCGAAGGTGCGCCGCTTCGTGTGCAGCATGCCCCAGCACCAGCGCGGCTTCATGGCGAGGTTGACGAGGTTTGCCAGCGTCGGCTTCGGCGGCGCGGTGAGCCCGTTCTTCAGGTCCTTGTGGCGCTGGCCGAGGATCTGCAGGTCGAGCGTGAGCATGAGCGCGCTGCACTTTGCGGCCTTCGCCCGCTCGAACAGGCGCTCCATGAAGCCCCGGTCGCGGAGCATGTAGGGCTGGAACCAGAACGGCTTCTTCGTGTGCGCGGCGATGTCCTCGATCGAGCAGATGCTCATCATGCTCAGCGTGAACGGGATGCCGAATGCCTCGGCGGCGCGTGCCGCGAGGATCTCGCCGTCCGCATGCTGCATGCCGGTGAGGCCGGTCGGCGCGATGGCCATGGGCATGGTCGTCTCGGTGCCGGCCATCGTCGTGCGCAGGCTGCGGTTGTCCATGTCGACCGCGACGCGCTGCCTGAGCTTGATCGACTGGAAGTCGGCCTCGTTCGCGCGGTAGGTGCTCTCCGTCCACGAGCCCGAATCCGCGTAGTCGTAGAACATGCGCGGCACGCGGCGCTTCGCGAGCTGTCGCAGGTCTTCGACGCAGGTGATGACGGGCATGCCTCCTCCGTGTGTTTGTCTCATCCGTCCGCGGTCATCCTACGCCAGCCGCGTGCGTCGCCGTATGCTTCGCGCGGCGCCGCCGCGGCCGGCGGCGACGACAGACGAGCGAGGTGGTCATGGCCCTGCGGATCTCGAACGATGGAGGCGGCGCGACCCGCGGTGCGTGGGCGGCGCTGATCGTCGCGGCGCTCTTTGCCGCGTGGTGGCTGGCGCCGGTGGCGATCGTGCCGTCGGGTCATCGCGGCGTGATGACGACGTTCGGCAAGCCCTCGCCCGACGTGTACGAGGAGGGCATCCACTTCCGCATGCCCATCGCACAGGTGCTGCACCTGATGGACGTGCGCATCCAGAAGGGCGAGGGCGACGGCGACGCGGCCTCGCGCGACCTGCAGCAGGTGCACACCAAGATCGCGATCAACTACCACCTCGACCCGCACGCAGCGCCGCAGGCCTTTCGCGAGATCGCGCAGAGCACCGACGAGGTCGCCGCGCGCATCATCGTGCCGGCCACGCAGGAGGCGGTGAAGGCCGTGACCGCGCGGTTCACGGCGGAGGAGCTCATCAGCAAGCGCACCGACGTGCGCGAGCAGATCGGCACGCTGCTGAAGGAGAAGATGACGCGCCACGGCCTCGTGCTGGACGAGTTCGCCATCGTCAACTTCGCGTTCTCGCCGTCGTTCACGCAGGCGATCGAGGCCAAGGTCGGCGCCGAGCAGCAGAAGCTGAAGGCCGAGCGCGACCTGATGCGGATCCAGGTCGAAGCCGAGCAGAAGGTCGCCAGCGCGAAGGCCGAGGCCGAGTCGCTGCGCCTGCAGAAGGAGCAGGTCACGCCGACGCTGATCGAGCTGCGCCGGATCGAGAACGAGCGGCGTGCGATCGAACGCTGGAACGGCGTGCTGCCCACCACGACCGGTGGGGCGGTCCCGTTCATCAACGTGGCGCCCGGTCGCGGACCGGCTCCGTAGCCGGCGAGGCGCACACGCCGCCGGGCGCCGAACGCGCCGTCAGCCGCGGCTCGTCAGCCCGGCAAACAGCGGCATCGGCTCCTCCGCGCGCACCCCGGCGCCGGCCGGCGCTTCGAGCTCGGGCTCGGGCGGCCGCGGCGCGACGAGCTCCTCCAGCGACGAGAGGCTGCCCGCTCGCACGCCGAGGAGTCGCAGACGGCGCGTCAGGTCTACTCGCTTGAGGCACGCACCGGCCGCGCGCCGGAGGTCGGCGGCCGCCATCACGTGCGTCGGCAACGTCACGTCGCGGGTCACCGACTTGAAGTCGTCGAAGCGCAGCTTGATGCCGACGGTCTTGGTCGCATAGCCCTTGCGCGAGAGGTCGCCTGCGAGCTCCTCGCACAGCTGCGTGAAGATCGCGCCGAGCTCGGCACGGTCGCGCACCGCGTGCAGGTCGCGCTCGAACGTGGTCTCGCGGCTGATCGACTTGGGCTCGCTCCACGTCACCACGGGCCGGTCGTCGCGGCCGTGCGCGGCGTCGTGCATCCACGCTCCGAAGCTCTTGCCGAAGTGCTGCAGGAGGAGCGCCGGGTCCGCGGCGGCGAGCTGCCCGATCGTCTCGACACCGAGATCGGCGAGTCGTGCCGCCGCCTTCGGCCCGATGCCGTTGATCTTCTTCGCGGCCAGCGGCCAGATGCGCGCCGGGATGTCGTCGAAGCCCACCAGCGTCAGGCCGTCGGGCTTGTCGAGGTCCGAGCAGATCTTGGACAGCAGCTTGTTCGGCGTGATGCCGATCGAGCAGGTGAGACCGGTCGCGGCGCGCACCGCTTCCTTCAGCCGCAGGCCCACCGCGCGGCCGCCGTCGTCGAGCGCGCCCGGCACGTCGGTGAGCTCGATGTAGATCTCGTCGACGCCGCGGTCCTCGACCTGCGGCGCGAGCTCGCGCACGGCGGCCTTGAAGAGGCGCGAGTACCGCCGGTACTCGTCGAAGTCGATCGGCAGCAGGATCGCGTCGGGCGCGAGCTGCGCCGACTTCATCACCCCCATCGCCGAATGCACGCCGAGCGCGCGTGCCTCGTAGGTGCTCGTGGTGACGACGCCGCGGCCCACGTATTCGCGCAGGCGCGCATAGTGCCGACGGCCGTCGGGCCCCACGGTCGGCTGGTGGCGTCGCCCGCCGCCGATCACGACGGGCTGCCCCTTCAGGTCCGGATAGCGCAGCAACTCGACCGACGCATAGAACGCGTCCATGTCGAGATGCGCGACGAGGCGCCGCGGTGGGGGCGTCACGGACCGGAGGCGTGCCGACGAGGGCTGTGGATTCATACAGCATAGCCGGTTCGAGGGGGGCTCACAAGGCGCGCCTGCGCGCGCACCGGTGGTAGCCTCGCGACGACCGTTCGGGGCCGCTGCGCGCGCGTCGTTCGTCCGGGCACCACCGACCTTGCACACTGCCGCCGTGGACGTCGTCTTCCGTCTCGCCCAGCGCCACGATGCATTGCCCATCGCGCGCATGTCGCGCGACCTCATCGAGCGAGGACTCGGCTGGAGCTGGACGCCGTTGCGCGTCGCTCGCTGCATCGCGGCCGCCGACACCAACGTGCTGGTGGCGGCGCGAGGCGCGGGCATGCCGCTCGGCTTCGGCATCATGAAGTACGCCGACGATGAAGCGCACCTGCTGCTGCTCGGGGTCGATCCGGCGCATGCGCGGCGTGGCCTCGGCGCTGCGCTCGTCGCGTGGCTCGAGGACTCCGCGCGTGTCGCCGGCGTCGGGCCGGTGTACGTGGAGGCGCGCGCCACCAATGCCGCCGCGCGCGCGTTCTATCGACGGCTCGGCTACGGCGAGATCCAGCGCCTGCCTGGCTATTACGGAGGCGTGGAAGCGAGCGTGCGCATGGCGAAGGACCTGCACGAGCCGGCTTCGTCGGCATGAGGGCTCGGCGCCTGCGTCGCCCTTGCGATGGCACGCGTTGCCCGCGCCTCTTCGCGCTGCTGCTGCTCGCATCGTCGGTCGTCGCGCATGCACAGCCTGCGGCCGGACCGCCCGACGCCGACGGCTATCCGACGCTGAAGGCAAGCCACAGCGAACGCGAATGCGCGGTGTGGGCGCGCGAGCAGAGCTTCGCGCGCTCCGTCGAACGCCACGACGCCGAAGCCTTCGCCGAGCATCTCCACCCCGGCGCGATCTTCAACGCGGGCAACGTCGCGGCGCAACGCGGTCGCGACGCCGTGCTCAAGGCGTGGGCGGGCATCATCGAAGGCCAGTCGGTGGTGCTGCGCTGGCGGCCGGGGGTCGTGCAGATCGGCGGCGACCCCGACATCGCCCTCTCGCGCGGGCCCTACCTGATGGAGATCCCGGGTGCGGAACCGGCGAAGCGCTGGCGCGTGGGCGAGTTCCAGTCGATCTGGGTTCGCGACGGCGATGCGTGGCGAGTGCTGTACGACATGGGCGCGACGCCGCCGCAACCGATCGAGACGCTGGAGGCGGCGCGACGCTACGTGGCGGCGCGCGCGACGCTCGCATGCGCGCGTTGAGCGCGCGCCGGCGTCAGGCCTGAAGCACGCCGCTGCGCGCGTTGCGTTCGGCGGAGCCCAGGCTCGAGTAGAGCCCGGCGTCCCGCGGCAGCAGCACGTCGATCGCGCGGTCGAGGGCCGCGGTCGCGCGCGCGAGCGACTCCCGTTGTGCCGCGACCTGGCCGCTTGCGCTCGCGAGCCGCGTGCGCAGGGCCGGCGGCACGCGGCCGCTCCGGGCGGCCGTCGCGAACGCGTCGACGGCATGCGCGAGCGCTCGATGCAGCTCGCCGGCATGCAGGTCGATCGCCGCGGCGTCGCGCGCGCGCAGCGCGGAACCCAGCGCCGCGAGGCTGGACTCGACTTCGCCGAGGCGATCTTCGAGAGGTTCGGGTGCGGCGAGCGTGGCCGCGTCGGTGCTGACCGGAAACGACATGGGCGAGGCGAGCGGACCTTCGATCAACGCGGTTTCGGAGACAGCAGCTCCTGCGCGTTGGCAATGAGCTTGTCGGCGATGGCTTCGGGATTCACCTTGAACGAGCCGTCATCGATCGCCTTCGAGATGCGGGCGACCTTCTCGGCATCGAATTCAGCGCCCGTCGAGAGCAGCGTCGCCGCCGTGCTCGAGAGCTCCACCTTGGCGCTCGCATCGGGCTTCGCCGGGGTCGCCGCCGGGGGCGTGGCTTGCGTCTTCGCCGTGTCGGCGGCGGCCTGACCGGTCGCCTGCGCCAGCGTGACCGAGGTGTCTGCGGGATGGCCGATCTTCATGGGAATCTCCAAAGGGCTCGCCTGGCGCCGGGCCCGTGCGACATGGAGCGTCTATCGGCCCCGGTCGGGGCGACTTTAGGCCTTTCTGGACCCCGGGTTCCGGGGTACGGCCGTTCGCTCACAGGGCCAGCTCCACGAGGCGTTCGCCGATCGGCGAGCCCGTCACGACGTGCCCGTTCTCGGTCCGGACGCGGGCCGCCTGGCCTTCGATGCCGTTCGACAGTGCCTGGCCTTCGCTCTCGAGGCGAAAGCCGTTGCCCGTCGCGACCAGTCGCACCGTGTCGCCGGCGGCGAACCACTGACGTGCACGCAGGTGCGTGCTGCGCACGCTCTGACCCGCCTTCAACGGCTGCGCCAGCGTGCGGCCCACGGCTTGTGCAGGCGCGAGGAGCGCCGGGCTCGTCGACTCGGCGAGATCGACTTCCCCCTCGGCGACGTCGGAAGCCTGAAGCGTGCTGCCCGCCGCCACCGGCCCCGTCGCGACCAGTCCCCGTGCCCACACGCGGACGGTCACCGGGAGGTAGACGTTCCATGGGGAAGGGCCCTGCGTGCAGCGCAGCCCGACGCGCGTCTTGCCCCAGGGCCGCGCGTTGCCGGGCAGGTAGGGCTCGATGCGCTGGCACGGTGCGAGGTGCAGGCGCGGGTCGAGCGAGCCGACCTCGACGTCGATGCGGGTCGCGCCTCGCGTCACGGCATCCGGAGCGGTGGCGAGTTCCTTGATCTGCTTCGCGAGCGCGGGGTCGAGCGCTGCGGTGGAGGCGCCGTCGGCACGCGCATCGTGCGGTGCGAGTGCGACGAGGGCGGTCGCGAGCACCGCCAGCAACGTGCCGATGCCGAGCCACGCCGCGCGCACGAGGTGCGCGGCCAGCACGAAGCGGGACCCGAAGGGACGTGCGTCCATGGCCTGGCACTGTAGGCACGGCCTGCGGTCGCAGCGCTTGGAAATGGCGGCGAATCGAGGCTCTGTTCGCGCTAAAGGCCGCAGGCTGCCCTGACCACAATGCGCTCGCATCCCCCAGCCCGTCGGGCCGGGACCACAGGTGGCGCATGCTCGATCGACTCGCCGACACGCTCGACTTCCAGGCCCAGGCCCTCGCGCTGCGGTCGGAGCGCCAGCGCCTGATCGCGAGCAACATCGCGAACGCCGACACGCCCGGCTACGTGGCGCGCGAGCTCGACTTCGCGACGGCGCTGCGGCAAGCCGCGGCGCGCATCGCGCCCGATGCGACCGGCGGCAACCGCCTCGCCGTGGGCTCGGCCACCGTGCTCGCCGCGACCCGGCCCGGGCATCTTGCGGGCGTCGGCAGCGCGGGCGGCGCCGCACCGCTGACGTACGCGGTGGCTGCGCAGACGAACCTCGATCGCAACAGCGTCGACATGGATCGCGAACGCGCGAGCTTCGCCGACAACACGGTCAAGTACGAAGCCACCTTGCGCTTCATCAACGGCCAGGTGCGCACGATGCTGTCGGCGATCACCGGCCAGTAAGGAGCTCGGCATGGGCATGATGAGCATCTTCAACGTCTCGGGCAGCGCGGCCAGCGCGCAGAGCCAGCGGCTCAACGTCGTCGCGAGCAACCTCGCCAACGCCGACACCGTCGCGGGCCCCGATGGCCAGGCCTACAAGGCGCGCCAGGTCACGTTCCAGACCCAGCTCGTGGGCGAGCTCGCGAACGACCCGACCGCGGCGGGCGTGCGCGTGAGCACGGTGACCGAGGACAACACCCCGGGGCGGCGCGTGCACGACCCGAAGAATCCCGCGGCCGACACCGACGGCTACGTGACCTACAGCAACGTCAATCCGGTCGAGGAGATGGTCAACATGATCTCGGCCTCGCGCTCGTACCAGAACAACATCGAGGTGATGAACACGGCCAAGAGCCTGCTGCTGAAGACGCTGCAGATGGGCCAGAGCGGCTGATCGCCGTCATCGACCGACTCCGGAGAAGACTCATGGCCGTCACGTCCGCCACCGACAGCGCTGCTGCGCTCGCATCCGCCACGGCATCGGGCACGTCGACGTCCGCGAACGATGCCACCGCGACGTCGGACCGCTTCCTGAAGCTGCTCGTCGCGCAGATGCAGAACCAGGATCCGCTCTCGCCGATGGACAACGCCGAGGTCACGAGCCAGATGGCGCAGATCAACACGGTGACCGGCATCCAGCAGCTGAACAGCACCATGCAGGCGCTCGCGGGCCAGTTCGCGCAGCTGCAGGCCCTGCAGGGCGCGTCGCTCGTCGGTCACTCCGTCGTCGTGCCCGGCAACGGCTTGCAGGTGACGGACGGTGTCGGGCAGGGCGGCTTCGAGCTCACCGGCCCGGCCGATGCAGTCAAGGTCGAGATCCTGTCGCCGGCGGGCCAGGTCGTCGACACGCTGCAGCTCGGCGCGCAATCGAGCGGCCTGCACAGCTTCGAGTGGAACGCCGGCAGCGCCACCACGGCGAGCGGCCTGCGTTTTCGCGTCACGTCGACGACCGGCGGCGTCAGCTCGGCGGCGACGACGCTCGTCAAGGACACCGTCGATGCCGTCAGCACCAGCGGCGGCACGTTCAGCCTCGACCTCGCCAACTCCGGTCTCGTGCCGTACAGCAGCGTGCGCGAATTCGACTGACCGCCGGTCCATCTCTTCACGCAAGGACATCGCATGAGCTTCCAGCAAGGCCTTTCCGGTCTCAACGCCGCGAGCAAGGACCTCGAAGTCATCGGCAACAACGTCGCGAACGCCAACACCGTCGGCGCCAAGGCGTCGAGGGCCGAGTTCGCGGACATGTACGCCAACGCGCTGAATGGCGCCGGTGCGGGGCAGATCGGCATCGGCGTGCAGCTGGCCGCCGTCGCGCAGCAGTTCCTGCAAGGCAACATCACGGCCACCGACAATCCGCTCGACCTCGCGCTGAACGGCTCGGGCTTCTTCCAGGTCAGCGACGGCGCGAGCGCGCCCGAGTACACGCGCAACGGCCAGTTCAAGGTCGACCGCAGCGGATTCATCGTCAACGACCAGGGTCTGCGACTGATGGGCTACACCGCCGACGCGACCGGGGCCATCCAGGCGGGGCAGGCGGTGGCGTTGCAGATGCCCACGGCGGGCATCACGCCCGCGGCGACGACGAAGATCAAGATGGAGCTCAACCTCGACGCGCGCTCCGCGGTCACCGTTCCGGCCGCCGGTGCGCCCATCGACTTCAACGACCCCAAGACCTACAACAACGCGACATCGGTGACGGTGTACGACGCGAAGGGTCAGGACGTGGCGCTGACCTACTACTTCCAGAAGGCCGCGACGGACAGCTGGAACGTCTACGTCACCGCGAACGGCACGCCCATCTCCACGGCGGGCGGCAACCCCGTCGCGTCGACCACGATGACGTTCCCTCCCAACGGCGGCGCGCCGACGGCGCCGGTGGGAACGGTCGCGCTCGACATCCCCGCGGTGACGAATGCGGCGGGCGCCACCTCGGTGCCGATCCCCGCCGTCGCTCTCGACGTCTCGGGAGCCACCCAGTACGGCGCCGAATTCGGCGTCACGAACCTCGCCCAGGACGGCTACGCCGCGGGTCAGCTGATCGGCGTGCAGTTCGAGGCCAACGGCATCATCACCGCCCGCTACTCCAACGGGCAGAGCAAGCCGGCCGGTCAGGTCGAGATCGCGACCTTCCGCAACCCGCAGGGATTGCAGTCGATGGGCGGCAACGCGTGGATGCGTACCGCGGCGTCCGGCGACCCGATCGTCGGTGTGCCCGGCTCCGGCAACCTTGCCGCGCTGCAGTCGGGCGCGCTCGAGGATTCGAACGTCGACCTCACCGCCGAGCTCGTCAACATGATCACCGCGCAGCGCGTGTACCAGGCGAACGCGCAGACCATCAAGACGCAGGACCAGATCCTGCAGACCATCGTCAACCTGCGCTGAGGCCGTTCGTGGACCGCCTGATCTATCTGTCGATGGCGGGTGCCAAGGCGATGATGCAGCGCCAGGACACGCTCGCGCACAACCTCGCGAACACGTCCACCGCGGGATTCCGCGCCGAGCTGCAGGCGGTCCGCGCCGTGCCCGTCGAGGGGAGCGGCGCCAGCACGCGCGTGTATTCGCTCGAGACGACGCCGGGCTACGACCCCACACCGGGCCCGATCGCCGGCACCGGCCGCGCGCTCGACGTCGCGATGCAGGGCAACGCATGGCTGTCGGTGCAGGCGCTCGACGGGACCGAGGCGTACACGCGCGGCGGCGCTCTCGACGTCAGCGCCGACGGCACGCTCGTCACGCGGTCGGGGCTCACGGTGCTCGGCGACGGCGGCCCGATCCAGGTGCCGCCCAACGCTCAGGTCGCGATCGCGCCCGATGGCACCGTGACGGCGACGCAGGCCACGGCGAACGCACGTCCGACGACGGTCGGTCGCATCAAGCTCGTCACGCCCGAAGCACCGCTGGTGCGCGGCACCGACGGGCTCTTCCGCACGGCCGACGGGGGCGATCTGTCCGCCGACACGAACGCACGCCTGCAGGACGGAGCGCTCGAAGGCTCGAACGTCAGCGCGGTCGAGAGCATGGTGGCGATGATCGCGGCCGCGCGCCAGTTCGAGGCGCAGATGAAGCTGCTCGGCACCGCCGAAGGCAACGACAAGGCCGCATCGCAGCTGCTCTCGGGCAGCTGACCCTGACGCGCCGTCAGTCGTCCGGCGTCGCGCGTGCGCGCCAAGCGACCATGTAGACCAAGACCGCGCCGGCAACCCACAGCACGACCGGCGCGACGCCGAGTGCCGCCTGCACATCGGGTTCGCGATTCCAGCCGGCGATCGTCACGCCGATGCGCACGAGCGTCGCCAACGCGAGCATCGAGAACATGCTGCCGAGCGCGAGCCCCTCGCGGCCGGTGCGGCCGAAGTCGCTCGCCGACGCGAAGATGGCGACGAGCATGCCGCCCCACGCGGCGCCCGCGAGCCACTGCGCGCCGAGCAGGATCTCGAGGCTCGCTGCGGTGGCCGCCGCGTAGGCGGCCACCGCACCCACCAGTGCCCCGACGGCCATCACATGCAGGGCGCGATAACGTCGGCAAAGCGGACTCGCGACCACCATGCCGGCCGCGAACCCGATCCAGAACACCGGAAGCAGCCGCTCGAGGGAAGCCGCCGGTGCAAAGCGCAGGAGCTGGGCGCTGCTGTTCAGCGACGCATGCGCCTGGAACCCCGCGGCGAGCACGAGGACGGCGAACAGCCACAGCGCATGCGCCGGCGTGAGGACCTTCGGCCGCACGAGCGCATCGGCAGCAGACGGCCGCAGCGGTGGGCGCCGCTGAAGGGCGCGCTCGATCGCCAGGATGCCGGCGGTGGCTGCGAG
>Ga0335084_10006746_pt1 | contig 11421 bp, 6 predicted proteins | sample Lox_Sample_44_FD_206721 | JGI IMG/M metagenome (GOLD analysis project Ga0335084, IMG submission 206721) | Soil microbial communities from Loxahatchee National Wildlife Refuge, Florida, United States - Lox_Sample_4.4 | ecosystem: Environmental > Terrestrial > Soil > Wetlands | place: USA: Florida...
TCGCGAACCGCCCCTGCAGACTAAACGCTGACCGCTAGAAGGTAGTTCTTGATTCGGATGGCCCCGGTAATGGAAGAGGAATCATCCAAAACCAGGATTGGGAGCTGAGTTTCGGCCACCGAGACCAGTTCATGCCAGGCCAGGTGGGCCAAGGAATCAGGGTTGTGCGGACCCAGGACTTCTTCGGTAATCCCTAGCTTTTTCAAGTCCACGCTCTTTTTTACAAACTCGCATTTCTGGCAGCCTTCCTTGGTAAAAAGGGTCAATTCCTCCACCTCCATTCAAAATTTATCGGGATGCAGATATACGCAGGTGAAGGCAGATAAATAGATAAACTTAAGCCCTTTTCTTAAGACCCTGAAAATCTGCGGTCATCTGCGTCCCATTTTATTGAGGTTAAGCTGCCAGGCCCGCCGCGCCGGCCTGGCCCCGCCCAATCGAGGCCGGTCCCTGGTTCGAAACGGGGACGGTGAAGTATTCTCCGCTCCGATAGCGGTCCCGCAGCTCACCCAGTTTCCCTTTGTTCCAGCCCGAGACTTTGGTGAAATACCCCGTGATCCGGGTGATTCCTTCCACTTCGGCGGAACCGCAATAGGCACACTGACTGCTCAGACCGCGGGCCGTTCGCCCGCAGGTGGTGCACGTGGTGAACTCGGGAGAGAAGGCGATCTGGTCGTTCTGCGAATGCCGGAAGACTTTGATCACAAAGTTGGCCAGAGATTCACTGGAAGGCCGGCTCTCTCCCAGCCAGATGTGGGTCAGGGAACCGGCCTCGATCAAGGGGTGGAAGAGACCTTCCTTGCGGACCCGGTCGATGGGATTCAAAACCGTCCCCACGTTGAGATAGGTGGAGTTGGTGTAATAAACCTCTCCCCGGGAGAGGTCTCCCTTAACCACCGAGCCCGAGAGGGGAGAGAAAGCCTGCAGGTCCAACTTGGCAAAACGGTAGGCCGTGCTCTCGGCCGGGGTCTGTTCCAAGACGAAGCGCATATTGTACTTCTGGCTCATGCGGTCGGCCAGGAGTTTCATATAGGCGATCACCTTCAGGCCGAATTTCAGGGTGTCATCTGACTCATGGAGCTGTTCCTTCCGGTGCACCTGGATCATTTCGTTCAGGCCCACCATACCGATCAGGAAGGTGGCCCGATGCATGCGCAGGTAGGGCTGCCCGTCTTTCTTCATGGTGAGAAGGGCCAGAGGCCCGCTATCCCCCAAGGCCAGAAGGCGTTCCAGGAAGGCCTTCTTTTCCAGATGGGCCCGGACCGCCAGATGGAGGGACTCGTTGATCTTGGCGAAGAGTTTGGTGTCATCCCCTCCGCACTGGTAGGCGATGCGGGGAAGGTTCAGGGTGACGTTCTGCAGGGCGCAGTACCGCATTCGCCAGGGGTAGTTGGCATCTTCCAGGTCCGATTTTTCCAGCTTGAAGCTCAGCCGGCAGCACTCGGAGACCTTGGCCGTGTTCCCTCGGTCGAAGACGAAATAGGTGTTTCCCCTTTCGGAGGCCACGTCACAGATGTGATGGAGGAAGTCCATGTGCCTGGGAGTCTGGAAGAATTTTTCGGTGATGTGCACCAGGGGTTTGGGGAAGAAGAAAGGCCGGCCCACGCCGTCCCCTTCCCGGAAGACATCGAAGAGAGCCCAGACGAAGCGTTGGGATTGATCCAGGTATTGCCCGTAGGTCTTGCCAGTGAACTCTCCGTTGGGGCCGATGGCCATGACCTTCTCGAAGTGCTTGGGGATTTCCCAGTAGAGGTTGATGTCCGTGAAAATGGCCTGTCCTCCGCGGGCCACGGCCTGCTGCGAGAATTCGTAGATGAGCATCTGGGCCAGCTGCTTTACCTCCCGGTCGCTTAGGGTGTCCAGGTAGGGGGCGAAGAAAAGGTTCACTGCATCCCATCCGATAGCCCCGGCAAAGTTGCTCTGGAGGGCGGCGGCGAATTTCACCATGTGGGCCAGAAGAACTTCGGGATGTTTGGCCGGCTTGGCCATGGACAGGGAATTGGGCAGGCTGAGGCCGAACTTCTTGATGTACTCGAGGGACTGCCCCGAGCAGTACGGACGGTCGATAAAGCCCAGGTCATGAAGATGCAGGTCCCCCCGCATGTGGGCGTCACCGATCTCCTGGGAGAAAACATTGAGCAGGGCGTATTCCTTCTTGATCCGTTCGGCCAGGGTCAGATTGGTGGCCTCCGGCCCGTGGGGGACGTTGGCATTTTCCCGGTTGGGGTGGAGAATGAGCTGATCCACGTCGTAGAGGGGGACCCCCAGGCGGGTGTGCATCTTGCGGGCTTCTTCCAGCCCGTACTCGGTGAGCTTGGCATCCACCAATTCCCGGATCAACGGAGCTGTGACCAGGGAAATCTTGGAGGCCAAGATCATTTCCTCCACTTCTCGGCTTATGCGCTCGGCCGTATCCCCGTCGATGGTCGTTTCCCGGAGGAGTGCTTCCACGATCCTCTGCCGGTTCCAGTCCGAGAGGGTTTCCGCAGAAGTGCGGACAAAGAGGGCCATGTCAGTGGTTTCGTTTCTGAAATTTGCAGGTTCAAGAGAGCTGGTGGAAGGGACACCCTGTTTACCCATCCCGCCATTGCCGGGAGGATGGCTTTTTAGGGGTTCACCCATGGCTTCCTCTGGGGATTCGGCCGATTGAGTTCCGCTCTGATGAACCTGAGAGTTTCCTAACCCCATTCAAGCCCTCCTTGTTCACAGCTTATTTTTTAAAAAAATTATGAAACTGAGAACCTTTCCTTAATAAGAAGCTTTAAAAAATAGAATTACCGGCCAGGAGAAAAGCGAGGTCCCATCTTTGTGGGGAAATATATTGTGCTTAAAGAATTATTAACCACTATATATAGTGGTTGTCAAGGGAAATTTATGCTTCCGCGGAAAAATTTTAAAACTAATTAAAATTGTTCAATAATTCGATGCATGGAGAGATTAATTGGAGATTAATCTCCAAATATATTGGGGCCAAGAATGGTCACGCCACTAAATATTGTGCCGGTTATAAAGGGACCCCAGAGATGGGGCGGGAAAACAGCCCCCTCAGGTTCAATTGGATTTTCGAGCCTGAGGGGAAGAGGAAGGTTGACGATAGGGCTTACAGAGAGTGGGCGATTTTAAAAGTAAGGTCTCCCAGAAGATTGGTGTAGCTCCCCAGTTCGTTATCGTACCACCCGTAGATGACCGCCTGGGTGACTGGAATTTCGGCTATGCAGGCTCCCTCCTCGGTTTTCAAATCAACGCTTTTGAGCTGGGGGACCTTGGCCAAGTCGATGCAGATATGGGCGGTACGGGTGTGATTTTCCGATCCTTCGATGATCGCCGCCGCGCGGGGATTGCCGATGATGTCGGAGGAGACATTCTGCCTTTCACTGTACAGGAGATATTCCTTCATGTACCCCTCCGAGGCCTTCTGGTAGACCTGATTGATCAGCTCCCGCTTGATCGGGTGTTCTATGCTTTCATCCTCCAGGGTCACCACCAGGACGATCAGGGACCCGGTGCTGGTGGGAATCCGCACCGATTCGGCGATAAACCCGATGCGTTTCATCTCCGGAATAACCAGGGCCAGGGCCTTGGCCGCTCCAGTGGAGGTGAGAATGATGTTGTTCATGATGGACCGGTTTTTGCGCAGGTCCTTGGACTTGGCGTCGGGCAGCCGGTCCAGGACCTCTTGGGACCCTGTGGCCGCATGGACCGTGACCATGGAGGCGGTGAGGATCTTGTCCGCACCGAAATAATCCAGAAGGGGCTTGACCATGAAGGCCAGGCAGGTGGTGGTACAGGAAGCGCCGGAGATCATCCGGTGCTGTTTGGGGTCGAAGTGTTCGTCGTTGATGCCCATGACCACGGTTACTGCATCAGCGGGCATTTTGACCCCCTTTTCCTTGATCTTGAAGGGAGCCGAAGCGATGACCTTCTGGGCCCCGGCCTGCAGGTGCCCTTGAATGGACCCTTTCTTATCGTCGGGAGGGGCCGTGGGGTCCAGGAATTTGCCTGTCGTGTCAACCACCAGGGGAACTCCCAGGCTCTTCCAGGGAACGTCTTTGGGGTTGCGCTCTTTTCGGAGGACGGTCACCGGAACGCCGTTGACCTGCATGGTTCCATGCTCCTCGTTCAGGTTCTCGATGACCCGGCCCGACCGGTGTCCATGGAGGTACTGGCCCAAATGGCCGTAAGTACTGTCCCGTTCGATATAGTCGGCTACATCCTGCAGGCCGGTTCCGGCCTCCCGGCCGATATTCACCACCAGTTCGGAGAAAGATGCTCTGGCTGCGTGGTGCCACAGGGTGAGCTTGCCAATTCGTCCCAACCCGTTGATTCCCAATTTTAGCGGAAGTTTTTCTCCGCCCTGCGCCGGGTCCTTTCCGTGCCGCGGTCCATAGCTCATACATGCACCCCCAAGATTATGTTGATTGAGGCGATAGCGGGGCCTTTTCCATAAATCCTGTCTTTAAAGCCGATGGGTTCAGTCCCCCAGCTGACCAAGAAAGGAATTTTAAATGTGGCTATGGTACGGCTCTCCCTCGTCCTTGGTCTCGTGTTTGCCGAGGTAGACAAAACCCCTTCTGCCGTCCAGGCTGATCCAGTCTCCCCGTTGGAGAAGAGTCCGGTTGATATGGCTGCGACCCTCGTTTTCCATGACCACCATATGATGGCACCCCACCACCGCCGTTTTGTCCAGCTCGAAGGCCACAATAGCGGCATGAGATGTTTGTCCCCCCTTGGCGGTCAGCAGCCCTTCGGTAAGGGATAGTTCGCGGATGTCTTCCGGGACGGTATCGGATCGGATGAGGATAAGGGGAATGGCCGGGTCCTCCTTCCGGAACCGCTGGATGTCTTCCAGAGTGAAGACCACCCTTCCTGAGAGGGCCCCCCCGCTGACCCCGATCCCCTTGCCGATGAAGCTTCCCTCCAATTCCGGGGAAGGGGAGAAGACCTCGAATCTTTCCCTCTTGGCGGAGACCATATCCCGGGTCTGGAGGATGAAAAGGCCGGAAGCATCCGGGCGTTCATAGGTAAATTCAATCTCCTGGGGGTTCCACTTCCGGTCGTAAACCAGGGTCTTGGAGATGGAGAAGAGCTGCCTGTAAATCTCCGGGAAATCCTCCTCCAGGGATAGGTCTCCCTCCTCCCCGGCCGCCTCGCGCTGTTCCTTGGATATAGGGTAGGTACTGACCAGGCCGCCGACGATATCCTCTCCCTGGTTTCCGGGGGTGAAATCTCCCCACAGGCCTACCCGCCGGACCTGCCGATAAGGATGAGCGGTAAAAAAAACACCGCTGCCCGAGTACAGGCTGAGGTTTCCGAAGACCATGGACTGGACGATCACTGCCGTGCCCCAGTAGTCCGAGATTCCCCGGATCTGGCGGTACTCCCGGGCGTTCTTGGACTCCCAGGAATTCAGAACCTGCTGGATGGCCACGTGGAGCTGGGCCCAGGGGTCCTCATAGAGGGTGATATGCCTTTCCTCGACGGCGGAACGGTAGGCGAGGGCCAGCTGCTTCATCTCTTCCCCGGTGAACTGCCTTTTCTTCTCCGCGTGGTACTTGGCCTTGTATTTGCGCATGATCTCGCTGAAGACTTCCCGCTGCATGCCGAAAGACATCCCCCAGGACTGGATGAACCGGCGGTAGTTGTCCCAGGCGAACCAGGCCTCCCCGGTGGAACGGGCCATGCTCTCCACGATCTCCTCGTTGATTCCCACGTTCAGCAGGGTGGCCATCATCCCCGGCATGGAAATGGTTGCTCCGCTGCGCACCGCCAGAAGCTGGGGGCGCCGGGTGCTGCCGAACTCGTTTCCGGTCATCTTCTCGATCTGCTGGATTCCGGACCGCATCTCCCGTTCGAAGTGGTCCCGGGCGTGCTTGTACTGCTCGATGATCCGCAGGCAACGGAAGACTTCGGTCGTGACGATGAAGCCCGGGGGAATATGGATGCCCTCGGAAGCCAGGACCAGCAGGTTATACCCCTTGCTTCCCAGGTGAATCAGGTCGTTGGTCAGGGGATTGGGATTATGGATGAAACAGGTGACCTTCTTGGCATCGTAGGTCATCAGCAGGTCCAGGTCGGCCTCACTCAGGGTCTCTTTCTGCTCGGAGAGGATCTGCTGGATTCGGGCCAGGAAGTTGTCCAGGTACTGGAGCCCGAAGGTGCTGGATACCAGGTCCCGCAGGAAGCGCTCGCTGATCTGGTGGGTGAACTCGTTGGGGCTTAATTCCTCGCCCGGCGGGGGGAGGTATTTGGCCTGGATGTTCTCCCGACCCATCCGGCGGATCAGGTTCGAAAGGTTGTTCTGGTGGGCGTTGATGTAGTAGACCGAAAGAATGTCTTTAACCGCTTCGGAAAACCCCCGGAAGATGTCCAAATACTGGGTGAAGGTGAACCGTTTGATCTCCAGGGACTTTCCCAGGAGCTTGAGCTGGGTGTCCAGCCGTTGGGAGAAGATCCCGTCCAACTGCATGGCCCGGAAGAAGTAGTGGATGACCCGGATGATCTGGAAGAAGGTGGCCCGGGTGATGAAGGAAAGGTCCATCGAATCGATGAGCCGTTCGAAGTAAATATTGGCAAGGTTTTCCAGACGGAAGGTGAGCCCCAGAGCATCGAACTTCTTTTCCCGGTAGCGGCCGTACATGGAGGGGATGTCCACGGCGATGTGCCGCTTGCGATAGATGTCTTCCCGAGCTTCGAACCGCTCCGCGGAGATGATGATCTCCTTCAACCCTTCCAGGTAGGTCAGGATCGCTTCCAGACATTCCAAGGTGTCGTTGCGGTCCAGGACCTTCTGCAGTTCGTCCAGCCCCTCGAAGCCCCACCGTGAGGCCTGCTGCAGGTGGTAGCGGATCTCCTGAAACCCCAGATGATATTTTTGGTTGATCAGGCGATAGATTCTGATCAAAAGGTCCACCCGTTTCTTTTCCGGGTCTGAGAATCCAGGCAACTGGGCCAGGATCGACTCCACCTCCGATTCGCTCAGGCGCAGGAGGTCTTCCTCCTTCTGGAAGCCCTTCTGCAGAAAAAGTTCCCGCAGGATTCCGCACACCTCGTCGATGAAAGGGCCCTCGGTCTTCAGGGGATGATGGACTTCCGCGGGCAGGAACCGACGGAGCCCACTTTTGTCCTTCAACCGCCAGAAACGGAAAATTTCCCGGATGAAATCTTCAATCAGGTTGCTGCTTTCCACATGACTCTGCTTCCTCAGGAAATGGATGAGAATGTCTTTCCGGTTGCGGATTTCATCGATATCGGTGGTCACATCCCGCAGCTGGCCCTCGGCCCCGATCTCGTTAAAATAGACCGGCAGGGCTTTGGTCAGCTGCTTGACCAAATTGTAGACCGGCTCGGTGTCGGAGTTCAGAAGTTTGGTGATTTCTTTTTGGAAAAGGTCGGTATCCTTGATACAGGTCCCGCCCAGCTGCAAGTTAATGATCAGGGCGGATAGGAGGGTGCTGCACCATTTGGGGTTGCGGGAAATGATGTCCAGCCAAACCCGGACGTTGACCACGTGGCAGGGGTTGCAAAGGATCTGCCAGTTGGAATTCACCCCCTCGTACCCCGGGTACTGGAAGCCGAAGCGGAGGACCTGCTCCAGGAAAGTTTCGACCAGCGGGCTGTACTCCCGGTTGAATACCTCGGCCCCGATGGCTTGGATACACTGGAGGGCGGTCTGGGGATAATTCTCCACATTCGATTTGAGGAGGGAAAAAGTCTTGATCAGAATCTCTCCCACCCGCTCGGGGGATTCCTTCTTGATCAGGGCCACCAGGGTATGGTTGATTTCCCGCAGGGTCTCCTCGCGGATGTCCTTGAGCCCCGGGATCTCCATGATCTTGAAGAGGGATAAGATTTTCCAGCCCTGGGTTAAAGGGTCCCCGCCGCCGTCCGAATCGGCTCCCAGGCGATGGGGAATCTCTTTGTAAGCCCGGACGATCTCCAGATAACCCGGCAGAGCCAGAAGGCTCTGCAGGGTTTCCGCCGACCCATCCCGGGCGGAAAGCTGATCCAACCGGGTTTGGTATTCCCGGAGGCGCTGGTGGGAAATTCCGTCTAAGATGTCCGGTTCCTTCTCCCAAGGTCGGGGGAGGTCGCCCGCCCCGGGAACAAACCAGGCCTGGGGGTCTTCTTCCTTCAGCCAATACCCATAGGCCACCCGCAGGCTCTGGGCCAGAAGCCGGTTGAAGGAACTCAGGCCGGACCCATCGGAAACTTTACGGAGCAGGACTTGACCGATTCTTTTCAAGGGGATATGGCTGGAAGCGAGAAGGAAAAACTTCTTTTCCGGCATGGAGGAGAGCCTCTCAAAGCAGGCCTGGAGCGTGGGCAGGAAACTCTCCTGGTTCGCCGGGTTCATCTCGTTGAGGACTTTTTCGAGGTAGCTTAGGAGGTGATCGATGGCCTTGGCTTCCAGGTCCTCCCGCTGGGAGTTCAGCAGGGCATCCAGGAAAATCTCGATCATCGACGAAACGGCCTGGGCTCCCTTGGGGTGGCGGGAGTAGGAAGAAAAATACTTCAAGGCGAATCCCCGAAGCTCCGGAAGGATGATCTCCCAATTCTTGTAGGGATGATTGAGCTCGTAGAGGAGAGTGTCGAGGGATTTGAGGATCCCCCGGTATCCGGACACGGTCTCCTGGAGAACTTTGTACTTGGGGTCTACGGCAACCTGGTCTACGGCCGTCTCTTCCAGGTTGATGCGGAGGGCGTCCGAATCGAAGAGGTCCTGGGACGGGTCGCTGCCCCGGCGCACCCGGTCAGAGTCCGGGGAGGGGGAATCAGGGGCCATGGAAAAGACTCCGTTCTCTAGACAGGCTTCTGTGAATCCATGTAAAGAATAAGGTCCAGTACCCGGTTGGAATAACCCCATTCGTTGTCATACCAAGACAGGACTTTGGCCATGGTGCCGATGACTTTGGTGGAAGAGGCGTCGACCACCGAAGAATGAGCGTCCCCCTGAAAGTCGATGGAGACCAGAGGCTCCTCGGTGTATCCCAGGTAGCGGTCGGCGGCTTCTTTCAAAGCTTGGTTCACGTCCTGAACGGTGGCCTCCTGCTCCAGCTCGATCACCAGATCGACGAGGGAGACGTTCGGGGTCGGCACCCGTACGGCCAGTCCGTCGAACTTCCCCTTTAACTCCGGAATCACCAGGGCCACCGCCTGGGCCGCTCCCGTCTTGGTGGGAATCATGGAGAGAGCCGCGGCCCGGGCCCGCCGCAGATCGCTGTGGGGAAAGTCCAGGATGCGCTGATCGTTGGTGTAGGAATGGATGGTGGTCATCAGTCCGCGGCGGATGCCGAATTTTTCCAGGATGACCTTGGCGATGGGGGCCATGCAGTTGGTCGTACAGGAAGCGTTCGATACGATGTGATGCTGGTAGGGATTGTAGTCGGGCTCGTTCACTCCCATGACCACGGTCAGGTCTTCATTCTTGGCCGGGGCGGTGATGATCACCTTGCGGGCTCCCGCATCCAGGTGGGCGCGGGCCCGGCCGGAGTCGGTGAAGAGGCCGGTGGACTCGATTACATACTCCACGCCCAGGTCTCTCCAGGGAATTTGAGCGGGGTCCTTGCGGGCGGTGATGACTACGGTTTTTCCATCGACTACCAGGCCTTTTTCGGTTACCTTCACTTCCGCGTTCAGGCGGCCCATGATGGAATCATATTTTAATAAATGGGACAGAGTAGCATTATCGGTCAGATCGTTGATGGCCACGATCTCGGCGTTGGAGAATTCCTTTCCCTGCAGGGCGGCGCGGAAAACACTTCGCCCGATCCTGCCAAAGCCATTAATTCCTATCTTGATTGCCATGGCCGACTCCTTTCTGCCGGGCAAGATTGAACGGGAGAATCTCTTCCCCTTAAGGATGAAAATTTATTTCCTTTTACTATAAATATCATTAACATGGACCAAAGTCAAAAGCTTTAAACCCGCGGTTTCGTTCGGAGTAATGTAATTCGGAGTTCGGAGCAAAGCTCTCTCTATCAGCTCTTCAACGCCTTCGGTCGGTTCGTGTATCTCCGGACTTCGAGCTATACACAGCATCCTATATCGGCAGCAGGAATCAGGGCTAAAGCCCTGAGTTACAAGCATCCCTGAAGCTGTAACTCAGTCCTTTAGGGCTGATTGCACGATATGAAAGCAGATGATGCTGTATTCTTTATGCCGCTGGGTATAAATGACCCCGAACTGTTTTATCATCAAAGCATTGACTTTAGGCAATGAAAACTCCTATTATGATGCTAAACTCCCTTTGATTCCATATCTTTGGGGAAGGAGGATTGTTTATGGCCTTCAGGAGCATCGATCAGGTCGATATTGCCGGGAAAAGAGTATTCATGCGGGTGGATTTCAACGTCCCCCTCGACAAGAATCGAAACATCGGCGATGACACCAGGATCCAGGCCGTCCTTCCCACCCTGAAATACGCCCTTTCGGCGAGGGCCAAGATCATCCTGGCTTCCCACCTGGGAAGGCCCAAGGGGAAGCCTGAGCCTGAGTTCAGTCTTGCCCCGGTGGCCCGCAGGCTGGGAGATCTCCTCAAGAAAGAGGTCCCCCTAGCCCCGGATTGCATCGGCCCGGAAGTGGAGAGAATGGTGGAAGCCTTGAAGCCGGGAGATGTCCTTCTCCTGGAAAACTTGCGGTTCCACAAGGAGGAGGAGAAGAATGACCCGGGTTTTGCCCAAAGCCTGGCCAAGCTGGCCGACGTATACGTGAATGATGCCTTCGCCGTCTCCCACCGCGCCCACGCTTCGGTGGAGGGAATGACCAAGTTTTTCAAAGACAAAGCCGCCGGGTTTCTGATGAGGGATGAGCTTCACTATCTGGGGAAGGTTATGGAAGACCCGGCTCGGCCTTTGGTGGCGGTGATCGGCGGGGCCAAGGTTTCGGGGAAGTTGGAAGTCCTCCAGAACCTTGCTCCCCGGGTGAATAAGCTGATCATCGGAGGGGGAATGGCTTTCACCTTCCTGAAAGCTGTGGGAATGAACGTGGGCAAGTCATTGGTGGAGGAAGACTTGGTCAAAACCGCCCAGGGCATTTTGGAGGAAGCCAGGAAAAAAGGAGTGAAGGTCTTTCTCCCGGTGGACTGCGTGGCAGCCGAAAAAATGGACCCCTCAGCCAAGGCGAAGGTAGTACCGGTGGACAAAATTCCCGGCGATAGCATGGGTCTGGACATCGGTCCCGAGACTCTGAACCGCTTCGGCGAAGCCCTAAAGGATGCAAGGACGATCCTCTGGAACGGGCCCATGGGAGTTTTTGAAATGGAACCCTTCAGCAAAGGGACCCTGGGCATGATCCGCGACATCATAAGCTCCGGGGCCATGAGCGTAGTGGGGGGAGGAGATACGGACACGGCCGTGCACAAGTCGGGGCAGGCGGATAAATTCTCCTATATCTCCACGGCCGGGGGCGCCTTTCTGGAGTTGC
>Ga0335084_10006747_pt1 | contig 11419 bp, 7 predicted proteins | sample Lox_Sample_44_FD_206721 | JGI IMG/M metagenome (GOLD analysis project Ga0335084, IMG submission 206721) | Soil microbial communities from Loxahatchee National Wildlife Refuge, Florida, United States - Lox_Sample_4.4 | ecosystem: Environmental > Terrestrial > Soil > Wetlands | place: USA: Florida...
CCCCGCGGGCTACACGGCGGCGCTGTATGCGGCGCGCGCGAACCTGCAGCCGCTCGTGATCGAAGGCTTCGCCTGGGGCGGCCAGCTGATGATCACGAGCGACGTCGAGAACTACCCCGGCTACCCCGACGGCATCCTCGGCCCGCAGATGATGCAGGACTTCCGGCGCCAGGCCGAGCGCTTCGGCGCGGAGTTCATCACCGACGACGTGACGAAGGTCGGCTTCTCGGAGCAGCCGTTCCGCGTCTGGGTCGGCGACAAGGAGTTCACCTCCGAGAGCGTGATCGTCGCCACGGGCGCGAGCGCGCGGCAGCTAGGGCTCGAGTCGGAACGAACGCTTCAGGGCAAGGGCGTCTCGTACTGCGCGGTCTGCGACGCGGCGTTCTTCCGCGACCGCGAGGTCGTCGTCGTCGGCGGTGGCGACTCGGCGATGGAGGAGGCGATCTTCCTGACGAAGTTCGCGACCAAGGTCACGCTCGTCCACCGCCGCGACGAGTTCAGGGCGTCGCCGATCATGATCGACCGCGCCCGCGCGAACGAGAAGATCGAGTTCGCCACTCCGACGGTCGTCGAGCACGTGCTCTCCGAGAACGGGCAGACGACCGGCGTGCTTCTCCGCGATCTGAACACCGACGAGACGCGCGAGATCCCCGCGCAAGGCGTCTTCGTCGCGATCGGCCACGACCCGAACACGAAGCTCTTCCTCGAGCAGCTCGACCACGACGAGGCCGGATACCTCGTCACGAAGCCGGGCTCGACCGCCACGAACATCGAGGGCGTCTTCGCGGCGGGCGACGTGGTCGACCACACGTACCGCCAGGCCGTCACCGCCGCTGCGAGCGGGACGATGGCCGCGCTCGACGCCGAGCGCTGGCTCTCCGCGCGCGGTCACGCGCTCACCGCCGCGAAGCCCGAGCCCGCCGAGGTCTAGCCGAAACCACCGCTAGCCTCGGCGCATGGCCCACGTCGAATGGGTCGACCTCGTCGATCCCGACGAAGCCGAGCTCCAGGAACTGTTCGGGGACGAGCTCCATCCGCTGGCCATCCAGCGGCTGCTGGCTCCTGCGCAGCACGAGGACGAGCCCCGGCCGACGATCGAACGCCACGGCGACTACGTCTTCGGAGTCGTGCTGGTCGCCGTCTCCGTCCCGGAGGAGGATCGCGTCTACTACCAGGAGATCGACATCGTGCTCGCCCACGACTTCATGCTCACGGTGCGCAAGACGCCTCCGGGCGAGAAGCCGTACGACACGAGCGAGGTCCACGCGGCCTGCGACGCTGACGACGGCGCGGCCACCAAGCCAGGAATGGTGCTCTATCACCTCGTCGACGACATCGCTGAGCGTTACCTGGACCTAATCGACTCGCTGAACGACGAAATCGACGAGCTCGAGGACAACGTCGAGAACTGGCCCGCCGCGCGCGTCCGCGAGCGCATCTCCGGCCTGAGACATGACCTTCTGCACATCCGGCGCACCCTGGCGCCGACGCGGGATGCCGTCCGGAGGATCGTCGACGGCCGCGTGAGCCTCGAGGGGGCGAAGGTCTTCACGCCAGACGTCCAGGTGCACTTCGCGGACGCCTACGACAAGCTCCTGCGCGCGAGCGACGGGTTGGAGCTCTCCCGCGACCTGGTCGCGGGCGTGCGCGACTACAGCCAGGCGAAGATCGCCAACGACCAGAACGAGGTCATGAAGCGACTGACCGCAGTCGCCTCGATCCTGCTCCTGCCCACGTTCATCGTCGGGCTCTACGGACAGAACTTCCGCCACATCCCCGAGCTGCTCTGGGGGTTCGGCTACTGGTGGTCGTGGGCGTGGATCATCGCGACGACCGCCTTCCAGATCGTCTTCTACCGGCGCAAGGGCTGGCTCTGACAAGGCCTCGCTTGCGAGGCCGACCTAGGAGGGCGTACGGGCTTGCCGGTGCGGCCGTTCAATCGTGGCGGCTACGATCGCCGCGTGCCGTATTTCATCTGCCCGAACTGCAAGGAGCGCTCGATCGACCACGATCGGCGCGAAGGCCTGACCCGGGACGCGGTCGCCTGCCACCACTGCGGGTTCGGGTTCCTGTTCGAGCTGATGGAGGACTACTACCCGGCGCCGAGCACGGGCTTCGTCGTCTGCGACCAGCAGGCGCGGGTGCTCGCCGCAGGACGCGACGTCTTCGAGCTGTCCGGATACCGCGAGCAGGATCTGATGGGCCGCGATGTGGTCGAGGCACTCGGGCTCAGCGGCTTCGACGGCGAGAGCCCCGCGCAGGTGTCGATCGAATGGGGCGTCCGCAAGATGGGCGAGCAGCTCGAGATGCGCACGCGCGTCGGGCACGTGAAGCCCGTGACGGCCGACTTCTTCCCGGCCTACGATGACGACGGCGGGCTGCTCGTCGCGATCACGCCGCGCTGAGCTCCGCCTCGACCCAGGCCTGGAGCTCCTCGAGGGCATCGAGCGTGGTTTCCAGGACGCGCAACTCGGCACGCGTAGCGAGCTCGTCGATGGTCCCGAGCAGGCCGAACTCCTCGAGGCGGTCGATGGCTGACTCGCTCACCTCGGCGCGGGCACGCGTCTCGATCGCTGCCTGGTTCAGACGCGAGCGGGCGCGCTCCGCGCGGGCGGCCAGGCTCGCCGCCTCGCCGGCGAGCGCGTCGGCGTAGATCGCGAGCTCGACCGTGCGCACACGGGAAGGCTAGGCGCGGGCGTGTGACACGACTGTGCCGGCTTCGAGCCGACTTGCAGGACACAGGTCGGTGAGCACGCAGTCCTCGCAGCGCGGAGTGCGCGCGATGCAGACGCGGCGGCCGTGCCAGATGAGCAAGTGCGGGAAGACGTTCCAGTAGCGCCGCGGCACGAGCCGGATCAGGTCGCGCTCGATCTTGACGGGGTCGTCCTGCCTGGTGAAGCCGAGCCGCTGGGAAAGGCGGCGAACGTGCGTGTCGACGACGATCCCGACGGCCTCCCCGCGCTCGGCGACGACGACATTGGCCGTCTTTCGCGCGACGCCCGGGAGGCGTAAGAGATCCTCCAGCCGATCGGGCACCCGGCCGTCGTACTCCTCGATCAGCATCGTCATCGTCCCGCGCAGGGCCTTCGCCTTCTGCCGAAAGAAGCCGGTCGGCCGAATGTCGCTCTCGAGCTCCTCGAGCGGGACGGCGAGGTAGTCCTCGGGCCGACGGTACTTCTCGAAGAGCGTCGTCGTGACCCGGTTGACGTTCACGTCGGTCGTCTGCGCGGAGAGCATCACCGACACGAGCAGCTCGAGATCGGTGCGGAACTGAAGCGCGATCGTCGCGTCCGGGTGCTCGGCGAGCAGCCGCTCGACGATCGGAACGATGCGTTCCCGCTTCGGCCCGACGCGCCGCCTCGCCTCGGCGACGTAGCTCCGGGCCATCAGGCGTTGTGCAGTCGGGTGCCGGCGCACACGAGGTCGAGTGCGGGACAGTCGGCGCAGACGAACTCGCTCGGCGTCGGGCGGAAGTCGCCAGCCTGGATCCGCGCGATCGCCTCGGACAGCTCCGCCTCGAGCGCTTCCACCTCTCCGACCTTGTAACAGACTGTTACTAGGTCGTTCGGCGCCTCGAGGAACTGGTAGACGACCTCGACCTCCTCCGCGCCCGCTCGGAAGCACGCGAGCGCGTAGATGACGCGCTGGAGGCGGTAGTCGCGCTCGACGATCTCCTCCGGTGCCGCTTCCTCGAGCCAGTTCGTCTTGTAGTCGACGACCAGGGCGCGCGAGCCGTCGCGGTGCAGGACGTCGAGGCGGCCGTGGAACAGGACGCCGTCGTGCTCGAACGTGAAGGGCCGCTCGGGTGCTGCGCCTTCCAGGCCCGCGAGCCGCCCGGCGAGCTCGGACTCGCAGTACTCCGCCACGAACGCGCGAATCCGCTCGAGCTCCTCGCCGGTCGCGTCCGGGTAGCGCGCACGCACGAGCTCCTCCAGCTCGGCCGGCGCCCCGGGCTCTCGCAAGTCGACCTCTTCGAGGAGCATGTGCACGGCGTCGCCGATCTCGGTCGCCGCGAGCCCGCCCTCGCCCTCGGCTGCGCGGCGGAGCTTCCTCTCGTCCGGCCACAGCCCGACCACCCGCTCGACGAAGTACCGGTATGAGCAGCGGTCGAAGAGGGAGATCGCCGAGTACGAGAGGCTCTTCGCGCGGTGCAGAGGAGGCGCGGGCACCTCGGGCAGTGGCGCAAGCGTGGGCGCCTCGAGAGCCGAATCGCCGTTCGCGGAGAGGGCGAAGAGCTCGAGCTGCTCCGCGACGGGCGGCTGCACGGAGACTTCGGCCTCCGCGAAGCGGTCGAGGCGCAGCAAGAGCCGCGCGCCATCGCGCTCGATCTCGACGGGGGCGCTTTCCGCGTCGTCGAGCTCGCGCGCCTCGAGCCGCTCGAGCACCCAGCCGATCGGCGTGCCCGCGTCGGCCCGCCCCTCGCCGATCGCCCCGGAGACGATCAGGCGGTCGATCGCGCGCGTCATCGCGACGTAGTACAGCCGCCGCCGCTCGGCCTCCTCCGCGTCGCGCTCGGCGCTCTTCACGTCTTCGTAGTCGGCGGTCGAGAGCCGCTGGCCGGTCGTCGGGTCCGCGACCCGGAAGCCGAGCCGGCCATCTGGGAGGCAGAGGATCTCGTCCGCGTCGGGCCGCCCCCGGTCGCGGCCCGCGTCCGCGACGACCACGACCTTGAACTCGAGGCCCTTGGCCGAGTGGATCGTCAGCAGGCGGATGACGTCCGTGCCCTCCTCCTCCGCAGCGGCCTCGAGCTCTGAGGCCCCGACCGCGTCCTGCTCGGCGACGAACCGGACGAAGCCCTCGACGTCAGGGCCGCGCAGCTCCTCGTACGAACGCGCGAGCCGGGCGAGCTTGCGGAGATTCGCGTAGCGCCGCCGCCCGTCCCACTGCGCGAGCACGGCGAGGTCGTAGTCGTGCTCGCAGACGATCTGCTCGCAGAGCCGCTCGAGCGTCAGCGACGGCGCGTGGCCGGCCAGCCGCTCGTAGCGCTGCTTGAACGCCTGGAAGAGCCGCGTGTCGCGCGCGGAGAGGCCGGGAGGCAGCTCCTTCTCGAGGCCGGTGAAAAGCGGCCGCCTCGTGGCCGCGCGCCGCAGCAGCACGAGCGCGTCGTTCGAGACGCCGACGAACGGGGACGCGAGCACGGAGACGAGCGCCTCGTCGTCGTAGCGGTTGTGGAGCAGGCGGAGGTACGCGAGCAGGTCGACGACCTGCTGCTGCCGGTAGTAGTCGCGACCGGTCGCGCGGAAGGTCGGCAGGCCCTCGGCCCGCAGCGCCTCCTCGTAGAGCCGTGCGTCGGTGCCCGCGGCGAAGAGCAGCACGATCTCTCCGGGAGTCGCTTCCTCCGCGTCGACGAGCGCGCGCACGCGCTTCGCGATGTGAAGCGCCTCGGCCGAGCGCCAGTGGGTGCCGGTGCCCTTGTAGCTGTCCTTGTCGGTGACAAGCAGCTCGACCGCGGGCCCGAACGCGGGATCGGGGAAGCGCCCGGCCGCGGCAAGCGGGCGGAACGACTCCCCGAAGTCGGCCGCGAACAGGTGGTTGATCACGTCCAGCACCTCGGGCCGCGAGCGGTAGTTCTGTGTCAGCGCGAGGACGCCGCCCGCCTGCTCGCGACGCTCGCGAAAGACCTCGACGTCCGCGTGCCGGAAGCGGTAGATCGACTGGAACTCGTCCCCGACGAAGAAGAGCTCGCCGTCCTCGCTCGCGAGGAGGTCGACGAGCTCGCACTGGAGCCGGTTCGTGTCCTGGAACTCGTCGACCATGACCGACCGGAAGCGCCAGCTCTCCCGCTCGCGGATCTCCTCGTGCTCATGCAGGACCTCGCGCGCGAGAAGCTGAAGGTCCTCGAAGTCGAGCGCCGACTCGCGATCCTTCGCCTCGCGGTAGGCGCGGTCGTAGGTGAGCAGGAGCTCCTGCAGCTGCTCGCGATCCCGTGCGGCGAGCGCCTCGAGCGCGGCCTGTTCGACCGCGTGCCTCGCCTCTTCGTACGCCTCGGCCTCGCCGCCGCGGACTCGCAGGTCGGAGAGGTCGAGCAGCACCTCCGGCGCGGGCGACGACTCGAGAAAGCGCAGCGCCTCAGCCTTGCCGAGCGCCGTGGCCGCCGAGCGCAGCTCGTCCATGCGCTCGTCGAGCCTCGGGTCGCCGGGTGCCTCGAGCTGGAGCGGGAGCCCCGACGAGCGCAACGTCTCGTGGACGCCTGTCAGCATCCGCCGCAGCCGGCTGCCCCCGTAGGCAGCGAGCAGCCGGAGCCGTTCGGGGCTGTCGCCGCAGAACTCCTCGAGCGCGGCCCGGAACGCCTCGCCGCGGAGCACGCGCCCCTGGCTGTCGTCGAGGATGCGGAAGCGCGGATCGATCCCGGCTGCGAACGGGTGTGCTTTCAGGAGGCGACGGCAGAAGCCGTGGATGGTCGAGATCCAGGCGCCGTCGAGCTGCCGCGCGAGGTCGTGGCGGCCGAGACCTGCGAGCCGTTTGCGGATCCGCCCGCGCAGCTCGCCGGCCGCACGCTCGGTGTACGTGATCACGAGGATCGAGTCGACGTCGAGCCCGCGCTCGCAGACCGCGCGGCAGAAGCGCTCGACGATCACCGTCGTCTTGCCGGTTCCGGCTCCCGCCGAGACGAACACGATTCCTGGCTCCTCGATCGCCCGCAACTGCTCGACGTTCGGGGCTCTCTCGACTGCACTCACGTTCGCTTCACCCGGCACATCGGCCACAAGTCGCACCAGCTCGGGCACGGGAAGCCGTTCTTCGGATCGTGCCGCACGTCGCCGGCCCTGATCCGTTCGACCATCGCGCGCGCGTGATCCTGCGCGCGCTCGATCTGGCCCCAGAACGCGTCCTCGTCGAGGTAATCGTTGCGCGAGTACCCAGGTACGCCGTCCTCGCGCGCCTCCGCCCGCAGCAGCCCGCGCGCCTGGCCCTCGCCCGCGAGTGCGCGGTAGACGCCGCCGAGCGGCTCGATGCCGACGAGGTCGCGCAGAACGAGCATGTAGAGCGGGATCTGGAGATGGAGCTCGGTCTCGATCTTCCGCGCCGAATGCGCCGTGCGGCCGGACTTGTAGTCGACGACGACCCCGCGCGCGCCGAACGGGTCGCGGTCGATCCGGTCGATCTTGCCGGAGACGGTGAAGCCGCCCAGGTCGAGGCCGCGCTGCAGCTCGGGCGCCGACCGCTCGGAGCCGAACGAGACCTCGAAGCGGTTCGGGACGAGCGGCGAGGGCGACTCCGCCTCGGCGCGCACGAGCTGCTCGAGGTCACGCGAGAGGCTCTCCTCCAGCTCGCGCCGCTCGAGCTCGGGGAGGTCGGCGCGGACGTGGGCTTCGAGGGCCGCCGTGAGGCACTCGCGCATGAAGTCGAGCGCGCCGTCGAGCGTCTCCGGCTGCACCTGCTCCGCGCCCGTGCGCTTGGGCAGGCCCTTGTAGAAGCTGAAGAGCACCTGGTGCGCGACGCTCCCGCGCAAGAGCGCGTCGACCTCGGCGTCGATCGACCTCGGCGAGACGACGCGCTCGAAGAGCCACATCGACGAGCAGTCGGCGAAGCGCTCGAGATCGGTGACGGAGAAGCTCGTCTTCTGCTGCAGCTCCTCGAGCACGGCCGGGTGCGTGAGCTTCGTCGGGCGCTCAAAGGCGTCGAGCGCGCGCTCGAGCCGCCGGTCCCAGCCGTTCGCGCGGGCGAGCGGCCTCGCCGAGCGCGCGTCCTCCGCGGCCAGATGGGCAAGCGCGCGGACCCGCTCGCGCTCACTCGGCGCGGTCTCGATCGGCCACGTGAGCGAGGGCAGCGAGCGGCGCCGCGTCCGGCGCTCGACGTCCTCTGCAGGGAAGAGCGCACGCACCTCGTCCCAGAACGGGCTCGGCTCGCGCGGCGCGCCGTCGTCGTTCGCGGCCTCCCGAACGAGGTAGAGCCGCTGCGTCGGGCGCGTGCAAACCGTGTAGAAGAGGTAGCGGTCGCGCGAGACCGGATCGGTTCGAAGCAGCCGACCGGCGCGCGACGTGCGCTCGAGCTCGGTCTTCCGTTCCTCGTCGAGGAACGGCGAGCCTTCGGTCCTCCGCGGAAGGCCGCCCTCCTCGAGGCCGAGCACGAAGACGGCTTCGAAGCGGCGCGTCCGTGCTCGCAGGAGGTCGAGGACCGCCACGCGGCCGCCCTCTCCCGCGCGGGCCAGGCGAACCGTTGCGCGCTCTAGCAGAGCCACGACGTCCTCGCGGCTCAGCTCGCCGCCGACGTCGCGCCAGGCGTCGAGCTCGTCGGCGAGGCGCGTGGCCTCGGCCTGGGCGCGGAGGTCGAGCTGAGCGCTTGCCGTCGTCGGAGGCGCCTCCTTGCCGTGCGCGCACGACACCATCGCCCTCGCGAGCTCCCGGACGGCGACGACCGGGTCGTCAGCGGACCGCAGCGGCCCGAGGTGCGGCACCGGCTGCCCGCGCAGCTTCTCGACCTCCTCCTCGACGCGCGCCGAGGAGTTCACGCCGCGCCCGCGGAGGCGGCCCTCCAGGAAGTCGACATGTGCCCGCGCGAGCCCAGAGTACGGCGAGCGCAGGAACGAGAACAGGTCGCGCCGCTCTCCGTCGAGCCACGTGTAGCGAAGCAGCGCGAGTAGCGCCTGGCCGAACGGCGTCTGGCCCAGCCGCGCCCGCCCTTCGACCGCATAGGGAACGCCGAGCGTCGAGAACGCGGTGTCGAGCGCCGCCCGCCAGCGTTCGAGCGACGGGCAGACGACGCCGATCTCCTCGGCCGGCGTGCCTCCGCGCAAGAGGGCCAGCACCTCGTCGGCGAGCAACTCGAGCGTCCCGCGCAGGCCGGCGCCCTCGAGGAAGCGGAGCGACCCGTCGAGCGGCGGCGTCGGCACTACCCGTCCGTTTCCGTTCGTGGCCTCCCGGAACAGCCCGCGCTCGAGGTGAGCGAGCACGGGAGAGCGGGCGGCGGGGCTGGCCGGGAGCTCCTCGACCTCGGCAGCCAGCGCGGCGAGGTCCTCCGAGGTGCGCGAGAGCGAGGCGAACGCATCGCGCCCGGGCTCGTAGGGAAGCGAGACGGTCACGTCAGAACGGGCTGCGAGCGCTTCGAGCAGCGCCCACTCGGCGCCGGTCAGGTCCTCGAAGCCGTAGGCGAAGACCGGGCTGCCATCCCACGCGTCGAGATCGCCGGCGAGGCGCTCCGCCGCGCGTCGCCGCTCGAGCTCTCGGTCGGTCAGGCCGAGCCGATCGAGCTCCTCGCGGTAGGCGCCGTACAGCGCGGCGAGCTGGTCGTCGCGCTCGCCGTCCAGCTCTCCCGGCTCGAGCAGCGCCGACTCGAGCTCGGCCACGGTTGCTCCGAGCGCGTCCGCAAAACCCGTGAAGCGCGCCGAGCGGCCAAGCGATGCCTGCTGAACGACCTGGCGAAGGAGCAGCGTCCGCTGCGAGTCGGTCACAACTCTCCGACGCTCGCCGTTCGAGCGGCCGATCCGACGGAAGAGGTCGTCGAACGTCCCGATCGAGCCGCCCATCAGCGCCCCGCTCTCGCGCAGGAGCTCCCGCTCGACGCGGTCGACGTCCGGCCGATTCGGCACGATCAGGAACGGGTCGGAGTCGAGCGCGCCGAGATAGCGCTCGAGCAGGCGCGCAACCTTGCCGGCGTTGGCCGGCCCTGCGAGCACGCTCAGAGCCATCGGCCCATCCTAGTGCCGAGGGCCGACGGTTCCGGAGCGCGCGAGAGCGGGGTCAGGCCCCGCCCGGCTCAGGCTATTGCGGACTTCGGGCGGCGGCCCCTGCGGGCAACCGCGTGGCCGGGCATTTGCCCCGCGCAGTTGTCGCAGAGATCGGCCTGCTTCGAGCCGCGACGAGCATCAGAGAAGTTCAGGCGCATCGACGCTCCCTTTCCTTCGCCGATTTCCGCCCCGCAGTTGTCACAAACGAGCACTGTTTTACGCGCCAAAGTCGCTCCTCCTAGGATCAGTCAGAAATTCGCCGCAGAATGCGGCACTGGGTCCCGCGAATACTACGCGTAGAGTTTCGGCTTCGACCGAGAGACCGAACGCGAATAGCGAGACACGAAGGGAGCTGGATGACGTCCTCGACGATTGTCGTCCTCGAAGGCGACGACACAGGCCAGGAATTGCTCGAAGAGGCGCTGCGCGTGCTGGCGCCCGACGTGACCGGGATCGAGCTGCACTTTCCGCGCTTCGATCTCTCGCTCGAAGCGAGACGCGCGACGCAAAACGCGATCGTTCACGAGGCCGCTGCAGCGGTCCGCGATTCGGGCCTCGGGCTGAAGGCGGCGACGATCACGCCCGAGGGCGCCGGCGACGTCGGGTCGCCGAACCGCATCCTGCGCGAGGAGATCGGGGGGCGCGTCATCGTCCGCACCGGCCGCCGAATTCCGGGAGTCGTCCCGCTTGGAGGCGTCCACGCACCGATCTCCGTCGTGCGGATGGCCGTCGGCGACGCCTACGGCGCCGAGGAGTGGCGCGAAGGGTCCGGCGACGATGAGGTCGCGTTCCGGACCGAGCGGATCGAAAGGCGCATCTGCCGCTCGGTCGCCGAGTTCGCGTTCCGCCTTGCCGACCAGACCGGCGCCAAGGTGTTCGGCGGGCCGAAGTTCACGGTTAGTCCCGTCTACGAAGGGCTGCTGAAAGAGGAGATGGACACGGCCGCAGAGCGGTACCCGGAAGTGCCCTACGATCCGCAACTGATCGACGCCACCTTCGCGCTGCTCGTGGCCTCGAGCGGCGACCCACTCGTGATCCCGGCGCTGAATCGGGACGGCGACATCCTCTCCGACCTCGTGCTGCCCCTGTTCGGATCGATCGCCGGTTCGGAGTCGCTGCTGGTCGCGTTCGACGAGGACTTCGTGCCGAAGGCGATCCTGGCCGAGGCCGCGCACGGGACGGCGCCCTCGCTGAAGGGGAAGAACGTCGCGAACCCGATGGCGATGATCCTCGCCGGGGCCGCCCTTCTCTCCTACGCGGGCGAGGAGGCCCAGGACCCGTCGAGGGCGATCCGCGAGGCGTGTCTCGAGGCCGTCGCCGAAGGAATCCGCACGGCCGATCTGGCCGGCCACGCGACGACAAGTGAGTTCACGGACGAGGTGATCCGCCGCACGCGTTCGAAGCTCGAGGTCTGGTCGACGCTCTGAGGCCTGTCCGCGCCGGCTGAGTCCCGGTGCCAGACACCAACACGAGAGGCGCACGAACGTTCCACAACTCCCACACGCAGCAGGCTTCCGCGGTGTCAGACACCGTGACGGAAGTGTTACGAGGCGGCAGCGGTGGTGAGTGGCGCCGCCTCGCCGACGACCTCGAGGAAGACCTCGACGATCTCCGGGTCGAACTGGGTGCCCGAGCAGCGGGCGACTTCGGCGACGGCGTCTTCGTGGCTGAGGGCCTGGCGGTAGGGCCGGTCGCTCGTCATCGCGTCGAACGCGTCGGCGACGGCGAGGACTCGGGCCTCGACCGGAATCT
>Ga0335084_10006749_pt1 | contig 11417 bp, 11 predicted proteins | sample Lox_Sample_44_FD_206721 | JGI IMG/M metagenome (GOLD analysis project Ga0335084, IMG submission 206721) | Soil microbial communities from Loxahatchee National Wildlife Refuge, Florida, United States - Lox_Sample_4.4 | ecosystem: Environmental > Terrestrial > Soil > Wetlands | place: USA...
GTGTCGATCCCGGTCAAGCTCTTCTCGGCCACGCAGGCCTCCGGGGCGATCTCGTTCAACATGCTGCACAAGCCGCCGTGCGGCTCGCGCCTCAAGCAGCAGTACATCTGCGCGAAGGAAGGCGTCGTGGTGCCGCGCGAGGACACGGTCAAGGGCTACGAATTCGCCAAGGACCAGTACGTCGTCTTCACGCCGGAGGAGCTCAAGGCGCTGGAGGAGGCGGGCACCCATATGGTCGAGATCACCGAGTTCGTGCCGATCGCGAGCGTCGACCCGGTGTACTTCGACAAGGCCTACTACCTCGCGCCCGACAAGGGCGGGGCCAAGCCCTACGCGCTGCTCACCAAGGCGCTGCAGGAGACCGGGCGCTGCGCGCTCGGCCGCTGGGCGGCGCGCGGCAAGCAGTACATCGTGATCCTGCGGCCGGTCGGGGACGCGCTGGTGATGCAGCAGCTGCTGTACGCCGCGGAAGTGCGGCCGATCAGCGAGCTCGAGATCCCGAAGACCGAGGTGCGCGACGCCGAGCTCAAGCTCGCACGGCAGCTCATCGACCAGCAGGCGACCGACGCGTTCGATCCGGCCGGCTACACCGACGACGTGAAGACGCGGATCGAGGCAGCGGTGCAGAAGAAGGTCGAAGGGCAGGAGATCGCGCTCGCCGAGGAGGCGCCGGCCCAGGGTGCGCAGGTGATCGACCTAATGGAGGCGCTCCGCGCGAGCCTGCAGAAGCGCTCGCCGGGGGCCGCGGAGCAGCCGGCCGAAGACAAGGCACGCAAGGAACCGAAGCGCGCCGCGCAACCGGCCGCCCCGGCGAAGCGGGCCGCGAGGAAGTAGCGCGGCCGGCGTGTCCGACTTCGGCGTCCGCGACGTCGAACGGATGCTGCGCATGCCGCGCAGCGCGATCCTCGGGCTGATCCGCGCCGGCTTCGTTTCGCCGGCGCGCGGCGAGCGCCGCGAGTACCGCTTCTCGTTCCAGGATCTCATCGTGCTCCGCGCCGCCCGCGCGCTGCGGGCCGCGAACGTCCCGTCGTACCGCATCACCCGCTCGCTCCGGAGCCTGCGCCGCCGGCTCCCCGAGAGCGCCCCGCTGTCGGGCCTGAAGATCTCGGCGGTCGGCGACAAGGTCGTCGTCGCGGACGGCCGCGCGAAGTGGCAGGCGGACTCCGGACAGTACGTGCTGGAGCTCGACGTCAGCGTCGCCGACGGCGAGCTGCGCGTCCTCGCGCGCGGGGAGCCGCCGCCGCGCGAGCCCGACGCGGAAGACTGGTTCCGCCGCGGCGAGGCCGCCGAAGGCGAGGACGCTGCGGGTGCGCGCGAAGCCTACGAGCATGCGCTCGCGCTCGACGCGCGCCACGTCGGGGCGCGCTTGAATCTCGGCCGGCTGCTCCACGGAGGCGCGGAGTTCTTCGCCGCGGAGGGCGTCTATCGGGACGGCCTGCGGGTCTCCGGGAATCATCCGGGCCTGCTCTACAACCTCGGGGTGCTGCTCCAGGACGCCGGCCGGCGCAGCGAGGCGATCGACGCGTACGAAACCGCGCTGATCGTCGATCCGGGCTTCGCGGACTGCCACTACAACCTCGCGCTCCTGCTCGAGGCGATCGGGAACCAGCGCGGCGCGATCCGCCACATGGCGGCGTACCGGCGGCTCGCGCGCCGCTGAGCAGAGCCGCGCATGCTCTATACTTGATCCGGCACCGTTGCTGCAGGGTCGGTTCGCTGGTCACTCGACCTGACACCACCCTGGTGCGGATCCACACCATTCGGTCGGATACGAGCACGCAACCGAGCCGGAATGTCACTGATCGGGGCCCTCCCCAAGATCGCAGCGGGCATCGTCGTCATCTACCAAGGAGATACACCATGCCAACAACCACGCCGGGAATCCGCTCGTTGATCGCGCTGGCCGCGCTGTGCGCCATGGGCGCAGCGTCGGCGCAGCAGGCCCAGGAGGAGCCCGGCTGGGCCAAGGGGCGCCCGAAAACCGATACTGCGATGAAGATGGCGCCGGTGCCGGCGTTCCCGGTGCCGACGCCGGCCGATCAGCTGCCGGTCAAGAAGTTCAAGCTGCCGCCGGGCTTCAAGGCCGAGGTCTGGGCCTCCGGCGTGCTCGACGCGCGCGGCCTGCGCCAGGGTGAAAAGGGCAACATCTTCGTCAGCTCGCTGTTCGTCGCCAACAAGGTGTACGTGATTCCCGAGAAGGGCAAGCGCGAGGCGAAGGTGATCATCGACAAGATGCCGCTCGCCACCGGCATCGAGGTCTACAAGGGCAGCCTGTACCTGGCCACCAACACGAAGATCCTGCGCTACGACAACGTCGAGGACAACCTGGACAAGCTCGGCGAGCCCAAGGTCATCTACGACAAGCTGCCCGGCGGCACCGACCACAGCTGGAAGTACCTGCGCATCAAGAACGACAAGCTGTACTACGCGGTCGGCGCGCCGTGCAACATCTGCGATCCGGGCGAATGGGGGAAGATCTTCCGCATGAACCTCGACGGCAGCGGTGTCGAGACCATCGCTTCGGGCGTGCGCAACACGGTGGGGTTCGACTTCGACCCCAGGACCGGCAACCTCTGGTTCACCGACAACGGGCGCGACTGGTTCAGCGAGGAGCTGCCCAACGACGAGCTGAACGTGGTGATGCAGCCCGGCAAGCAGCACTTCGGCTACCCGTTCTGCCACCAGGGCAACATCCCGGACGCGGAGTTCGGCTGGGGCAAGTCGTGCGACGACTACGCCAAGCCCGCGGCGCTGCTCGGGCCGCACGCCGGCTCGCTTGGCCTGAAGTTCTACACCGGCAAGATGTTCCCGGCCAAGTACCAGGGCGCGATGTTCATCGCGCGCCACGGCCCGTGGAACCGCACCAAGAAGTACGCCGACGTCCAGGTCGCCTGGCCCGACGGCAAGGGCGGCGCGAAGCTCGAGACGTTCATGACCGGCTTCGTCGAGAACAACGGCTACCTCGGCCGCCCGGTGGACTTCCTGGTGATGAGAGACGGTTCGCTGCTGGTCAGCGATGACCACGCGGGCGCGATCTATCGCATCAGCTACAGCGGCAAATGACCTGAGGGGATGAGGAATCGGCTGGCCCGCTTTGCCTTCTGCACGGCGTCCTTGATGCTGCTGGCCGCGACGGCCGGCGCGCAGCAGGGCACGAAGCCGCGCGGCCTCGACAAAGCGGCCAGCACCCCTGCCGCGCCAAGCCCGTACGCACAGCGCTTCGCGACGCTGTGCGCGGCGTGCCACGGCGCCGACGGGCGCAGCGACATGGCGGGCACGCCGACGCTGGCAGGCCAGCATTCGTTCTATGCGATCACGCAGCTGTTCCTGTTCCGCGAGGGCCGTCGCAGCAACGAGGCGATGACCGCAATGGCCAGGCCGATGACCGACGCCGATCTGCGCGGCTTCTCCGACTTCATCGGCGCGCTGCCGCCGGTGCCGGCACCGGCGCCGGCCACGCCGCCCGACGCGGCGCGCATGAAGAAGGGCGCCGAACTGGCGCTGCAGCACAAGTGCCTGTTCTGCCACGGTGCCGACTTTGCGGGCGGCCAGCAGGTGCCGCGCATAGCCGGCCAGCGCGAGGACTACCTGCAGATGACCCTGCAGGGCTTCAAGTCGGGCAAGCGCCCGGGCTACACGATGGCGATGGGCGAGGCGGTGAGCCAGGTCACGCCGCAAGAGCTCGACACGCTGGCGTACTACGCCGCGCGCTTCCCGGGCGCGGCCGCCGCGGCCGGCAAGTGACGCTCGAGCCGCGTTCCGGGCGTTCGCCACCTTTCGGCCGCTGGTCCGCCTTGAGGACAGCGCGGCTCAAACCGGCGCGCTCGTCGCGTCGTAGGTGAGGAGCCACTCGTAGCGCTCCTTCACCCGCGCCTCGTTCCACTCCCGGTCGACGTAGGCCCGCGCGCCCACGGCGTCCGCCAGCGCCGGATTGTGGAAGCGCTTTGCGTTGTCGGCCGAGCCGAGCACCGCCCGGCGCGTCCGCTCGCGGCGCGCGTCTTCGTACCGCGCGAGCGCGGTCTCGACGTCGTAGGCCTCGAGCGCGCGCGCGAGAACGAGCCCGTCCTCGATCGCCATCGCCGCGCCCGAGGCGAGCATCGGCAGCATCGGATGACAGGCATCGCCGGCGAGCGTCGCCCGGCCGACCGTCCAGCGCGCCATCGGCGGCCGCCCCATCAGCGCCCATTTGAACGGCGTCGCGACGAGGCCGATCATGCGCTGGATGTCCTCGTGCCAGCCGCGGAAGTCGTGCGCGCACTCGGCGGTCGTGCCCTGGGCGGTCCACGATTCGACGCGCCAGTCGGCGCGCTCGACGATCCCGACGAAATTCATGCGCTCGCCGCCGTGCACCGGGTAGTGGACGACGTGCGCGCCCGGTCCGATCCAGTTGGTGCCGACCAGGCGCCGCATGTGGGCCGGGAGGCGCGACATCGGGATCGTGCCGCGCCACGCGACGAGGCCGGTGAACTCCGGCGAGTCGGCGCCGAAGAGCGCGTGCCGGATGCTCGAATGGACGCCGTCGGCGCCGACGAGCGCATCGCCGCTCGCCTCGCCGCTCTCGAAGCGCAGGACCACGCGCGCCCCGTCCTGGGCGCAGCCGGTGCAGCGGGCGTCGAGGTGGATCGCGTCGGGCTTCTCGCGGCGCACTGCCGCGGCCAGGACGTCGAGCAGATCGGGGCGATACAGGAGGAAGTACGGGAAGCCGTAGCGCGCCACCGACACCGCGCCCAGGTCGAAGAGCTTCCAGGTCTCGCCGGTGTTCCAGAGCCGCACTTCCTTGCCGGTCGCCTCGCAGGCGAGGCGCGCGAGCTCGTCGCCGACGCCGAGCGCGTAGAGCACACGGTTCCCGTTCGCGCTCAGCTGCAGGCCCGCACCGATCTCCCTCAGCTCGCGCGCCTGCTCGTAGACGTCGACGTCGATGCCGCGCTTCAGCAGCGCGAGCGCCGCGGTCAGACCGCCGATCCCGGCGCCGGCGATGAGGACGTGAGGGCGAGCCATGCGGCGGCCCGGCGATCGGTCATCGCTGCTGCCGGCTCCGCGCCCACTCGACGTATTTCTTCGCCTTCTCGTGGGTTTCCCGGTAGTAGCGCTCGTACTCGGCCCCGACCATGATCTTCACCGCGAGCCCGGCCGCCTCCATCTTCGCCACGTGGTCGGGATCCTCCATCGCCTTCTTCAGCACCGCGGCGAGCTTCGCGACCACCGGCGCCGGCATGCCCTTCGGCCCGGCAATGCCCCGCGTCGAATTCGAGACCACGGTGGGATAACCGAGCTCCTTGGTGGCCGGCACGTCGGGCACGAACTTCGAGCGCTCGGGGTCGAGCACCGCTAGCGCGCGGATCTCGCCGCTGCGCACCCGCGGTGCCACGGCGCCGACGTTGTCGAACGCGACGTCGATGTTGCCGGCCATCACCTCCTTCAGCTGCGCCGCGCTGCCCTCGAGGTGCACGACGCGGAAGACGGCGCCGGGCGCGGCCTCCTCGAGCATCAGGATCGCGAGGTGGTCGTCGCTCAGGATCCCGGTGGTCGCGGTGCGGATGGTGTTCGGCGACTTCCGCGCCGCCTCGACCAGGTCCTTGAGCGACTTGTAGGGGCTGTCGGCGCGCACCCAGATCAGGCCGGGGTCGAGGATCTGGTTGATGATCGGCACGAAGGCGTCGGGACCGAAGATCGCCTTGCGCTCGGGGTCGAGGATCACCGTGTTGGTGGCCGGGAGATTGAGGTAGCCGATGAAGTAGCCGTCGGGCTTGCGCCGGGCCATGTCCGTCCACCCGACCTGGCCGCCGGCGCCGCCCTTGTTGACCACCACCATCGGTTGCCCGAGCTGCTTCTCGGCGATCGCCGCGACCACGCGTGCGCCGATGTCGGTGCTGCCGCCGGGGGGGAAGGCCACCATCAGCTCCACCGGGCGGGTGGGGAACTCCTGCGCGAGCGCAGCGCCCGCGCCTGCCGCGACTGCGAGCGCGACCGCGACGTGTTTCAGCAGGCTGTTCATCGTCCGTTACCTCCTCCGTTGTGGTCGATCGGGGATCACGCCGCGCGCAGCTCCCTGGGCGCGAGCTTCAGCGCCGCGCCGGCGAGCACCGCAGCCGCGGCGATCAGCAGTCCGAGGCACAGCGGGCGCGTGACGAAGATGGTGAAGTCGCCGCCGGACATCTCGAGCGACGTGCGCAGCGATTTCTCGATCGCCGGGCCGAGGATCAGGCCGAGCAGGAGCGGCGCGAGCGGCAGGCCGAGCTTGCGCAGCAGGTAGCCGAACATCCCGGACGCGATCATGACCCAGACGTCGAACACGCTCTGCTGCAGGCTGTAGGCGCCGACCAGGCAGAAGAGCAGCACGCCCACCGCGAGATACCGGAACGGCACATGCAGGATCTTCGCCCACAGGCCGACGAGCGGGAGGTTGAGGACGAGCAGGATCGCGTTGCCGACGAAGAAGCTCGCGATCACCGCCCAGACGAGGTCGGGGCGCTCCTGGAAGAGAAACGGCCCGGGCGTGAGGCCGTTGATGATGAATGCGCCCATCAGCACCGCGATGGTCGGGGAGCTCGGGATGCCGAGCGTGAGGAACGGCACCATCGCCGCGTTCGCGTAGGCGTTGTTCGCCGTCTCGGGCGCGGCGACGCCCTCGATCGCACCGCGGCCGAATTCCTCCGGCGTCTTCGACAGGCGCTTCTCCGCGACGTAGGCGACGAAGGTCGGCACGATCGCACCGATGCCCGGGACGAGGCCGAGCGCGAACCCGATCCCGGTGCCGCGCCAGATTGCGCCCCAGGCGCGGCGCCACTCGTCGCGGCTCGGCAGCAGGCGCTCCAGGCGCGCGCGGACCACCTCCCGCAGCGGCTGCTCGGCGGTGATCAGGATCTCGGCAACCCCGAAGAGCCCCATCACCACCGGGACGAGGCCGAGGCCGTCGTAGAGGTCGGCGATGCCGAACGCGAACCGCGGTGCGCCGCGCACCGGGTCGATGCCGATCATCGAGATCAGGAGACCGAGCGCCGTCATCAGCCCCGCCCCGGCGAGGGAGCGCCCGGCGAGGCCGCTCACCAGGCACAGGCCGAACAGCATCAGCGCGAAGAACTCCGGCGGACCGAACTTGAGCGCGAACCGGGCGAGCGGGGGTGCGATCAGCGCCAGCGCGAGCGTCGCCACCAGTCCGCCGATGAACGAGCCGATCGCGGCGATGCCGAGCGCGGTGCCGGCGCGTCCCTGCTTCGCCATCTGGTGGCCGTCGAGGCAGGTGATCACCGATGCCGCCTCGCCGGGCACGTTGATCAGGACCGACGTGATCGTGCCGCCGTACATCGCGCCGTAGTAGATGGCGGCGAGCATGATGATCGCGCCGGTCGCGTCGAGCTTGAAGGTGAGCGGGATAAGGATCGCGGTGCCCGCGGCCGGCCCGAGTCCCGGCAGCACGCCGATCAGCGTTCCCATGACGCAGCCGGCGAACGCGTAGGCGAGGTACGCCGGGCTGAGCGCGGCGGCGAAGCCGGAAGCGAGATGCGCGAGGGTGTCCACTATGGCGCGCGCCTTCAGAGCCCGAACGGGCCGACCGGCAGCGGCACCTTGAGCCAGTGGTAGAACACGTGAAAGAGGCCGAAGCTCGCGACAAGCGCGAACGCGGCGATCACGACCGGACGGCGGACGCCGAGCGCGACGAGCAGCGCGCCGGTCACGAAGAACGCGGTGATCCGGAAGCCTGCGGGCTCGAGGAGCAGCGCGGAAAGGATCAGGCCGGCGAGCAGTGCCGCGGCGCGGAACGCACCCGGCCGGTCCGGCCACTGCGCCTCGCCGTCGTCGCCGATGTTCCGGCCCCGCCACGATTGCGCGAGCAGAAACAGGGCGAGCACACCCCCGATCACCGCCAGCCAGAACGGGAAGAACCCGGCTCCCGGCCCGAGGTCGTCCTTGAGCGAGTAGGTATAGGCGATGCCCGCCGCCGCCGCGAAGACCGCGGACAGGCAGACGAGCACGGCTCTTTCGACGACGCGATGCGAGGCCGACTGCAGGCTCACGACGGGGCCGCTCCCCCTCAAGGCGCAAGTCACCCGTATTCGCAACCGTCGAAGCCGGCGCGAGCAGGATCCCGGTTGCGCGGATCGTGCGGCATTTCATCGATGCCCGGCCGGTTTGTCAAAGCCTTTCGCTCCGGCCGGAGCGGGGTGCGGCGCAATATGCGCCGCCGCGGCGCGGCGCTAGCCCTCGATCGCCCCTGCGGTCCGGGCGCGCGCGAGCGCGAGCTCGGCGGACTGGATGGTGTTGACGAGCAGCATCGTGACCGTCATCGGCCCGACGCCGCCGGGCACCGGCGTGATGCGCGACGCCTTCTCGCGCACCGCCTCGAAGTCGACGTCGCCGACGAGGCGGCCGTCGGCGAGCCGGTTGATGCCGACGTCGATGACGACCGCGCCGGTCTTGACCATCGGCGCGGTGATCAGGTTGGGCTTCCCCGCGGCCACGATCAGGATGTCGGCGAGGATGGTGAACTGGGCAAGGTCGCGCGTCCTGATGTGGCAGACGGCGACCGTCGCCTCCTTCTGCAGGAGCATCAGCGCCATCGGCTTGCCGACGATCGTGCTCGCGCCGACTACGACGACGTTCTGGCCGGCGATCGGGACACCGCTGTACTCGAGCAGGCAGGTGACGCCGTAGGGCGTGCACGGCGGGAACACCGTGCCGCCGCTCACCAGCCCGCCAACGTTGTACAGGCCGAAGCCGTCGACGTCCTTCTCGGTCGCGATCGATTCGAGGAGGCGCCGGGCCTCGATGTGGGCGGGGAGCGGGAGCTGTACCAGGATGCCGTGGATCTGGGGCCGCGCGTTCAGCGCCTCGATCTTCGCGAGCACCTCCCCGGTGGTCGCCGATTCCGGCAGGCGGTATTCCTCGGAGTGGATGCCCATCTCGCCGCAGGCGCGGACCTTGTTCCGCACGTAGACGAGCGACGCCGGGTTCTCGCCCACGATGATGACGGCGAGCCCGGGCGTGACGCCCTGCGCCGCGAGGCGTTCGACCCGCGCCTTCCAGTCGGCGCGGACCCGGCGGGCGATCTCGACGCCGTCGATCAGCTCCGCGGTCATCGGCTCACCCTCGCCGAAGGCGCGGGGTTCGCCCGAGACGGGGGAGGGGCCCTGTCTTCCCTCCCGGGGGGGCGGCCCGGCGCGCTCACGCCAGCGCGCCGCGCAGGCCGACGGCGATGAAGAGCGCCATGCTGAGCCCCATCAGCACGTAGCCGGTGAGGTTGAGCTGGCGTGCGCGCTCCGGGCTGACCGTCCCCCGCGCCTGGAGCACCGACGCCGCGGTCGCGAACAGCGCGCCGGCGATCGCGAGGCCGATGATGACCGGCCGCGTGAGGACGAGTTCCATCGGGGAAGGCTACCCGCGGTTCGCGCGCTTGAGGTAGGCCTCGACGAAGTCCGCGGCGGCCTTGCTGCCGCGGGCGAACGAGCGCATCGCCTCGGCGTGCAGGATCGACAGCGCCTCGCGCTTGATCTCGTTCGCGCGGTCGCTCTCGACCAGGTCCGAGAGGCGCCGCGGCCGCGGCAGGTCGACGTCGACCACCGCGCGCACCTGCGTCGGGATGTTGGACATGATCAGCAGGCGGTCGGCGAGGTACACCGCCTCGTCGATGTCGGTGGTAACGAAGAAATTGGTGCGGTGGTACTCCTCGTACAGCCGCGAGTAGTACTCCCACATCAGCTCCTTCGTCATCGCGTCGAGGCCGCGGAACGGCTCGTCGAGGATCATCACCCGCGGATGGTTGATCATCGCGCGCGCCAGCTCCGCGCGGCGCTGCATCCCGCCGGAGAGCTGGCCCGGGTACTTGTTGCGGAAGTCCTGCAGCCCGACCTTGGCGAGGAGGAACTCGGCGAGGTCGAGCGTCTCGCGCGTCACCTCGCCGCGCGCCCGCGGACCGTAGAGGATGTTGTCGTAGGTCGTCATCCACGGGAAGAGGGCGGTCTCCTGGAAGACGACCAGCCGGTCCCGGCTCGGCTCGGTCACCGGCTTGCCGTCGAGCATGACCGTGCCCTGCGTCGGGCGCTCGAACCCCGCGAGGAGGCGGATCATCGTGCTCTTGCCGCAGCCCGACGGGCCGATCATGACGGTGAGCTTGCCGCGCTCGATCGTGAACGAGCAGTCGCGCACCACTTCCTTCCGCAGCCGCGTCGCGCCGTAGCTCTTGGAGACGCCGCTGACGACGATCTCGCCGGCGTCGACCGCGCGCCCGACCGGGTCGGGCGCGGTGCCGGTGCGGACACCGGGGACGGCGCTCACCGGACCCTCAGCCACGGCGTGACGTACCTGCCGAGCGTGCGCAGGAGCTCGCTCGACAGGTACCCGGCGATCCCGATCGAGATCATGCCGACGACGATCTGCTCGTACGAGCCGCCGACGTACGAGTTCCAGATGAAGAAGCCGAGGCCGCCGCCGGTGCCCGCCTGCTGGCTGCCGCCGCCGGAGATCATCTCGGCCGCGACCACCACCTCCCAGGTGATGCCCATCCCGACTGCCGAGCCCACCATGATCGAGGGGAGGGTGCCGGGGAGGATCACCCGCCGGAAGATGTCCCAGCGCGACGAGCCCATCGACTGCGCCGCCTGGAAGTAGCGCTGGTCGATCGACCGTGCGCCGCCGAGCACGTTGATCACGATGGTGTAGAACGCGCCGAGGAAGGTGACGAAGGTGATCGAGAGTTCCTGCGTCGGCCAGAAGATGATCGACGCCGGCACCCACGCGAGCGGCGGGATCGGCCGCAGGACCTCGAAGGTCGGGAAGAACGTGCCGTACGCGGTCCGGCTGACCGCGAGCGCGAGCCCGAACGGGATGCCGACCACCATCGCCGCGATGAAGCCGCCCATCACCCGGAAGAAGCTCTTGTACCAGCTCGTCCAGTAGCCGGCCGAGGTGAGGACGTCCCCCCACGCCGCGAGGACGGCGCTCGGCGCGGGCACGACCCCGACCCACGGCAGGTAGTCCTTCTTGAACCCCATCGCGCCGAGGAACGCCTTGAACGGCGCGAAGAACTCCGGCGCCATCCACTGCTTCGAGCGCGCGCCGAGCTCCCACAGCACGATGAACACGACGATCGAGATCGCGCCGCGCCAGAACACCGAGCTGGTGAGGATCCGGTTCAGCCGCGTCGGCGTCGACACCCTAACCCTCCTTCTCTCCGGCCTGGAAGGCCTTCAGCGCTTCCTCGTGCACCGCCTCGTTCGTCTCCTCGATCAGCTCGCGGAACCGCTTCGAGGTCAGCACGCCGTAGTCGCGCGGATGCGGGATGTCGACGGTCAGCACCTTCTTCGGCTTGCAGGGGCGCGTCGTCATGATCGCCACCTTGTGGCCGAGGAAGATCGCCTCCTCGAGGTCGTGGGTGATGAAGAAGATCGTCACCTTGTTCTTGTAATAGATCTCGAGGAGCG
>Ga0335084_10006750_pt1 | contig 11417 bp, 10 predicted proteins | sample Lox_Sample_44_FD_206721 | JGI IMG/M metagenome (GOLD analysis project Ga0335084, IMG submission 206721) | Soil microbial communities from Loxahatchee National Wildlife Refuge, Florida, United States - Lox_Sample_4.4 | ecosystem: Environmental > Terrestrial > Soil > Wetlands | place: USA...
GCCCCGGTGCCCGCGCCGATCGCCGCGCCCCGGCCCGCGTTGCCGCCGATGGCCCCGCCGACCGCCCCGAGGGCCGCCCCGCGCGCGGCGCCGCGCACGGCGCCGGTCGTCGGCGCCGGCGGGGGCGGGGGCGGCGCCATGCCCATCATGGGGTCAAAGCCGGTCTGCTGCACGGCCCACTGGTGGCACTCGAAGCGATCCTGCTGCTGTTGCTGCGGGCTCTGGCCCCGCTGCGGATAGATGAAGAGCTGCTGCGCTCCGGCGCCCGCCGCGCAGAGCGCGCCCACCACGGCGACCATCAAGAGTATCCCGCACGCGCTTCTGTAGACCGACATCCGCTGCCTCCTCCTCTGCGGGGAGTCTCCCCGCCGCGCCGCTCGGCCTCAGCGTTTTTCCCGGCGCAGCTCGGGGAAGGCCTCGTACAGTGCGGCCCCGACCCGCTGGGGATAATCCTCCGGGAACGTCCACATGCCCAGGCCCGGCGCATGGACCAGGCCGCGCCACGCCGGGTCGAAGGGATAGACCATGGACAGCAGGACGTCCGAGGACACGCGCTGGTTGGCTAGCCAGTACCCGTGGCCGCGGGTCCCGCCCATCTCGTGGGCGCCGGGCACGCCGGCCACGTCAATGCCCACCAGTTTCTCGTTGCTGGCCAGGGTCTCCAGGTCGGCATGCGTCAGCTCCTGCAGCCGCGGGCGCCCCAGGCGCGAGGCCCTCGCCAGCAGCCCCGAGATCTTGAGGGCAAAGTCGTCCTCCGAGACATAGACCTCGACCCGCCGCGCGACGTCCGTCAGGGCCGGCAGGTGCGCCCGGGCGAAGGTCGTGAGGTCGATGTCGGCGGCCACGAAGATGGCGTTGGCGATGCGGTAGCGCCGCTGCAGCGCCTCGGCGTCGTCCCCGGAGTGGCGCTCGCGGAGGCTCACCAACGCCTCGGCGAGCAGGGGCGAGCCGCAGCTGAAGCCGAGCAGGTTCAGGCGCTTGGCCTGGCTGCGCTCGGCGACCAGGGCCACCAGCCGCGCGATGTCGGGGATGTAGGTGCGGGCGCGGGGGCAGTCGGTCACGTAGTTCCACCACCGGGTCCCGGTGGGCCAGCTGAACGCGATGACCGCCGAGGAGCGCCCGAGGTAATGGGCCCAGGCCCCCATCAGCGTGATCACCTGGTTGAAGGACATCCGGTATCCCGGCACGAACACCACCGCCTCACCCGTGCGCGACGCCTCGACCTGGCGATCGATCGCGGCGACGAACGCGCGGTCAGCCTCTCCTCCCGCCTCGCCGAACTCCTCGATGGCCGTGACGCGCACCGGGCGCGGCGTCTCGATGGTGCTGGTTCGATCCGATGCCGCGAGGTTGTCAAAGGACCAGCCCGGCTCCCCTAGGTGCACGTGCGCCTGGCCCAGGCGAACCGTGTCCCCGTGGGAACTCAGGTAGTGCTCGGGCGCCCCGGCCGGGGCCGGCGCGCGGGGGGTGGCATAGAGGACGAGCACGTCCGCCTTGCGGTTCTCGGGCACGACCAGTCGCGTCAGGTCGAGCCGCGGGTCCTGCATGATGATGGGGGGCGGAATCATGGGCCGGGCGACGTCGCCCGAGTCGCAGCCGGCCAGCAGGCCGAGGAGGGCGAGGCTGGGCAGGACGGCAGCGCGGCGCATACCGCGCCGGTCGCCACGCGCTCGGGCGGCCGCTCCTCCCATTGCGCACACGAGGTCCATGTTACTCACTCTGGAAGCACGAACTGCACCGTGAACCGGAGCGACCAGTCCGCCGCCCCGACCGGCTTCTCGAGGTTGTAAAACGCCGAGAGATTGGTGTTGACCGGCAGCCCCACCGCGCCGATCCGCCTGTCGGCCTGGTCGCGAGCCCGCCGGAGCCCCGCTAGCCCTATCCTCCGCGCACCCCGGCCGCTATCTCCACGTCGCGGCGGAGTATCGGACGCATCGGCGGGGGTTTCAACCGCAAAGCTGGACGGATCTTCTTTCTGCGTCTTCCGCCGCATTCCCCGCCTCACGCTCCTGTACCAGTCGTAGCACCCGGTGAGCACCGGGTGCACCTTCGAGTAGAGGTCAATCTTCGGGAACGCCACGAGCCAGCTTGTCGTCGTCAGCATGCCCTCGGTCCCCAAGGCATGCAGGTACGAGGTACGGGTAAGAGTTGACGAGATCGGCATCGGTCTGGATGGCCGTCCGCCACCAGGGGCGCTCCCGCCCTCTGCCGATCACGATGCCGTGCCGCCGCCCGACGACCGAGCGCGGCGCGGCCGCTGCTCATAGAGAGCGATGACCTGCGCGCCGACCAGCAGCACGGTGGCCGCGACTTCGAAACTCAGCAGCAGCGAGATCGCGGTCGCAAAGGATCCGTACAACGCACCGACTCTGGACAGGGTGGCGAAGAACCACGCCAGCAGGTGCCGCGTCAGTTCCCACAGCAAGCCAGCGGTGATTCCGCCCAGCAGCGCGTGCCGCCACGACAGGCGCCCTGTCGGCATGACCATGTAGATGGAGCTCAATAACAGTATTTCTCCGGTGAGCCCCATGGCATACAGCAGTGCGCCGGACATTCCCTCCAGCGAGCGCATGCGGCCGAAAGCAGCAACCTCACGAGGGCCGAGCGCCTCCAGCGCCCCGGAGGCCAGCGTGACCAGCAGCAGGCCGGCGCCGATCACTAGGACGAAGGCGTAGGGAATGAGCGCCGAGGTGAACCAGTGTCGCGCATGGGTTCTCGCGCGATGATGGAAAATAGTCGCCATCGATTTCTCGAGGACTGTGAAGGCGAGAGAGCTGGAGAAGAGCAGAGTCGCCAACAGGACTCCACCGGTCACCTCGCGATGCCTGAGAAACTTGGTGAGTTCCTCGACTAGCGGCTCGGTGTGACCGGGCGCGATCAGTTCCAGATAGCGGCTCAGGGTCGACAGCAGTTGGTCCTCGGGCAGGAACGGCGACAGCGCCAGTACCAGCAGGATCAACAGCGGCAGGATCGACAACAGCATGTAGTAGGCCGTTGCGCCGGCCAGCAGCAGACCCTGATTCTTCATGAAGGTCGCAAAGACCCGGCGGATGAACTGCAGCGAGTCGCGCGCGAAGACGAGGACATGGGACAGATGACAACGCATGGCAGACAGGTGGCTAAGGAAAGTGGCGAAGTGCCCGGTCGCGAAGATTAGGCTATAGTCATTATGGAATTTGCTTTTCCGGATGCAGGCGATGATCCGCGTGGCGCGCGCGTCAGGGCGACGGCAGCGCCACCCACGTGGCGTCCGGGTCGAAGCGCGTCATCGCGCTCGCGATGCCTGCCGAAGCGGCGCCGAGGTTTTTCTCGTACACGACGCCGTCGTGGTTGATCAGGAATGACATCACGCCGGTCTCCCCGTAGCGCGCCGGCCACGCGACCAGCCCGAAGCCGTTGGCGAGGTGGCCGCGGGTGAGGTAGCTGCGCGCGCCGCCGCTTGCCGCCGGGCCCTGCGCCTCGAGGATCTTGAACCGGTAGCCGTGATAGCCATCCTTGATATCGCGGGTATCGAAGAGCGGTCCCGCGGGGCTCGGGGGCTCGCCGTCCGGCGTGGCCCAGTACAGACCGTCGTGCTTGCCGGGGCTGCTCGAGAAACGGCGGGCGTATTCGAGGACGCCGTCGCGGTCGCGGTCCTGCTCGGCGTATTCGCGCTGCGCGTCGTAGTAGGCGTACATGGCCTTGATCGCGGCGAGCTCGTTGCGGCCGATGCGCCGGATGCGAAGCTCCTCCACCCCGGCACGCACGTCGAAGACCCAGCCTTCGCCGCTGCGGACGATCGGAATCGGCAGCGTCCAGCCGTCGCTCAGCACCAGCCGGGCAACCGCCCCGTTGCGCTCGATGCGATGACCCTTCGACCACGCGGCCAGGAAGTCCGTGCGGTCCTCTTCCGACAGCGTGTCGAGCGGCATCAGCCGGCGATAGTCCGGACCGAGCACGACGCGAACCTTGCCGTCGTCGTGGCACGCGAGGCCGTCGACCAGCGCCTCAACCGCGGCCTCCGGTGTGGGGAAGATCTCTTGCGCGCTCATCGGTGCCGCGGCCGCCAGCGCCGCGACGAACAGCAGCGCCGCGCCGCCCCGCGGCCACCAATTGCGCACCGATGTGCGTAGCAAAGTGGGTCCCATGGCTATCGCCGCCGCCCCGCTGCCGCACCCGCCGCTCCCGAGGCGCGCTGCTGCATCGCCCCCCGGCTTGCCGTGCCGCGATCGATCTGTTGACGCGTCTGTGCGGCATTGCCCGCACCGCGCAGCGCGTTGTCGCGGTTGATCGCGGCGGCGCTGGTGTTCCGGTTCTGCCGCTGCGACCGTTCGGCGGCGGCGGCGCGGCTTTGCGCTTGTGTGCGATCCAGGCTTGGCGCGCGCCCCTGCGCTTGCGACCGGTCGACCGTGGCGGCGCGGTTCTGGAGCTGGCCGCGGTCCACCCTGGCGGCGCGGTCGCGTACGCTTCCGCCGGTGTTGGGAGCGCCGGGTCGCTGCGGCAGCCGGTTGCGGTCGATGTCGCGCAGCGCGTCGCGCTCAAGGCTCTGCGCGCCCACGCGATTGGCAAGCTCCTGGCGCGCGCGATCGCGCTGCAGGTCGCGCCCGCGGAATTCGTCGCGCGCGCGGGCGTCACGAACTGCCGGCTGCAGCCGGTCGCGCACTGCCGCGCCGCGATAGGGCACGCCGTGGCGGTTGCGGACGTCGTGCCGCCAGCTCACGTCGCGGTCGCGCGAATCGATCCGGTGGTTGACATTGATGGTGTTCCAGCGGTTGACGTTGATGTTGACGTCGCGCCGGTGCCAGTTGACGCCGCCCCACAGCGAGTTCGACACGCGGATGCTGGGGCCCCACCAGATGCCGACGTGGACGGAGGTGCCCCATCTCCAGCCCCAGCCCCAGCGCGGCGGCGGGGGAAAGAAGAACGGCGGAAACGCCGGATGCCACCACGGGCCGAACGCCCAGACGGGGCTGTAGATGGGCACGAACACGACCTGCGGACTGGCCGGGACAATGGTGATAATCTGCGTGGGAGGCGGCGGCGCGTTGACCACGATCGTCTGGGGCGGCGGCGGCGCGGGCTCGACCGCGACGAGCTGGTGCTCGTTGGACGCGAGGTTGCCCGCCTCCTTCGCCTTCGCACGGAGGAACTGCACCGAATCCATCACCTCGCCGGGCTGCGCGAGAAACGCGTCGCCCAGGTCGTGTACCCATTGCGGATTCTCACCGAACATCGCGAGCACCTGCGGGAACGCCACCAGGGACTGCACGCTCGGATCCCACGGCTTGTCCCGTACCGCCTCGACCGCCGCGTCGCCGTCGAACTTGCCGCGGTGCGCATAGGCCCAATCCACCGCCAGCGTCACGTCCGAGGGATACGTGGACGCCATCAGCACCTGCGACAAGAGGGCGTCCGGAAACAGCGCGATCGACGCCAGCATTTGGTCGAGCTCGGCCGCGGTGAACGGCGGCGGTTCAGCGGCGCGCGCCGGTCCCACAGCCAGCAGACACGCCACCACGAACGCCGCGGCAGCGCGGAGGAAACCTGACCGCATGGAGAAGACTATCGGAAGCCGGCAGGCAAGAGGCGCGTGATTCCCCACGTCGTCACCAGGTGGAAAGCTGGAAACCGATCGCGGCGCCGCCCGGTTGCCACCCCGCGCCGGCGTCCGCGCTTATGGTCGAGCCAGGGACAAATACCAGGAGGAAATGGGCGTCGGCGAGAACGCTATCAGGGGAGGCTGGGCATGTCAAGCGGCCTGTCGCTCGTGTTACGCTCGTGTCAGTGGGCTCGCCAGCAGTTTCGGAACTCTGCGATATTCGGTATGCCTGTAGATGACTTGGCTGTCGGCCTGCATCGGGGAGAAGTCGGTCAGCCAATACGCCTCGACGCCCGTGCGGTCCGGTTTGGGCTGCCAGTACCGGATGACGCGGACCGTCTCCCATCGGAGCGTCTCCCAGGGACCGAAGTCGGCGGCATCCCAGGGCTCCACCCAATCGCGCCCGTCCCAGAAGGTCCGCGCTGGCCGGGCGTGGGGCGGCTAGCTCGCGTCGGTCAGCTCCGCTTTCTTCTCTTCAGGAATCTCTTTCTTCACCCGGTACTCGTGAAGCTTTGCGACCAGGCAGCCGAGCAGTTCGTCCGCGATTGCCATGATGTCGGCGTCGCTCCAACCGCCGCGGCGCAGCTCGCGGTAGAAGGTCCGGGCGATGAGCCGAGCGCCTTTCTTGGGTTCGCCGGCGATCCGCTGGATCTTCCCCGCCAACGCCGCTCCCCCCTTCTCCTTCACATCGGGGGTCTTCGCGGGGTCCCGGGAGGAGCCGCGCTTATCGTCGGGAGGGGGGCTCTCAGTCATCGGCTCACCTCTCCTCGGGTTCTCACCAGCCCTCCGAGGTAGGTTTGCGGCCATTCGAGCGTCTCTACTCTCGGTCACCCAAGTGGGCATCCGCGCGGGCGGTCAGCACGCCCCAGCCCCGGGGATCGATGGAAGCTGCCTGAGCCATCCCACTCAATGAGCGGAGACCGGCACCCAACACCCGGTGACGGCACATGCTATCGCTGTGAATCCCCTGGGCCGGCCACCACCCCATCAGGCATTCACGCGCGAAACGCGCAGGGCCCCCTCCGCTACTTGGCGGCTACGGCGTCACTGACCACCTTGATCAGGTCCGCGGCCTGGGGGTTCGAGACCTTGCGTTCGATGAGGATGTCCCTTGGGGTCACGTTGAACCCATAATAGGCCTGGTTCATGAGGTCCCGGGTCGCCACCACCGCGCCCTCGAGGGAGACGCCAGCATAGAGGCCCTTGGCCCGCGCGTAGCTGAGGATGTCCGCGCTGAGGTTCGCGGTCGCGGCGGTCGCGCCAGCCCCCACCGGCCCCGCGGCGACGCCCACATTGGCGCCGAGCTTGGCGCTCGTGGCCAGCAGCGCCGTGACGCCTCGATCGGTCAAGGCGACGAGGACGACCTCCGAGGCATCCCCCCCGATCTGCAGGCCGAAGCTCACCTCGCCGATGGTGTAGAAGGCAGGTCCTCCCAAAGCCCCCGCCGTCGCGTCATGGGCCAGCATGACCCCGCTTCCCCCCGACACCCCGAAGATGAAGGCTCCCCGCAGAACCTGGGGATAGATCAGCACCCCCTTGGCCCGCTTGAGGAGGTCGCGCAGGGGGGGGCCCATGTCCTTGTCGGCCAGGAAGGCCTCGAAGGTGAGCTTGGCCTTCTCAACCAACTGCTTGGCATCCTGGGTGTCATCGGCCAGTGCCGGCCGGGCACCAAGCGAGAAGAGGGCCGCTGCCAGTATGGCGATCATCCCCATGACCATGAACAGCTTGCGTGCCGCTCGACTTCGGTTCATTTTGTACTCCTTTTCAGGGGCATATTGCCGGCCGGTCGTTCGACAGCCTCGCGTCATTATTTCTCGCCTTAGGTGCTGCCGGGATAGCCAGTGTCCCGCAATTCGATGAAGACCTCACTCGCGGCGCCAGTTGGCGAGCAGGCCGGCGGCCCGGAACGCACGCTTGGCCCGCGCCGTGATGTCGGTCTGCATGGCCGGCTCCAGCCGGTGATCGTAGACGTACGCCTTGATCCGGAGCCGCAGCTGGGGGGTCACGGAGAACTCATCCACGATGCGCACCGCGACGGGCTTGGCGAGATAGACGTAGGGAGAGGAATAGGCGGCCTCGTGCCCGATCCGCAGCGCCTCATCCACATCGGCGTCGGGCGGCAGGAACAGATCCGTCACCACCTGGCAATCGGGCGCCCCGAAGTTCGCATTGAAGACCTGCTGGGTCATGATGTCGGCGTTCGGGATCGTGACCGTGGTGTCGTCCGGCGTGACGATCCTGGTGCTGCGGAGCCCGATGTGAGTGATTTCGCCGTAGGCGTCGCCGATCTTCACCCGATCCCCGATCTGGTAGGGATGATCGGCCAGGATCACCAGGCCGCCGATCAGATTCTTCACCAGGTCCTGGGCGCCGAGGCCGATGGCGACCGCCGCCGACCCCATGGCGGCCAGGAAGGTGTCCCGGCTCGGCGCCAAAAGATACATACACATGAATGCCGCAGCGAACCACACCGCGATGCGCAAGACGGGCTCGAGCCATTTGACCAGGAACCGGGTTCGCACGCTGCGGCCACCCAGCGCCTCGAGCAGCCTGGTCAGCACCCGGATCAGCAACCAGGCCGAGACGAGGATGATGGCTCCGGCCGCAATACGGCCTATGGTGAATTGGCTCAGGAGGTCGCTCTCGGCGGCGAGCAGTTCCCCGGGCATGGATGCACCTCAGTAGAGCAGATTGTGGGCGGCCAGGACGTGGCGGACGAACCGTCCGGCCTGGGGACGGATGTGATAGCCGGGCCACGACGGACTCGGCTCGAGAATCTCCAGGTCCTGGAGGCGGTCCAGGCGCAGACCGTGCTCCGTCGGCACGCCGCTCAAGACCAGGGCCAGGTCCTCGGCCGTCAGGCCCCCGTGCTGGAGGATCGCCTTTAGCACATGCAGATCCGCCGTCGTGAGCTCGGCCTCCAGCGGGCGGTAGTCGGGGTCGAGGGGCTGTCGCATGTGGACGACCCCCCCTTCGACCCGCTCGATGGAGTCCAGCCACAGCTCAAACCCGGAGCGGAAGATCCCCTCGGACTGCCGGTAGAGGGCTTCGAAGAACGCCTCCTCGGCATTGCGATCCAGCCCCAGGGATGAGCGGACTGTCTGCATCCGCGGCTGCCCTGACAGCGGCAGGGCAAACTGGAGTCGCAGCGCGGAGAGGCGGTGCCGCTGCAGGATGCTGCTCACCAGCGCCTGGCGCTCCACCGCCATGGCGTTGATCCGGTGCGAGAATCGCTGCCCCAGCTGGACCACGGCGTCCAGGTAGCGGAAGGCAGCGTCGTTGGTGACCACGACCCACAGAGTCGTGCGGGCGCTTCCCTGGATCAGCCGGAGAAACTCCGTGAGCGCCCGGAAGCCCCGCACGGCCCGCAAGAAGCAGCGCTCGAGCTCCTCCACCAGGATGATCCGCCGGTCTGCCGCGAGCGCCTGGATGAGGTCGGCGCCGGGTTCCAGCTCCAGCAGGTCTCTCAGAAAGTCGTGGACGTCCGCCGGCTCGATCAGGCGTTTCTCGAACGCACGCCGCACGATCCGCTCGCCGGCGAACACACCGCCGGCGGCGCAGTTGAGCAGGCTCGTCTTACCGCTGCCCCGGGCACCCACGATCAGCCCCGAGACTGGCTGGCCCTCCCGCCATCGGTCCAGGAGCGCCGAGAGGCCCGCCATCTCCTTGGCCCGACCCACGAGGAAGCGCGAGTCCTTCACCGGCTCCAGCTGAAAGAGCCGGCGATACAGCATGGGGAGGTCGCGCTCGCGCTGCTGCACCTCCAGGACTCGGGTCAGGTGAGGACGAGTCTCCAAGGGTTCGACGGCCGGCTCGGGTGGAGCCGCCCAGCCGACCTTGAGCGCCAGCCAATGACCACCTTGCTCCGCCGCGCGGGCTCCGATGCGGCTGCCGGCTCGAAGCCCGCGGACGGTCCACTCCCAGGCGAGCCGACCCAGCCAGCGGCCCCGCTCTCGCGTCGCCCGCGTCCAGAGGCTGAAGAATCCCTTCTCCAGGGCAGCCTCCGCGTCCAAGCAGGCCTGGGCCTGGGCGCGGACCAAACCCGCCTCCGCGGTGGAGGCAAATCCCAGTGAGGCCTCGCTGCGGCAGTGGCGGAGCAACCCGAGGGCGTTCTCCAATCCCTCGCGGGCCAGCGACGGCCCGGCCTCCCCCTCGCTTGTGGCCTTCTCGACGATGAGGTCCACCACCTCGCGCGTCCGCTCGATCTCGCGGAGGATGGCCCGATGGGCCGCCTCGGCCTCGAGGAACTCCGCCCTGGCGGCTCGCGGCCCGCTGGCGGCCAGCGCCTCGACAACGACCCGCTGTGGCTCGAGACGGCGCCAGAGCGATCGGCGCCCCGGGAGGGGACTGCGCGGCTCCAGCGCCTCGACGGAGGGTGGCAGCAGGCTCCGGGCCCTGGAGCTGGCCTGCTCTACCCAGTCCGTTATCCGCTCCTCGGCAGGCACCAGGGTGCTGTCATCTCGCGGGAAAGCGCTTGTCGGAATGCCGCCCTGCTGGGCCTCCAGCCATCCGATGGCGACATCCAGCTCCTGCAGCAGGTCGCGAGATTCACCCTCCAGTGTTTCCAGACTGCGGGTACTCTCCCGCGCCAGCGCGAGACCGAGATCCGCCATCCGCACCTGCAGATCAATGACCGCGGCTACGGCTCGCTGCTGACGCGACCAGTGGCTGAAGTACTGCTGGAGGAGCTCGGTGGCACGGCGGCGGCGCGACTCCGAGGCCTCTCGCGGTGACTCGGCCAGGGCTGCGGACAGCTTCGGGGCGGCCGTCGAGGCCGCCTGGGCGGTCTCCACGAGCAGCGAATCCGCCCGGCGGGCGATCTCTGCGGTCTCACTCGCCCATGCGGCCCAGGCCGTCTCCGGAGTCCCGGAGGATCCGGGTTTCCCTGCCAGCAGCGACAGGCGCCCCACGTTCCACCGGCGCCAGGGAGACACCAGCAACAGGCAGGTCCGGGCCATCGCCAGCTGGAGGGCACCCACTGTCGGCGCGCGTCGGAGCCTTTCGTGCCGCAGCCGATCTGCCACAGCGCCGCGGAGGGACAGAGCCAACTCCCCGCTTTCGTCGCCCCATGGGAGCCGCCACCGGCTTCCCTGCTCGGTGATCCCAAGTCCGGCCAGTGCGTCCGGGGACAGCGTCCCGGCCGGGAGCATCCGGAACAGGTCCTCCAGCGCCGCCTCCTCCTTCTCCAGGGCGGCGAGCGTCCGGTTCAGCGGGCGGCAGCGCTGGTAGCGCGCAGCCGGCTCGCGGAGGAGCCGACGCGCCTCCTCGTCGAAGAGGGCGGTGAGAGTCCTCACCTGGCTGGGAGCTTCCGCGGGGAGGCTGAACGACTCGAACGCCGCGCGCACCTCCTGGAGCATCGCGCCTACGTCGTCCCAGGCCGCCCGGAACTCTGTCGCCAGCCCAACCTCCAGGGCCTGGTACTCAGCGAGAAAGCGGGTCCACGTCTCTTGGAGAGTTTCCATGTCTCACCGCCGACGCAACGCCAGGGATCGCCGCAGCTGCAAGTCCGCCTCGGACTTTATCACAGGAAAAAGCGCTCTTCGAGTTGAAACCCCCCACCCCTGGCGACCTCAGCCCTGCGCGGAAGCGACGCATTCGATCCCCTGATCCCGCATGGTCGGACACTTGGCTCTGGCGGCCTGGTCGAGAAAGGGCTTACAGGAGGAACGGCCAGGCGGGTATGACCACCACCTGCGGAGACAAAAAAAGCGCCGGTCGGGGAACCGACCGGCGCTCGGTGCTACGCGAGGCTCTGCTTACTGGGCCTTCTTCTGGTCGCTCTTGCGCACATCCGGGCCCTCGGTCCCCTTGGGCTCCTGCTTGCTGAGATCCGGGCCCT
>Ga0335084_10006751_pt1 | contig 11416 bp, 6 predicted proteins | sample Lox_Sample_44_FD_206721 | JGI IMG/M metagenome (GOLD analysis project Ga0335084, IMG submission 206721) | Soil microbial communities from Loxahatchee National Wildlife Refuge, Florida, United States - Lox_Sample_4.4 | ecosystem: Environmental > Terrestrial > Soil > Wetlands | place: USA: Florida...
CCACTGGACTCATCGCGCTTGGCGCCTCGAGACCAGTGCGGGCGAATCGTCGGAATGCACAGACCCCTCACTGGAAGTGAATCGCCGCGAGCCGCTCGTCGCTACTGGATGACGCGCGTGCTCTTCGACCGCGCGTTCCTCGGCGCGCCGGCGCACCACCGCGCGCGCTGCGCCGCGATGGGGGGCTGGTAGCGTGGACCTCCGCTACGGCGCCGAGTACGAGTCGTTTCGCGCGGAGCTGCGCGAGTTTCTCGCGGGCTGGCCGCTGCGCGGCACCGAGGCACAACTCCCGCGCGCCGAGCAGCAGCGGATCTTCCGCCGGCGCGGCATCGAGCGCGGCTACGTCTACCGCAGCATCCCCGCCCTGTACGGCGGCTCGGGCCAGCCGCACGACGCGCTGAAGGACCGGATCATCCAGGAGGAGTACGCGCGCACCGGCGCGCCGGGCAACCGGCTCGATCAGGGCGCCGGCATGCTCGCGCCGACCTTGCTGCAGTTCGGCACCGAGGCGCAGAAGCGCCGCTTCGTCCCGCCGACCCTGGCCGGGACCTTGCGCTGGTGTCAGGGCTACAGCGAGCCGAACGCCGGCAGCGATCTCGCGTCGCTCCAGGCGACCGCGACCCTCGAAGGCGACGCCTGGGTGCTGCGCGGTCAGAAGATCTGGACCAGCAACGCGCGCGAGGCCGACATGATGTTCGGCCTCTTCCGCACCGAGCCCGGCGCGGCGAAGCACGCCGGTATCTCGTACCTGCTGGTCGACATGAAGGCTCCGGGCATCGACGTCCGCCCGCTCAAGCAGATGACGGGCAGCATGGAGTTCAACGAGGTCTTCTTCGACGGCGCGCGCACGCCGGCCGAGAACATCGTCGGGCGGCGCGGCGAGGGCTGGGCCGTCTCGCGCGCGACGCTCGTCCACGAGCGCAACCTGATCGGCAACCCGAAGCTGCTGACGCAGCAGTTCGATCAGCTCGTCGCGCGCGCGCGCACGACCTTGCGCGGCGGGCGCCCCGCGATCGAGGACTCCGCCGTGCGCGACCGCCTCGCCGAGATCGAGGGCTACGTGCGCGCGGTCGAGACCTGCAACCTGCGCATGCTCTCGGCCAGCGTCCGCGGCGAGGAGCTCGAGGTCATGCTGCCGATGATGATGATCAAGCTCTACTCGACCGACGTGATGCAGCGCGTGGCGCGGGCGGCCTACGACCTCGTCGGCGGCGACGGCCTGCTCGAGCCCGACTTCCGCGAGGAGAGCGTCTACGACACGACCGGCACCCCGAGCGGCGCCATCTACAACTACCTGTTCTCGCTCGGCCCCTCGATCGCGGGCGGCGCGTCCAACATCCAGCGCAACATCATCGGCGAGCGCGGGCTCGGCCTGCCGCGGGATCCGAAGCGTACGGCCTAACGAGAGGCAAAGAGCGTCCGCTCCGTGTGCGCGAGGATGCGCGCGACGAGCTCGTCGGCCGACTCGCGCATGCCGCCCTTCAGCCAGTGGTAGAGGATCACGTTGCCCGCGGACATCGCGAGGCTCTGGAGCAGCTCCGGATCCTCCTCGACGAGCTCGCCGCGCTCGACGCCGCGGCGGTAGAGCGCGGGGTCGGTGAATTCCGCGGCGATCCGCGGTAGCGCGCTCGCATCGAAGCCCCAGCCCGCCGCCTCGCGCAGGAAGATGCGGAGATAGTCGGGGCGCGCGGTCAGGAAGCGCGTCGAGACGGCGATGCGGTCGCGAATCACGTCGCGCGTGTCGCGGTCGCCGGGGATCTCGGCGTAGCGCTTGGCGAGCTCCTCGAGGTTCACGCGGTGGATCGCGCGGTAGAGCTCCTGCTTCGACTCGAAGATCGCGTAGATGGTGCCGGTCGCGATGCCCGCCTGGTCGGCGATCTCCTGCACCTTCACCGCCGCGTAGCCGCGTTGCGCGAAGACGCGCTGCGCCGACTCGAGGATCAGGCTGCGGTAGGCGTCCTCGCGCGCCTCGCGGACGCGCTGTCGCGTGTGGCGCCGTGCCGGCACGGTCGGAACCTACCTCCTGGGCGCCAGCCCGCGGGGCACAAGCGCTCCTGGAAAATGAATTGCGGTTCATCGAATCGAACTCTAGGTTTGCATGCGCGCCAGCGCCTGACAAGGAGCCCCCGTGACCGCCACGCTCGAATTCGCGGCCTTCGACGCCGACAACCACTACTACGAGGCCGAGGACGCCTTCACGCGCCACATGGATCCGCGCATGGCGCGGCGCGCGATGCAGTGGGCGGAGGTCGGCGGGCGCAAGACCTTGCTCGTCGGCGGGAAGGTGAACCGCTTCATCCCGAACCCGACCTTCGATCCGGTCGCGAAGCCCGGCTGCCTCGACGAGTACTTCCGCGGCCGGAACCCGGGCGGCAAGAGCATCCGCGAGATCTTCGGCGAGCTCGAGCCGATCCACCCCGCCTACCGGCAGCGCGACGCGCGCCTCGCGCTGATGGACTCGCAGCATCTCGGCGCCTGCTTCCTCTTCCCGACGCTCGGCGTTGGCATGGAGGAGTCGCTGTGCCACGACCCCGAGGCGCTCGTCGCGGCGTTCGGCGCCTTCAACCGCTGGTTGGACGACGACTGGGGCTTCGCCTATCGGGACCGCCTGTTCGCGGCGCCCTACATCACGCTGGTCGACGTCGGCGCAGCGGTCGCCGAGCTCGAGTGGGCGCTCTCGCGCGACGCGCGCGTGATCGTGATGCGCGCGGCGCCCGTCGCGACGCCTTCTGCGAGCCTGTCGCCTGCGGACGCGCGCTTCGATCCCTTCTGGGCGCGCGTGAACGAGTCCGGCATCACGGTCGCGTACCACTCGGGCGACTCCGGCTACCTGAAGTTCGCCGAGGCCTGGGGCGTCGGAGGCGACTTCAAGGCCTTCGATTTCGACCCGCTGCGCATCTGCCTCTCGCCGCAGCCGGTCGCCGACCTGCTGGCGGCGCTCTTCTGCGGCGGCCTGCTCGATCGCCACAAGAACCTCCGCATCGCGACGATCGAGACCGGCTCGTCGTGGGTGCCGGGGCTGCTGAAGCGCCTCCAAAAGGCCTATGGGCAGATGCCCTTCGCCTTCCGGCAGGACCCGGTGGAGGCCTTCCGGCGTCACGTGTGGGTGTCGCCTTACTACGAAGATCCGCTGCGGGAGCTGCGCGACGAGATCGGCGCCGACCACATGCTCTTCGGCTCCGACTTCCCGCACGGCGAAGGGCTGGCCGAGCCCTGCGAGTTCGTCGACGACCTCACCGGCTTCTCGCCGGCCGAGATCCGGCTCGTGATGCGCGAGAACGGAATGAGCCTGGTCCGCCCGCAGCCGATCTAGCGTCCTACCTCCGCCGGTAGCGGCAGGCGCACCTCGAAGCGCGTGCCGCGGCCGGGCTCGGAGTCCACGCGGATCTCGCCGCCGTGGGCGCGCACGATCTCGTAGGAGACGTAGAGCCCGAGGCCCGTGCCCTGGCCGACCGGCTTGGTCGTGAAGAACGGCTCGAACAGGCGCGCGCGCACGTCGGGGTCGATGCCGGGGCCGTCGTCCTCGACGCGCATCAGCGCCTGGCGACCGCGCAGCTCGGTCGTCACGCGCACGACGCCCTGCGCTCCGACCGCGTGGATTGCGTTCACGACGAGGTTCAGCACCACCTGGCGGAGCCGGCCCGCCGATCCGCGCAACGCCGGCAACGCGCCGCTCACGCGCTCGATGCGGACGCCGGGGCCGGCCTGCGCGCCTGCCACGCGCAGCGCCTCGTCCACCACCTCGTCGAGATCGAAGGGCTCGGCGGCGGCATTCGCGCCGTGCGCGAGATCGCGGACGTCGCGCACGATCGCGATCGTGCGGTCCACGCCCTCCGCGCTCTCGGCTAGCAGATCGTCGCACTCGGCCAGGCGCAGCGAGCGCGAAGAGTCGCCCTGCGCCTCGAGCTCCTTGCGCAGCTCGTCCCAGTCGCTGCGCAGCACGTTCAGGTTGGTGCGCACGTAGGCCATCGGGTTGTTGATCTCGTGCGCGAGCCCGGCCGCGAGCTGCGCGATCGCCTCGAGCTTCTGCACCTGGCGAAGCTTCTCCTCGAGCACGGCGCGCTCGGCGGCGCGGCCGAGCTGGGCGCCTACCAAGGTCAGGACCGGCTCGAATCGCTCGTCCTGCGGCAGCAGCTCGCGCGACGCGAACTCCACCACCGCCACCACCTCGCCGTGCGCGAGCACCGGGATCGCGAAGCCGGCGCGCAGGCCGAGCGCGCGCGCGAGCTCCATGCGGGGCCCCGAGTCGGTCTCGAAGTCCGCGCTGCGCAGCGCGACGGGTCTTCGCCACGCGAAGGCGCGCCCGGGCAGCCCCTCGCCCGACTGGAAGGTGAGCTGGGTCGTGAGGTCGACGAGCGGTCCGAGCGACTCGTCGTCGCCGACGACGATGCGGCGCGACACGAGCACGCCGCGCTCGTTGACCGCGTACACGTGGCCCGCGGCCCAGCCCATCGCGTGACAGACGCTCTTGGCGCACTCGCGCAGCGCTTCGTCGAGCGAGGTGGCCTGGTTGGCGGCGACGGCCGCGTGCATCAGCAGGCGCACGTAGGCGCTCTCGCGCTCGAGCTCGTCGTTGGCGCGGCCGAGCTCGCGCTCGGCGCGGCGCTGCCCGTCGACGAAGGAGACGCCGACCGCGGCGAGCCCGAGCATCACCACGAACTGGTCGAAGAGCGCCTGTCCAGCCCGCTGCGAGGCCGGCACGCGGCTCACGAGCTCGACGCCGACGAGCGGGAGCGACCAGAAGCCCAGCATCAGCGCGAGCGTGATCGCGACCCAGATCACGACCCCGCGCAGATCGAGCGCCACCGCGGCTGCCACCGGCAAGACGTAGAGCCAGAGCCCGTACGAGCTGGCGAAGCCGCCGGTGCGCGACATCCCGAAGCAGAGCAGCGCCGAGAGCAGCGCGAGCCCGATGTGCGCGCTCAGCAGCGGGTCGTGCGTGCGCCACAGGAGCGCCAGGTTGCCGAACGCGAGCACCGCCGTGAGCGTGATCGCAACCGCGATCTCCGGCACACCGAGCAAGGTGAACTCGATCGCGTGCAGGATCCCGGTCCCGATCAGCAGGAACGTCGCGCCTGTGAGCACGCGGATGCGGCGCAGCGAGTCGGCGGAGATGCGCGCGGGGTCGACGCCGAGCGCGAGCAGCGACGCGAGCCGCAAGGTCCGCGTGGTCCGAGCCGAGGCATGCCGGTCGCGACTCATGATTCCCCGAAGGGAATGAATCGGCAGGCGGCATGACGGGCTTGATCGCTTCGGCGAGTGGACTTTTCGCCACTTTTCGAACGAAGGGCGCGACTCACGATGACGACTCCGTCATGCTGTGGATCGGAAGGAAGCTGGGGAGCGGAAGGAAGCGGACGTGTGCGGAATCGTCGGAATCGCGCAGGAGGCGGGGACCTCCGTCGACGGCACGCTGCTCGCGCGCATGCGCGATTCGATGGCGCACCGCGGTCCCGACGGCACCGGCCTCGAGCTCGGCGACGGCATCGGCCTCGGACATCGGCGCCTCGCCATCCTCGATCTCTCGGAAGCGGCGCGACAGCCGATGCGCGGCGAGGACGGCTCCGTCTGGCTCGTCGCGAACGGAGAGATCTTCAACTACGTCGAGCTCGGCGCCGACCTGCGCGCGAAGGGCCACCATCTTCGCTCGAGCTGCGACAGCGAGGTGATCCTCCATCTCTACGAGGAGCACGGCCTCGACTGCCTTCCGTTCCTGAACGGCATGTTCGCCTTCGCGATCTGGGACACCAGACGGCGACGCCTGTTCGCGGCGCGTGACCGCCTGGGCGCCAAGCCCTTCTACTTCCACGAGCGCGCGCGCGGGCTCGCCTTCGCATCGGAGATCAAGGCGCTGCTCGAGGACCCCTCGGTTCCGCGGCGCCCCGACCCGCGCGGCATCGCCGACTTCCTCTTCTGCGGCCAGCCGCTCGCGGGCAAGACGCTCTTCGAGGGCATCTCGGAGCTGCGCCCCGGGCACGCGTTGCTCTACGAGTCGGGACGCCTCCACACCTGGCCCTGGTGGCAGCCCGACTACAAGCACAAGCTCGTGCGCTCGGACGCGGCGGTGCTCGAGGAGCTCGAGGCGCTGCTCGCGGACTCGGTGCGGCTCCGCTGCCGCAGCGACGTCGCGATGGGGACACAGCTCAGCGGCGGCATCGACTCGGGCGTCGTCACGGCGCTGAGGGCGCGCTTCCGGCCGGGGAGCAAGTCGTTCACCTTGCGCTCGGGCGAGGGCGCCTACTACGACGAGACGCCGCAGGCGCGCAGCGTGTCGCGGCACGTCGGCACGCTCCACCACGAGGCGATGGTCGAGGCCGCCGACCTCGATCGCGAGCTCACGCGGCTCGCGTGGCACATGGATCTCCCGATGCCGGCGCCGGGAGGCGTCAACTACCACGCGGTCGCGCGGCTCGAGGCCGAGCACGTGAAGGTCACGATGACGGGCCACGGAGGCGACGAGCTCTTCGCCGGCTATCCCGCGCAGTACCAGGCCTGCTTCGGCGACCAGTCGATGTTCGACCGCAGCCACGCGCCGCCGCGACGCGCCGTGCCCGCGTCGTACCGGCTCCGCCGCGTGGTGCAGCAGCTCGGCCCGGGCGCGCTGCTCGCTCGCGTGTGGCGTCGGATCGTGCCTCCCGTGCAAAGTCTGGAAGAAGAGTGGGTGCGGCTCCACTGCTCGCTTCTCGAGGGCGATCCGGATCTCCATCCGGGCTTCCTCGACTGGCTCGGCGGCTACTCGCCGCAGGGCGACTACCTCGAGCTGCTCCGCGGCATCGACACGGACGACCCGATCGACCGCTGCCTCGATCACGACCTGCGCTGCTATCTCCCCGGCCTGCTCTTCATGGAGAACCGCGCGAGCATGGCGGTCTCGATCGAGTCGCGGACACCCCTCCTCGACCACCCGGATGGTGGAATTCCTGGCGCAGCTCCCGGCGTCGCAGCGCATGCACCGGCGCGCGACGAAGTGGCTGCTGCGCGAGGTGGGTCGTCCGATGCTGCCCGCGGAGATCGTGGAGCGGCGCGACAAGGTGCCCTTCCCGCTTCCCGTCGAGGAGTGGCTGATGGGCAAGCTGGCCGAGCCGGTTCAGCGGATCCTCGGCTCGTCCGCGTCACGCCGCCGCGGGATCTTCCTGCCGCACGTGCTCTCCGAGCGAGGCTTCCGCGTGGGTCACGGCTGGACGCTGCTCTGCCTCGAGCTCTGGTTCCGACTCTTCATCGATCGCACGCTCGAGCCGGGCACGCCGCTGCGCGAAATCGACGCGTAGGACGACCCGCTCACACGACGAGCAGCAACCCCTCGGCCGGCTCGCCCATCGCGCGCGCGATCGCCTCGGTGTAGAGCGCGACCTGACGCTCGTACGTGGCGCGGCGGTCGCCGAGCTCGCGGTCGGTCTTCCAGTCGACGACCGTCCAACGCGCGCCTGCCTCGGTCTCTTCGCGGAAGGCGAGGTCGACGACGCCCTCGGCCAGGCGCCCGTCGTCGCGGCGCAACAGCACGGGGGTCTCGCGCCGCAGCGCGGAGGCGCGCGCCGCGCGCCGGAGCACGGGGTGGGCGAGCGCGCGCTCGGCGGTCAGCGCCGCCGCCGCGACCTCGTCAGGTGTCGCGTCGACGAGGCGACCCTGGAGCGCGGCGAGCTCGCGGAGCCGCGCGGAGTCGGCGCCGAGGTCCGCGGCCGCGAGCACGGCGTGGACCAAGGTGCCGAAGCGCGCGCCGTGCGGACGCTCGGCGTGCGCGCCGGGCAGGCTCTCGAAGCCGACCGCCGCGGCCGGCGCGGCGGCAGCGGACTCCGCCGCGAGCGCCGTCACCGTCGCGACCGCGAGCGACGGCCGCACGCCGGCGTCCAGCCGCGCGCGGCGCGCCGCCTGCCAGGCCGTGTGCTCCTGCGCGCCCTGCGTTGCGCGCTCGCCCGGGCGGTCGGCCTCGAGCAGGCGCTGCTGCCGCAATCCGACGCGCTGCTCGACGCCGAGCTCGAGCGCGTTCGGGTCCCACCACACGACGGTGTGGGAGCCCGCGCGCGGGCGCAGCCGCCCCGGCCGCACCGACTCGCGCGACGGATAGCGCTCGCGCGGCCGCACCTTGCCCGCGACGACCCGCACGGCCTCCGGCCCGAACGTCGGGCAGCCGCTCGCCGCCTCCCGCTCTCCTCCCGAGATCGCGCTGGGGTAGACGATCGGGTCGAGCGAAGACAGCCAGCCGCCTTCGAGCTCCTTGTCCGCGACGGCCGGCACCACCAGCAGGTCGCGCGCGCGCGTGGCCGCGACGTACGCGAGCCGCACCGACTCGGCCTCGTCGCGCGCGAGCTCCTCGTCGCGGTGCAGCAGCAGCTCGCGCGGCGCGCAGCCCGCCAGCGGCTCGGCCCAGAGCCCGCGCTCGGGATCGACGTGTCGCGTCGGCGTGTCGCGCGTCGCGTTGCAGGTCGGGTCGCAGAGGATCACGACCGGGAACTCGAGGCCCTTTGCCTTGTGAGCCGTCATGATGCGGACGCCCTCGGTGCCCTCCTCGACCACGGGCGCGTCCTGCGACTCGCCGCGCAGGGCGTCGGACTCGAGGCGCTCCACGAAGGCGCGGAAGCTCGGTGCGCCGCGCTGCTCGAAGCGGCGCGCGAGGTCGAGGAGCCGCAGGCAGTTCGCGAGCGCCTGCTCGCCCGTCGGCCAGATCGCGATGCCGGCGTGCGCGCGCAGCGCCTCGAGCAGTCGCCGCAGCGTGTCGGCGATCGGGCGGCGGTTGCGCGCGCGGTGGAGCGAGGCGAGCAGCGCGAGGCTCGCTGCGACCGGGCGCGTGGTGTCGTCGAGCGTGGCCTCGTCGATCGGCTGGAGCGGATGCAGCGAGCCGTGGCGGTGGCGGAAGGCGAGCAGCGCGTCGTCGCCGTGTGCGAAGAGCGGACCGCGCAAGGTCGCGAAGACGCGCAGCGCGTCGTCCGGCCACTCGATCGCGGCGAGCGCATTGCGGACGGCGAGCACCTCCTCGCGGTCGTGGAACGAGCGGCCGCCGACGAGGACATGGGGAATGCGGCGCGCCTCGAGCGCGCGCACGTAGCCGCGCGTCACGTCGTCGCGGAAGCTCTTGAAGCGGCGGAAGAGGAGACACACGTCGCGCGGGCGGATCGGCTCCTCGCGCGTGTTCCCATCGTCTGCCGCGACCGGCACCGTCCAGCCGCTCTCGCGCACGAGCCACGCGACGAAGGCGCCGACCGCGTCCGGCAGCGACTGCTCGATGGCGAAGTCCGCGAGGTAGCCGCGCTCGCTGTAGGGCATCGGCACGGGCAGCGCGACGAGCGTCGGACGGCCGACGACCTCGTCGCGCGCCGGCTCGAGCGCGACGTAGCTCGCCTGGCTGCCGTCGGGGGCGCCCTGCATGCGCGGCGCGAAGGCGGCGTTGACGGCGGTCTGGAGCGAAGGCGGCGAGCGGAAGCTGGTCGTCAGGTGGAAGAGCGTCGCGCCGTGCGCGGGACCGAGCGAGAGCAGGCGCGCCTTCACCTCCTCGTAGATCGCGACCTCGGCGCGCCGGAAGCGGTAGATCGACTGCTTCGGGTCGCCGACCACGAAGAGCTTGCCCGCCGCGGGACGCGCGCGTCGCCAGTCGCTCTCGTCCGGATCGTCCGCGGCGAGCAGCAGCAGGATCTCCACCTGGAGCGGGTCCGTGTCCTGGAACTCGTCGACGAAGAAGCGGGTCGTGCGCGCCTGGAGCTCCCGACGCACCCGCGCGTCGCGCACCAGCAGGTCGCGCGTCTTCAGCAGCAGGTCCACGAAGTCGAGGCAGCCGGCGCGGCGCTTCTCCTCCTCGTAGGCGGCGACCGCGCCGCGCAGCTCTTCGCGCAGCAGCGCGGCGAGATCGGCGTCGCAGTCCTCGCGCAGCCGGTCGAGCGTCTCCTTGGCGGCGTCGCGCTGCGCCTTCACGTCGTCGCGCGGGACGCCCGGCGCGAAGAAGCGCCGGCGCCGGCCCTTCCAGGTCCAGAGCCGGCTGCGCGAGAGGGCCCGCAGCTCCGCCTCGAGCCCGTCGTAGTCGCGCGGCGCCACCTGCTCGCGGAGCGAGATCTCGCGCACGAAGCGCGCGATCTCTGCGAGGCTCTTCGAGAGCCAGTCCTCCGGATCCTCGGCGCGCGCGGAGAGATCGGCGAGCGGCGAGAGCTGCGCCAGCGCCGCGTCGATCGCGGACTCGCGCGCGAGGTCGGCGCTTTGCCACGCCGCCTCGAAGTCGCGGTGCTCGACCAGGCTCGCGAGCGCGCTCTCGAGGTCGGCGCGCGGACCGTCGCCGCCCGCGCGCGGCCGCCTGCGCAGGATGCGCCGCACGCCCTCGGGTGGATCCTCGAGCGCGCGCTGGAACCAGCGCTCGAACGCACGCGAGAGGAGCCTCCGCTGCTCGTCCTCGTTCGCGACCGCGAAGAGCGGATCGACTCCCGCCTCGACCGGCCGCTCGTGCAGCAGGTCGGCGCAGAAGCCGTGGATCGTGCCGATGCGCGCGAGCTCGAGCTGCTCGAGCGCGCGCTCGAAGCGCTCGCGCTCGGCGCTCCCCGCCGACGTCGCGCCGAGCGCGCGCTCGATCTCCGCGCGCAGTCGCAGCTTCATCTCGCCTGCGGCCTTCTCGGTGAAGGTGACGGCGACCATGCCGTCGAGCGCGCCGAGCCCCTCGCGCAAGGTGGCGACGATGCGCGAGACGAGCGCCGTGGTCTTGCCGGTTCCCGCGGCGGCCTCGACGAAGAGCGTCGCCGCGAGGTCCTCGCGAATGCTGCGACGCGCCTCGGCGTCGGCCAGCGGCCGCGCGCTCATTCGAGCTCTCGCAGCGCCTTCAGGTCGGCGAGCGGCTCGGCCGGCTTGCGCGAGGTGCGCATCTCCTCGTACGGCCCGCAGACCACCTGATAGTCGCACCAGCGGCAGGCGCCCTTCGCGGGCGCGGCCGGCAGGAAGGGCGCGTCGAGCGCGCGGCCGATCGTCTCGGAGACCGCGCGCGCCGCCGCGCGCGCCTTGGCGTCGAGCGGCACGTCGCGCAGGCTGAAGTTGCCGGCCGCGGTGCAGTAGTAGAGGCGTCCGCCGTCCACCCGCGCCTCGGGGAAGAGCTTCTCCGCGGCGAGCGCGTAGAGCACGGGCTGGAGCGACTCGCCGCCGCGGATCACGTCGCCGTCGGCCGCGCGGTCCTTGCCGGTCTTGTGATCGGTGACGCAGAGGTGGCCGTCGTCGCGCCGCTCGACCAGGTCGATCGAGCCGCGCAGCCGGATGCCGGCGTCGAGCGCGACGGGCTCGGCCTGCGAGTGCGGGTCGCGACCGCGGCGTCCGGCGAGCCCGAAGGCTAGCTCGAAGCGCCACGGCACGTAGCCCGTCGGGTCGTCGGCCGCGATCCGCAGCCAGTGGCGGAGGTCCGCGCGCACGCTGTCGACCGCGTCCTCGAACACGCGCGGAATCGCGGGCGCGAGGTCGT
>Ga0335084_10006752_pt1 | contig 11416 bp, 11 predicted proteins | sample Lox_Sample_44_FD_206721 | JGI IMG/M metagenome (GOLD analysis project Ga0335084, IMG submission 206721) | Soil microbial communities from Loxahatchee National Wildlife Refuge, Florida, United States - Lox_Sample_4.4 | ecosystem: Environmental > Terrestrial > Soil > Wetlands | place: USA...
CGCAAGCAGCCGCGTGTAGTACGTCGGCACGCCCATGAAGACCGTCGAGCGGGGCAGCAGACCGATCACTTCGCGTGCATCGAACTTCGGCATGAAAATCATCTGCGCGCTGGCAAACAGCACGGCATGTGAAGCAACGAACAAGCCGTGCACGTGGAACAGCGGCAAGGCATGCAGCAGCACGTCGCGTCCGCCCGCCTCACGCTCCTCCTTGAAGCCCCAGTACTCGTCCAGCACCCGCGCGTTCGAGGCGAGATTGCCGTGCGAGAGCATTGCGCCTTTGCTGCGGCCCGTCGTGCCGGAGGTGTAGAGAATCGCGGCCAGATCGCTTGCGGCGCGCGGGACGATCGCAAAACTGTCGGGAAACGGCGCCGCGGCTTCGAGCAAAGTTCCGTCGCGTTGCTCACCGAGCGTCACGGTGTGTGCCACGCCCGCCTTCACGGCGAGCGGGCGCAGTTCGGACGTGCGCTCGGGCGAGCAGACGAACACCGCGGGTTGCGCATCGCTCAGGAAGTACTCGATCTCGGCGCGCTGATAAGCGGTGTTCAAAGGCACGAAGACGAGGCCGGCGCGCAGGGTCGCCAGATACAGCATCAGCGCCTCGGGCGATTTCTCGACCTGCACGGCGACCCGCGGCGGGCTTCCATCGGCATCGGGCGCGAGTGCGAGGCTGCGCAACCAGCCGGCAATGCGCGCCGACGCGTGATGCAGGTCGCGCCACGAGTAAACGAGCCCCGCTGTCGTCTCCAGGAAGGGCGCACTCAGATCGCGCGGAAACTGCGCTTCGAACAGCGCGTAGAGATTTTCGTTCTTCATCTATTCGATCACTTGCCCGCGAACTGCGGCGCACGCTTGGCCAGGAACGCCGCGATGCCTTCCCGATAGTCGTCAGAGTCGAGGAATGCGAAGCTCGCCTCCAGTTGCGCCTGCGAATACGCAAAGCCGCTGTCGAGCAGACTGCGGATCTGCGCCTTGTTCTGTCGCGCCGCCACCGGCGAAGCGGCGACAATCGTGCGCACGGTCGCATCGATGACGCCCGCGTGATCATCGCGCGGGACGGCGCGCTGCACCAGTCCATGCGCCTGCGCTTCGCTGCCGGTGAATACCCGTCCGGCCAGAAGAAGATCGGCCGCTACGCCGGGACCGACCAACTGCAGCAACGGCAGGAGTTCCGGCAACGCGAATGGAAATCCGACTTTGCCCACCGGCACGCCGAGGCGCGCGTCGGCGGTCGCGATGCGCAGGTCGCAGGCCACCGCAATCTCCAGGCCGCCGCCGATGCAATAGCCCTCGATCGCGGCGATGACCGTTTGTGGAACGCTGCGGATCGCTTCGATGGCCGCGCCCACGATCTCGAGATGAAAGCGCTTGCCGCTCGCCTGGTCGAAACGCACGGTGGCGAATTCGGCGATATCGGCTCCCGCCGCAAAATTTCCATCCGCGCCGCGCACCACGATGCAGCGAACGCCGGGATCTTTCGCCAGCCCGCCGAAGACCTTCGCGATCTCGCGCCACATTGCGACGTTGATCGCATTGAGCTTGCCCGGTGAGTCGAGCGTTACGGTGGAGACTTGCGCCGTGGTCCTGAGATGTACGGGCATCGGTTTCGCGAAAGCTCAGCCGGAATTCGCCGGCGCCATCGGCACTGGCGTCGTCCCGCGTCGGCGCTGGCAGTAGACGAACAGGCCGACCCCGATCGCGATCATCGGCAGCGACAACCACTGCCCCATCGACAGATCGAAGGCGAGAAGTCCGAGGAATGCATCAGGCTCGCGACCGAACTCCGCGATGAAGCGGAGCACGCCATAGCCGATCAGGAACATCGCGCTCACCGTCCCCAGGGGCCGCGGTCGGCGCGAGTAGATCCACAGGATCGCGAAGAGCAGCAGACCTTCGAGCAGGAATTGATAGATCTGCGATGGATGCCGCGGCGTGTTGTCTCCGCTCTGAGGAAAGATCATTGCCCAGGGCCACACGTTCGGATCCGCGGGCCTGCCCCAGAGCTCGCCGTTGATGAAGTTGCCGATGCGTCCAAAGGCAAGACCCTGTGGGATCAGCGGCACCACGAAGTCGGAGACTTGCAGGAACGGCTTGCCGCGGCTGCGCGCGAACAGGTACATCACGATGATCACGCCGATGATGCCGCCGTGCGACGCCATGCCGCCCTTCCAGACCATGAAGATCTCGAGCGGGTTGGAGAGGTAGTAGCCCGCCTTGTAGAACAGCACATACCCGAGGCGGCCGCCGAGGATCACGCCGAGCACGCCGTAGAACAGGAGGTCGTCGACGTCCTGCCGGGTCAGTCCGCGCCAGGCGTCCCTGACGCGCAGGCGTGCCAGCAGCAGAAAGCCGATGAACGCCAGCAGGTACATGAGCCCGTACCAGCGCACGGCCAGTGGGCCGATGGAGAACGCGACGGGATCGAACTGCGGATGAACGAGGGGCATTGAATCGGGATGACGCCGGATGCGGCGGCAACCGCGCCGCTGGCGGAACCGATACTAGCTCAGCCGGGGTTGCCCCGACGCCATTCGCTGGTCGCGGCCGATCGCGTCAGATGGACGCCGATCAGTTCTTGCGAGGCCGCTTCGCCTGTTCCATCGTTTTCTTGATGCGCGCCTGCTTGGCGCGGTCGAGTTCGTCGAAGGCCTTCTTCTTGTCCAGGCCGAGGCGCTTCTCGAAGAGTTCGAACCAGATGAGCGCCCCTATGAACGGCAGGACAACCCACCACCAGGACAGGTCAGCGATCGGCGGGATATCGCCGAGTTTCAGCAGCAGCAGCACCAGTCCGACCCACAACATCCACATATGCCACCTGCCGGCACGTTGCGACCGCGCCAACTATAGTCGCGCGGCCACGCGATTCCCACCGCCGGAACCTTGTCAACAGCCGGCGACCTCGGCCGTTAGAATGCGCTGGGAAGCCGACTTTGCCACCCGCAATGGAGCGTTGAATGAAAAAAGTGCTGCTCATCGCCGCAGCCGGACTGTCGATGGTCTCGGTTAGCGCGTTTGCCCAAGCTGATCTCGCAAAGGCCAAGAACTGCCTGGCCTGCCATGCAGTCGACAAGAAGCTCGTCGGACCGGCCTACAAAGACGTCGCGGCGAAATACGCGAACGACAAGGATGCCCCGGCGAGGCTCGCTAAGAAGATTCGCGAAGGCGGCGTCGGGGTGTGGGGTCAGGTTCCGATGCCCGCCAACCCGCAGGTCAATGAGCAGGAAGCCGCGACGCTGGCAAAGTGGGTGTTGTCTCAGAAGTAGTCAGGTTCTGCCAGGCAAGTATCGAATCGGGGCGCTGCGGCGCCCCGAGTCTTTTGCGCAGGGTTAGCGAACCGAGCGCAGCGGTACCGCAGGTGTACGGCCAGCCACTATGTCGGCAATGATCTGCCCCGAGCCGGCCCCCATGGTCCAACCGAGCGTGCCGTGGCCGGTATTGACGTAGACGTTCGGCACCCGCGTGCGCCCGATCAAGGGCACGTTCGAAGGCGTCATCGGGCGCAGCCCCGTCCAGTAGCGCGGGTTGTCGTAGTCGGCAGCACCTGGAAAAAGGTCGCGCGCGCGGCGCGTAAGCATCTCGCAGCGCGTCGGGTTCAAGTCGCGGCCGAAGCCCGAGAGTTCGGCAGTGCCCGCGACACGCAGGCGATCGCCCAGCCGCGTCACCGCCATCTTGTAGGCGTCGTCGGTGACGCTCACCGTCGGTGCGCGCTTCGGATCCACGATTGCGTAGGTCGCCGAATATCCCTTGCCGGGGTAGAGCGGCAGGTAGATGCCGAGCGGGAGCAGCAACTCGCGCGAATACGAACCGAGTGCGACCACCACCGCGTCGGCATCGAGGACGCGGTGCCAGCCGTCGGGCTCGACCACTTCGACCCCGGTTGCCCGGCCGCCCGTGGCCAGCACACGCGTTGCCAGGCGATTGAAGAGGATCGTCACGCCGCGCGCTTGCATGTGCTGCGCAAGCTGTTGCGTGAACTTCAGGATATCGCCCGACTCGTCCTCGGCGCAGTAGTCGGCGCCGGCGATCCTGTCGCGCATCGGTGCGAGCGCGGGTTCGATCTCGACGGCCTGTTGTGCGGACACGGTGCGCCGGTCGCAGCCCAGTTCGCGCATGATCGCGGATGCCGCCCGCGCAGCTTCGAACTGCTCCGGATCGAGATAGAAATGCAGGATGCCGCGTTCGATCTGGTCGTACTCGAGCGCGAGATCGCGCCGCAGTTCGCGCAGCGTCTTCCGGCCGTGCAGCGCGAGCCGCACGCAGTCGCGGATGTTGCTGCGGGTGGATCCCGGCGTGCAGTGAGTCAGGAACTGCAGGGCCCAGAGCCACTGGTGCGGATCTGCCCTGAGGCGGAACAGCAACGGCGCGTCCTCCTTGCCGAGCCACTGCAGGATCTTCAGCGGTGCGGACGGGTTGGCCCACGGTTCCGACTGGCTCGCGGAGATCTGGCAGGCGTTGGCGAAACTCGTCTCCAGCGCAACGCCCGGCTGTCGTTCGAGGAGGGTCACTTCGTGTCCATCCTGGCGCAAAAACCAGGCGCTCGCGGTGCCCACGATCCCGCCACCGAGCACTACAACGTGCATGCCTCGTCCTTTGCTGAAGCCCGATCTGCTCGTCCCGGCCCCGGAATCAGGCCGGGGATGCCGGCGGGCGCGGATTCTACGGATCGGACGGACCCGCTGTCGCGCCCGAGCAGCACGCAGGATGCCGGTCATCGGCACCTTACGGCCGGCGTCATGACCACGGAGCCAGTGGTACTACAATCCGCCGCTTTCGGATCGGGGTGAGCCGTCGCAGCCGCTCGGACCGGAATTCCTATCGGAGATGCCCTACGCGCATCGCCGAATATCCCTGAGAGGAGAGACTGAATGAAGCAAATGATCAGATTCGCGCCGGTCGCGATCGCGCTCGCGGTTGCACTGGCCGCCTGTGGCAAGAAGGAGGAGCCCGCCAAGAAGGAAGAGGCCAAGGCGCCAGCGGCACCCGCCGAAGAGGTCGTCAAGATCGGCCACGTCGCGCCGCTCACCGGCAGCATTGCGCACCTGGGCAAGGACAACGAGAACGGCGCGCGCATGGCGGTCGACGAGATCAATGCTGCGGGCGGCATCAAGCTCGGCGACAAGACGCTCAAGCTGGAGCTGGTCGCCGAGGACGACAAGGCCGACCCGAAGGAAGGCACGCTCGCCGCGCAGAAGATCGTCGACTCGGGCGCCGTCGCGGTGGTCGGCCACCTGAACTCTGGCACGTCGATCCCGGCGTCGAAGATCTACGCCGACGCCAACGTCACGCAGATCTCGCCGTCGGCCACCAATCCGAAGCTGACGGAGCAGGGCTTCAAGACTACGTTCCGCGTGGTCGCTAATGACAACCAGCAGGGCGGCGTGCTGGGCAACTACATCGCCACCGAGATGAAAGCGAAGACGCTCGCCATCATCGACGACCGCACGGCCTACGGCCAGGGCCTGGCCGACGTGGTCGAGAAGACCGCCAAGGAAAAGGGCGTGAAGATCGTCGCTCACGAGTTCACGACCGACAAGGCCACGGATTTCAACGCGATCCTGACCAAGATCCGCGCGTCCAAGCCGGACGTCGTAATGTTCGGCGGCATGGACGCCGTGGCGGGCCCGATGGCCAAGCAGATGAAGCAGCTCGGCATCAAGGCGCAGTTCGTCGGCGGCGACGGAGCCTGCTCGCCCGAGTTCATCAAGCTTGCCGGCGACGCGGCGAACGTGCTCACTTGCTCGATGGCGGGCGAGGCGGTCGAGAAGCTGGCCAAGGGCGAAGAGTTCAAGCAGAAGTACAAGGCCAAGTTCAACCAGGAAGTGCAGGTGTATTCGCCGTACAGCTATGACGCCGTGTACGTCATCGCCGAGGCGATCAAGCGTGCCGGCAAGGCCGATCGCGCGTCGATCACCGCTGCAATGCCTGCCACGAACTACGCCGGCCTGACGGGCCAGATCGCGTTCGACGACAAGGGCGACATCAAGAACGGCGCCATTTCGATGTTCAAGGTCAAGGACGGCAAGCTCGAGTACATCTCGACTTCGCGCTGAGCGTTGTTCGCGCAACACAAAACGGCACCTGCGGGTGCCGTTTTGCTTTGTCGCAGCGCGGTTGCAGGGGAATCGCAGCGCCGCTTGCTAGCATGCACGCGCGGCACGCTGCGTAGACCAAAGCGAAGGCGCCGGAGGGATATGGACACGTTCATTCAGCAGTTGTTGAACGGCCTGGTGCTCGGCAGCCTCTATTCGCTGATTGCGCTCGGCTACACGATGGTCTACGGGATCCTCAACCTGATCAATTTCGCGCACGGCGACGTGCTCATGGTCGGTGCGCTGACCGCGCTCTCGACAATTGTGCTGCTGCAATCGAAGTTTCCGGGCATGCCGGGCTGGTTGCTCATGATCTGCGGCATGGCAACGGCGATTCCGACGTGCATCATCGTGAGCCTGATCATCGAGCGCGTCGCGTATCGACCGCTGCGCAACGCGCCGCGCCTCGCGCCGCTGATCACGGCCATCGGTGTGTCGATCGTCCTGCAGACCGCAGCGATGCTGATCTGGGGCCGCAACTACATGACGTTCCCCCAGCTGCTTCCTTCCGCGCCGCTCGAGTTCCTCGGTGCGATCGTGACGGTCACCAAGCTCGTCGTGGTCGCACTCTCGGCGCTCATCATGATCGGGCTGATGGTGCTGGTGAATCGCACCAGGCTCGGCCGCGCGATGCGCGCGACAGCGGAGAACCCGCGCGTCGCGAGCCTCATGGGCGTGAACCCGAACGCGGTGATCATGGTGACGTTTGCGATCGGCGCTGCACTGGCTGCGGTCGCAGGGGTCATGACTGCGGCGACCTACTCGGTCGCGCACTTCTACATGGGGTTCATCCCGGGGCTGAAGGCGTTCACTGCCGCGGTGCTCGGAGGTATCGGCAATATTCCGGGCGCGATGGTCGGCGGCATCCTGCTCGGCCTCATCGAGGCGCTCGGTGCCGGCTACATCGGCGAGATCACGGGCGGAGTGCTCGGCTCGAACTACCAGGACGTGTTTGCGTTCATCGTGCTCTGCGCCGTGCTGATATTCCGCCCGAGTGGACTGCTTGGCGAGCGCGTCGCCGAGCGCGCCTGAGAAAGGAACGACGATGACCTTTCTCTTCCCGCGACTGCGCAACAACCAGAAGGCCGCGTGGGTCGCGACGTTCGTGGTCGCGGCAGTGCTGATCGCGCTGCCGTTTGCGGTCGGCGTGATGGGCAATGCGTGGGTGCGCGCGCTTTCGTTCGCCGCGCTCTACATCCTGCTCGCGCTCGGCCTGAACATCGTCGTCGGCTTCGCCGGACTGCTCGATCTCGGTTACGTGGCGTTCTATGCGGTTGGCGCGTACATGTACGCGCTGCTCGCTTCCCCACATCTTGCGAGCAACTTCCCGATCATCGCGCAGACGTTTCCGAACGGCCTGCACAGCTCGGTGTGGCTGGCGATTCCGCTCGGCGCTACGGTCGCCGCGTTCTTCGGTGTCGTGCTCGGCGCGCCGGTGCTCAAGCTGCGCGGCGACTACCTGGCGATCGTGACGCTCGGGTTCGGCGAGATCATCCGCATCTTCCTGAACAACCTGAACGCACCGCTGAATTTCACCAATGGACCGCAGGGCATCACGCTGATCGATCCGGTGAAGATCGCCGGCGTGAGCTTCGGCAAGACGCAGAACATCTTCGGCCTGACGCTGCCATCGGTGTACATGTACTACTTCCTGTTCCTGGTGCTCGCGATCGTCGCCATCACCGTGTGCATCCGGCTGCAGGATTCACGCCTGGGTCGCGCGTGGATGGCGATCCGCGAAGACGACGTCGCAGCCAAGGCGATGGGCATCAACGTGCGCAACATCAAGCTGCTCGCTTTTTCCCTCGGCGCGACGTTCGGCGGCGTGGCGGGCGCCATGTTCTCGGCGTTCCAGGGCTTCGTCTCGCCGGAGTCGTTCTCGCTGATGGAGTCCATCATCGTTCTCGCGATGGTGGTGCTCGGCGGCATCGGCCATATTCCGGGCGTCGTGCTCGGCGCGATACTCCTGTCGGTCTTCCCCGAGGTGCTGCGCCACACCGTTGTGCCGGTGCAGGAGCAGCTGTTCGGCCGCGTGCTGGTCGACGCCGAGGTGCTGCGCATGCTCCTCTATGGACTGGCCATGGTAGGGATCATGTTGTATCGGCCGAAGGGCCTGTGGCCGGCTCCCGAGCACGGGGTCGCGCCGGTCGGCAAGAGCCAGGGTGAAACACCCAAAGCGGCGATCGCCTGAGCCCGGGAGAAGCCGATGGACGTCATTCTCAAAATCACAGGCGTCAACAAGCGATTCGGCGGACTGCAGGCGCTCTCCGACGTCGGCATCACGATTCACCGCGGCCAGATCTACGGGCTGATCGGCCCCAACGGCGCCGGCAAGACCACGTTCTTCAACGTCATCACCGGCCTCTACACGCCGGATTCGGGCACCTTCGAGCTGGACGGCAAACCGTATTCGCCGACCGAGGTGCACAAGGTCGCCGAGGCGGGCATCGCGCGCACTTTCCAAAACATCCGTTTGTTTCCCGACATGACGGCCCTCGAAAACGTGATGGTCGGCCGTCACGTTCGCACCAAGGCAACGGCGATCGGTGCGGTGCTGCGTACGCGCGCGACGCGCGACGAGGAGGCCGGCATCCGCAAGCGTTCGCTCGAACTGCTCGACTACGTCGGCATCACACGCTACGCGAACTTCCAGGCGCGCACGCTCGCCTATGGCGACCAGCGCCGGCTCGAAATCGCGCGTGCGCTCGCGACCGATCCGAAGGTGCTTGCGCTGGACGAACCGGCCGCCGGCATGAATGCAACCGAAAAGGTCGCGCTGCGCGAACTCCTATCGAACATCAGCAAGGACAAGATCACGATCCTGCTCATCGAGCACGACGTGAAGCTCGTGCTCGGACTGTGCGATCGCGTCACCGTGCTGGACTACGGCAAGATGATCGCCGAGGGTAACCCGGGCGACGTCCAGCGCAACCCAGCCGTGATCGAGGCCTATCTCGGCGGTTCGCACAAGGACGTCGCGACCAAGGAACTCGCATGAGCGACGCGGCGCTCCTCCGAAGGTGCTCGCTCCCCCTCGGGGGGACAGCGCGAAGCGCGAAGGGGGCGACATGAGCGCCGCACGGCCGCTCCGAAGGCGCTCGCTCCCCCTCGGGGGGACAGCGCGAAGCGCGAAGGGGGCAACGTGAACGACGTCGTCTTGCGCGTTGCCGGTTTGCGCGTCGCCTATGGCGGCATCCAGGCGGTCAAGGGAGTCGACTTCGAAATCCGCGGCGGCGAGCTGGTGACGCTGATCGGCGCCAACGGCGCCGGCAAGACCACGACGCTGAAGGCGATCACGGGCACGTTGCCGTGGCAGGGCACGGTCGAATACCTCGGCAAGTCGTGTGGCGGCGCGCCCTCGTACAAGCTGCTGCAACAAGGGCTCGCGATGGTGCCGGAAGGCCGCGGTGTATTCGCGCGCATGTCGGTCACCGAGAACCTCCAGATGGGCGCGTTCTCGCGCAACGATGCGGCAGACGTCCGCGCCGACATGGACCGCATGTTCCAGACCTTTCCGCGCCTGAGAGAACGCGCGAAGCAGCTCGCCGGAACGCTCTCGGGCGGCGAACAACAGATGCTCGCGATGGCGCGCGCGCTGATGAGCCGTCCCAGGCTGCTGCTGCTCGACGAGCCTTCGATGGGTCTTGCGCCGATCATGGTCGAGAAGATCTTCGACGTCGTGCGCAACGTCTCCGCCCAGAAGATCCCGATCCTGCTGGTCGAGCAGAACGCCCGGCTCGCGCTCGAAGCGGCGCATCGTGCCTATGTGATGGACTCCGGACTGATCACGCTGTCGGGCAAGGCGAGCGAGATGCTGCACGACCCGAAGGTACGCGCGGCGTATCTGGGCGAGGCGCCGAAGTAGCGCTCCGTCATTGCGAGGGCGAGGGCGAGGAATCTCGGCGCCGCCAGAGTTAACGCGTCGCCCTCCGACCACGCAGCAAGCCGAGAGCCAGCACTGCGGCGAAAAGGAGCGCGGCAGTATCAGGCTCCGGCACCGCCGCAATCTCGGTCGTGATCGGAGTCATTGTTCCGGTGAAGTCGCCGGCGGTCACGAAAGTCAGTCCGGTGATGAATGCCGTGACGTTGCCCGGATCGAGCCCCGCCGACGTTTCGATGCCGCGAATGGAGAAGCGATCCACGCCCCCGGCGAACAGGGACGTGAAGAAGAACTGGCTACCCCCGATCAGATCGATCCCACTGTCGACGAAGCTGGTCCCGTTCCACAGAAACAGATCGTAGAGGTTGTCGCCGATTCCGGTGGGGAGCAGAACGGACGCGAAGTTCGGGTCCCCTGCGCCGATTGCATAGTCGTACCCGACCGCTACGAACGGATCGATGAACGTGACTGAATTGGGTCCGACGTCGGTGATGTGGAAGTTGTAGACGCCGTCGACGACGGTCGGGAGGAAGGCAGCCTGCCCGCCGGTAAGAGGCGTAAACGCAAAAAAGGAACTGGAGCGGCGCAGGATCTCCGCATTATTGTTGGTCGCATCGAAGATTGACGGATCGTTGCGAGTGTCGATGAGTTGGATGTTGAACGTGTAGTTCCCGCCGGCGACGAGACTCTCACCGGAGGTCAATGTCCCAGGAATCGTGTAGGAGTTCGGACTTGCTGGAATGGAAACGGAATGAATAATGTTCGCCTGGCCGTTCAGAAGGATGTCGCTCTTGTCGAAGATGTTGATACGCACGGCATCGGCGCTAAATCCGCCGGGAATGGTCCAGGAGATGGTTGGTGTCAGGCCGCTGCCGGTTATCGTCACATTTACCGGAAACGGCACCGCTGTCTCGGTACCCGCGAGCGACGGAGCGGTGACCAGAAGCGGGGTTTCACCCGCGCGCTCGAATCGCACCGTCCAGTTTTGTGCGATTTGATTGGGATTGAATGGCGTCGCGTTAGCGCAAAAGTTCGCGTTGACGGCCAAGGGCGCACATGCCTGTTGCGGGTCGGTGAAGCCACCAGGATAGGTTGCACCGACCGTGGTTCCCAGGGAGCCTCCCACGATGTTAGCGCCATACTGGAAGAGATCGCCCTGTCCGATGCCGACATCATTGGCGCCGCGTCGGTCGCGGAACATGTTCACGGTGCCCGGGACTACTTCGATCGGCGCTGCCACCGCCTCGCTCAGCGCAATGGCACAGAACAGCGCATACGCAGCAACTGCGGGACTCCTCAAAAGACGCGTGTGCATAGTCATCGCCCCTCGCCTGTTTTGTGGCGCACCCCGAAGCAATGAGCATGCCGGCAAGTGAGAAAAGCAAGGTTATTGTCAGTATTCAATGAGCTAGCGCTATTCGGGCCTGGGACACAGCGGGCCGCTGTA
>Ga0335084_10006754_pt1 | contig 11413 bp, 9 predicted proteins | sample Lox_Sample_44_FD_206721 | JGI IMG/M metagenome (GOLD analysis project Ga0335084, IMG submission 206721) | Soil microbial communities from Loxahatchee National Wildlife Refuge, Florida, United States - Lox_Sample_4.4 | ecosystem: Environmental > Terrestrial > Soil > Wetlands | place: USA: Florida...
TCATCGAGGAGGCCGAGTGTCTGAACGAGCATGGCCAGAACGCGCTCCTCAAGACGCTCGAGGAGCCGCCCGGGGCGTCCGTGCTCCTGCTCGCAGCGACCGACGCCTCGCTCCTGCTGCCGACCGTGCGATCGCGCTGCCAGCGCCTGCGCCTGGATCCCCTGCCCGCAGAGCTCGTCGAGAGGATCCTGATCGCGCGCGGCGCTCCTGCCGAAGCGCGAGCGGGGGCCGTGGCTCGCGCGGGCGGATCGCCCGGCCGGGCGCTCGCCCTTCTCGACGATCCCGACCGCGCGGCGCGCGCCCGGATGCTCGACCAGCTCGCCACCCTCCCCCAGGCGACCGCCGCCGATCTGTCCGCGACTGCCCAGGCGCTCGCGCGCGACGACGCCGACGTGGCGCTGGAAACGGCCGTCACCTGGTACCGGGACGTCCTCGGGCTCGTCGTCGAGGGATCCGAGGCCGCTCTCCGCAACGCCGATGCAGATGCGCCGCTGCGGGCGACGGCGAGCCGCCTTGCGGCGACCGCCGTCCTGCGTGCACTCGACGCGGCCTGTGATACGATCCGCGCCGTCGAACGAAACGCCAACCGCGCGCTCGCGCTCGAAACCATGCTGCTCCATCTGCGCCACATCGAGCGAAGCGCGGCCACCTGACATCTCATGTCGACCCCGAACGAGCCCGCTTCGAGCGAACATCCTCTGGTCGTCGGCGTCCGGCTGCGTCCGGCCGGCCAGGTCTACGACTTCGACCCGGGTCCGCTGATCCTCCATCGCGACGACCGCGTGCTCGTCGAAACGGAGCGGGGACCGACGCTCGGCACCGTCGTCCTGCCGCCGACCCGGCGGCCGACGAACCGGCATCTCCAGCGCGTCGTGAAGAAGGCCGACGCGCGTGATCTCGCGCGCGAGGACAAGAACCTCCAGCAGGAGCGCGAGCTGCGGGCGACCGCCCTCGACACGCTCCGGGCGCGGCGCTTTCCGGCCAAGCTCGTCAAGGTGGAGACGGCGTTCGACGGCTCGCGCGTCACCGTCTTCATCGCCGCGGACGACCGGCTCGAGCTGCGCGATCTCGTGCGGGACCTCGGCCAGGCGTTCGGCACCCGCGTCGAGGTGAAGCAGATCGGTGCGCGTGACGAGGCGAAGGTGGCGGGTGGCGTCGGCGTCTGCGGCCGCGAGCTCTGCTGCTCCTCGTGGCTGAGGGAGTTCCAGGCCGTCTCCGTGAAGATGGTGAAGGCGCAGGGCCTCTCGCTCAACCCGGCGAAGCTCGCCGGCCAATGCGGCCGCCTTAAGTGCTGCCTGCGCTACGAGTACGAGACGTACGTGGAGCTCAAGCGCGGGCTCCCGGCGATCGGCGCGACGGTCGAGAGCGTCAAGGGCAACGGCAAGGTCGTGGCCCAGAGCATCTTGAAGCAGACCGTCGCGATCCAGCTCGAGGGCGACGGCGGACGCGTGGAGGCGACGCTCGAGGATCTCGTCGCACGACGCCACGATGCCTGATATCGCCCCGCTCTACTTCACGACGCCGATCTTCTACGCGAACGCCGAACCCCACGTCGGTCACGCGTCGGCCCTGATCGTCGCGGACGCGCTTTCGCGTTTCTGGCGTGCACGCGGTCGGCGGGTATTCGTCGTAACGGGTACCGACGAGCACGGCGACAAGATCGCGCAGGCCGCCGCCGCGCACGGCATGGAGCCCAAGGCGTGGGTCGACCAGATCAGCGCGGCGTTCAAATCCACCTGGCACACCGTCGGCCTCGGCTACGATCACTTCGTGCGCACGACCGATCCGAGCCACACGGCCTTCGTCCGCAAGGTTCTGACCGAGATCCATGCGCGCGGCGACATCTATTTCGACCGGTACAGCGGCCTCTACTGCTACGGATGCGAGCGCTTCTACCAGGAGCGCGAGCTCGTCGGCGGCCTCTGTCCCGATCACCAGACTCCGCCCACCGAGATCACGGAGGAGAACTACTTCTTCCGCATGGGCGCGTACCAGGAGCGGCTCTCGCGGCTGCTCGAGGAACACCCGGAGATGGTCACTCCGGAGGGCTACCGTCGCGAGGTGATGGCGCTCCTGCGCGAGCCCATCGGCGATCTCTGCATCTCGCGGCCGAAGGCGCGGCTCACGTGGGGCATCGAGCTGCCGTTCGACGATCGCTACGTCACCTACGTGTGGTTCGACGCTCTCTTCTCGTACGTGAGCTCGCTCCACGCCGCCGGGGTGCCGGAGCTCTGGAACGTGGCGCACCACATCATCGGCAAGGACATCTTGAAGACGCACGCGATCTACTGGCCGCCGATGCTCATGGCGGCGGGGTTGCCCATCTACCGGCAGCTCGCGGTCCACGGCTACTGGCAGATGGGCGGCGGCAAGATGTCGAAAAGCGTCGGGAACGTCGTGCGGCCGACCGAGATGCAGGACCGCTACGGGATGGACGCGCTCCGGTACTATCTCCTGCGCGACAAGTCCTACGGCGGCGACGCCGACTTCAGCGAGGACGGGCTCGTCGCACGCCTGAACGCCGACCTCGCCAACGGGCTCGGCAACCTCGCGAGCCGCGTCCTCGCCATGCAGCAGCGCTACTTTGGCGGCGTCCTGCAGCCGCTCGCCCCGGAGCCCGTCGACCTGGCGCTGCGCCGGGCGTTCGCCGACGCGCGGCGGGAGCTCGAGGCCCACGTCGCCGACTTCGCCTTCCATCGCGCGCTCGAGGCGCTGTGGCGGGCGATCGACCACGCCAACAAGTACGTGACCGAAACGGCGCCGTTCACCCTCGCAAAGGACACGGCGAAGCGGCCGCGGGTGGGGGCGATCCTCCATGAGCTTTGCGAGGCTCTGCGGGTCACGGCTCAGCTGGTCGAGCCCTTCACGCCGGAGACCGCTCGTAAGCTCGTGCGTTACCTGGGTTTTTCCGAGGATCGGCTGCCGGAGCTCGACCTGGCCTGGGGCTCGGCCTTCCCCCCCGGGCATCGCACCCTCCCACCCGAGCCTCTCTTCCCTCGCGTCGAAGGGTCTTGAAAACGATTTTCAAAATCGCTACGCTCGTTCTCGAGGCGATCGAGAGCGATGATCCTCTGCATCTGCCGCGGCGTGACCCAGGACGAGATCGTCGACGCGATCCGTCGCGGCGCCTGCTCGCTCGACAAGCTCGCCCGGCGGTGTGACGGCGCCGGAACGGACTGCGGCTCCTGCCGCGCCGAGCTGCAGCTGCACATCGACGCCTCGCGCCAGCAGCAGGTTGCATAGCGCGATCTGGCCCTCGTGAAACCCCTGTGGTAACCGGGGATCATGAAGGGGCAGAAGAAGGTCGTCGACGTCCTGAACGACGTCCTCTCCGCGGAGCTCGTCGGCATCAATCAGTACTTCCTGCACGCGAAGATGTGCAAGAACTGGGGCTTCCACCGGATCGCCGAACTGATTCACCACGAGTCGATCGACGAGATGAAGCACGCGAGCGAGCTCGTCGAACGGATCCTCTTCCTCGAAGGCGTGCCGAACCTCCAGAAGCTCGGGCGTGTCCGCGTCGGGCAGACCGTCCCCGAGCAATTCAAGCTCGACCTCGACCTCGAGGTGCAGGCCGTCGCCCGGCTGAACAAGGCGATCGCCCTGTGCGTCGCCGAGGGTGACAACGCTTCTCGCGACCTGCTGGAAGGCATCCTCACGAACGAGGAGAGCCACCTCGACTGGCTCGAGACGCAGCTCGGTCTCGTCAAGCAGCTGGGCGAGAAGGCATACCTCGCCGAGCAGCTCCACAAGTAGCCAGGCGCGAGTGCGCGCGGTTCGGCCGGCGCTCGCGGCGCTCGCCCTGGCCGCGAGCGCGTGTGGTGTCCGTCACCCAAGCGTCCAACCGGCCCCGCCTCCGGCGCCGTCGGCGTGCGTCCCCGCCGGACGATGGATCGACCCCGCGACGGGTTTCGCCGTCCCCTTCCCGGATCTGGTCGCCCGGGCGCGCGCGTCGCGCCTCGTGCTCCTGGGCGAGGATCACGATCGTGCCGCGCAGCATGCCTGGCAGCTCCACGTGATCGCCGCGCTCGCGGGCGTCGCCGACGAGCTCGTGCTGGGGTTCGAGATGTTCCCGCAGACCGCGGCCCCGGCGCTCGCTCGCTGGGTCGGCGGCGAGAGCACGCGCGAGCAGTTCCTGCGCGAGACCGACTGGGCACACGTGTGGGGATTCGATCCCGACCTCTATCAGGGGCTGTTCGACTTCGCGCGCATGCACCGGGTGCCGATGCGCGGGCTCAACGTCTCGCGCGGCCTCGTCGCCCGTGTCGGCCGCGGGGGGTGGAGCGCCATACCGAAGGAGGAGCGCGAAGGCGTCGGCGATCCCGCTCCCGCCACGACCGCCTACCGCGAGCATCTCCGTGAAGCATGGGAGGCGCACCGCCCCGGCAAGGCCGACGACGGCGCGTTCGATCGCTTCGTTGAGGCCCAGCTCACCTGGGATCGCGCCATGGCGGAGGCGCTGGTGGCCGCGCTCGCGTCGGCGCCACGCGCGATCGTCGTCGGGATCATGGGTCGCGGACATCTCGAGCACCGCGACGGCGTTCCCGCGCAGCTCGCCGCGCTCGGAGCACGGCGGCCCCTGGTGCTCCTCCCCTGGAACACCGATCGGGACTGCGCGGACCTCTCCCCCGACCTCGCCGACGCGGTCTTCGGAATCGAGTTGCCAATCACCGGGTCCACGGGCGACACTCCCCTATAACGGGGGACATCGCATGACCACACGGGATCGCTACGCCTATTCCGCAGGTGCCGACCGCTGGGACGTTCGGGGCACCTTCGACACCACCTTCCGCTGGGAGTACCAGGACGGACGCGACGCGCTGCTGAAGCTCTACACCAAGGGCAAGCAGCGCCAGTGGGACGCCGACACGCGGATCGACTGGTCCCAGGACCTGGATCCCGAGAACCCCGAGCAGCTGCCCGACGAGTCCATCCCCATCTTCGCGTCGGACGTCTTCCGGCGGCTCGGTCGCGCCGAGCGCGCAAACCTGCGCCGGCACTTCCAGAGCTGGCAGCTCTCGCAGTTCCTGCACGGCGAGCAGGGCGCGCTCATCTGCACCGCGAAGATCGTCCAGCAGGTGCCGATGATCGACGCCAAGTTCTACGCCGCCACGCAGGTCGTCGACGAGGCGCGGCACGTCGAGTCGTACTCCCGCCTGCTGCACGAGAAGTTCGAGCTCGCCTACCCGATCACGCCAACGCTGAAGCGCCTGCTCGACGACGTCATCTCGGACAGTCGTTGGGACATGACCTACCTCGGCATGCAGGTCCTGATCGAGGGTCTCGCCCTCGCCGCCTTCGCGCAGATCCGCGACCAGTCGCAGAACCCGCTCGCGGCATCGGTCAACGCCTACGTCATGCAGGACGAGGCGCGTCACGTGGCCTTCGGCCGCTTCGCGTTGCGCGACTACTACCCGACCCTCTCCGAGAAGGAGCGCGACGAGCGCGAGGAGTTCGCCGTGGAGGCCTGCTACCTCATGCGCGATCGCTTCCAGGCCGAAGAGGTGTGGGCCACGCTCGGGCTTCCGGTCGACGAGTGTGCCGCCCACATGCTCGAGTCGGGCTTCATGCAGAACTATCGCTCCGCGCTCTTCAGCCGCATCGTCCCCACGATCAAGGACATCGGTCTCTGGGGCCCGCGCATCCGCAAAGCCTACCAGGAGATGGGCATCATGGGCTTCGCCGACGTCGACGTCGCGGCGATGAGCGCGCAGGATGAGCGCGTGGCCGAGGAGCTCGACGCGGCCCGACGTCAGGCATAGAGCCCCGGGAACCGCGACGCGCTCGCGGAGAAACCCGGGAAGATCGGCCCCATCGACGGCACCGCGAGCCCCATGTGACGATTCAGGGCCTCCGCGAACACGTCGCGGAAGTCGGTCGTCACCTGGAGATCCTGGCCGATGAAGCGGTTGGCGGGTGCGAGACCCGGCCACTGGCCGTCCTTCAGGACCACGCGTCCGCCGGCGATGCCGCCGCCCATCGCCATCATCACGCCCCCGTGGCCGTGGTCCGTGCCGTCGCCGCCGTTCTCGTCGACGCGCCGGCCGAACTCGGTCATCACCAGGGTGAGAGTGCGTCCGAGGTCGGCGCCGAGGTCGTCGTGGAACGCTCGCAGGCACGCCGACAGCTCGGCGCCCAGCGAGGCCAGGTTCGCGAGCAGGTTCGTGTGGTGGTCCCATCCGCCGATGTTGACCGCGATCACCTTGACACCGATGTCGGCCTTGATGAGCGCCGCGGCGTCCCTGAGGGCGGCGCCGAGATCGCCGGTGGGATACGTGACGGTGGTGGTCGTATCGACGCCGGCAACGATGTCCATCGCCTCGAACGCATCGACCACGGTACCGCCGACCAGCCCGGGGACGATCTCGTAGCGCGCCTCGAGCGCGATGCGGCGCTCGCTCGCCCAGTTGCCCGTGAGCGTGAAGCCCGCGATCGACTCGAAGGCGAGGGCCGGCGCGGGTCCGACGAGCGACTTCGTCTTCGCCGACGAGATGCTGATCCCGGCGATCGACTGGCCACCGCCTGCGACGCCGAGGTATCGATTGAGCCATCCGTCGACGATCGACTTGTTGCCCGGCGCCGCGCGGTCCATGAAGTCCTGCGCGTCGAAGTGAGAGCGTGACGGATCGGGACTGCCGGCGGCGTGGATGAAGGCGAGGTCGCCGGCCGCGTACACCGTCTGCAGGTCGGCGAACGCGGGATTCAGGCCGAAGAACGCGTCGAGCGGAAGCTCGGTGCCGGGCGCGATCTGCACGGTCGGCCGGCTCGAATAGTAGAAGGGATCGCCGACCGGCACGACGGTGTTGAGCCCGTCGCAGGCGCCGCGCTGGAAGATCGACACGATCACCGGGTCGGTGCCCGCGGCCCGCACCTTGCGCGCCCATGGGGGGAGGAGGAAGGCCGTCATGCCGACCGCAGCCGACTGGAGGATCTGTCTGCGCGTGAGCATCATGTCGTCACCTCGTCCTCAGTGGGTCAGGAACTCGGGGCTCGAGAGGAGCACCGCCGCGGCTTGCTCGATGCGCGTCGCGACGACCGGCTCCGGCAGGATGTCCAGGAAGCCGAGCCCCATCTCGCGCGTCGGGCTCGAGAGCGGAGCCAGGAAGAGGCCGCTCGTGAGCCCGTCGATGATCTCCTCCGACGTGCCGCCGACCACGGGATACGTGAAGTCGAGGCCGTACGAGCCGCGGCTCACTGCCTCGGCCTCGTTCATGCGTTTCAGCGCCGTGCCCGGCGAGAACCAATAGCCCGACGTGTCGGGGTAGCCGGTGGGCGGACCGGCGTCGTACAGGTCCTCGCCCTGGTCGGCGACGCGATTGCGAACCGTGTTGCTGTTGAACGTGGTCGGATCGGCGCCGACCGCGCGGATGAGGCTCGCGAAGAAGACGAGCGGTCGCTTCACCTTCGCCTTGCGGTACTGCGGCGACGACAGGAACTCGGGCGAAAGCAGGATCGTCTCCATCACGCTGCGGAGGTCGCCACCCGTGCCGAGGAAGACGCCGGCGGCCTCGTCGACCAGCCGCTGCGGCGGATTCTCCGACACGAACCGGATGACCAGTTTGCGGCTGATGAATTGCGCCGTGCTCGGATGGTGGGCGAGGAAGTCGAACATGGTGAGGCCATCGTTCATGCCGCCGTTGGGCGGGATCGACACACCCATCACCGTCTTCGCGCCCTGGTCGTGGAAGTTGGCGCGGAACTCGAAGCCGTCGACGGCATTGGCGTAGTCCTCCTCCCAGCCCGTGAGACAGCGCGCCAGCTCGGGGATGTCGGTCTCGGTGTAGGGACCGTTGACGCTCACCGTGTGCAGCTCGAGGACCTCGCGGGCGTAGTTCTCGTTGATGGCATTCACGCGGTTGCGCCGGTTGTCGAGGTAGTCGCCCATCGCCGGCGACTTGGCGTCCGCCACCAGCAGATCCTCGAATCGCGCCAGCACGTTCGGACGCAGCGCGATGCGATCGTACGGGCTGATGTCGTACTTCGTGCGCTGGCTCGATCCGGCGGCGACGTTGAAGTGGTTCTGCCAGAAGTCGACGAGCACCTCGGCGAGCTGGCGGTGGCTCATGACGGCGCGGATCACCTTGGCCTGCTTCAGCTCGCGCGCGATGACGCCGAGGCCCAGCTGCGGCGGGACGGGATTGTTCGCGTAGTTCGCGCGCAGCTCCTGGAACGTCATCGTGAGGCTCGGGAACTGCGCCAGCTCCGCATCGGTGGCGCTGTCGTCGATCGTCGCCGGCGAGAGCTGCTCCTGGATGTACGCCGTGACGCCGAGCTGCTGGATGCGGGCGCGCGTCCATGGATCCGGGCCGTAGCCGATGCGGTTCAGCACGTGCTCGCGCAGCTCGGCGGACTCGCACGAGAGGTTGGCCAAGCCGTCGTCGGTGAGGTCACAGTCGATCGCGAGCGCGTCGGCGCCGGCGAGGGACTGATAGAACCGCCCGCGCGCGAGACCCTCGGCGCACGTGCCGAGCTCGACGGGCGACGGCGAGGCGCTGCAGGCGCCGGGGAACATCTGCGCGAGCGGCGTCGGCACGCCGGTGCAGCGCTGGAGCGCCTTGTCGTGCAGGCGGGTGGCGGAGCGCGCGATCTTCCCCTTGGCGTCGGCCTGGATGGTGGCGGCGATGTCGCTCTGGAGGTCGACAGCCGACGCGACGGGCCCCGTCCCAGTCAGGCGGCCGATCCCCCGCAGCACGTTCTTCTTCGCCGTCAGCGCCTCCTTCCAGATGGCGTAGAACAGCTCGGTCGTGTAGCGCAGCACTTCGTACTGGCAGCGTGCTCCGTCCGAGTCGGCGGCGTAGGAGACGATCGCCGCGTCGAGGTTCGGCCCGAAGAGCCCGGCCACCATCGCCAGACCGGCCGCGCGCGCGGCCCCGTCGACGGCGGCCGCGCCGGCATAGCCGAAGCCCGGGAGCTGCTCGGGCGCGGCGAGGCAGCTCCGTGCCTCGCGGTCCTGGAGCTTCAGCGTGCCCTTGGCGATCTTCCCGCCGACGTCGTTGGTGAGACAGTCCTGCGCGGTCTGCGCCTGCGGGGGAACGCCGAGCCGGAAGGTCAGCCCACGGCCGGCATTCTGCACGCAGGCGACGCTCGCCTTGTTCTGGCTCTTCGCGACCCGCGAGCCGTATTTGTTCACGTCGTTGATGCAGCGCTGCTGGTCGCTCGTTTGCGCCGCGGCGCCGGCGAACGCGGGCACCAGCAGCACACCCGCGAGCGCCAGCCGTACGCACCGGGCTCGATTCATGTCGGCACCTCACCGGTCGGCGTAAACGACGCCGAAGCGCGGCGTCAAGGAAAAAACGCCGAGCAGTCCGTAAGGACCGGTCCACGGACCCGGGGTGGGGGCACCCGAACGGCGGTACGGACCCTGGCGCTCGAGGCTAGCCGCGGCCACGCTCCTCCGGCGGATGCTCGCGCCGGAACGCAGCGTAGAGGCACACGTCGTAGGTGATCTTCAGCGCGGCGGCGATCGCGAGCGGCGTCGCCGCGGCGATGTGCTCCATCGCGGCGCCGGCGAGCAACGCACCCACCGCCCATCCCGCGACTCGCACGAGCTGCGTCACGCCCGCGGCCACCGTTCGCTCCTCGGGACGGACGACCGCCATGACGTACGACTGCCGCGTGGGAACGTCCATCTCGACCAGACCCTCTCGGAGAAGGAAGAGAACGGCCGCCACCTGGAAGGTCGGCGCCAGCGGCACCGTCATCAGGAGGAGGCTCGACGGGACGTGCGTGAAGACCATCGTGTTCACGAGCCCGATCCTGCGTGCGAGCCAGGCAGCGCCCAGATGCGATGCCGCATTCGCCGCGCGCGCCGCGAAGAAGAGTATCCCGAGCGTCCCGGCGCCGACGCCGAACCGTTCGTGGAAGAAGACGGACAGCAGCGCGCCCGGAATGAACCCGCCGGCCACGCTGTCGAGGAAGAAGAGCGCCGAGATCCGCCACAGCACGCGCCGGCCCTCGGCGGAGAGCCGTGTCGTCTCCGACGAGCGATCGGGTTCGAGGGCCGGCGACAGGCGCAGGTACGGACAGCCGCTCGCCAGGACGAGCACGGCATAGATCGGCAGCGAGCGCCCCGCGCCCAGGCCGGCGGCGAGCCCGCCCAACGCGTGCCCGACGTCCTGCAGGAGGCTGTACCATGCGAAGGCCGACGTGCGCCCCGCGTCGGTCGTGGTCGCCGGCAGCATCGCCTGCTCGAGCACCAGCGCGGCACCGCGATCGCGCCCCATCCCGTTGAGCATCCCGACGAAGCTGGCCGCGACGAGCAGAGGGAGACTCGTGGCGGCGTTCGCGACCAGGGCGCCGACGGCTCCGGCCGCCGTCAGCGCCAGCAGCAGGCGGCGGCGACCGACCCGATCACCGACGAGCGTCGTCACGAGGACGGCAGCTGCCGCCCCGCCGAGTCCCGCGGCGACGACGAGCCCGGTCTCGGTCGCACCGAATCCACGCGCAGCGAGCTCGAGCCCGAGCACGACGCCGAGGAATCCCGTCGCGAGGGCGCGCAGGAACGTCGCCACGTAGAGCAGACGACGATCGTACGTCGCACTCACCGGCGCGGCCGTCACGCCGCGCCGCCTCTCGCCCGTGACACGCGAGAGACTCTCCGCAATGTCGGACGACCTGGCAAGGTCGTCCCGGGGAACGGCGGCCGGAGGCCTCCGGGGCCTCTCGCTACTCGTAGTCCTCGTCGAGCGAGCGCAGGAACGCCGAGAGGGGAGCGACGTCGGCCTCGCCGATCGACATGTCGAGCAGCTCGCGGGCGCCGTTGCGAAGCCGTCCGGCGCGCGCCGCCGCCGACGCGTCGATGTAGAAGCGAACCACGTCCTCGATCTGGTCGAGCGTGCCGGAATGAAGATACGGGCCCGAGTGTCCGAGGTCGCGGAGCCCCGGCGTCTTGAAGAGACCGATCGCTGCGTCGAGGCGAGCCGACGGCGTCGGCGCCTTGCGGCGGCACTCCGATCGCGTGGAGCTCAGCGAGGCGCACACGAGCTTCTCCAGCCGGTGCTGCGGAGGGCCGGGGAAGTCCGCATTCTGGTAGATGTTCCACACCCCGAGGTCGGCGTGGCGCGGATCGTCCCGCCGCGGGAGGGCTCGCAAGGGCTCCCTCGCGTTCGGATGGAGCGCCGTCGCGGGAAGATACGCGTCCGGATTCGCGCTGCGCGTGGCGAGGGCCGGGATCGCGAGCTGCGCGAATGCGCCGCCGCCGTGCACGAGGTCGTAGTCGCGCTGCGTGACGCCGGTGTTGTGCAGCCCGAAGTCGGTGAACGTCGGCGGGATGTGACAGGCGGCGCAGTTCCCGCGCTTCGGATCGAGGAAGATGCGCAGGCCTGCCAGCTCCTGCGCGCCGAACGCGAACGGATGCGAGTGCAGCGCCAAGGTGCCGTCCGCTGGCGTCACGAAGTCGGGGGCGTCCTTGTTG
>Ga0335084_10006755_pt1 | contig 11413 bp, 8 predicted proteins | sample Lox_Sample_44_FD_206721 | JGI IMG/M metagenome (GOLD analysis project Ga0335084, IMG submission 206721) | Soil microbial communities from Loxahatchee National Wildlife Refuge, Florida, United States - Lox_Sample_4.4 | ecosystem: Environmental > Terrestrial > Soil > Wetlands | place: USA: Florida...
CCGCCGCGAATCAACTGGACAGCCTGAGAACGCGAGCAGTATCCGAGCTTCGACAGGGCGCGAGCCAGACCAACTTTACGAACAGCGTGCTTCACCACGGATCTATGCTACTCGAAACGACATTCATGCTAATCGACCGACCAGGCTCTTCCCGCACAGCATGCGGCTGTGCCGGCTTGCTACCATACTGAGACAAGGAGATCGCATGGCTCATCAGCACCCTCCCCGTTTTCTCAAGATTGTGGACGATGCCAAAACACGCGTTCGCGAGACAAACGTAGACGAAGTGAAGAAGAGGATGGACCGCGGCGACAAGTTCACACTCGTGGACGTGCGTGAAGAAAGCGAATTCGCGAAAGATCATCTGCCCGGCGCAATCCACCTTGGCAAAGGTGTGATTGAACGAGACATTGAGACCCGTGTCCCCGACCTCAATGCAGAAATGATCCTTTATTGCGGAGGTGGATTCCGTTCCGCGCTCGCAGCCGACAACCTTCAGAAGATGGGATACAAGAACGTGATCTCGATGGACGGTGGCATTCGCGGATGGCGCGAGAGCAACTATCCGTTGGTGAAGGATTGACGGTTGCGAACGCCGATTCTGTGGTAAGCTGCGCCGTTCTCCTATGAACGCTCGCATCTTCTTCTGGTCGCTCACCTCGGCCCTCGCGGGATTTCTCTTTGGTTTCGACACCGTCGTTATTTCTGGCGCGGAAAAAACCATCCAGGCGCTGTGGGGATTGAGTCCAGAGGTGCATGGCATTGCCATGGCCTCGGCTCTGTATGGCACAGTGATTGGGTCGCTCATTGGTGGCTGGCCAGCGGACCGTTACGGCCGCAAAGCAACGCTCCTGTGGATTGGTGTCCTTTACTTCGTTGGAGCTGTAGGCTCGGCCTTGGCAACCAACGTCGCCACGTTCATCGCCGCGCGTGCGATTGGGGGCTTGGGCATTGGTATCTCGACGGTAGTCGCACCGATGTTCATTTCCGAGATTGCTCCGCCCAAGCAACGAGGACGTCTTGCCGGGATGTTTCAATTCAATATCGTCTTCGGAATTCTCGTGGCCTTCGTTTCGAATGCGCTGCTGGCGGGAATAGGCGAAAACGCGTGGCGCTGGATGCTGGGAGTTGCGGCCTTTCCCTCTTTACTTTATGCCCTGCTCTGTTTCGGGCTGCCGGAGAGTCCGCGCTGGCTGATTAGCAGGAAGAATGATCGCGCCGCAGCCATCCAGGTGCTGCAGCGAGTAGAACCGCAGCTGTCGCTCGCGGAAATCGGCGCCCAGGCAGATGAGATTGCCGCGGCTTCGACGGAGCAAGTTTCCTCCGGGCACTTCTGGACCCTGCGTCTGCGCAAGCCGATTCTGCTTGCTTTCCTCATCGCATTCTTCAATCAGCTTTCCGGAATCAATGCGATCCTCTATTTTGCTCCGCGGATTTTCGAACTGACCGGATTGGGAGCAAAAGCTGCGTTGTTGCAGTCGGTCGGGATCGGCATCACGAATTTGATCTTTACGTTTGTGGGATTGTGGCTTATCGATCGTCTTGGCCGACGCACTCTTCTTTACATTGGTTCGTTTGGCTACATCACGTCACTTGGATTGGTTGCGTGGGCATTTTTTACGCAGCATTACTCGATCGTTCCAGTCTGCATCTTCGCATTTATCGCTTCGCACGCCATCGGACAGGGCGCAGTGATCTGGGTCTTTATCTCCGAGATATTCCCGAACCGCCATCGTGCGGAGGGCCAGACTCTCGGCAGTTTCACACACTGGATCTTCGCGGCACTGCTAACGACCTTCTTCCCAAAGATGGTTGCCGTTCTGCCGCCGGGCTATGTCTTCTCATTCTTCACCTTCATGATGGTGCTTCAACTGTTATGGGTGCAGACGATGGTTCCCGAAACCAAAGGAGTGCCGCTGGAGCAAATCCAGCGGCAATTGGGTATCGAATAGCGCATGACCTCTGCGCTTCCTCGGACTCTCATCGAAGTCTGCGTCGACTCCGTCGCGTCGGCAACCGCAGCCGAGCGTGGAGGAGCAGACCGCATCGAGCTCTGCAGCAGCCTGATTGAGGGTGGAGTCACGCCCAGCGCCGGCTTGATGGAAGCAGTTCGCGCCGCGGTATCTTTGCCGCTGCACATCATGATCCGGCCGCGGGCCGGCGACTTCTGCTACGAGCCGGAAGAGTTCGAGATCATGCGGCACGACATTGCGACCGCGAAGAATCTTGGCGCAGACGGCCTCGTCTTCGGCATCCTGAGCCCTGACGGAAGAATTGATATCAAACGCACACGTGAGCATGTCGGACTTTCGCGACCCCTCTCCGTCACATTCCATCGTGCGTTTGACATGACGGCCGACCTCTTTCGCGCGCTCGATGACGTGTGCTCCACAGGCGTCGATCGAGTGCTTACATCGGGCGGCGAGCCCTCATCACTCCAAGGCAGAAGCAAAATCTCGCAATTGGTGGACAGGGCGCAGGATCGACTCGTGATCATGCCGGGCAGCGGCATCAAGCCTGAGAACGCGCGGAGTCTGGTTCAAGACACAGAAGCGAAAGAAATCCACGTGGGACTGAGGACTTCCGTCGCGAGCCCAATGGTTCACAGAAACCCGATGGTTTCGATGGGCGCACTCGAAGGACGCGAGTATCAGCGCTTCGTTGTGCTGGAAGAGAACGTGAGAAAGTTGAGGGCCGCGCTCGACCCTTCCTGAAAACGCGCTGCAATCAGTTCACGCCATAGGCATTCAGATATCCTTGGGTTGTGCCCGCTCCTCCGGTAGTGCCGAAATACACTCTGCCGTTCGCCACGCTGGGTACCACATACTTGATGGCCAGACCGGAAGGCTTGTCGGTCGTCGGCGACTTTCTGGTGCAGGCCGCACGTGTCTGACTTTGATCAGTTGTGTAAAGGCAACTGAGTGTCGTGGCATCGAACGCCCACAACGCGGAATTGCCTCCATTCACAGCCTTTCGGGCGTCCACGAGCCAAACGATCGCCTGCGTCGATGTTGCACTGGGAGCGGTGACGGTGGGAGTGGGACCGGGCCATCCAAAGACATTCGTTGTCTGCGCTGTGGGCTGAGTACAAAACCCAGCCCGATCGCCGGTGCCGGTACACGCGTTACCATTGGGATAAAACTTGAATTGCATCAGCGGCAGATCTTTGCCTCCGAAGTATGCATAACCTGTTGAACCTCCGCCACCAGATGTTGTGGTCCACCACGCTGGAGCTCCCCAAACGCCGCACTCGTCCTGAACGTCGTAGCAAAGGACCTGATTGAGGGTCTGCAGGTTCGCATCCGAGACCCCGTTTCCGGTAAAGCCGCCCAATGAGCCGACTGGGGATGTCTGTGCCAGATAGAGGTGACCCTCCTTGCCGGCCTGCACGAGAAGATTCTGAGGGTTACCCCCAGGTTGGTTGGGCAAAAGCATGAGGCCGCCCGAAGCAAGGTCGTAGTCGTTGGCAATCCGATTCGTCCAATCGAACGGAGTGAAGAAGTCGAGCACACTAAAAGCATTGCCGGCCAATTGCATTTCGACAATCGAGTCACCGTAATCACACGGCGACGTGTGACACAAATTCGGATGATCGTTGGGTGGCGTGCTGGGTTTGACGCTGGCATCCCCATTTCCCGTAGAAAAGAAGATATGTCCGCTGGCGTCGGCTGCAGGACCGGAACTGCCCTGCCAAACGCCACCTTCATAACTTTTCCTGGCTGGGACAGACGCCCAGATTCCCGTTTGAGTCAAGGCGTTCTGCGCAGCATTCAACTGATAGGACATCACCCAACCGTTGTAAGGGAAATTTTCATGATCGCAGTGGGAAGCCCACGTAATGATGATTTGAGGATTCTGTCCCGATACTGGCACCGCCAAAAGCGCCCCGCGCTGATTTTGAGTTTTCGCGTACGGCGGAGCGCTGCCTCCCGTCCCCGAATTGAAGGTGATCCCATTGAAGGTCCCACCTACATCGACGGTGGCGTACGGAGTGGAATTAACTCCGTTGCCGCCATTAATCACACTCAACGCATAGAGAGTCTGCTTGTAGCTGTGAGGTGCGGCCGTGGTCTTCATCTTGGCGACGACGTATAACACGCCGCTTGTGATCGTTTGACCTTGGTTACTGCTGATATCAATGACTGGAGTTCCAGTTACACCCACATCCCCAGGAGAAGGTAGGATGTTCGAACAGCCGTGCAAATCCGCAATGGATTGCAGGAAGGTGTAACCGCTCGGCGAGAGGTTCGTTGACCACAAAATGTTGCCTGTAGCTCCGTCAATCGCATAAACCCAGTTCTGTTCGGTCGCAACATAGACGACATCCGCGTACGTCGTACCGCTAATCGTAACGTTGGGGAGAACGAGTGCTTGCGCATAAATGGCGCCTTTGAGCGGGACGGAGTACAGTTTGCGAAACCTCGTGCCGGTTGTGGCTGTAATCGCGGATTGCGTCAATGCCGGCTCGTTCGGGTTGAAACCCAATCGACTTGCGCCACCCTGGAATGTTGTGAGGCACACGTTATTGCCAGCAGTCGTTGGACAGCCTGGAACGTCTTGTGCGGCAACACGACAGAGGAGAAAGGCAAATGAAAAAAGAACAAGAAAGCGCCAGAATCGTGGCGCAAATACAGTCTGCAATGACGCCTCCAAGGGGGAAGGCCAAAGCACTGTACTCTGCGGGATTGACGATGGTCAAGGTTAAGCTCCGACCGGCAGACCTTGAACGTTTATAGTCATGGCCTTCGCCATTTGCGGAGTTGCTTCCATGCTTGCACGAGTTCCTGTACCGCGCGGGCGGGCGGGAAGGTTTGACTATTGATGATGCGGCATTCTCGGTAAGCCCGGTCGTAGAATTCGCGGACTCCGTGTTCGCTCAGTAACGACAGGTTGTGGAGGATCTCTTTGAGATCCTCGCGGGTCCAGACCTCTTCCTTTTTTCCGAGATCGGGACGCCGCGCCATGGCACGAGCAATATATCATTTTCGCTTTTTATTCGCCATCGCTGTTGCCCGCCAGGTCGTACAATCTTGACGCGGTGACTTCGTTGTCCTTTGTCTAATTTCTCGGAATGCAGTCAGACGTCAAATCAAGGACTCTCAATGAAACATGTTCTTCCGCTTGTGCTTTTTATTCTGTGGTTCACGACTTTTCCCTCGTTGTCTCAACAAGCTGAGCCCAATCCGCAGCCCGATGCCCGCTACAAAGTCGACATTCTCCTTGTTGTCGGTCACCCAGACGATGACATCGTAGTGGCCGCATACGTTGCGAAGTTGATTGAAGAGCAGCATAAAACGGTTGCGGTCGTCTATGGAACGCGCGGCAACTCTGGCGGCAACGCGGCTGGCCCTGAGCAGTCCAAGGCGCTCGCTGACATTCGCGAGATGGAAGCCCGGCACTCCCTTGCGTCGTACGGAATCAAGAACGCATGGTTTATGCACGGACCGGATACTCCCGGCAGCGACGTCCTGCATTCGTTGGAAGCATGGGGACACGGACAATCTTTGGAAGAAATGGTTCGCCTGATGCGCATCACGCGGCCCGAGGTGGTTCTGACGTGGATGCCGAACTACGTCGTAGGCGAGAATCACGACGATCATCAAGCTGCTGGAGTGCTGGCGACCGAAGCTTTTGATCTCGCGGGGAATCCATTGGCATTCCCGGAGCAGGTAGAAGCGCCGCGCAATCGGCTCTCGATCAGCAACTACGGCGAGGGATTGCGTCCTTGGCAGCCGAAAAAGATCTACTACTTTTCCGACACTACCCACTTTGAGTTTTTCAACGGCCATGGGCCCAAGTATCCGACGAACGATATTTCGCCGTCGCGCAAGGTCCCTTATTCAAAGGTTGCGATTGAGGCCTGGGCAGAATACAAGACACAAAATGATTTCACCGATGCGCAACTCAAGGAGTTCAGCGAGATGCCGGTTCGTTTAATCTATGGAAAGTCGCTGGTTGGCGGAAGTGTGACTGGGGACATGTTCGAAGGGATAACGGCCACGCCAATTTCGTATGTTCGCGCAAGGGGGTATGAGTCGCCAGCAGCCGGGGCCTCTATAGAACTTGGAGGGCCTTGGGCCTTCTATCGTACTTTCTGGCGAGCGCACAACATTGAACACCTTGCAGATTTGTACTCACCGGAGGCGCAGGTCGCGGCCGGAAATTCGCTGTGGGTGCCGCTGATCGTTCGCAATGACACGGATCGTCCGATGGAAGTGAATCTGCGTTCCACGTTGCCGGAGGGGTGGAAGCAGCAGCCAGTCGCGACAACTTACGGCGTCGGGCCACACGATTCGTACTCGGTTCAGTCGACGATTACTTCTTCGCCGGCGGCGCAGAGAGAATCGTGGGAGAACTTGAACTGGGAAGCAGAGAGCAACGGAAAGAAGTTTGGTTCCGTTGGGTTGAGAGTCAAGGTCGAAACCAACGGACTGCCGCAATAGCTCTCGATTCCTTGCAGACGCTACAAGCGAGGACTCACCGGGCGAGTGGATGGCAGGCGCGGAAATACAACTTTGACCAGGCAGCCTCGGGTATCGGAGCGATTGGTAATTTCGATCCGCCCGCCATGCGCTTCTGCGATCTGCCGTGACAATACCAGACCGACTCCGCTTCCGTTGGGCTTGGTCGTATAGAACGGCGTGAACACATTCGACGGGTTCATCAAGCCCGGCCCTTTGTCCTCGATCGCAAGAGTGACGTTGTCAGCATCGGCATTCCATCGGATCACCACGCTATCTGAACGAGCAGAGTCGGACGAACTTGAGGATTGCTCTCCCTTGCCAGTAATCGTCGTTTCCAATACCGCATCGGTGGCGTTGCGCACGAGATTGATAAGCATTTGCTCCAACTGGTCCGGGTCGGCGTGGAACGTAATATTAGGTCCAGGCTGGACTGCGACGCTGAGTCGAGTTTCAAGACCCGCAGCACGGGCGACCAAGGGTCCGATCGAAACTTCTTTCAAATTTGGAGCAGGCATCTGAGCAAGCCTGCGGTATGCCTCCAGAAATCGATGCAGCGAGGCAGAACGCGCCTCAATGATTTCCAAGCCGCGTTGCAGATCGCCTCGCAGAGCGGGATTAACGTTCTCCCCGGCGATACGCGAACTCAGGCTTCCTGCAATCGACTTGATCGGCGCCAGTGAATTGCTGAGTTCGTGCCCGAGCACGCGAATCAGGCGTTGCCAGGCCTTTCGTTCTTCTTCACGCAACGCGCGGCTCACATCGGACAACACGACGAGAGTATGAGGCACACCGTGCTGCCGAAAGGAACTCCGCCGCAACAGCCAGCGCGCTTGCGATTCCCCCACATTGAGTTCGACGACCGTTTCGTTGTCAGCGGTGAGGCATTCACGCAAGCCCAGATCCGCCGAGCTTCGTCCGATCATTCGGCTCTTGTTCTGCCGGAGCAAGTGTTCGCCTGCAGGATTTACCAGGCGCAACACGGTAGTGGGGTCGAACGCGAACAGCGGAGCATCGATCTCATCGACCACGCGCTGCAGAAGCGCGGTCGCTTCTATCGCGCGCACTTTTTGATCGGAAAGCATGTCCGCAAGAGCGTTGACTTCCAGGGAGAGTTCTCCAAGGGCATCTTCGGCAACGGCATTGCGGGCACGGAACGAATAGTCTTCTTCCCGCAGTGAGCCGATTACGTTCGCAAGAGTCTGCAACGGACGAATCGTTTGCTCCTGCAGCGCCAGCGCAAGCAGCCACCAGACAAACAATTCGGCTCCGATGAGAGCGAGCCGTGAACCGGTCGTCCATGGCTGAATCCATATGAGCACTCCACTGACTATCATTGCTGGCAGAGCGACCAGGAAGGAATAGAGACTGATTCTGCGTTCGTAGAGGAGCCGGGTTCGTTTTTTTGGACGGGATGACATCGGGCCGATGGAGCTAGAGCCCATATTTCTCCATGCGTCGATATAATGCGCCACGACTGAGACCAAGCGCTTCTGCTGCCTGGCTGACATTGCCCTGGAAACGCTGGAGCGCCTTGCGCACCAGAACTGCCTCGACGGCCTCCAGGCTCAGATCTTCCAGATTTTGACTCTGCGCACGCGGCGAACTCAAGGAGAGATCGCCCGGCTGGATTTCGGCGGTTCGACTCATCAAAACCGCACGCTCAATTGTGTGCTCCAACTCTCGAACGTTCCCGGGCCAGGAATACTGCAAGAGAGCCTGAATGGCTGCAGGATCGAACCTCTGGACTGGCCGCCGATAACGCGTCGCATAGCGCGCCAGAAAATGTGCGCCAAGCACCGGAATATCTTCGCGCCGCTCGCGTAAAGGTGGAACACGTATCTCGACCGTATTCAGCCGGAAGAGAAGATCTTCGCGGAACTGTCCTGCGGCACAAGCCGCGGGCAGATCAGTGTTAGTAGCTGATAAGACCCTCACATCCACACGCCGTGATCGCGAGGATCCAACACGCTCCACTTCCCCGGACTCCAAGACACGTAATAGCTTCGCCTGCTGGCGAAGGGGCACATTGCCAATTTCGTCGAGGAAGATTGTACCGCCATCTGCCAGTTCAAATCGCCCAATGCGGTCGGTACGCGCGTCGGTAAATGCGCCCTTCACATGGCCGAAGAGTTCACTTTCAAAAACACCATCCGGGATGGCGCCTGTGTTCACGGCCACCAGCGGGCGACTCGCCCGGCCGGAAAGCACGTGCAGAGTCTGAGCTACGACTTCTTTTCCCGTTCCGTGCTCTCCCGTAATCAGGACATTGGCGTCCGAAGGACCAACTCGAGCAATTGTTTCCAGCACCTGCTGCATCGCCGGCGCAGTGGCGAGAAATTCCGGACGCCCCTCAGCGCGCAGCAATCGGTTTTCCGCCTCGAGCCGGGCCGCATGCTGGAGAGCCCGATGAAGCTCGACCTGCGTCCGAAGAATCGAGATCAGACGCTCGTTCTCCCATGGCTTCTGCACAAAGTCCCGCGCACCACGCCGCATTGCCTCGACGGCGAGTTCCACATTCGCCCATGCGGTCATCACGATCACAGGAACGGTAGAATCCGTCGCAACAATTTCGGATAGCAGATCGAGCCCTTCCTGCCCCGAAGTAGTATCACGCGTGTAGTTCAGGTCGATAAGGATGGCATCGTATGAGTTTGTCTTAAGCGACTCACGGACCAGCAGAGGTGACCGGACCTTGTCGACGCGATAGCCCTGCGGATGCAGCAACAGATCGAGGGCTTCGAGGATGTGCTCCTGATCGTCGGCCACAAGAATGCGGACTGGCGCGGCAGTCTCGATCCGCGAGGTGGACTGGTCTTCTCCGAGTTTGACTGAGGTTGGCATGGGCCGACTAAGGCGTGTGCCCCGAAACTACTCCGTTGATAGCGTCCTGAACCAGTATGCCATTATGTTCCAACGTCGTGCCGGTGGCTCGGTCCAGTTCGACTTTAGCTTTCTGGTAGGTAGTCATCGCTCCAACCAGATCTAATTCTGCCAAAGCGAGATCACGCTGTGCGGAAAGAGTCTGATAGCTGGATCCCGCTCCCAGTTCCTGTTCCTTCTTCGTGATATCAAAAGTGCGCTGGGCCAGATCGCGCGCCTTACGCGCTGCGTCAACTCTTGCGCCTGTCTGATCAAGGGCGAATTGCGCATTGCGCACTTCGATGCGCACCTGTTTCTTGAGTTGTTCGAAGCGCAACTCAGCCTGGCGGTATTCCAGTTCCGAACGGTACTGATCCGCCTTCGCGACCCGGTTGCGAATTGGGATACTCAAGTTCACTCCAATGTAGTAATCAGGAGATGAGTTGTTGAAGGCACTAGTAATGGCTCCCCAGTAGTCGCCAGGGACATTCGACGAGCAGTCCGGACACAATGGATTCAGGGGACCTGAGAGTCCGGACCCTCCGTAGAAACCCACCAGCGAAAGGGATGGCAGCAATGCGTTGCGGGCCGCACGCCGGCTGATCGTGCGGTTGACGAGGTCGATATTTGTCTCCGCAAGCTCAGGACGATTCTGCTGTGCCTCCAGGATCAAGTCTTGGATCGCCTTTACGGCCTCAATCGGCGCAGCCTGCATCTGTTCATCAGTGGGGACCACAGGCATCGACTCCAGCACCGGATCGTCGAGACTCTTGGTGATCGCGTTCTTCATCAGAGTCTCTTGCAGTTGAAGGCTGGTTCGAGCAACGGTCAGTTCCTGGGCACGCTTGGAGACTTCGGCCTCAGCCCGCATGACATCCATGGCAGGGACGCTGTCCAATTGCAGCTGCTTCTTCGCATTGTCCAGAGTTTGCTGGGCGAATGCATAAGACTGCTCGGTGACGCGAGTCTGCTCGTAAGCGCTGACCAGATCCCAATAGATATTCTCAATCTGCGTCACTGTTGCGATGACTTGGTCCTTGAAGGCGATGTCCGAGATCTTCTTATTGTTGCGTGCGATTCTGAGATAACGCAGGTTGGGACCAAATCCAAACCCGGCCAGCAACTGCTGCTGAAACGAGAAGCGAAATGCCGATGTATTCGACGGCGACAGGAAAAAGTTCGGGCTATTGTTGGTCTGGCGGCTGTTATTGAATTGGAAACTGACGCTGGTGCCCGTGGGAAAGGCCTGCTGGTATTCGATCGTGGCCTGACCAGTATTCAGTTGTAGAGAGGGCACGCCGTAGATCTGCAGATTCGCCAGCGGCGTAGTTTGGTGCTCGGCGCCGATTGAGGCGACAATCGCCGGATCGTAGGACGACACCGCGGTTCCAGCGCCCAAAGTGGATTGGACCAAGCCTGATGCGCCAGCGCCAGCACCACCCGCGCCGCTGGTCGTACCCCCAGCTCCGGCGCCTGGTGCACCGGTGCCGAAGCCACCGACGCCCCCGCCCGGAGTTCCCTGCACCACGCCGGTATTGACGCCGCGAAAGAATCCACCAGCCTGCGTCCGCAGAATGTCGGTATTGGCGATCGGAAGGTTGTAGCGTGCAATCGCGAGATCCAGATTGTTTTCCAGTGCGAGATCGATCGCATCCTTCAAAGAGACATATAGCTTGCCATCCCGAACCAATTGATCGATGCGCGCTGAATTCGAGAGCACCGGCTCGGGAACCGAATCGGGCGAGTATGCGCTAAGCGGATTTTTCGATTTCGGCATCTCAAGGTTGAGCGTTGACGAAGGCCGCGACTCATTTGCCTTCACGGCCGAAGGCGCATCCGCTTGCCCGAACAGTCCGATAGCGAACAGATGTACGGTTGTGACCGCGGCGAGAAACTTGATCCCTGAAAACGAGCTCACGATGCGCTAACCTCCGCTGGCTGCTTGAGGTCGGCATTCGCGGTGTCTGCCACCATCCATCCATCGCGAAGCTGAATCGTGCGGCTTCCGTAGGAGGCATTCACCTCGGAGTGCGTAACCTGCACGATGGTCGTGCCCTGTTGATTCAAGTCTCGAAAGAGTTCCATGATTT
>Ga0335084_10006756_pt1 | contig 11411 bp, 14 predicted proteins | sample Lox_Sample_44_FD_206721 | JGI IMG/M metagenome (GOLD analysis project Ga0335084, IMG submission 206721) | Soil microbial communities from Loxahatchee National Wildlife Refuge, Florida, United States - Lox_Sample_4.4 | ecosystem: Environmental > Terrestrial > Soil > Wetlands | place: USA...
CGGTCATCTCGCTCTATAACCAGCTGCGGCTGACCGCGCCCATCCACCCCGGCGGACGGGCCTTCGAGGTTCGCCCCCACGGTGAGTACTCGGTGGAGTTCTTCAGCTCCTACAGCGGCATCCCCCAGGGGATCGGCCCCTGCCCACCGGGCACCTGCCCCGGCAACCCGAGCGATCCGAGCGTCAACGACTACCAGAACTACGCCGGCGGCCTGGACATCCACTGGAAGTTCCTGCCCCAGACGGCGCTGATCTTCGAGTCGAACTTCGAGGGCCGGAGCTACTTCCACCCCGACGCCTCGGTCGTGGCCCCGGGAAAGATCCTCAAGCTGCTCGCCGGGGCGCAGGGCCTGGTGACGCCGCGGATCCAGGCCATCCTCAAGGCCGGCTACGCGATCGGCTTCGACGGAGCGGCCTCGACCTTCATCGGCCAGGGCGAAGTGACCTGGACACCCAACGAGAGCAGCGCGCTCACCCTGGGCGTGCTCCGGGACGTGAACAACGCGGTGGGCGCGGCCAGCGCCACCGACTTCCGGGTGTACCTCAACACCAAGACCTTCCTCATCGGCCGGCTGGGGCTGCACGGCAACTTCGCCTACGACCTCATCGCCTTCACCCAGGGGCGCGGCCAGAACGACCAGCTCTTCAGCATCGACATCGGCCCGGACTACGCGATCGCCCGCTGGTTCATCCTCTCCGCCGGCTACGTGTTCTCCAAGCGGTCGTCGGACTACGCGACGTCGCTGCCGCTGAACTACTCGCGGAACGAGGCATACTTGCGCCTCACCTTCACCTACTGAGCGCCGCAGCCTTCGTGCCCAGAAACCGACTCCTCTCCAGTCTTCTCTGTGCGCTCGCGCTCTCCGCCGGCTGCAAGGGCCCGCGCGGGTCCGCCGGTGCCACCTTGCGCGCCGACGAGGTGTCCCAGGCCCCGGCCTCGGCCTCGAGCTCCACCACGCTCGGGCCCGGCGATCTGATCGAGATCCGGGTCTTCGAGGAGGCGGACCTCTCCGGTCCGTACCGGGTGGCGCCGGGCGGCACCATCGACTTCCCGCTGTGCGGGAAGATCTCCGTCCAGGGGCTGAACACCTCGGCCACCTCGGACGTGCTGACCCGCTGCCTCGGGGAGAAGTACCTGAAGCACCCCCAGGTCACGGTGCTGCTCCGCGAGTACAACAGCAAGAAGATCTTCGTCTTCGGCGAGGTCCAGAAGCCGGGCACGTTCCCCTACGAGGAGGACATGTCGATCATCCAGGCCATCACCATGGCCGGGGGCTTCACCAAGGTGGCGAGCAAGAACGACATCGCGGTGACCCGGCAGGTCGAGGGGCGGGAGACGAAGATCCGGGTGCCGGTGGCGGACATCGGCACCGGGCGGGAGAAGAACTTCCAGCTCCAGCCCGGGGACATCGTCTTCGTCCCGGAGAGCATCTTCTAGAGCTCCGAGGAGCCCGAGGCCCGGCGCCGCAGCGTCGGCGGTGCTACCAGTGCAGCGTCATGCGCTCGCACCCCGACGTCGATGTGATCCTCAAGCGGTTCGCCCAGCCGGACGAGGTCAGGAAGATGGTGAAGGGCCGGTTCGAGCTGGTCCGGATCGGCGGGATGACCATCGGCCGGGCCACGTACGAGCCGGGCTGGAAGTGGTCCGAGCACGTGGGGCCCACGGTGGGGCAAGACCGCTGCCCCGTGGAGCACGTGGGGATGGTGCTCGCGGGCGCGGCGACCGCGGCATTCGATGACGGGCGGATCGTCGAGATGCGCGCCGGGGACCTCTTCTACATCCCCCCGGTGCCGCACGATTCGTGGGTGGTGGGCGACGTGCCGTACGTCTCGCTGCACTTCCTCGGCGCCGAGCACTACGCCGCTCCCTCGGGAGGTTGACCCGGCGAATCCCTGACCGGTGGCGTCACCCGGGCCGCAGGCGCCTCGCCGTTGCCTCCGGAGCAACGCCTGTCACCTCGGCCGCTCCAGGGACGGGGGCCCGGGGAGCCCCAAGCTCTGATTCTTCCGAGGGTCAGAGTCGGGCGCGGCGCCTGCAAATGGGTGCGGCGGCCGGTCGCGTCGGCCCAAGTTCCAGGGAGTTCCCCGTGTACCGCTCCTCCGATTCCGTCCAGGTGGCCACCGCGGCGCCGCTTCTCCGCCTGGTGCTGGTCCTGGTGCTGATGGTCGCCGTGCTCGCCGGAGTGCTGGTGGCGGCCGGCACGCACATCGGATGGATCACCCTGGCTTTCGCCCTGGTGGCCGGTCCGGTGGCAGCGGTGGTGGACGGCAGGAGCCGGACCCGGACGGCGCCGGTGGCCATTCCCCGGCGGAGTGAGGCCCCGGCCCGCCAGGCGGAGCTCGCGTCCTGGCGGCCCCAGCCGAACTGGTAGCCAATCCAGAGCGTCGATGCGGCACACCGATGCGGACGGTGGAGCCTGATGCCAGCGATCAGTCGGGCGGCTGCAGGCCTTCGAGGGCCTCCGGTTGGAACGGCTTCGGGGTCCAGCGGATCTCGGAGAGGAACCGCCGGCACTCCTCCGCGAGCGCCGGGGCGACTCCCGGGGCGGCGGAGAGCACGTCCACCACCGAGGTGTCGTAGGGCGCGCCGTCGATGCGGCTGGCGACCGCGCCGGCCTCGGAGACGATGAGCGCCCCCGCCGCCACGTCCCACGGCTTGAGCGAGAACTCGAAGTACCCGTCGTACCGGCCGGACGCGACGTAGGCCATGTCCAGCGCCGCGCTCCCCAGCCGGCGAATGCCCTGCGCCAGGCCGAGGAAGCGCACCACCAGCCCCGCCGGGCCCTCGGGGTGCTCGCGGACGTCGTAGGGGAAGCCGGTGCAGAGCAGCGCGCGGTCGAGCCGGTCGATGGTGCTCGGGCGGATGGGCTGGCCGTTCAGAGTGGCGCCCCGGCCGCGGACCGCGCTGAACAGCTCGTCGCGCATCGGGTCGTAGACCACCCCGGCCTGCACCCCGCCCTCCCCTTCCACGGCGATGCTCACCGAGAAATGCGGCAGCTGGTGGGCGTAGTTGGTGGTGCCGTCCAGCGGGTCGATGATCCACCGGTACGTCGAGCCGGCGCTCGCCCCGCTCTCCTCGGAGAGGATGGCGTGGTCCGGGTGGCGCTGGCGGAGCCAGTCGAGGAGCACCCTCTCGCTGGCCTTGTCCGCGTCGGTGACCAGGTCGATGCCGCTCTTGAAGGAGATGGTCCGCGGCTGGTGGAAGCGCTCGGCCAGGACCCGACCGGCGCGCCGGGCGCCCTCCACCGCAGTCTCCAGCAAGGTGTCGAGGGAGGCGGTCACTGACCCTCTCGCAGCAGCGCGTCCAGCTGGGCGCGGACGTCGTTCAGGTTCCCGTCGAAGCTCTCCTGCGCGTAGCGGACGTGTCCGGTGCGGTCCACCACCCAGGTGGTCGGCATCTGCCGGAGCTTCAGCCGGTCCTCGAGCACGAAACCGCCCGGGTCCAGCAGGACGGGGAGATCGACCCGGGCAGTGGCGAGGAAGGTGGGGATCTGCGCCTTGTCCTCGTCCACGCTCACCGCGTACACCCGCACTCCGCGGTTCGCATAGTCCTTCCGGATCGCCTGCAGCAGCGGGAGCGAGCGCACGCACGGCGCGCACCAGGTGGCCCAGGCATCGATGACCACCACCTGGCCGCTGTCGGCGGAGAAGGGGTGCTTTCCGGGTGTGGGGTACGTCTCCAGGACGATGTCGCTCACCGACGTGCCCGAGGGCCCGCTCCCGGTGGTGAGCGCCTGCGTGCTGCTGGCGGTCGGCGCAGGCGCGGTACCGGCACAGGCCACGGTGACCGCGAGGAGGGCGGGGAGCCGGGTCACGGCCGCCGCTCCCTCAGCGCGGCGAGGAGGGCCGCGTGGAACCCGCCGAAGCTGCCGTTGCTCATCCCGAGGATGACGTCGCCCGGCCGGGCCTCGGTGGCCACCCGGGCGACCAGCGTGGGAACGTCCGACGCCGCGTCTGCCTCGAGCCCGTGGGCGCGCAGGTCCGCCACCAGCCGTGGGATGTCGAGCTCCTCGCCCTCCGGCACCTGGTCGTGCTTCTCGGGCGCCTTGAGGCTGACCCGGGCGGCGCCGTCGAAGGACCCGGCGTACGCGACCTGGTGGAGCTTGCGGCGGCTGGTGTTGCTCCGTGGCTCGAACACCGCCCACAGCCGCCGGTCCGGCCAGCGGGCGCGGAGGGCGTGGATGGTCTCGCGGACGGCGGTGGGATGGTGCGCGAAGTCGTCCACCACCAGGATGCCGTTCACCTCGCCCCGGACCTCCTGCCGCCGCTTCACGCCGAGGAATGACGCGCAGCCCGCGGCGAAGGCCTCGAAGGTCACCCCCAGCGGGGCGATGGCCGCCCAGCCGCCGAGCGCGTTCTCCACGTTGTGGAGCCCCGGGACGGCGAGGTGGACCGGCCCGAGCCGCCGCCCGTGGTCGACCAGGGTGAAGCGCACGCCGTCCGGATGGTGCGTCACGTCCTGCGCCTGGACGTCCGCCGGGAGCTCGGGATTCACCGTGTAGGTCACCACGCGCGCCCGTCCGGCGCGACAGAGCGCCACGGCCGCGGGCCAGCCAGCGCTCACCGCGATGAGACCGTCGGCCGGGACCAGGGCGACGAAGCGCTCGAAGGCCGAGGCGTAGTGCGCCTCGTCCCGGTAGATGTCGGCGTGGTCGAGCTCCATGCTGGTGAAGATGGCAGTGCGCGGCTGGTAGTGCAGGAACTTGGGGCCCTTGTCGAAGTAGGCGGTGTCGTACTCGTCACCTTCCACCACGACGTGAGGACCCTTGCCGACGCGGAAGTTGCTCCCCGCGTTCCCGGTGACCCCACCGACGAGGAAGGACGGGTCGAGCCGGGCGGTGACCAGAAGATGCGCGACCAGCGCCGAGGTGGTGGTCTTCCCGTGCGTCCCGACGACGACCACCGGATGGCGCCCACGGAGGAACAGCGCTCCGAACGCCGCGGGGAAGCTCATCGCCGGCAGCCGGCGCTCGCGGACCGCGGTCGCCTCCGGGTTCACCCGCCGGATGACGTTGCCCACGACGACCAGGTCCGGCCGCGCCTGGTCGAGGTTCCCGGGCGCGTAGGGGGTCATCACCTCGATGCCCCATGCGGCGAGCATGTCGCTCATCGGCGGGTAGACGTTCTGGTCGCTCCCGGTGACGACGTGACCCACGGCCTTGAGCATCCCGGCGAAGCTGCCCATGCCGGTCCCGGCGACGCCGAGGAGGTGGACGCGATGGGCCTGCTCGGGGCGGACGTCCTGGAGGATCTTGCCGTTGTCGATCGTTCCCGGGGCTTGGTCGGTGATGGCGCACTCCTGGTGCATCTGGTTGTAGCACGCGATCCGCAGCGCGGAATCTCGAGGTTCCGGCCGCAAGCTGCACTGGTTCGGCGTCCCCGGGATGACGCACGGCCTGGGAGCGGTGCTGGGCTGGCTCTTCACCTTCGCTCTCCTGGGGCTCGCCTGGGCGTCAGGGAAGAGGGCCGAGAGCCGGGTGGAGCTGGCCCGGGTCTGGCTCGCCTTGCTGTCGCTCGGCGCGTTCCGGAGCCCGCTCGCGCCACCCTACGTGGCACTCTCGCTGCTGTGGCTGCTCTCGCTGCTCGCCGGGGAGATCCGCGGGCGAACGTCCCGGGCCCTTGCGGTGGTGGTGGCCTGGCTGCTGATCATGGGCACGCCACCGCTCTCCGGAGCGTCCGAGTTCTTCGTCAGCACGCTCGGCCAGATTGCCGGACTGGCGGCCTGCGGATGGGCGCTCCGGGGCCAGCGGGGCACGCCGTCCGAGACCCCCGCCACCGCGCTCCCAGCCCCTCTGTGAGCGCAGGCGCGTTCACTTGAACGGCTGAACCGACGACTCCGGCACGCAGGACACCACCGCGTGCTCCGCCGCCTTGCAGACGTACGTCTCGGTCTTCTCGCACCCGCTGGCCCGGTACTTCGAGTCGCCGAGCTCCTCGACCTTCACCTGGTCTGCCGGGCAGTTGCTGGTCTTCGCCAGGGTGTCGCGGGCGGCGGTGCTCATCGCCGCGGTGGCGCAGGCGGCGAGCCCGACCAGCGCCGCCATCACGAGGGGAGACACGGCACGCTTCACGGGTCCGGGCATCGACGACTCCTGGCGAGGGGTGACACCCCCCGTCTAGCCCAGGCCGAGCGCCTGCAGCACAGCGTCGTGGAAGGCGGGGCGAAACTTCTGGATCCGCAGGTTGCCCCGTCCGAGCGCGGTCCGGTTGGTGAGCAACGCCACGCTGAGCCGCCGCGCCCGGTCCACCCAGAGGCTGGTCCCGGTGTAGCCCAGGTGCCCGAACGCGCCCGGCGGCGTCTGGCCGAGGAGACGCCCCGCCGAGCTGGACTCGCCGGAGGGCGTGTCGAAGCCGAGCCCGCGAGTGCTGCCCGCTGAGGGGGTGACGGCGCGCTCCCAGAGGGCCGCCGGGGCCAGGCGTCCTGCCCCGTCGAGCTCCTCGAGCACCCGCTGACCGAAGCGCGCGACCTCGGTGGCGGTGCCGAACAGCCCGGCGTGGCCGGCGACGCCGTCCATCACCCAGGCGTTGTCGTCGTCCACCTCGCCAGGGCGCGAGGGGTCGACGGGAAGCGAATTCCAGCGGTTCTCCTGGCCTGGCGCCGGCGGGCGAGGACGCTGCGACCCGGTGAGCGGGAGCCCCTCCCACCGGCCGCCGCAGGGGTCGCGGGAATCCTGGCCCCGCGTCGAGAGCCGGTGGAAGTGGGTGGCCACCCCGAGCTTCTCCGCGAAGCGCGCGTGCACCGCGTCGAGCGGCGTGCTGGCGGCCTCGGCCAGCATCTCCCCGGCGAGGAGGAACCCGACGTCGCTGTAGAGCGTCCGGACGCCGGGAGCGGTCTCGAGCGGCTCGCGGGCGGCGGCGTCGCGCACCTCGCTCCGCACGCTGAGCCGGATCGATGCGGGGCACCCAGGGGTGCGGAGCTCGGGCACGGTGTGCAGGACCACCGCGAAGAACGGGACCCACGCCGGCAGCCCGGAGCGGTGGGTGAGCAGGTCGCCGAGCGTCGCTCCGTGCTTGGCCAGCGTGCTCCCGGCGATCCACCGCGAGACCGGGGTGGACGGACCGACCTTGCCCTCGGCCCAGAGGGCGACGAACGCCGGCGCGGTGCAGAGGAGCTTCGTCAGCGAGGCGAGATCGAAGGGCGTGTCCTCACCACATCCGACCGAGGCCCGTCCGACCTCGCCGCCGTGGTGGAACACCGAGGCCTGCGCCGCGGGGAAGACGCCGTCCTGGACGCCCGTCTCGAGCAGCTCGCGGAGCCGCGCCTTCACCAGCCAGTCCCCGGCATGCTGGCCGGGGGAGGAGCTCCCCGCCGGCTGCAGACCCGGGTGCCGCCCTCCGGCCACGCGCAGTCGTAGACCGCGCTCTTCCCGCACCCGTCCGCCTGGTAGCCGCCGCCGGCGAGGCCCTTCACCGCGACCTTGTCCTCGGGGCACTTCGCGTCCGCGGACATGCTCCGCCGCACCGTCGGCTCGAAGCCCCGGCAGGCGGAGGCCAGGACAGCCAGCGCGGCGAGGGCGAGGAGCGGAGCGCGGAAGCCCCTCACGCGGTGGCGGCCTCGAGCGGCTGCAAGGTCCCCTTGTGCGCATCGAGCCGGTGCCGGGCGCCCAGGGCCACCGGCGCGTTCACGTCGCCGTGACCGATGGGGAGGTCGGCGATGCACGGGACACCCGCCTCGTTCGCCAGATCCACCAGGACCTCGCGGGCGGTATGCGGGTCGTAGCGGCGGTCGGTGGGCTCGCACTCGATGAACTGCCCGAGGGCGATGCCGGCGATGCGGGAGAGGACGCCAGCGTTGCGGAGGTGCGTCCAGGCGCGGTCGATGCGGTACGGCGGCTCGCCCACCTCCTCGAGGAGGAGGATGGCCCCGTTCATCTCCGGCAGCCAGCGCGTGCCGAGGAGCGTGGCGAAGACGGTCAGGTCTCCGCCGAGGAGCGGACCTTCCACCACCCCGGGGACGAGCGACGTGCCCTGGAGCGGCTCGGGGACCCGGCCCTCGAGGAGCGCGAAGAGCCGGTCCGAGACCCAGGTCGGCTGGTCCGCCAGCTGCGTGACCACCGGCCCGTGGATGGAGATCCGTCCGCTGGCCTGGAGCGCGCAGTGGAGCGCCAGGTTGTCGGAGAAGCCCACCAGCGGCTTGAGCGGGAGCCGGCCGAAGTCGATGCGGGGGAGGAGCCGCGCGGCGCCGGAGCCTCCCCGGGCGCAGACCACGGCGCGGTTTCCCGGGTCCGAGAATGCATCGACGAGCGACGCGGTGCGAACGTCGTCCGAGCCGGCCAGGTAACGCTGGCGCTCGAAGAGGCTCGGGGAGGGCGAGAGCTCGTAGCGCTCGGCGAGGCGGGTCATGCCGCGCTCGAAGCGCTCACGATCGAAGGGAGAGGACGGGGCGACCACGGCCACGCGGTCACCCGGCCGCAGCGGCGGAGGGCGCAACATTCATTCGACAGATTAGCACGTGGAGGTGATGCAGATGGCGGCCGTCCTCAACGTGCCTGGCCGCCTGCGTCGGAAGCACCCGGACCGACCGCCTGCACCGCCGACTCGCGAATGCACGCGAGAACCTGCCCCTCCTGGACGGTGCACACGTAGGTCGCGGAGAGTCCACACCCATCCGCTCGGTACGCGCTTCCAGGCAGTTCCGAGACCTGGACGCTCTGTTCGACGCACTGTGTATCGGCGGTGAATCTCTGCCTGACGATGTCCATCGGAAGGACGCAGCCCGAGAGCAGTCCAGCCGCTACGAGTGCGATCCGTCGTCCGACCATGTTCCCCCCGGGGCAAGTGACACGAGTGTTCCATCGTCCAACCCCGTCCGGCGCCTTGCGTTAAGCACCGGACCGTGTCATCGCCATGCGGGTGCGCCAGGTCAGTGACGGAGCAGCACCGTGACCCCGCGAGCCATGCCTGCCGTGTTCTTCGGACACGGCAGCCCGATGAACGCCCTCGAGCGCAACCGGTACACGGGCGCCTGGGCCAGCTTCGGGGCGAGCGTGCCCAGGCCGCGGGCCATCCTGGTGGTCTCGGCGCACTGGTACGTGAAGGTCACCGCGGTCACGGCGATGGCCCGGCCGCGCACCATCCACGACTTCTACGGCTTCCCCAAGGAGCTCTTCGACGTCCGGTACCCTGCGCCCGGGTCCCCCGAGCTGGCAGAGGAGATCGCCGAGCTGGTGAGACCGATCCACGTCGGGCTCGACGAGGACAGCTGGGGCATCGACCACGGCACCTGGTCGGTCCTGGTCCACGCCTTCCCTGCGGCCGACGTGCCGGTGGTACAGCTGTCGATCAACGCCCTGCAGGACTTCGACGCGCACCTCGAGCTGGGCGCCCGCCTGGCGCCGCTGCGCGAGCGGGGCGTGCTCATCGTCGGGAGCGGCAACCTGGTGCACAACCTGCGGCAGCTGGACTGGTCACACCCGGAGGCGGGCTTCGACTGGGCGCGCCGCTTCGGTAAGGCCGCACGGGCGGTGCTCACCGGAGACCCGGCTGGCGCCCCGCGGCTGCGGACGCACCCCGACTTCGCGCGGAGCGTGCCCACCCCGGACCATTTCCTTCCGCTGCTCTACATCGCCGGGCTGGGCAGCGCGGCGAAGCGTCCGCTGGAGGTCCTGCTCGACGGCTACGCCTATGGCTCCCTCTCCATGGCGGCCTACACCCTCGGCTCGACCGGAGCACCCGTGGCCCGGGACGCAGGGCCCGCGGCCCCGGTGCCGGACCCGTCGGTCATCGCCCCGGACGACACCAACCTCTGAGAAGGCAGATGCGCATCCAGCCCGTGTCCGATCTCCACCTCGAGTTCGACGAGGACCACGGCGAGCGCTTCGCCCTTTCGCTTCCGGTCCTCGGGGACGTGCTGGTGCTCGGGGGCGACATCGTGCCGCTCCGGGGACGCGACCAGGTGCGCAAGGTCCTGGGCTGGTTCTGCTCCCGGTTCCCCGAGATCGTCTATGTGCCCGGGAACCACGAGTACTACCGGACCAGCCCGGCCTGGGGCGCGGCCACCCTCGCGGCCTGCGCACGCGGCCTCTCGAATCTGCACGTCCTGGATCCTGGCGTCGCGGAGATCGGAGGCATTCGCTTCGTGGCGGCCACTCTCTGGTTCCCGCTCACCCCGGACGAGGAGACCTACCGAAGCTTCGTCGCCGACTTCGCTCTGATCCGTCACTTCGTCCCCTGGGTGCACCAGACCCACGCGGCGCAGCTCGCGTTCCTCGAGCAGACCATCCGCCCCGGGGATGTCGTGATCACCCACCATGTCCCGCACCCGCGGAGCATCGCGCCGCAGTTCGCGGGCGACCCGTTGAACCGGTTCTTCGTCGCCGAGGACACCGCGCCCTTGCTCGAGCGGTCGGGGGCGCGGCTGTGGATCCACGGGCACACCCACACCACCTTCGACTACCGCGTCGGCGAGACGCGGGTGGTCTGCAACCCGCGCGGCTACCCCGGCGAGCCGGGGACGTCGATGAACCCCGAGCTGGTCATCGAGGTCTGAAGCGGAGCGCGCTCCAGACGTCGTCCAGGGCGACCTGCCGCACCGGCTGGATCTTCTGCTTCTCCAGCGCCTTCCACAGCACGTCGCGGCTCAGGTCCGTCCCCAGCTGCCCGGCCTTCGGGTAGGCGGCCCAGGCGATCCGGTCGGCCAGGGCGGCCTCGATCATCGGCGCGGCGACGCGGTGGAGGTCGCCGAGCCTGGTCACGAAGACCAGGACGTCCTTCACGTTGGCCAGCGAGGTGGCATCGACGTCCCCGAGGTCCACGTCCTTCGGCTTCGCCACGACGCGGAGCTTCGTCCCGCTCTTCAGATTCAGCTTCTTCGCCAGGCTCACGTCCCGCTCCACCCCCTCCCGGGCGGCGACCGTGCCACAGGGTGGCGCACGTCGTCTCGTCTTCGTTTGACACCTGCATCGCAGCTCCCTTAAGGGCGCGGGTTTCGCGGCGAAAGGGGAGGGGCTCGGGTGACCGCCGGCGGCAGTGGACGATCGAGGCTCGGATGAGCGGGGCTGCGCGCTCGCTGGCGCGGGCCTCGGTCCTGCTGTTCGCGCTCGCCGGGTCCGGGGCCCGGGCGCAGGCCGCATACCCCGCGCCGCACGAGGACGTGGCGTTCGACCTCATGAACGTGCTGTCCCAGCACGGGCTGCACGACCTGGAGGACGAGCGCTGGAACGCCTACGGACAGACCACCTACATCTCGAGCTGGAAGCTGCCGTTCTCTGCACCGTATACCAACCTGAACGGCAGCCCGAACTCGCTGGTGACCGGCCAGGAGCGGAGCTTCACCTGGAGCTCCACCCTGTTCCTGGGCGCGAAGCTCTGGCCGGGGGGTGAGGCGTACTTCGTTCCGGAGGTCATCGCCCTGAGGCCGCTGTCGAACCTGCATGGGCTCGGCGGAGCGATCCAGAACTTCGAGCTCCAGA
>Ga0335084_10006757_pt1 | contig 11411 bp, 11 predicted proteins | sample Lox_Sample_44_FD_206721 | JGI IMG/M metagenome (GOLD analysis project Ga0335084, IMG submission 206721) | Soil microbial communities from Loxahatchee National Wildlife Refuge, Florida, United States - Lox_Sample_4.4 | ecosystem: Environmental > Terrestrial > Soil > Wetlands | place: USA...
CTGCAGTAGCAGTAGTAGGCGTGCCCGGACGCCACGAGCGACTGCGCCGCACGCCGGTGCAAGTCGAGTCGAGCCGCCTGAAAGTACGGCGCGTGCGGGCCGCCGACCTCCGGGCCCTCGTCCCAGTCGAGGCCCAGCCACTTCAGGCTCGTGAGAATCCCCGTGACCATGTCGGCCGACGATCGCTCGACGTCGGTGTCCTCGATGCGCAGAATGAAGACGCCGCCGTGGCGGCGCACGTAGAGCCAGTTGAACAGCGCGGTGCGGGCCCCGCCAACGTGGAGATAGCCCGTCGGAGAGGGAGCGAAGCGGAGGCGGGCCATTCGATCAATCACCGGCATTGAAGTCCCGCATGGATGCGATCCCGACATCTTCGATGCTGCCCACTTATTTCATGATCCCGGCGAAGAACAAGCCGAGCTCGATGATGAGGATGAGCACGATCGCGAGCTCGAGCAGATTCGCCTGCGACAGCCCGGCTTGATCGACCGCGAACCGGCGGATGTCGCTCAGCGTGCGGAGTTTCTCCTCGACGTTGGTCTTCCAGCGGTCGAGGCCGAGCCGGGCGGCGATGTTGCCGAACAGCCGCGCGGCGTAGATGTCGCCGACGAACTTGACGGCGTTCTCGAGCCGGTCGGTCAGCTCGTTCACGTCGATGAAGAGGGCCTGCAGCTCGCGCGCGGCCCGGGCGTAGCGCCGCCGCGCAAACCGGTCCACCCAGCGGAACTGCTGCAGCTCGGCATAGATGCGGGTGAGCTCGGACTCCAGCAGATCGTCGTAGTAGCGGAATTCGAGCAGCTGCGAGTTGGCGAACTCGAGGATCTCGACGGCCTGGAGCACGGCGGGTTCCGCGTCGCAGATGAAAGCGGCGTTCCACGCCGGCACGACCAGGTCGTCGCTGACGTACGACAGCGCGTTGCGGAGCACGCTGTCGCGCTCCTGCTGGCTGAGCGGCTGGCGCTCGCCGCGAAGAAGCTGCGCGATCTCGCCGCCGTGCCGCTCCAGCATCGCTGCGGACGTCTGGGGCTCCTCGAGCGACGTCACCGCGAAAATCAGATAGTCCTCGTCGAGAAACGCGCTGCGCCTGCCGGTCAGCGCCGGCCCGACGGTGGCGGCAATCCGCTGGCACGCGTCGGCCGCGTGCTGCTCCAGCGGCTCGTTCTCGATCAGCGCCTGGCCCAGCCCCACGAGATCCGCCCAGGACCCGGCGAAGGGCCGCGACAGCATCAGCGAGATGACGCCGTAGTCGTAGAACTTCACGCGGACCTGAAAGCCGTCGAGCTCGCGGCAGCCGAGCGCTTCGCCGTCGGCCACCACGGGCGGCTGGATGTAGCGGACGCGTGGTGGGCCCGCCGACTTGTCGTCGAGTTTCGCAATCGCCGCGCGCGAGCCGAGCTGGCGCTTGACGACCGCCAGATCGATGGCCTGCGCGACGTCGAACAGGTAGAGCGCGGTGACCGCGCCGGAACGGATGGTGTCCATCACGAACGTGAAATCAGTGGCACTGGAGATTGCGGGATCGCATCAATGCCGGTTGACTGAAGATTGACGGATCCGGCATTGAACGCTGACGCGCATCGATGACTACGGAGTATGTCACGCTGCGTGCCGCGTCGCACTCTCTCCGTCAATCGGTCCATCCACGAATCTTCAATCCCCAATCAATCTGCCTTGATGCGATCCCGCAATCTGCACTGCCCCTAAGACGCCCCCGCCCGATCGATCAGCGCGGCCGACGCGCCGACCCACTCGAGGCCCTTGTTGTGGTCCACGCCCATCATCCGCCCGCGGCCCATGCGGACGAGCGGCATCACCGCCCGGAACGTCTCGCCCTCGCGCACGAACATGATCCGGATCTCGGCCTGCGTCGGTCCGTGCGGCGTCTGGATGACGGGCGTAAAGGCGACGCGCTTCTGCAGCACGTACTGCGAGCGCGCCTCGCCGCGGATCGCCGCGAGGTCGCGGTCCGTCGGTCCGAAGACAATCCCCCCGCCCGCAAACGAAAACAGGGGCTTCAGCACCCACTCGTCGCGATCGGGCGGCATCGCGCCGAGGTTGCTGAGGAAATGCGTGACCGGCACCCACGGGTGCTTCAGCCAGGGGATCGAGAACTTGCTGATGCGAAAGAACCAGTCCGGGCCGCCCGCCCATTCGACGTCGAGGTCGTCCCGGTAGTCGAACGGCAGCGACCGGCCGATCCGCCGGAGCTCGTCGGGAATGACGCGGTTGTAGATGCGCGCGATCGGCGTCAGCGCACCGTCCCTCCAGTAGCACAGCCGCCGGCCCTGCTTGGTCACCCCGCGGACGTCCACCGCACGCACGCCCCACAACTGCGCGGTCACCTCGAAGTCCGGCCGCGTCTTCTGACGCGCCGGATCGATCTCCATGAGCACCACCTGCGCCGGATCGTGGCCGCCCACGATCGCGCGGCCGACGGTTGCGAGGTACTGATCGCGCGTCAGCTCGCCCAGGAACATGCCGAGCCCCTCGAGCCCGTACACCTCGCGCGTGGTCTCGGCCAGCGCGAGCTGGAAGCCATAGAGCGACGGAAACGCCTGCAGCTCGACGAGCCGGCCCTCGAGGCCCGCGTCGGTCACGACCAGCCCGAAATCCACCTGCAGGAACGTCGGCAGCGACTCCGCGGCGGGAAGGCGGAACGCCGGCGGCACGATCGCGTCCGCCGCCCGCCGGTACGCGGCGTTGCCAAGCAGCTGGGCGACGAGGTCGCGCGAGACCTTGACCAGGTTGTCCAGCAGGACGCCGGGGAAGAAACACGGCGTCTCCGACACGCGGAACTCGATCGACACGCCGGTGCGCCGCTCGAGCTGGCGGAGGAAGTTGCGATAGCGCAGGACCGAGAACTCGCGGTTGAAGCGCTCTCGCCAGGCCGGGATCATCTTCTGCCTTCTGCCCTCTGCCTTCTGCCCTACGCGTCGCCAGACATCATGAACTGCCCCCGCCGCATGATCGGCTCGCCATCCACCCAGATGTCGAAGTTCGTGCCGACCACGTCGATGTGGGTCGACGAGTACCAGTCGGCGCCCGTATGCGCGCCATACGGATTGCCGAACGCGATGTGCACGCCGGGAAATTTCTCGTCCTGCAGGATATGGCCGATGACCCGCCGCAGCTCGATGTTCGTCCCGATGGCAAACTCACCGACGCGGTCGCTGTTCTCGTCCGTGTGCGTGTAGCGCCAGAAGTCGTCCTCGAGCGCCTTGTTCGGCGACGTCGCCTCGACGAGCCGGTTCTTCTCGACGCGGAGCGTCAGCGGCGAGGCCTGCAGGTTGCCGTAGCGATCGCACAGCCAGTCGCCGACCACCCCGTCGATCACGAGCGTGCCGTTCACCTCGCCCGGGGTCGTGAACACCTCGCCGCCCGGAAGGTTGCCCCACTTCTCCGGCGTGATGAGACCGCTCGTTTTGATCCACTTGTACGCCGGGTTCAGCGTGGCCGTGAGATCCGTGCCGGCGGGGGTCGTCGCGCGAATCGCGCGCGCCGGCCGGACGATGTCCAGGACGCGGCGGCTGATCCGATCCACGGTCGCATAGTCCGCGCGCATGCCCTCGACCATGATCTGCGGCGTGATGTTGACCATGTGCGCGTGCCGCATGCGCCGGCGGTTGACGATGTCCGTCATCTGCATGCGCGAGCCGAGCTCGTTCGCCTGCGCGTGCGCGGCGAAAATGCTGACGCCGCTCAGCTCCATGTCGGCGGCGATCGCCGCCGGCAGCGTCCGGGTCGGCCTCGTCGTCTCGCGCTCGAGCACGAAGAGGCGATGCGACGCCCCGACGGCCTCGATCTCGCGAACGAGCGCCTGGGCAATCTCGGCGCAGGCCTCGTCGGTGATGACCGTCACGCGCTCGTGCGGCTGGACGTTCAGGCACACGCGTATGGCGTTGCGCGCGCCCGGCTGGAGATCGGTGTCGGCGGTCACTGGCATCGGCTGTCGGTCAGACTCCCTCGCGCGTCTCGGCCATCATGTAGGCGACGACGGCCTTGAGATCATGCCCGGATTCTTCGTAGGCCCGCAACTGGCGGTCCGCGCCGGTCCCGTGGTCCATGATCCAGCGGATGAACCCGACCTCCTCCCGGCTGTCCAGCTCGTCCAGCACGTCGTCGACCCAGTCGAGGTACTCGAGGATCAGCTCGCGCTCCGGCACTTCGCGCTCGATACCGAAGTCGATCAGCTTGCCCTCGATCCCGTACCGCGCGGCGCGCCACTTGTTCTCCATCAGGAGCGCCCGGCTGTACTGCCGCCAGCTCTGGTTGTGCGAGTGAAGCCGGTACAGCTTGACCAGCGTCGCCTGGATCAGCGCCGCCAGGGCGATCGTCTCGTCAACGCGCATCGGGATGTCGCAGACGCGAACCTCGAGCGTGCTGAAAAACGGGTGCGGCCGGATGTCCCACCAGATCTTCTTGGCGTTGTCGATGCAGTTGGTGCGGACGAGGAGATTGACGAAGTTGTCGAAGTCGGACCAGGAGGTGAAGGTGTCCGGGATGTTCGTGCGCGGAAAGCGGTCGAACACCTTGCAGCGGTACGACTTCAAGCCCGTGTTCATGCCGATCCAGAACGGCGAATTGGTCGAGAGCGCCAGCAGATGCGGCAGGAAATACCGCATCTGGTTCATGAGGTGGATGAGCGTCTCGCGGTCCTCGATGCCGACGTGGACGTGCAGCCCGAAAATCAGGTTCGCCCGGGCGACGATCTGCATGTCCTCGACGAGCTGCAGGTACCGCGCATCCGGATAGACGTCCTGGGCGCGCCAATCGGCGAACGGATGCGTGGCGCCGGAGGCGAGAAACAGGCCGTTCTCCGCGGTCAGGGCGAGCATCCGCCGCCGCAGATCGCGCAGGTCGGTCGCGGCGTCCTTGATCGTGCGGCAGACGCCCGTGCCGACCTCGACGACCGACTGGTGCATCTCGGCCTTCACGCGCTCGTTCAGCTGGCGCTTGCCCTTCTCGACGATTTCGGTCTGGATGTGCGACCGCAGGTCGTGCGTCAGCGGATCGATCGTCTGGTACTCCTCCTCGATCCCGATGGTGAAGGACGGGGTCGTCATCGCAGGAACGCGTCCCAGCGGTAGACGGGCGGCGCTGCCGGCGCCAGCGCCCGCCGGATCGCGAGGTCCGCCACGTTCTCGACGATCCACGAGAAACTGTCCTCGCCGACGGACCGGAGCTCGGCGTCCGGCGCGGGATTCATGAAGTCGATCGCGTACGGCACGCCGTTCTCGACGGCGAACTCGACCGTGTTCAGGTCGTAGCCGAGCGCGCGGCACAGCGTGATCGCGTCGCGCTCGACGCGCGCGAGGAGCGCCGGATCGTACGGCGGCGGGTTGCGGACGTAGCGCTCGTGGTGCGGCACGCGCGGGTCGTACGGCATGATCCGGACTTTCTCCTGGCCGACGACGTAGCAGCGGAAGTACTCGCGGAAGTTCACGCCGCGCTGGAGCATCATGCAGAGGTCGCCGGTCTGGTCGTAGGCGGCGAACAGCTCCTCGGGCGATCGGACCTGATACACGTCCTTCCAGCCGCCGCCGTCGAAGCGCTTCAGAAACGCCGGGAAGCCGACGTAGTCGAACACCGCGCCCCAGTCGAGCGGGTACTGCAGATTGCGCATCGACCGCTCGGTCGTGTCCGGCGGATGCTCCTTGTGCGGCAGGATGACCGTCGGCGGCACCGCGACGCCGAGCCGAATCGCGAGCGCGTAGTTGAAGAACTTGTCGTCTGCGCTCCACCAGAACGGGTTGTTGATGACTGTCGTGCCCGCGAGCGCGGCGTTCTTCAGATATGCGCGGTAGAACGGGATGTCGTGCGAGATGCGATCGACGATCACCCGGTAGCGCGCCGGCTCGTCCATCCGCACCGCGCCCAGGCTCACGAACTCCGCCGTGATGCCGGTGACGCCGACGTGATTGATCCGCTCCACCAGGGCCGGGGGAAACGTCTCCTCCATCCCGAAGATCACGCCGATGCGATTCATGGCAAGTGGTATATCACCTTCAAGGCAAATACGCCCTGGCCATCTTGATCCACTCCGGCCAGTCGTGGACGGAGCCGTGGCCCCAGACGTGCAGGCTGTTCGGCACGCCCTTCGCGGCGAGCAGGCCCGCCGCGCGCTCGGTTTCCTCCCGGCAGATGTCCTGCTCGCCGGTCACGAGGACCCACTTGTTGCGGCGCATGCGATCCAGGTACCAGGCATCGTCGAGGCCCGGCAGAAAGTGGGGCGGGCACAACAGGTACACATCCTCGTCGTAGTAGCCGTCGAAGAACCGCGCGATGTCGAACGCGCCGCCCATGGTGATGCAATCCGTGAAGACGTCCGGATGGCGCAGCGACATCGTGAGCGCGTGATACGCGCCAAAGCTGCACCCGGTCGCGCCTATCGTCTCGCGACCCGTGAGCTCGCGCACGAACGGCACCAGCTCGCTCGTGAGGTAGCGCTCGTAGGCGAGATACCGATCGACGCGCGGGCGCGGCGGCCTCCCGCGCGCGTAAAACGTCTCGCTGTCGAGCGTCGTCACGCAGATCAGGCGGAGGACGCCGGCGTCGATCTTGTCGGCGACGGCCGCGACCATGCCGCGGTCCTCATAGTCGAAGAAGGCGCCCATCGACGTCGGGAACACGACCATCGGCACGCCGGCGTGGCCGAACGACAGGAGCTGCATATCGCGCTGGAGCGTCGGCGAAAACCAGTGGTGGAAGGCGCGAAGCACGCAACAGCGTACAACAGGTACGTCGGGTACGTCGGGTACGTCAGGTACGTCGGGTCCAAGGAATCTGTATTCGTGTCATCATTTTTCATTCAATGCCGACGAGTCGAGCCTGGCGTGTGGCGGTCGCGCTGATCTCGGGCGCCCTGGCGATCGGCTGCGGGTCCGCACCGGCGCCGGCGGCGATCGACCTGGTCGCCGCGCTGCCGACGGCTGAGCGCCGTGCGCTGCACGACCCCGACGCGGCCATTCGAGCCGATTTCGTGCCGGTGGGGACCGATCACCTGGAGGCGCTCATCACGGATGCGCCGGCGCGCGTGATCTTTCCTGTCCGGTTTGTGTCGAGGGCGCGCTTTCGCGCGCGCGTCGCGCTGCAGCCGGGCTCGGCCGGCGCGACTGTCCGCGCCGGCATCGCCGACGACCGCGCCTACGACGAGCTCCTCCGCCTGCCGCTCGTGCCGGCCTCGGGCGCGGCGATCGCGTGGCAGCCGATTGACATCGACCTCGACGCGTACTCCGGCTGGAAATTCAGTCTCTTCTATCAGCCGGGCCGCAGAAACTGGAAGCTGGTCCTCAACGCTGACGCGACGCCAGGGGGAACCGTCGTCTGGCTTCAACCGACGATCGACATGCGGCAGGACTGAGGCCCCAGATCCTTCATCGCCCTTCGTGCCCTTCATGTTTGCCTGACGCGCGCGTGAGCCGCGGCGCCGCCGAGACAATCCGATCCGCCGCCGCCGTCACGGCCTCCTGCATCGCCGAGTCGAGCAGTCGATCCTGAAATCCCGTCGAGGACGAGCCGCCGGCGCCAAAGACCGGCAGCGGCACGTGGCCAACCACCGCGAAGCCGCCGCCGGCCGAGTTCTGCTGGGTTGCGCCCCTCTCCGCCGTTGACGTCGCGACGACCTCGCCGCTGTGGACGTCGATGACGCGAATCGTGAGTCCGATCACGGACTCCGTCTTGTGCTTGTGAAACAAGCCGCCGACGATCGGCAGGGGCACCGCGCCGCCGACGGTGGACGAATGCTCTTCGATCGAGAGACGGGTCACTGAGCCGGCGATGAGATAGTCCACCCCGGCGTTGGCCGCGCGCTCGATCAGCGCCGCAAACGGAATGTGACTGCGATCGTCAGGCGCTGACGCCAGCCACTGCCGGTCCATCATCCGATACGGACCGGCTGCGACCAGCCGGTCGGTCAGGAGCTCGGCGATGGTCGTGCCGAGCCGCGGCGGCGGCATCCACCCGGTGCGATCCGTATCGAAATCCGCCACCGTCATCGTCGGCTTCGCCGGCGCGGGCTCCTGCGCGCGCACGGCGCCCACCGCGAGCGCCGCGCTCGAGAACACGAGAATCAGGCTGATCCGTTTCATGAGGCCTCCTCGGTCACCTGGCGGGAGCCGGCGGCACTGGCAGCGTGTGTGCGATCTCGGCGATGGCGTGCTGGCAGCCGCCGTCGAGCGGCGACTTGTGGGCGTGGATCATGAGCGCGAGAGCCAGCGCGCCCGTGACGGGACTACGCGGCAGGGCCCGCAGAGCGATCGGCGGCAGCGGCATCGCCCGCGCGGCGACTGGCTCCTGCGCCGCGGCGGTCCGCACGACGTCGCCGCTCGCGACGTCGACGACGCGCACGTCCAGCGTGATGAAGCTGCCGGGGCGCCGGACTGGAGGCTGGAGCGGGACCGCGCGCGTCAGGACCATCACGTTCCCGTAGCCGGCCGTGGCTGGAGTCACCGGGCGCGATCCCGCGCGACTGACCGTCTGCGCGACCGATCCGAACACGAGGTACTGCACGCCGGCGAACGCCGCCGCCTCGCGAAGCGCAGTCATCGATGGACGGCTGCCGTTGCGGCGGACCGGCAGCCACTCACGCAGGAGGACGCGAAAACGTCCTGTCTCGACCAGCCTCGCGGCCAGTTCGTCGGCCATCTGGCCGGCTCGTGTGCCTGACACGCCGCTGCCCTCGAATGGCATCACGCTCATCGTCGGGCGCTCGGTGTCCTGCGCCGCCAATCTCGCCGGCGCGAGCAGGCCTGTGACGACCGCCAGGGAACAGGCCGTCGCGAGTGAGCAGGTCGAATGGCCACGCATGGCGTCCTCCGTCTTCTTTCCCCAGAATACGGAGCGCGGGGCGTACGAGTCGTGACCGCGGCGTGAGAAAACGCTGAAAAAGGGCGTCAGTGCGGCGCCTTCGTGAGTGGGCCGGAGGTCGCTCCAGCCGGGTGGGCGCCTGAGGGTTTTTGGCGGGAAGGGCCCGGCCCTAAAGCCCGGGCTCACTTGTGCCGTAAATCATTAAGAGAGCTATGGTTGTGCCCTATCGAGGACTGGCGGCCGTGCTGGCGCCTCTGCTCGCCTCCGTCACGCTGATGTCCAACGACCGGACCTCGGTCGCGGCGGAGCGGAGCACCGAGCTCCGGGTCATCGAGCTCAAGGAGCCGGATGGCCAGATCCTCAGCTACCGCCACCTGGCAGGCTCGACCGTGGTTCACCTGAAGGGCACCGCGCTCGCGCCGGACGCACAGATCAGGGTGAAGATCGGCAGCCGTCCCGGATTCGTCGAGCTGGACATCAACCACGGCGGCATCTCGGGCCTCAAGCCTGCGCACCTGCTGGGACGCGATTTCCTGACGTACGTCCTGTGGGCCGTCTCCATCGACGGCAAGGCCGCCAACCTCGGCGAACTCACGTTCGAGGGCGACCACGCCGTCGCCGTGAACGTCACGACGACCTATCAGACCTTCTGGCTGATGGTGACCGCCGAGCCGAGCTACGCGGTCGTCGATCCGAGCCCGTCGGTCGTCCTGTACAGCGTGAAACAGGACGCCGCGGCCGAAGACAAGGCGCTGCCCATCGCCGGCGAGCGGTTCTACTTCACGCATTACTCCAGCTACGAGTCGACATCGACGGATCTGCCCGCCGGCGTGCCGAACGAGCTCCTGCAGGCGCGCAAGGCAATGGATCTGGCCTCGAAGTCGAGCGCGCTCGCCATCCGCGTCAACGCCGGCTTCAAGGAAGAGGAGTACACGCGCCTGGCGCTCGCGCAGGCGACGACGTTCCTGGCGCAGGCCGAGGACGCGTACAAGAAGAATCCGAAGGATCAACAGGTTGTCCAGTTCGCGCGCACCGCGGCGCAGAACGCCGAGGACGCGCGGGCGCTGGCCACGGGCGCCGTGGGCGGCATGGCGGTCCGGCAGCTCGAGCAGGACAACGCGAAACTTCGCGACGAGATCGCGCGGCTGAAGTCCGACAAGCCGGCCGATCCCCCGCCGGCCGGCGGCGGTCCGCTTGCGGAGCCGACGCCGACCGACACGCCGGCCGCGACGCCCATGCCGCCGCCCGATCCCGTGGCGCCGACGCCGCTCGTCAAACAACCGGCGCTGTGGTTCGCCGTCGCCGGATGGGTGCTGGCGCTCGTGCTGCTCTTCCGGCGGAGGTCGATTTAGCCGCGCGGCTTGCGCCGCCGGCAGACCGACCGCATGGCTCGCTTTTCCCCGCTGCGATTTCTCGTCAGCCTGCTGACGCCGGGCGGCGTCCTCGTCGGCGCGGCCTGGGCGCTGCAGCACGAGGACGTGGTGCGGTCCGCCGCCGCGCCCTACGCGGTGTACTTCTGCATCGGCGCGCTCGCGGCCGCGGCGCTGCTCAGCTGGTACTCCGACCAGGCGCGCCTGCTGTGTACGGCGGCTGTCGTGATCCTGAGCGTGTGGCGCCTGACGCCGTGGCCCGACGACCCCCAGGTCGCGACGCTCGTCGCGTTTCTCATTCCGCTGAATTTCGTGGCGTTTGCTGCGCTCAAGGAGCGCGGCGTGCTGACGATCGACGGGTTCGTGAAGCTCGCCATCGTCGCGGGCCAGGCGTTCGCAGTGATGTGGCTGACCGAGCGGGTCGGCGTCGCGTCTTTCCTCCGGTGGAGCGGCCGGCCTGGCGCGTGGTCGTGGATGCCGGTGACGGTGGTGCTGTCATTTGCGGCCGCGGTCGTGACGCTGCTGGTATTGGCGTTCCTGCGCCGGACCAAAGTCGAACAGGGATTGTTCTGGGCGCTGCTGGCAATGTTCCTCGGGCTGCAGGACAGCCGTACGCCGGCCGCGCTGCTCTTGTATGCCGGCACCGCCGGACTGGTCCTCGTGTTTGCGGTGCTCGAACACGGCTACGACATCGCGTATCGCGACGAGCTCACCGGGCTGCCCGGCCGCCGGGCGTTCAACAATGTGATGGGCCAGCTCGGACGGAAGTACGCGATCGCGATGTGCGACGTCGATCACTTCAAGGCCTTCAACGACACCTACGGGCACGACGCGGGCGATCAGCTGCTCAAGATGGTCGCGACCGAGCTGTCGCAGGTCGGCGGCGGCGGGCGTGCGTTCCGGTACGGCGGCGAGGAATTCCTCATCGTGTTCCGGGGCCGTTCCGCGCGCGAAGCCCAACCGTTCGTCGAAACCATCCGCAAGGCGATTGCCACGGCCCGTCTGGGCCAGCGCGGATCGGACGCGGGCATCAGCGTGAGCATCGGCATCGGCGAGCGATCGAAGCGGCACTCGACGCCCGAGCTCGTGCTCGAGGCCGCCGACGGGGCGCTCTACCGCGCGAAGAAAGCAGGACGGAACTGCGTGCGCGTGGAAGAAGGCACGCCGTATCTCAGCTAATCCGGTTCGAGATGACTGAGAGCTTTACGGGAGGCCACCACCCCGCTCCAGCTCCAG
>Ga0335084_10006758_pt1 | contig 11411 bp, 13 predicted proteins | sample Lox_Sample_44_FD_206721 | JGI IMG/M metagenome (GOLD analysis project Ga0335084, IMG submission 206721) | Soil microbial communities from Loxahatchee National Wildlife Refuge, Florida, United States - Lox_Sample_4.4 | ecosystem: Environmental > Terrestrial > Soil > Wetlands | place: USA...
GGTCCGCGACATTTCCGCACTGTCACTGTTCGCTACGATGTCTTATTTTGACCAAAACGGAATCGTAGTCGCTTGGCTGCGCTGAACTGGATGACGAGTTCGGGTCCCAGCCGGGGAAACAGTTGGAACCCGAACACACGTACCAGCCTTGTATTCAACCGCTTTGCTGTCTATTCTCGCGATTGCGGTCGTGTGAACACCGGGGATGAGGGCTATGGACTATTGGTTTTGGATCGTCCTTGCCGCATCGGGACTCGCCGTTGTAATCACCGCCGCTGTCCTGATTCGCAGCGGCAACGTCACGATGTGGGACATCGCACTGTTCGTCCTGCCGCTCGTGCTCTATTTCGTCCTGCTGCTCACTGTTTCACATCCAAAATCCCTTGCGAACCTTTTCGAGCCGTTCGCCCTTATTCCTATCGTGAGTGCGTGTTTCCTCATTCGAGTTTTTGCTTTTCGAACCACGGGACACCAGAAGCGTTCCGCGATCGCCCTGCTCTGTGCTTTGTTAGCCACCATCCTGATCTATTTCTTTGTCCCGTTGCTTCCGGAATAGACCACAGGTAGAGACGCAAGAGAGCGACGCCTCAGGTATTGCGATGATGATACTGTATATTTCATGGCAGTCTTGTTTCTGCTCTTGGACGGGGGCGACGGTCATTGACACCGCCCGGACCCTTCGATACGCTCTCGCCAAGATGATCTCGGCCCTGCTCTCGTGGTCGTTGGGGCACAGAGGCTCGCAGTAGGGAGGGTGCCATGCCGACCACCCCTCGGTGGATGGTGGTGCTCGCGGTGGGCTATGTTCTGGGAGGTGGCGGCCTCGGCTACTGGCTCATGTTGGTCCTGGTACCTGGGGTGCGTCCCCTCGCTATCGCTGTCGGGGTCGGCACGATGGGCGTGCTCGCATACGTCTGTCTCTATGTGCACCGATTCCGGCAGGCGTACGGCGGGACGCCCCTGGGGGAGGCGCAGCGGGCGGTCCTGAAGAGGGGTGCGCGCTATTGCGTAGTCAGCGGGTCTCTCCTGCTGCCGATCGCCGTGGGAACGGGCACCGGGATTGCGTTCATCACCCGGGGCCGCCCCGTGGTGGGCAGCCTGCTGCTGGGCACCAGCGGGGGCCTCATGGGGCTCGCGGTGTGGCTCGCGTGGCGCGGATTGCCCCGTGGAGTCTCTGGCCCCGCGACCGCCGTGCCGGCGGGAGCACCACCGGCACCCGTGGCCCCGGCCGCCGCGTTCGTGGTCTGTGTGGTACTCCTGGCGGCCGCCGGATGCAGCCTCGCCGCGCTCTTCCTGCTACGCGATGGGTACTACGCAACGAGCACACTCAGTTCCGGGCTCGGCGGCGCCCTCGCGTGGCTTAGCGTACGGATCCTGCGCAGCGGCTGGTTCCGGCGGTGAAGGAGAGCACCGGAGGGCACGTCGTCCGCGCAGTGCCCGCGTACCGCGCGGCGGCCCGGATCGAGTGTCAATGCCCGCTGTGCGCTGACTCCTCGCCGTACTTGTCGTGGTGCCGCACCCAGGCCATTGAGTGTTTCAGTCCCTCTTCGTTCCGCCCCTTCGGCGTCAGATCGATGAAGTTGTAGGCGCCCAGCAAGAGATCCAAGCCGCGCGCATAGGTCGAGTAGGTGTGAAACACGTCACCCGCCGCGTCCTTGTAGAATACGCTCAGCCCCGGCCTCTCTTCCGACGAGAACACCCGCATCTCGTAGTTGTACATCACCTTCTCGTCCGCTTTTTTCGCCGGCTCACGCGACACCTGGTAATCCACATTGAAATCCGTGCCGTTCGACGATACCCATGTGAATCTCCATTCCATACGCTTCTTGAACGCCTCGATTTCCGGTAGCGGCGCCCGCGAAATCACCACCAGCGTGATATCCCGTGTCGCCAGATGCACGCGCATTCCGTCCAAATGGTCCGCGATAAACGAGCAGCTCGGGCAGCCTTCTTTCCATCCCGGCCCCAACATGAAGTGGTAGATGATTAGCTGGCTCCGCCCCTCGAAGAGATCCGCCAGCGTCTCTTGCCCCTTCGGCCCTTCGAACACGTACTTCTTTTCCACCTTTTCCCACGGCAGCTCTCGCCGCGCGCGGCTCAGCTCATCCCGCAGCCGCGTAAATTCCTTCTCCTTTTTCAGCAGTGCCTTTCGCGCCGCCAACCACTCGGCCGGCGATACCACGGTCGGCTGCTTCCCCCCCCGGCGTTGCCATTCTCGTCTCTCCTTTCAACCATCCAACGGTGTCGTCGAAGCTGCCGCGTGTTCTTGCGTATCCCGCGCGCGGCGGGGGAGGGGGCGCGCCGCATTCGCTATACACACGGGGCAGTCATCGCACGCGGCCTTGGTAAGCTCGCACTACCCCTGCCGCCTCTGGTGCCTGCTATCGTTTTTCCGCGCGCTGCTTCGCGCGCTCGTGGATGCTCTTCCAGCCGGCGGTGAGCCCCTTCCGGTGGTCGTCCGCAATTACGCCCAGCGCGAAATGGTGGAACTTGATCAGTGTGCCGCCCGGCTCTTCGATCAGCCGGTACTGCACATTCGACGCGACCGCAGACGACATCATCAGCGGCCCGTAGAATTCCAGCAGCGTCGGCCGCTTGATCGCCTGCACGTGCGCCCACAGGTGGCCGTTCCCGTCGCCCAGGTCGCGGTACCACCGTCCCCCAGGCCACGCCTCGATCTTCATCGGCATGGGCTTGTCCTCTGCGCCCCTCATGCCCGGACCCAGCTCCTCGAGCAGCGCCGCGAACGTCGCGGCCGGCGTCGCCTTGACATGAATCTCCTCGGTGATGCTCAGTGTCAAATCCTCAACCTTCGGTGCCGTCTCTACCGCACTCATGTGTTCCCCTCCCCCTGAATTGGTTCCGCAAAAGCCTCCGCACGTTCATGCGGTCTGTGCCTTTTGCATGAAAACCGGCGGCTCGTCCGCGCTTGGTCCCCAGGTCGCCGGGACCGCGATATTCAGCAGCCGCAGGTAGACGCTGAATTGACCGCGGTGCTGATACCAGTGGTTGAGCATGACGTCGCGCACGAACTTCGCGCGTGGCTGGGCGAGCAGTTCCCGGTCCCCCTGCTTGAGTCGTCACAACTCCTGCATCGCCCGGTCGTCAAGTTTCGCCAGCTCGCTCTGCACCGTCGCCACGCTCTCGTCATGCGTCTTCAGGACCTCCTGCACAGTCGCCGGCTGCGGCATGGGCCTGCCCAGGTCCGGCGCCTGGGCCGGGTTCTGCTGTACGAATCTCGCGATCGCCCCCGGCACCCGCGCGATGTGGAGCGCGAGCTGACCCGCCGTCAGCGATTTCTGATGCGGCTTCCACGTCAGCTTATCCTGCGGCAGCCGCTCCAAGAACTTCCGCGTGAGCGGCGCCTGCTCCTCGAATTCCGTAGTCAGACTCTGTGCCAACGACATCCCCCTCCTCCTTTCCCTTGCCGATTCGACTTCCCGCGCCGAATCCCACCCGAAACCGCGCCCTGGACACTCGCAGTGTCCTGTTGGGCGCTTCGTCGCCGGCGCCGGACAACGCCCCCTACGATGCGGAGCCGCGCTCGGCGCGCTCTTTCACCCGATTCAAGGTGTGCCGCCAGAACCGCTCGAATTCGCCCGTCCATTCGTGCAGCGGACGAATCGCCGCCGCATTCGTTCGGTAAAGCTTTCGCCGTCCATCCTGCCGCATCTCTACCAGGCCCACCTCGCGCAATACCCGCAAGTGCTTCGACACCGAAGGCTGCACCATTTCCAGCGCCGCCACGATATCGCTCACGGGTCGTTCCCGGTCCGCCAGGAACGTCAAGATGTCGCGCCGCCGTGGCTCTGCCACCGCGTTGAACGCATCCGAATTGGAAGCCGCCCGTGCCATGACCGCATGATATATTCCTATAACGGAATATGTCAAGCAGGGACCAGATCCAGATGCCGGCTGTCAGATCGGAGGAGGGGCGGTCGATTGCGAAAGCGGCTGCCACGTCTCGCGTGCCGGGCCCCAAGACCGCCCATCACGGCCTTTCCATCGCCCCGCTGCCCGCGTTTCCCCTTGACGCCCGTCGCCGGTGGGTGCTAGCGTCCGCGCCGGCTGCGTTCCCCGCCCCGGTTCGGCCGCCCCCGACCGCTCGCGGCGCCCGCCGAGGCCGCTTTCCAACTTTTTCCAGTGGTGATTCGCGTCGGTTTTGAGCATAGAGATAGTGAGGCTGGTCTCCCAAGACCCGATATGATCCGTTGAGACACTTCTTCGGAGGTGAAGACATGATAACTCATGAGCAGCTCTTGGGCAGGTTGGATGACAGTAAGTTGAAAATGAATCATTACAAGGTGATCGTGGCGGGCATCCTCGGATGCATGCTTGAGTTCTTTGACTTTTTCTTAATTGGATTTGTGCTGGCATTCATCATTGTTCCATGGAAATTGACCTTTGCTCAGGCGTCGCTCGTGTTACTGATTGCAGGAATCGGCTCGATGTCCGGGGCTCTTACCTTCGGCTACCTTGCGGAAAAGGTCGGAAGACGACCGATCTTCATAACCACGGTTCTGGTGTTTTCGGTCGCCAGCGGTCTGATGTACTTCACCCCAGAGGGTAACTGGGTATATCTGGCGGTCATGCGATTCTTGGTTGGTTTTGGTGTCGGCGGGCTATACGCCATTGATCTGGCATTGGTACAGGAATTTGTACCGGCCCGGTATCGCGGCATCATCAGTGGGTTGCTCACAGCTTTCATCCCGATCGGGGTCATGCTCGCCAGTTTTTGTGCGGGGTATTTCACTCCCATGATTGGCTGGAGGGGGCTATTCCTTATCGCCTTACTCCCCGCATTCTTGACTCTCCTAATCCGGATGTGGGTCCCAGAGTCACCACGCTGGTTGATTTCCCGGGGAAGATATGAAGAAGCCGTCAAATCGATCAACTGGGTGATTGGCAGCACCGAACAGTTTTCTGCGGCAGACTTACGGGCAGGCACCGCCGCGCCGGAGCCAGAAAGAAAAGTCGCTTTCAGGGAACTCCTGAAGTACCCGAAGAGTTTGAGTGTATCCGTGATTACCAATCTTTGCCTGCGGACGGCAGACTACGGTATCACGCTATGGGCGGCATCCCTTTTCGTTCTGGTGCTGCAAGTGACTCCGGTTGAGGCAGCAAAGCTGTTTTTCCCCGTGGCGATGGCCGGTTTTGCCGGTAGATGGTTTTGGGCTTTCATGTCGGATGCATTAGGACGGCGGCGGGCTGGAATGGTGCTCGGTGTTGGCTCCGCCATCTCCCTCATGGTCGCCGCCACATTCTATAAGGCTTATATAGGTTCGACATCTGTCTTCTGGTTGGCGTTTATCGGCTCGTACTTCTTTGCAAACGGCGGTATGGCCGTGATTGGCCCCTATGCTTCGGAAGTGTGGCCGAAGCATCTCCGCGCAATGGGCATGGGCACAGCATACGGACTCGGCGGATTCGGGACCATACTGGGCCCTATAGCCCTGGGAATATTTGCCGGGGGCGGAAATCTGGTTACTCCCAAGGCCACCGTAGATGCTGTCGGCCCAGCCGTCACACTCTGGGCGGTGGCGACCCTTGCCGTGGCAATCGGTGCTTACTTCGGAATCGAGACTCGCAACAGATCAATCGAGGAAATTGACAAGATAGTACACCTCTCGAAGAGTAAAGGCGTTTAGGATGCGGGTCGGAAGAGCGAAATGCAGCATAAGGCCAATCGGTGAACAGTCACCTATTAGGAAAGAGTGATAGGGAGGCGCTATGAAGAAACTCGCGCTCTTTGTAAAAGTGACGGCTAAGCCAGGCAAACGCGATGAGGTCTGGCGACTTTGGAAGAAACATGTCCTACCGAATGTGCAGGCAGCTAACGGTATCGAAATCAATTGCTATTGCTACGACGCCAATGACAAAGATACATTATGCTTTTTTGAGCTCTTTTCTGACTCGGCGGATTTCAAGGCCGCTAACGAATCACAATGGTACGCCGAATATGTCCAGCTCGTGAAACCACTCCTCGCAGCCCCGTCCGAGGTGATCTTTGCTGATCCTATTTGGGCAAAGGGAATGAAAATCTAGAGAGGCATGTGCGACGCACCGGCATGGTGTCCCGTGATACGCGTTGGCCGGTCATCCTTGCCCTTCCCAAATACGTCATCGCGAGAACTCTTCCGAAGTCATGCCGCCGCCGAACCACTACACATGGGACTGGACAGGATGGCAGTCGCAGTTCTGTCCCGAATAGCTCATCTACGCCGGCATGATGCCCTCAACATATTTTCAAGGCACGTGTCGACCAAAATAGGGTAGTCGTGGCGACTATTCCAAAAAAGGGCGTTGCCTTGCTCGTGCGGCGTGTGGTATGCGATGGCGGCTCTCGATACCACCCAAAGACACCCAAAGGAGACCGAACGATGAATCCACGAGAGATCTGCGAGCGCTACGAGAAGCTGTACACCGGGGCCGTGGCGGACATCCTGGACGAGAAGGGATTCCGACGGCAGTGCCTCGGCCCGCAGTTGCGCCCACTCCTTCCGCAGCGCAGGGCGGCCGGGTTCGCCTTTCCGGCGCTCGGCGAGGCGTGCGCGGACGTGGCCTATGACTGCCGGCCAGACATCCTGAAGTTCCTGGCCGCGATCCCGGACAATTCGATGGTCGTCTTCGATCCGGGCAAGGAGAAGGTCTGCGCGGCCTGGGGGGAGTTCATGGCGCTGGTGGCGCGGAACAACGGCTGCCGCGGCGTGGTGGTGGACGGGACGATCCGCGACGCCGAGATGATCATCCAGGCCGGCTTCCAGATCTTCGGCACTGGCTTCTGGCCGGTGTCGTCCGTAGGCCGGTGGCGCCCGGTCCACATGGGGCAGACGATCGTGTTTCACGGCGTGGAGGTGCGGCCGGGCGATCTGGTCCTGGGGGACATCGACGGGGTGGTGGTTGTCCCGCGGCCCATGGTAGAAGAAGTCCTAGTGGCCGCCGAGGCGTGCTTTCAGGCCGAGCGGAGCATGAAAGAGGAGTTGCGCGCCGGGAAGACCATGGAAGAAGTCTTTAAGAAATACGGGCGCTGGTAGAGATCCGTCACCGAGAACGCAACGCCCCCGGGATTCCCGGGGGCGTTTTTCGTTGGCCGGTTCCGTCTAGGGATTCGAGCGGTCTTGGGCCGCCGCTATCATGGCACGGATGTTTTCGAGTGGCGTGTCCGGGGCCACGGCGCAACCGGCGTTGAGGGCGTCCACGCCTTCGATGATGCACTGGCGGGCGGTGGCGCCGACCTCAGCAGGGGAGCCATCGCGAAGGAGCCCCGTGGGCACATACCCGATCAGGGCCGCCTTGCCTTTGAGGTGAATTCTTGCCGTGTGGATGTCCGTCTTGACGTCGAAGCTGACGCCGCGGAAGCCCGCAGATGCCAGATGCGGCAGGTGCCGCGTGATGTTGCCGCAGATATGGGTGATGACGGGGCGGTCAATCCCGGTCATCAGTTTGCGGTGGTGGGGCGCGACGTGCTCCACATATTGCGACGGCGAGATGAGATCGCCGGACGCCGTCGGCTCGGCCACCTGAACCACGTGGGCGCCCGCGTCGAATTGCCCCCGAATGTACATGGCGGTGAGGCGAGTTGCCGCGGCCATGGCGGCCTGCACCTTTTCCGGTTCCTCGATCATCCAGACGAGCAGCGTCTCCACGCCGAAGAGGCAGCCCGAGAGGGTGAAAGGTCCCAGCATGGATGAGATGACGGGGACGGATTCGCCACACTTCCGTCTCGCGATCGCGATGGCCTCCAGCACGACCGGGAACCGACCATGGGCCAAGAGGTCTTCGTCGAATGCGAACTCCTCCGGTTCCGAGAAGGGCGGCGTAAGGACCTTTGGAAGCGTCGCCTCGCTCCCATAGTCAATGGTCGCCCCAAGGGCACCGGCCTCGACGGCCATGTCGAAGGGTACCTTGACGGATTCCAGACCGCAGACGACGTGCGCGGCGGCGCCGGCACGGGCCATCTGCTCGGGGTCGTGATGGGCGTCCGGCCACCGGGTCCCCACCTGCCGCATCAGATCAACGGTGACCACGCTCGTCACGCCGACCACCGGGGGACGGTCCACGGGCTGCTGCGCCAGTACCCGAAGAAGACGATCGATCACGTTCATGGCCGCCTCGTTTCCAGGAAACGCGGGAAAGACGACGGGGCCCCGTTAGGCGGGGCCCCGCTCTCTCGTGTGGCGTGTATTCTGCCGGCTATGCAGCCTTGTAGGGGACAAACTCCGCCTTGAACTTCGCCAGGGACTCGCGGATGGTGTCCGGGTCGCCGATCTTCTTCCGCTCGGTGACGAGCTCCAGGGGCGCGGACATCCCGAGGACCGGGCAGAAACCACGCTTGCTGATCTGTTCCTGGAAGCCGGCGCCGGTCTTCACGTTCACGCCGCCGGTGGGCATGACCATCTTGCCGTTGTGGCGGTCGCGCTGGTAGGGAGCGAGCAGCGCACCGATCCCACTCGGCCCGTAGACGCTGGCGTTGAAGATCTTGATCCCGTCCGGCTCTAGCCCGTCTTCTCGCTCCAGGAAGTACGCGAACTCGGATGGGGAGAAAGCGCCTGGCACACCGAAGCACTTGGCGGCCCGGACGATCTTGACGAAGTCGATCCGCTCGCGGCAGCCGCCCATCCCCGAGTCGGGTCCCACAATCATGTCAAAGCCCATCTGAATGGCCGACTCCAGCTCGCGGGGATTGATGACACTGCCCACGCCCAGGAGCATCGGGTCGGCGGGCCGGGTCTTCGCGCTGTCCGCGCGACGCTTGCGGAGTTCGGTCATCGCCTCTTTCAAGATCTCTTCGGGGATACGGAAGGTGACTTCGGCTATGAGGCCGGCCTCGTAGATCCCTTGGACCGTATTGATGACGTGCTGCGGCGTCTTGGCATGGTCGCGGCCCATGACGACCACCACGCCTTTCTCCCGCAGCAGCTTCTCGACCCGCTTGGGATCCCTGGTGTACGTGTCGTTCATGAAGATCTCCTCTCTTCTCTTCCTCGGAGCGATGAAAAAATAACAGCTGAGCCTGGCGGCGGAGACGACTGACGAAGGCGTCTCGCTGCGATGAACGGCTACCGTAGGGCGCTGACGCCGCCGCCCTTCTTGCCGCGCTTCACCTCGGCTTCGACCATGGCCTGCGTCACCATTGTGGTGTCACCGGGTGTCTCTTGGACCAGGATGCCGTGAGCGGCGCCCCACTCCACCGCCTCCTCCAGCGGCTTGCCCTTGAGGATGGCGGAGATGATCGCCGACGCAAACGAATCGCCGCCGCCGGTGCGATCGGCGATCTCGATGTTGCGGCGAATGGCGGCCTGATGGAGCTTGTCCGCGGCCACGTCGTAGAGGACCGCGCTCCAGTCAATCCGGTCTGCGGAGTGCGCGCCGCGGAGCTGCGTGCCGATCAGCTTCAGGTTCGGGTAGTCCTTGGCAACCTTGCGGAGCAAGGTGACATAACAATCGAGGAACTGTTCCATGCTCGCATTGCTGGGGATGTCTACTGTATAGCCCAACGCGTCGTCGAAATCGCTCTGGTTTCCCACCAGGAACTCGACATGGGGCACGATCTTCCGGTTGATCTCGCGCGCGCGCTCCTTGTTCGGCTCCACGTTGGCGCGATAGTTCAGATCGGTGGAGCGGAGCGTGCCGTGCTGGCCGGCCTTCTTCAGATACTCGACGGCAGTCTCGGCCGTCTTGGGCGAGAGCAGGCTGTAGATTCCGCCCGTGTGGGCCCAGCGGACTCCCTCCTTGCCGAACAGCATATCGAAGTTGTAGTCCTCGGCCCCCACCTCGCGTACGGGTGTGTGGGCCCGGTAGTACTCCGTCTTGGAGGGGACGACGCCCTTGCCCTTGAAGGTGGCGTTGACACCGTTCATCAGGCCGCCCTTCTTGTCGGTGACGTACTTCCCCTCCTTGCCGCCCGCCTTGAACCAGATGATGTGGCTGGTGTCCACGCCAGCTTCTCGCATCTGGCACTCGATGTTGCGCCCGAAGCCGTCATCCACCATGGCCGTGAGGACGGTGCTGCGCAGACGAAAACAGTACGCCATGCCTTCCGCCACGTTGGTCTCGCCGCCGCCGTGCCAGATGCGGCACGTGCGGGCCCGCTCGAAGGGAACGTCTCCCGGATCCAAGCGAATCATCACCTCGCCCAGGGCGACCCCATCCCATTTACACTGCTCCGCGGGTTTGATGTTGAGCGTTGCCATGATGTCTCATTCCTCCCTGCAGGTGTACGGACGAAACCGGTTTACCGGATGCGCTGCGTCAAACGGGGCCGTGTGTTTTTGAGCCGCGCGGAGTATATAAAGAACCCGCGGAGGTGTCAAACCGGGTATAATGCCCGCCGATCAGGACCACAGGGAAGAGAACATCCGGTCATCCCGCAAACGAATTTGGCAGCACACGGCACGAAGGAGACACTATGGATCTTGGGCTCAAGGGGAAGGTGGCGATCGTGACGGCGTCCAGCCGCGGGATCGGCCGGGCCGCGGCGGAGGCGCTGGCGGCTGAAGGCGCTCGGATCACGTTGTGCGCGCGGACGGCGGCTGCGGTGACGGCTGCCGCCGATGAGATCCGCGCACGGGCCGGGACCGACGTGCTGGCTGTGCAGGCGGACCTCACCAAAGCTCCGGACATCGAGCGCGTCGTCCACCGGACCGTGGAGACCTATGGGACGGTACAGATCCTGGTCAACAACGCGGGGGGACCGCCGGGCGGGCTGTTCGACGGGCTGGGGGATGCAGATTGGCACGCGGCATTCGAGCTCACGTTTCTCAGCGCCGTCCGGATGATCCGGGCCGTGCTGCCTCATATGCGGCGGGCGGGCGGTGGAGCCATCGTCAACGTGCAGTCGACATCGGTGAAGGTGCCGTTGGAGAACCTCATACTCTCCAATGCGATCCGCACGGGAGTGATCGGGCTCGCCAAGACGCTGTCCCTGGAGCTGGCCAAGGACGGCATTCGCGTGAACAATGTCCTCCCAGGGACCGTCGTGACGGATCGGTTACGAGAGATGCTGGCGTTGCAGTCGGCCCGCTCCGGGACGAGCGTGGAGGAGTTGATGCGGCTCAGGGAAGCCAGCATCCCCCTCGGCCGGTTGGGCGAGCCTCAGGACCTGGGGAATATGATCGCTTTCCTGGCTTCGGAGCGGGCGCGGTACGTCACCGGCGTCACCGTGCAGGTGGACGGGGGGTTGGTGCGGAGCTTGATGTAGGAGAGGTCCGAGCGGCAAATGGTGTGGCCATTCGGCACGCCCAGTAAAGGAGTCGAGTACTCCCCGGAGGTTGCGTTGCGGCCTTAGCGTGGTATTCTACGCGCGCGCCGGCGCCTGCGCAATTCCCGTCCGACACGCGAATTCCTATGAGTGCGGTCATTCAGCTTCCGATCTTTCCCTTACCGGATGTGGTGTTGTTCCCTCACACCAT
>Ga0335084_10006759_pt1 | contig 11410 bp, 9 predicted proteins | sample Lox_Sample_44_FD_206721 | JGI IMG/M metagenome (GOLD analysis project Ga0335084, IMG submission 206721) | Soil microbial communities from Loxahatchee National Wildlife Refuge, Florida, United States - Lox_Sample_4.4 | ecosystem: Environmental > Terrestrial > Soil > Wetlands | place: USA: Florida...
GCCAGTGGCTGGTCGCGGCGGGATCTGCGCTGGTGTTCGAAGGCGCACGCTTCATCCCGCATCGCTTCGAGCTGTCCACGGAGCGCTTGAGCCGCATCAGTGACTTCTGCATCGTGATCGCCTGCGTTCTGTTTGCCGGCTTCTACCTGACACTGGGCAATCCGCGCGCCATTACGCAGCTCTTTCTGTGGATGCCATTTGCATGCATGCCGCTCGCGCTGGCGCAGGCCTATGGCACGCAGCGCGAGATTGAGCTGGGTGTGCTGTTCTGGAGCATGCGCCGCGTGTCGCGGCGCCGGCCGACGTACGTCAACATCGGCTATGCGTACACGGTCGCCTGGATCATTGCCGCGAGCGCGGCCAATCAGCGTGACGTCCTCTTCGAGCTCGGTGTCGCTGCGCTCGCGGCCTGGGGGCTATGGCAGGTACGCCCGCGCTCGCAACCGGTCGCGGTGTGGCTGCTGCTGATACCGCTTGCGGGCGCTCTGAGCTACGCCGGTCACAACAGCCTGCACCGCGCGCAGCTGTGGCTCGAAGCCAATGCGGCGGACTGGCTGCGCGGCGATGGCGGCTCCAATACCGATCCTTATCGCGCCGACACCGACATCGGCCATATCGGTGAGCTCAAGCAGTCGGAACGCATCGTGATGCGTGTGCGTACGAATACGATCCTGCTAAGACCCCTGCTGCTGCATCGTGCGAGCTACGTGACCTACACCGGCTTGCGCTGGCTCGCGAAGAATGCACCCTTCGCCCCCGTCGTACCGGGAGACATTCCCGGGGTTTGGCCTTTGGAGCCCGAGCGCGAGGGCGTATCAATACAATGGGCGTCGATCATTGAGCAAACCAGCCAGCCCAATCCCGTGCTCGGTCTGCCGGCGGGGACGCGACGCGTCGATGGCCTCACCGCGGGCGAGATGAAGCGCAATACACTGGGCGCGGTGCAAGTCGAGCACAGCCCTGGCTTTGTAGCATACCGGGCGGTCTACGCGCCGGGTGCCGCCGATGCCGGCATGCCTCACGAAGCAGATCTCATCGTTCCGCGCCGTGAGGCCGAAACTCTACAGCGAATCGTGGAGGCCCTGCAGCTCAAGACGATGGCGCCGGACGCCGCGCTGACCACGGTCGAGCGCTACTTCGCCGAGCGGTTCCGCTACAGTCTGTACCAGAAGGACGAGCGCGGCTCGGTCACGCCGCTCACCGATTTTCTGCTGCGCACGCATGCCGGCCATTGCGAGTACTTTGCTACAGCTACGGTCCTGTTGCTGCGCGCCGCCGGCATTCCGGCACGCTATGCGACGGGCTTCTCGGTGCAGGAGTGGAGCGACTTCGAATCGGCCTACCTGGTGCGCGAGCGGCACGCGCATGCGTGGACGCGCGCCTGGGTGGATGGTGCGTGGCGTGATGTCGACACGACCCCGCCGTCGTGGGCGATGATGGAAGCACAAGCGACGCCGTGGTGGTCGCGGATCTGGGACATGGCGAGCTGGATACGTCTCAAGTTCGCGGAGCTGCAATCGCGCGAGGGCCCGATGCCAATCGAGTGGATTGCGCTGGCTGCACTGTTGTTGCTCTGGGTCGTGTGGCGTGTGTATGGCAAATCGGCGCGGGTCACACGCGCCGTCAGGCCGCGAGCGTTGCCTGTAGTGATGCCGGTTCCCGGAACGGACTCCGCCTTCTATCGGATCGAGCAAGCGCTCGGCGAGCGCTGTTCCAGACGGGCGCGCGACGAGACGATGCGCGAATGGCTGACGCGCATCGCTGCGCATGTATCCGATCCGCCGGCCCGCGAGGAGCTCGCAGCACTGATGGAGCTGCACTATCGCTTCCGCTTCGACCCTGCCGGCGTGTCGCAGGCCGAGCACCACACTTTCTCTGCGCGCGTCGATGCCTGGCTTGCGCGGGCCATGACGGCGGGCTAGCCCGAGATCGCTGCGAGCCGATCGCGTACTTGTGCGACGAGCTCGATCGAGCGCAGGCGTGCGGCTTGATCGTAGATGTGCGCCGTGATCATCACCTCATCGGGCTGCGTCGCGGCGACGAACGTCCTCAGGCCTTGCTCCACGGTCTGTGCATTGCCCACAAACGAGCACGCTAGCGAATGTTCTACCATCGCCCTTTCCGCGGGCGACCAGTACGCATCGATGTCGTCGATCGGTGGCGGCACCTGGCCGGGCATCCCGCGCCGCAGATTGATGAAGGACTGCTGCTGCGAGGTGAAGTGACGGCGCGCTTGTGTGTCGGTGTCGGCTGCAAGGACATTGGCCGCGACCATGGCGTACGGGCGCTCGAGCTGCGCGGACGGTTGAAAGCCGCTGCGATACAGATCGAGCGCCTGCATCAGATCATCCGGAGCAAAGTGCGAAGCGAAGGCGAACGGTAAGCCCAGCATTGCCGCCAGCTGGGCGCTGAACAAGCTCGAGCCGAGCAGCCAGATCGGTACATCCAACCCGGCGCCTGGTATTGCACGAATTCTCTGCTTCGGCTCGGCGGGCGCAAAGTAGTGCTGCAGCTCCTGCACATCCCGTGGAAATTGTTCGGCGCTCGTGGCGAGGTCGCGGCGCAATGCTTGCGCCGTCAACATGTCGGTACCGGGCGCGCGGCCGAGGCCGAGGTCGATGCGCCCGGGATACAGCGAGGCGAGAGTTCCAAATTGCTCGGCGATGATGAGCGGCGCATGATTCGGCAGCATGATGCCGCCAGACCCCACACGGATCGTGCTCGTGCCCGCAGCGACATGGCCGATGACAAGGGCTGTGGCGGCACTGGCGATCCCCGGCATGTTGTGATGCTCCGCGAGCCAGTAACGGCGAAATCCGAGACGCTCGGCGTGTTGCGCGAGCTCGAGCGTGTTGCGTAAAGCCAGCGCGGCGGTTCCCCCTTTGGGAATAGGCGACAGATCGAGTATCGAAAATGGAGTCATGGCGGACCGCTCAGCGACAGTTCCGTCTGCTGCAGCCAGAACTGCATGCCCATCTCGCGGCACAGGGTCGCCGCGATGGCGAGGTACTCTCTCATAGCCTCGCGCCGGCCAGCCCTAGCGTGAAGGCTGCCGAGGCCGATATGACACTGCACGACGAGCGGTCGCATCCCCAGCTCCGTCGCGACCGTGAGCGCCTGCCGGTACGCCTGCTCGGCCTCCTCGGCCTTGGCGGGCTCGTGGGCGTAGATTGTACCGAGCAGTTTCAAAGCCCAGGCTCCCCAGCCGCGCTCGTGGTGGACGCGCGCCAGCGCCACCGTGCCTGCTCCGCTTGTTGCCTCGCGTCGGCGACCCGTCCGAGGACGAGATAGGCCTCGGCCAGGAACGTGAGGAACAAACACCGCAGGCCCAGAATCCCCATCGTGGTCAGCGCTTCGACCGCCTCCTCCAGCAACGGCACCGCGCTGGCCGCGCGCCCCGACCAGAGGTAGGTGGCGCCCAGAGACGCCGCCAGGAAAGGCAAAGCGACGCGCATCTCCATCCCCCGGCAGAGCGCAAGGCCTGGCTCCAACACCCGGGTCGCCGCCGCAAAGTCCCCACGGCGCAAGTGAGCGTACCCAAGGCCATAGCGGCCCCAGACCTCGCTGTAGCGATGATCGGCGGTCTGGGCGATCCGAAGGCCTTCTTCTCCTGTGGCAACGGCCTCGGCGAACTCTCCCCCTTCAGCAAGGACCTGCGTCAGCGCCCAGCGGGCGACCACCGCCGCCAGCCCCGTCATCCCAAAGCGCTCGCCGAGCGACCCACCCTTGACGAGGCCGATTGCCGCGTGCAGCGGATCGACTCCGCGGCGCGGGTCGCCGGCGAACCAGAACGCCTGGCCCAAGTAGTAGTTCGCAACGAAGCTGAGAGGCAGGTCTTCGCCGACGGCCTCACCGATGGTGCGAGCGCTGTCCGCCGCATCGATTGCCCGGGTGTGTTCGCCAAGGAAGGTGTAGAGGTGTGCTTGGTAGGCGAGCGCCCAGCCAAGCCTCAGCTGGTCCCCAAGCCCCTCCGCCAGTGTGCGCGCCTCGTTCACGATTTCGCCTAGACGTGCGAACTCGCCAAGCGAAAAGAGGGCGTTTCGTCGATCGAAGCATAGATCGATGAGCTGCTCGGTCCGCTCCGGGCTCTCGGGCAACTCTTGCAATGCGGCCCGCGCCTGCTCGAAGTGGACGAGCGCCTCGGGGGCGGCTGAGCGGTCAAGTGCCCGGGTCCCCGACTGCCGGCCGTAACGGACCGCTTTGTCCCACAGCTGCCCGCGCAGCGCGTGGTGGGCGAGACGCTCCACATGTTCACTCAGCCGATCCGCGTAGAGCCGCTCGATCGCGGCCACGATCTGGGCATTGAGCTTGCGGCGCCGGTCCCCGAGCAAACTCCCGTAGGTCACCTCGTGAGTCAGCGCATGTTTGAAACTGTACTCTAAGTCCGGGAAGAGCTGCGTCTCGTAGAGGAACTCGGCTTCCCGCGTTTCGCTCAAAGGCCTCCGCATACTCCGGTAACCCAAGCTGCTCAAGCCACTGCCTGACGGTATGCATTGCCCTCTCGCGCTCACCAGGCCTACAAGGGGACCCCATCCGGTTTTGCCGGCGCGGCAGGTGTAGTTTGACATATGAGCAGTCCTCCGCGGGAGAGCTCTCAATCGTGAGCGTTGATGGAATGGATGGAGTTAGACTCTGTGAAGGCGCCGTGCATGAACACTGCCGGGCGCATAGAAAAAAACGCCCGTTCGTTTCCGAACGGGCGTCTATCACTTCGGCTGCGTCGTTACTGCTACGCCTTCAACTGATCTCCCAACGGCAGGTTGCGGATGCGCTTGCCGGTGGCTGCGAAGACCGCGTTGACGAATGCAGGCGCGAACGGCGGAACGCCGGGCTCGCCCACACCACTCGACGGGATGTCGATAGTTGCCGGCACGATGTGCGTGCGGACGTCCATCGCACCCTGGCCGATGCGCAGCACCGGGTAATCATGGAAGTTGTTTTGCTGCACACGCCCGTTCTTGAAGGTGATCTGCGAGAATTTGGCAATGCTCAACCCCATGACTGCGGCGCCTTCGATCTGCGAGCGCACGCGCTCCGGATTCACGATGAAGCCCGCATCGATTGCGGTATCCACACGTGGCACCGACACGTTGCCCTGATCGTCTACTGCAACCTCGACGACCGTGGCGACATAGGTCAGGAAGCTGCGCTGTACAGCGATGCCCAGCCCATGGCCCTTCGGCAACTGACGGCCCCATCCGGCTTCCTTCGCGGCGATCTCGACCACACGGCGGGTACGAGCGGTGTCGATCGGATAGGTATCCCACGGATCACCGTAGTTCCACAGCGGGCTGGTCACCTGCTCGCGAATGTCGACGATACGCGCGGGCCCGATCATCTCGAGCAGGAAGTCCTTCGGATCCTTCCCGAGCTCGGCGGCGAGTTCCGCCACCATGGATTGCATGGCGAACGCGTGCGGAATGTTGTTCACCGAACGGAACCAGCCGATGCGGGTATGCGCGGTGGCTTCCCCGGTTTCCAGGCGCAGGTTCGGCACGTTGAACGGCGTGTCGATCAAACCCAGGCCCAGCTCGAGCGGACTCTCACGGTGCGGATCCGGCATGAAGTTCGACATCAGCGAGGGTGCGACGCTGCGATGACGCCAGGCCACAACCTTGCCGCCTTTGATGCCAGCGGTGACGTTCTGATAAGACACGGCATGGTAGAAGGAGTGCTGAATGTCGTCTTCACGGGTCCATACCACTTTGACCGGCTGACCGCCCATCGCTTTGGACAGGATGGCCGCCTCCAAGGCGAAGTCGCACTTGGACTTGCGGCCGAAGCCCCCGCCCAGCAGCGTCACATTGACGGTGACATCGTCTTCCTTCAGGCCGAGCAGCTTGGCAACGTCGCCGCGCGTCCCACCCGGGCTTTGCACGCAAGCCCATACCTCAGCTTTACCGCCGCCGACTTTGACGACTGCTGCAGGCGGTTCCATCGGCGCATGCACGAAGTGCGGAATGTAGTAGTCGCGCTCGATGACCTTGTCGGCGCCTGCCAGGGCCTTGTCGACGTCGCCTTCATTGCGCTCGACCTTGCCGGGTTTGTGCGCTTGTTCGGCCATCTTGAGCTTGAACGCGTCGGAGTCGTAGCCCTTGTTCGGACCGTCATCCCACTTGACGTTCAATGCCTTGCGGCCCTGGGTGGCTGCCCAGGTGCTCTTCGCAACCACCGCGACGCCACCCAGCGGAGCGAACTTGGCTGGCATCGGTGTCGGCGCGATCTTCACCACCTTCAATACGCCTGGCACCTTCATCGCCGCGGCTTCATCGTACGAGACTGCATTGCCGAGCACGACGGGCGGGCGTTCCACCACTGCGAACAGCATTCCGGGAACAACGACGTCCTGCGCGTACGTGGCGCGACCGGTGGTGATGTTGAACAGGTCCGTGATCTGGACCACGCCCTTGCCGATATAACGGAACTGCGAGGGATCCTTGAGTGTTACGGTGCTGAGCTTGGGTGTCGGCAGTGCTGCCGCGGCCGCGGCCAGGTCTCCGAAACCGAGAGCTCTGCCGGTGGGGACATGCACGACTTTGTGATTCTGCGCCCGGCACTCGATATCCGACACCCCCCAACTCAGGGCAGCAGCATGCTCGAGCATCTGGCGCGTTGCAGCACCGCAAGCCCGCATCGGCTGAACGAAGTGACGGATGCTGCGCGAGCCGTCCGTGTCCTGATTGCCGTACTTCTGCTCGTTCCCAGGCGCCTGAACGATCTTGACCCGGGCCCAGTCCGCTTCCATTTCGTCCGCGACCACCATGGGCAGGCTGGTACGCGAGCCCGTCCCCATTTCGGAACGATGGGTCACAATGGTGACAGTGCCGTCGGGCGCGATCGACACGAACACGTGCGGATCATAGACGGTGCCGCCCGGCATACCGTCGGCGCCGGTCTTGTATGCGTTGACCGAGCCGCCGTCCGCCAAGGCGTTGCGCGGCAGGAATTGCGCTGCGATGACCAATCCGCCGGTTGCCACGATGCCCTTCAGCAGGTTGCGGCGGCTGACATTTTCGATCACGGCTTCATTGAATTTGAGGTTTAGCATGATCAGGCCCCCTTCGCGGCAGCGGTTTTGATCGCCGCAAAAATGCGCTGATAGCAGCCGCAACGGCAGATATTCCCGGCCATCATTGCGTAGATATCTTGGTCGCTGGGATTGACCTTTTCGGCGATCAGTGCAGCCGCCTGCATGATCTGGCCGGGCTGACAGTAACCGCACTGCGGTACATTCTCGGCCCGCCAGGCCTTCTGCACCGGATGGTTACCATCGGGGGAGAGCCCCTCGATGGTGGTTACCGTGAGTCCGGAAACGTCCTTCATGGTGACAGTGCATGAACGCACGGCCTTGCCGTCGACGTGCACGGTGCAGGCGCCGCAAAGGCCGACGCCGCACCCGAACTTCGTCCCCGTCAGGGCGAGCTCATCGCGCAGATACCACATCAGCGGCATCTGCGGATCGCCGTCGTAGCTTCTATCCTGTTGGTTTACTTTGACCTTCATCTCGTACTCCTCCTTCGAGTCTGGAACTTCTGGGGTAGATCTCTGACTTGCCGAGCACCTGAGCCTCCTGTTGCCCGCGCAGCAGCAGTCAGTCTATGCGATTGTGCCAAGCTGCGCCGAAACTGTACTCCTTTTGCGGGGGCATCGTGTACTGTGCAGGCATCTTTTTCAGGTAATTCTCCGGGGGAGGTGCCTGATTCGGAGCGGGGTCGCGCTCATAGCAACCTGGAAATCGCGCGACGATCCGCTGGGCGGCGCAGGCTGACTACCGCGGAGACGCAGTCAACAATGCGCCGCCGGAGCAGGGCTCGACTGAAGAAAGGGTCAGCTGTTCCCGTAGACTGGAACGGCGGCTCCATGGATGACTCTCGCTTCGTCGCTGCACAAAAACAGAATAACGCGAGCAATGTCCTGCGGCTTGGGCCATTTCGCAAAGTCGGCGTCCGGCATCGCCGCGCGATTGGCGTTCGTGTCGATGATGCTGGGCAGGATCGAGTTCACCTGGACCCCGGTGCCTTTCACCTCGGCGGCCAACGAATCCATCAACGCGAGCGCGCCCGCCTTCGAGGCGGCGTATGCAGCGGCACCGGCTGGATGATCCAGGGCCGCCTTGGCGGCGACATTGACGATGGCGCCATGCCCTTGCTTGACCATCGCGGGCGCCACTATGCGCGACAAAGCGTAACCGGAGCGCAGGTTGAGCGCGAGCATGTGCTCGAAGACGCCGGGTTCATGCTCCCATAGCTTGGGGCCGCCGGCGTAGCCACCTACAGCGTTCACCAGCGCGTCGACCCGCCCGTATCGCGACCAGACGTGTTCCATCAGTTGGCGCACCGCGGCCTCGTCGGTCACATCGACATCGTGGCCTTCGAGGTGTGCGACGTTGGTCGGTGCGGCGCTCTGCAGTGCGTCGAACTCGTGCTGGATACGGTACGTGACGATGACCTCAGCGCCTTCCTCGAGGAAAGCTAAGCTCACCGATCGGCCCAATCCGCCGGTGCCGCCGGCGACCAGTACCACCTGATCGGAAAATCTCTTGCTCATTGCTCAGCCCTTGGTGAGGGGCGCAATCTTGTCGAGCACTTGCATGACATCGTCGCGGCCTTTGTCCGGCACTTCGAGCAGCACGCGATCGATTCCGGCCTCGCGATAGGTCGCCAGAGCAGCCGCGTCGGCAGGCGCGGCGAAGACGGTGATCGACAACGTGGCCGGGTCACGCCCGGCCGCTTCAGCCGCCGCGCGCAGACGCGCTACCGCGCTTTTGGGTTCGAAGCCGCCGCGCGCCCGCGGGAACCAGCCGTCGCAGAACTCGACCACACGCTTGATGGTATGGTCGGTCTCGCCGCCGAGGAGCATCGGCGGATGCGGCTTCTGCTTGGGCTTCGGGTACTGCCACACCTTGTCGAAGTTCACGAACTCGCCGTGAAACTCGGCTTCTTCCTGTGTCCACAGTGCCTTGATGGCGAGCGCGCGCTCGCGCAGTACCTTGAAGCGGTCCTCGAAGCGCGTGCCGTGATTCTCCATCTCCTCGGCGTTCCAGCCCGCACCCATGGCGAAGATGAAGCGGCCGCCTGATAGCTGGTCCACACTCGCCACCGACTTGGCCGTGACGATCGGGTCGTGCTGCGGCACCAGGCAGATGCCGGTGCCGAGCTTGAGCGTGCGCGTGGCTGCGGCTGCGAACGAGAGTGCGACAAAGGGATCGTGCGTGTGCGAATAGCGCTTGGGCAGCTCGCCGCCGCTGGGAAACGGCGTGCGCCGGTTTGCCGGGATGTGCGTGTGCTCGCATACGAACAGCGATTCGAAGCCGCGCGCTTCGAGCTCCCGCGCGAGCTCGCGCACATCGATGCCGTAGTCAGTCGGGAAGTGAAAAGTGCCAACGTGCATGATCGTGTCTCCGTGTTTCAATGCATTCCAGCCATAAGCTGCCGAAGAGTCGGGCCAGCGCTTCTCGAGAAGCGCCGCCGACGTTCCTCGTCAGACGTCCTCGCCGACTGACAAGTTGCCCCAGCTCGTCGCGCGTTCGACACGCACGGCGATCACCGGCTGCTTTGCAAGCGCCATGGCCTCGAGCTGCGGGTAGCGTGCGCGGAGCAGGTCTTGTGCGTCGTCGTGTTCCACTCCCTCGGAGAGGATCTGCGCATGTCCGTGCAACATCACCCACCCGAGCCGAGCCCAGTCCTCATCGTAGCGGTCCACGACCAGCGCGACCGCGGGATTCTCGCCGATATTGCGCATGCGCTTGAGCGCATTGCCCGCGGCCCGTTTGGGCTTCTCGTCGATGGTGATGTAGAGCGTGCTCTGCGCAAGCGCGAAGCACACCGGTACGACATGCGGCACAGCGTGCGCGTCAGCGGTGGCGAGATGAGCGACTCTTCGATGCGCCAGGAATTGGCGCTCGCTGTCCGACAGCATGCTCACCTCAACTGCCGCTCATGGCCCAGCCTATTGTGCAGGACCGAGGTAGCACGGTCAAACATCCCGGCCGCCGGCAAGACCTGCGACTGCGTTCTAGAACACCGCATGCTCGAGCTGGCTCGCCGAAAAGAATTGGCGCGTGAAGTCCAGCGCGCGCTGCACATCGACGCGCTTGCAGGTGAACAGGACCACCGCGAAAAATCGCCGTGCGCTCCAGACGTACAACGAAATTCCCGAATCGATCAGCGGCAGAAAAGCATCGAAGCCAGCGTTCTCGGCCTTGCCGACCCCACTCGGAGCATGAATCACGGGCTCGCCGTAGCTTTGCAGGTCGAGGTGTGCCGCCACCTCCAGAAGATAGCGCTGTACGGTCTCGCGGTCGATCGATGCGGTGTAGCAGCCCTCGATCAAGAGGCGCTGACGCGTGATGTCAGGCGCGAGATCACGTATTTTTCCTGATCCCGAAGAAGCCGATCGCATGCTTTCTTCAGCCAGAGCGCGCACGACATCCCTGCCGGCTCGCGTTTTGTCGCGGTTCTCAGGCGTCTCTTTGCCGAGCGCTGTATCCGCGACGAAGCGATAGATGTCCGCCGCTCCTTCGAACACCTTTGGGCCGATGCCTGCGGCCGCGAGCGTCTTGGAGATTTCCAGCATCTCCGGCACCCAGCGATAGGCCTTCGGCGGCATCATGGGAAACTGACTGAGCGCCCAGTCGTGCAGCTGCGCGCGCGACTGCTGCAGCTGCCGCTCCAGCGTCGGCGCGACGCCCAGGCGTTGTGCTGCAATCAGCACTTCCAGCCATAGCGCCTGCGTGCCTTTGTTGAGAGCGCCAAAGCACATCTTGAGTGCGCTCGCATCGCCGATGCGCTCGCTCATTGCGTGTACCGTGAGCTGCGGCCCGGCCAGGGCCTCGAGATCGGCGGCACCGGGGCCCGACACGTACAAGTTGGTCTTCGCGTTGCCGCGCGGCGGGGGCCCGATGATGCTGGCGTCAAGGAAGCGCCCGCCTGCTCGTTGCACGAGTCCGGCGATGTCCTGCACGGTGTCCGGCGCGATCGCATTGCAGTCGACGATCAGCGTGGAGCGCGCGGCTGCGCGCAGCGCATCCGCGGCCTCCCGCGCGAAGGCGAGCGCCGCGCCCGGATTCATCACCGACAGCACGACATCGCATTGGGCAACGAGGCGGGCAACGCTGCCCACGTCGATCAGCTGCGCTTCGCGGGCGAGCGCACGACTGCGCTCACTGCGTCCCGCCAACGCGGTGCAGACAGCGATGCCTCGCGCTTGGATCTGCATCGCCAACGCCTGCCCCATGTCTCCAGGACTCATCAGCCCGACGTTCGCGATCTGCATGGCAGCGCTACTCGAGTAACCTATGGAATTGGGACCATACCACGGGGCTTGCGCATGGACGCGCTGCGGGTTCTAGCGAGACCCGAGCTCGAAGCACGCGCCTTCAGTGCCCGGAATGAGCTCGAAGGGGAGCTCA
>Ga0335084_10006761_pt1 | contig 11408 bp, 24 predicted proteins | sample Lox_Sample_44_FD_206721 | JGI IMG/M metagenome (GOLD analysis project Ga0335084, IMG submission 206721) | Soil microbial communities from Loxahatchee National Wildlife Refuge, Florida, United States - Lox_Sample_4.4 | ecosystem: Environmental > Terrestrial > Soil > Wetlands | place: USA...
TCGTGCGTCAACGCCGTTCCAGAGGGCTCAAGTGAGTCCAGCGCCTAACACGCGCTTCCAGCGGACTCGCGTCCCTCGCTTCGCTCGGGTACGCTCGCCGCTGAAGCGCAACCCGTTAGACGGCGATGACTGATAGTGAGCAGGTGGCGGCGACCGCAATCGCGGTCCTAGCGGCCGTACCTCTGGGAATTTTCTCGTGGAATCTCCTTGTCTCTCCCCAGGACGTTCCAGGAAACACGCATCCGTATCTCGTCATGGGGGCCCTCCTGGCTTTCGCATCTCTAGGACCCCTGACCTCGCTCAGCCGGCGTTCCGCCTCACACCCGTTGCGCGCGCTGCAGGGGGCGCTCTTTTTTGCTCTCCTCTTTGTCGGGGTAGTCGGCGCGTTCGGAACAGCTGTCTATCTTGTCTACTCGGTTTTGGCTGTGCTACCGGGCGGTGATCCTGAGGGCTTTGGCATTCTCTTGTTTTTCGCGATCGTGACGATGTTGTCGGCCGCCATCGTGGCATCACTGACGATCTGGACCGACCAGCGAAAGCTTCAGGGACGCCTGCTTCGATTTCCGAAGTGGATAGCGCTCTTCGCGGTTCTTGCTTCCGCTGCCATAGTGGTGCTCTTCCCTTGACGACGTCGCCGTCTAACACGCGCGTGCAGCGGACTCGCTCATCGCCTTCGGTTCTTCGCTCGCCGCTGACGCGCGGCCCGTTAGGCGACGGAAGGAGCATGGTCGTGGCATGAGTCCCATAGTTCTGTGGCGAAAGGCCTCACGCGTAAGCCGCGTCTTCGCCGGCTTGGGCTTTGGGGCGGCTGTCGTCGTCCTTGGGCTTGCGGCGCTACCGATCTACCGTTCCCAAACTCGACCGTCTGCCGTCGTCGCGGCGATGCTGATCGGTCTTTCTCTCTGGCTCCTCCTGGAGGGCTATCACCGCCCCGTTCCACCACCCCAACCGGGGAAACCCGTCACGGACGCGAATGAGGCCGTCCTGCCCGTTCCCGAAGAGCCTCCAAGAGATGCCGTCGGTCGGGAGAGTGCATGACTCAGCCGTCGCCTAACCCGCGGGTGCAGCGGACTCGCGTAGCTCGCTTCGCTCGCTGCGGCTCGCCGCTGACGCGCCGGCCGTTAGGCCGCTCGCTAAAGGAGGAACGATGCTAGCTTGCGCTTTGATCGTTGCGGCAGGAGTCCTCCTGCCGACAGAGCAAGCTGCAAAGGCGATGACTTGCACAGTCGAGTCTGTGAGGACAACAGAAGGCTGGCAGTTGGATATCAAGGTATCGAACTCGGGTCGCGTTCCGGTATCTGTCAGTCGCACCTCGCTTCCGTGGGCTCAAGCTGACGCCATCATTCTGGCTGCTGTCACGGCGGATCGGAAGCAAAAGCGATTGGACCAGATATTCCCCGTTCAGGATGCCATGCCCGATGTCGTGGAGATTCGTCCGGGAGACTTGGCTTCCGGACGGGTATCCTTAACCGTTCACTTTCCGTCGCTAAGCACCGTTCTCCAGAGGAACGACGTTGTCATTTCCTGGAGTTTCCAACTCCGCGGCAGTGATGGCGTTAACTTGCAACGCCAGGCCGGTGGTCTCGTGCTTCCCAAGGACGAACAGACTGCGAAGTAAGGGTCGTGCGGCCTAACATGCGCTTGCAGCGAACTCGCCGCCCGCGCTTTCGCGCGGGCCGCTCGCTTCGCTCGCTCGGCGAGCCGCTGACGCGCCACCCGTTAGGCACGCTTAAGGGTCGCCGACCGTGAAGCCCCGTTCGATGGCTCGCTGGGAGCAGACCCGTGCCAGGGGTCTGAAGCGCTTCATCTTGATCGACGGCCTTCTCAAGTGCGGCTCGATGTTCTTGATTCTGGGTGTTCTGTCGATGCTCCTCGCCTTCAGGGACGCGAATCGTGTCGTTCGGGATATCGGTTGGACGCCAAGCCTGAAGACGTCAGACTATGTCGCGATCATTCTTAGCTTCAGTCCACGTCTTCTGTTGTTTGCGCTCGTTGGCGGCCCCCTGTTTTCGCTGTTGATGTGGTACTCGATGGAATACATCCGCAGGCGTGCGCAAGTGGATTCCAGGCGTGCCTAACACGCGCGTGCAGCGGACTCGCTCACGCTCGCCGCTGACGCGCAGCCCGTTAGGCGTCGGGAAGGCAGTCCGAGGCGAAAGCTAGCGTGGGATACGACCTTCACATTACGCGAGCTGAGGAATGGTCCCAGAACAACGGTCAGGAAATCACACTGGATGAATGGCTCGCCGTGGTCCGTGCCGACCCAGAGCTCACCCCAGACCCCGAGAACGGTGAAGGCTTCGCCCGCTGGTCCGGGCCGAGCAAGTACCCGGAGCCCTGGATTGCTTGGTTTCGGGGAAACATCAGTTCCAAGAACCCTGATCGGGCGATCCTGGGAAAGCTCCTCCAGCTCGCCTCACTCTTTCATGCAAAGGTGCAAGGCGATGACGGTGAAGAGTACAGTTCCGTCAATGACATTCCGGCCGACGCCTAACCCGCGCATGCAGCGGACGCCTTCGGCGCCGCTGATGCGCAAGCCGTTAGGCGCGCTGGCACAGGAGACTTTGGCATGAGCAAGAGATCGACTGTCGCCGTCCTCGTCGTGGCGTCGTTTCTGATCGGCTTAGCTATGGGCTGGCGCTTTCGGGGAAGCCGTTCCGAAAGGGACGCAGGAACAGTGGCGGTCGTGCGCGCAGTCGAGGTGGCTGGTCTTTGTGCGAACGCTCTTGGGGCTGCTGAGGGGGGTAGAGCGGCCAACTTGCAAAGGCTCCTTGAGATGCGAATGGCAAACGCCATAGACGAGGGCGCGGAGCGAGTTGACAGCGCGTCATCTCCGAGTCTTGCTCTTCCGAACCTAATCGAGGGCTTGAGTCGTGCCCGTCAGTACGCCGCCGCCAGGGGGATGCCGGAGACTGTCAGAAAATGCGATCGACTTCTGGAGTTCCTCGCGAAGAGCAATGCTCGCGCCTAACACGCGTATCTGGACTCCTCCGGTCAGTCAAGGGTTCGCGCAATAGGTTTTTCTCCTTTCTGGTTGGTGCTCGGCCGGTGGAAAGGAGAGGGCACTCGTATCTTCGGCCTGTGGTGTGGAGCGGTTGAAGGGCTCCTGGCCAGGATGAGAGTCGCGCACGGGGAGCCAATCGCATCGCACGGCCTGGAGGGCCTGGCGTGTTATCGGCTTTGCCCCATGTCGGTTGGGTCGATGGTTCATCGGTCGAGCGGATCGCGTTCTGAGGGGGGTTCTCTTCTTAGGCGGGATTTAGGGTGGTGGACTGGAAGGGGACGTCGTGGGTCCAGACGGCCCAGGCGATGCGAGCGAGTTTGTTGGCTAGGGCGACGGTGGCGCGGTTGTGTCCGCGACGGTTTTGGAGGCGAAGGGCCCAACATCGGAGCTTATCGGGGTGGGTCTGGCGCTTGGCGGCGAGCAGGACGGAGCGTGCGCCGTGGATCAGGAGAGTGCGCAGATACGCGTCACCGCGTTTGGTGATGGCGCCCAGGCGTCGGCGTTGACCGCTGGAGTGTTCGCGTGGGACCAGGCCGAGGTAACTGGCGAAGCGGCGTCCGGAGGGGAATCGGGAGACCTCGCCGACGAATGCGACCAGGGCTGTGGCGGTCAAGAGGCCGATGCCCGGGATGGTGAGCAGCCGCTTTACGGGAGCCAGGTCGTGGCAGAGGGCTTTGAGCTGACGCTCGAGCTGTTGGATTCTCTCTTCCAGCTCACCGATCTCGGCTGCGGCAGCCAGCAGTACGGGATGGAGGGCTGGCGGGATGGGATTGCTGGGATCGGCCAGAGCGGTCTGAAGGCCTGGCAGCAGGTGGCGCGATCCCAGAGGAATGAGGACACCGAGCTCTCGCAGCAAGCCTCGGATCAGGTTGATGCGGGCGGTGCGGGTGAGGATCCATCCGGAGCGGATGCGATGGAGTGCGGCGAGGGTCTGCTGGTGGAGGGACTTGACCGGGACTGGCGAGATCTGCTCGTTTCGGTCGGCCTCCAGCAAGGCCGTCGCGTCGGCACGGTCGGTCTTGTCGCGCAAGACGTAGCGGCGTGTGTGGTGAGGCGGGAGCAGTCGGACACGGTGACCGAGGCTCTGCAGCTGTCGAGCCCAATGGTGAGAGGAGCCGCAGGCCTCCAGCAAGACGGTTGCGGGAGGATGGTTTCGGAAGAAGGGCAGCAACCGGGCACGGGAGAGGCGCTTGTGCACAGAAATTCGTCCAGGAGACTTTGAGACGGCGACCTCGAAAACAGTCTTTGCCAGATCCACGGCGATGGTCGTATGCTCTTCCACGGACTCCTCCTTTCGGCAGTTGCAATGCTCCGAATGACGTTGGCACCTCGATGCCGTTTCCGTCAATGGAGGAGTCCATCTCATCCCATGCACCGGACTCGCTCCCGCGCTTCGCTTGGTCGCTCGCCGGTGATGCGCAGCCCGTTAGGCAGCCGATAGCCATGACACCGCTCAAGCTCTCGAGGAGCCAGCAGCTTTACGTCTTCATCACCGTTCTGGTCGTGCTGCCTCTTGTGGTGGGCTTTGCGTACCAACAAGAGCTCTATGCGTTGTATCTGATCCACCTCTGTGGGCCAGAGCTCCAGCGCGAGTTCGGCTTCACGGCCGGTGACGTCAAGGTGATGAATGAAGGAGGCGAGCCTCGTGAGGAATTCGGCATTACGGCCGTTGTTCCTGGCGGCCTACTGGCCCGGGCCGGTTTCAAAGCCGGCGATATTCCCACGGGCTACAAGCATGGCTTCGCGAACGGTTTCTATCAAGATCTCGTGTGGGTGCGAAAGGGCCAGCCCATGGTAATCACAGTCGTGGCCTCAGAGGACTATCTTAAGGGCTCGGCAGCTTGGCGAGAGATAAGTCTTCAACCCGGTGCAGGACATTGAAGTGCGGCTGCCTAACATGCGCATGCACCGGACTCGCTCCCGCGCTTCGCTTGGTCGCTCGCCGGTGATGCGCAGCCCGTTAGGCCGCACTGGCCATGCAGGCCAGGATAGCGTCATAGATCGCCTGTGAATTCCGCGTCTTTTGATCGGCAGCCCAGCCTCGTCGGAGAGCTCCTGGAGCTCCGGCCGTTGCATGCGTACGACTTCGAGGCGCTATTCCGGGCTGCGGCGGATCCCCTCATCTGGGAGCAGCACCCGGAGCGCAATCGGTACCAGGAGGCGCCGTTTCAGGCCTTTTTTGAGGAGGCCCTCAGTTCCGGTGGCGCGCTCGTGGCCGTGGAGAGGACTTCCCGGCAGATCATTGGATCGTCGCGCTACCACGGCTTCGACGCAGCGCGCGGCGTCATTGAGATCGGCTGGTCCTTTCTTGCCCGCGCGTACTGGGGCGGCCGATACAACGGTGAGATGAAGCGGCTCATGCTGGAGCACGCATTTCGATGGGTGAATCGAGTGATCTTCATCATCGGACCGGACAATCTGAAGTCTCAGCGGGCTATCGAGAAAATCGGCGGTGTGCTCGCTAGCACGACGATCGACGCAGCGGGGCGCAGAAAGCTCATCTACGAAGTCACGCGCACACTCTACGGTGCGGCCTAACACGCGCGTGCAGCGGACTCGCTCATCGCCTCCGGCTCTGCGCTCGCCGCTGACGCGCCATCCGTTAGGCCGCGGAAAGCCACAGCTTTGCCCTTGAACTTGCTGCTCCTGATTGCGACGGTGGCGAGCTCGCTCGACCTTCGCGTTGAGATCGTAGGTGATCGAATCCTTCGGGTTCTACTTGTGCCCCGAGGTCCCGTCCCTGTCGTCACCACAACCCGCACTTTTCTCGGCTGCCATCTCGAGATCGACGTTCAGGATTCTCAAGGCGTTCTGATTGGACATCTTGGCCCAAGAGCGTCCTGCGCAGTTCCGCAGCTCTCGGACTTTCGGGCGCTCATGCCGGGCGATTCGCACGGGCCGGCCGGCACTGAAGTCTTCGGCGCTCAGTTCGACCTCCTAGCTCCCGAACGCGTGCGACTCGGTCCGAACGAGGCAGCCTTGCAGCCTGGGCAGGAGTACCAATTCGTCGTCAGCTACCATAACGACGACGCAAAGATCCTGGGCACCAAACAGAAGCGGATCCTCAGGGAACGGTACGGCGACTTCTGGTCGTCGACGATCCAGGTGAGGTCGGCACCAATCACTTTTAAGTGCCCGTAATGATCAAGTTGGCCGCGGCCTAACACGCGCATGCACCGGACTCGCTCCCGCGCTTCGCTTGGTCGCTCGCCGGTGATGCGCAGCCCGTTAGGCCGCGCTAGGAGAGACTGGCCGCTGAATGATCTTTGCGAGCTCGCGTCTCGTAGCGCCCGTTGCGACCAAGGAGCGGAACAGCAGGTCGAAAGCGACGGAGGAGTCAGCAGCCTCCATCTTGGCCACTCGCGATTGACTGGAGCCAATGAGTTTGGCGAGGCGCGCCTGGGTCAGCTTCCTGGCCTCTCGGCGCATGCGCAAGCCCTTGGCAAGTGCGAGTCTCAACTCGACAAGCTCGGCCTCCTGTCTCGAGAGTCCCAGGAGGTGGCTCGCGGAGCCGACCTGCCACCCTGCGGCCTCGAGTCTCTTTCTCTTCACGCTTTTCATGATTCACCTCACGTTTGCGTCGTAGTGCCGCAATCGTCGTTGGCAATCGTCAATCACGGCCTTGGGTGTAGTGGGGGTCTTCTTGTCGAAGATCGCCAGGATCAAGATGGCGTCCGCGTCCACCCTGTAAACGACGCGCCAGGTGTGGTCGCGGTCCCGAACTCGAAGCTCGTGGCATCGAGAACCGATCGCCGGCATCGGGCGCGAGTGTGGCAGCCCCAGTCTCCCGCCCTGCTGGAGGCGCCGGAGGAGATAACCGGCTTCCATGCGCGCGTTGGCGGAGAACGGAGGAGTTTTGATTTCGCCCTTTAGCCATGCGAGAGGTTTCTCCATCGCCGCCGTCAGAATATGTCAGAACTGACATATTGTCAAGAAGGTAAACGGGCGCGGCCTAACACGCGCATGCACCGGACTCGCTCCCGCGCTTCGCTTGGTCGCTCGCCGCTGATACGCTGCCCGTTAGCCGGGTGGACAGAAGGGCTACAAGGATGAATGCAGAATTCTCCAACGTTTACGACGACGAAGCACGGTCGGACGCTTATGCGCAGTTGGAGTTCCCCGGCACGTACTATTTGGCCTACCGGGACTTGGGCACGATCATCAAGGAGCATGTTTCAGGTAGGAAGGCTCTAGATTTCGGCTGTGGTGCAGGGCGTTCGACACGATTCCTGCGTGGGATCGGCTTCCAGGCCGCGGGCGTTGACATCGCGGCACCCATGCTCGAGCGGGCTCGCGAGCGCGATCCAGAAGGTGACTATCGTCTCGAGCTTGACGGCGATCTGACGAGCCTGCCACTCGGCACCTACGATCTTGTTCTGTCCGCGTTCACGTTCGACAACATCCCGATTATGGAGAGGAGGGTCGCGCTGTTCCAGTCCTTGAGACGCCTGCTGACCGAAAGCGGGCGAATCGTGAATCTCGTCTCGTCACCTGAGATATACGTGAACGAGTGGGCGTCGTTCTCGACGAAGGCGTTTCCCGAGAACCGGACTGCGAGGAGTGGTGACAAGGTGAGGATCGTGATGCTCGACGTGGAGGACAGGCGTCCGGTCGAAGATATCCTCTGGACGGATGAGGACTACCATGAGGTGTATCGGCGCTCGGGGCTCGTGCCGATCAGGACCTACCGGCCGCTGGCCAGGACGTCCGAACCATTCCCGTGGGTCAGTGAGACCACGATAGCGCCCTGGACTGTCTACGTCCTGCAGGATGAACGGAGTTCTTTCAGACACACCGGCCAACAACGGCATGCAGCGGACGCGCTGGCGCGCGCCGCTGCATGCCGAGCGTTAGGCGCCCCGAAGCGGTTGCATATCGTATATGTCTGAAATATACTTGAGCCGTAGTGGCAGATGATCCTCTGGAGGGCTGCAACGGCTTTGATTGGGATGACGGCAATCTCGAGAAGAACTGGGAACGCCATCGCGTCCCGTTTTGGGAGGCCGAGGAGGTTTTTTTCCACGAGCCGCTCGTCGTCTCACCGGACCGAGGGCACTCCATGGGCGAGCCTCGCTACCTGGCTCTTGGCCAAACAGATTCGGGGCGGCGGCTCTTCATTAGCTTCACTATTCGGGGGTCCCTCGTCCGAATAATCTCGGCGCGAGACATGACCCGGAAAGAGCTAGGGACTTATGAGCAAAGCAAAGCGTAAGCAGCTTCCACGGTTCGAATCCGAGGAGCAGGAGCGGAAGTTCTGGGCTGAGCACGACTCGGCTGACTTCGTTGACTGGACCGCTGGTGAACGCAGGACATTCCCAAGCCTGCGTCCAACTTTACGTACGATCTCGCTGAGGCTACCGGAGTCGATGATTGGCCACCTCAAGGTGTTGGCGAACAAGCGTGATATTCCGTACCAGTCGCTGCTCAAGCAGTTCCTCGCCGAACGGCTCGCCCGAGAGCTGTCACGGGGCGCCTAACACGCGCGTGCAGCGGACTCGCTCGTCGGCTTCGCCTCCTCGCTCGCCGCTGACGCGCCATCCGTTAGGCGCGGGAACACCATAAGTCCTACGGTTTTCCGGGAAGGCGGCATTCGAGTCTTCTTCTTCTCGCGTGAGGAGAGCCGGATGCACGTCCATGTCAATCGGCTCAGGGAGAAGCGAAGTTCTGGATGGAGCCGCGGATTGAACTCCAGGCGAATTACGGCTTGCCAGAGCACGAGATTGTTAGAATTCGAGAAGTCTTAGAGAGACGGCAGGATGAAATCCGAAGAGCTTGGCGCACGCACTTCCCAAGTTGAAGTTGCGAACATTTCGAGGCAGGGCTTCTGGCTTCTCCTTGGCGATAGGGAGTTGTTCCTGTCGTTCAAGGACTTTCCTTGGTTCGAGAACGCGCCGGTCGCGAAGATCCTCAAGGTCGAGTGGCCGCAGGCCGATCACCTTTACTGGCCCCACCTCGATGTCGACCTCTCAGTCGAGTCGATCGAACATCCCGAGCGCTTTCCGTTGGTGTCCGTCGCCCGCGCCTGACACGCGCGTGCAGCGGACTCGCTCCCGCGCTTCGCTTGGTCGCTCGCCGCTAATGCGCTGCCCGTTCGGCGGCACGGAGGCGTAGATGCTCGTTGAATCGTGCATCCCGGTCATACCCAGCGCCGATCTGGAGAAGAGTCTGCGCTTCTGGGTGGACGGGCTTGGGCTGTCCATGGATCGTGCCATGCGGCAGCACGGTCGCCTCGTCGGATGCATGGTTCATAACGAGCGGCTGTGTGTCTGGCTCAATCAACGAGCTGGTTCCCCGATCAGGCCGGAGAATTACGAGGGCATCCGACTCTACTGGGCGCCGGACGATATTAAGGCGCTCAGAGAGCGCCTCTTGCAACTCGGCTACTCAGTTTCAGAGATAGTGGATCGCGACTACGGACAGACCGAGTTCTTTGTCACGGACGATGACGGCTACTCCCACTGCTTCGGAGTAGCGACCAAAAGAGCGGCTAGCCTATGACCACAAGAGTGCAGCCTAACCCGCGGCTGCAGCGGACGCCTTCGGCGCTGCTGAGCGGCCAGCCGTTAGGCCGACCTGGATATGTCGAAGCCCAACCTGCCGATGCATCTGACGAGGCCGGCCCCCCTCTTTGGGCAGAAACAGCCAGCGCAAATACTCGCGACGTTGGGTGGACCTGTCGAAGTTGCGCCGGCGCCCTAGTGGTAACGTGGAGGTTTGGCAAGCACCCCTTCTCCGCCCGTCGGCCATGGTGACCCGATGAACGCGTCGGCGCCGCATGACCTGATGGCCCATGGCCTGATCCGGATCCACGCAGCCCTTCGGCGCAGCCTCGAGACAATCGTGCGCGTCTCGGCCGCTCCCGTGCCCGAAGGCGATCGCGCCGACTTCGCCGAGTTCTGTCAGCGCTTCACGCGCTTCCTGCACACCCACCACGACGGTGAAGAGGAGATCGTCTTCCCTAAACTGACCGAGGTCGCCGCACGCGCCTCGCTGCCCGCGTACGCCTCCGACGTTGTGGGCTGGCGCGCCGATCACGAGAAGCTCCTCGGCCGCTTGAATGCGTTGGAGACGGCCACGACGCAGTTCCGCACGGGCGGCTCGGGCGAGATGCTGCATCAGACAGCGGACGAAGTTCGAAGCGTTCTGTTCCCGCACCTCGACGCGGAGGAGTCGGCGCTCGACGGGACGGCCCTGGCGAAGCTGCTGCGCGCCGACGAGGTCCTCGCGCTCGAGGTCGCGTCGTCGAAGCACGGTCAGCGCGTCGGCGGCCCGTCGGTACTCGTGCTGCTCGTGCACTCCCTCACCGACGACGAGCAGAAGTCCCATTTTGCCGGAATGCCGTGGCTCGTACGGAAGCTGCTCCTCAAGCGAATCTGGGCGGGCAGTTTCCGCGGCTGCCTGAAATATGCGCACAACCCGTCGATCTCTCTCTAGGCCTCTCTGCCGAACGGCGCGTCAAAACATATAGATCCGGTCGTTCTCACGGTCACCCTCCTGGGGGGCACAGAAACCATAAGCATGGTTGCGTCGGCCTGACAGCTCATTGGAGCGGACTCGGCGGCAGTCGCTGCGCTCCTTCCTTCTCGTCGCTGAACTCGATATCATTGGACCGCCGATGCGAAACACGATGAAGCCGCGCGGAAATGGTGTCGATCTGAATTTCACTGGAGCAGCGTCATGGCAATGACCGCAAAGAACACGGTTTGCATTTGGTACGACGGAAGCGCCGAGGATGCGGCACGGTTTTATGCCGCGACCTTTCCAGACTCTTCCGTCGACGCCGTGCACCGCGCGCCGGGGGACTTTCCGTCCGGAAAGGAAGGGGATGTTTTGACCGTCTGGTTCACCGTGATGGGCATTCGGTGCCTCGGGCTCAACGGGGGACCTGCGTTCAAGCACAATGAAGCGTTCTCGTTTCAGGTCGCAACCGCCGACCAAGCCGAAACGGATCGCTACTGGAACGCGATCGTCGGCAATGGCGGCGAAGAGAGTGCCTGTGGCTGGTGCAAGGACAAATGGGGATTGTCCTGGCAGATCACGCCCGTGGCCCTGACGGAAGCGATCACCGATCCCGATCCCGCTGCCGCCAAGCGCGCGTTCGCTGCGATGATGACGATGCGAAAGATCGACATCGCCACGATCGAGGCGGCGCGCCGCGGCTGAGATGCCGGCGGTCTAATACTGCGTTGCAGCCGACTCGCTTGTACTCGCCGCTGAACGCGATTTCGATAGGCGTCATGATTGGAGACGATCACATGAACCAGAAAGTGGTTGGAGTATGGACGGCAGTCGGTGTTGGCGTTGGCGTCGCTGTCGGAGCTGGCACCGGTGCCTTGGCGCTTTGGACTGCAATCGGTGTCGCGGTCGGCGCTCTCATTGGGCTCGTGCTCGGCAGGAAGAAGGG
>Ga0335084_10006762_pt1 | contig 11408 bp, 10 predicted proteins | sample Lox_Sample_44_FD_206721 | JGI IMG/M metagenome (GOLD analysis project Ga0335084, IMG submission 206721) | Soil microbial communities from Loxahatchee National Wildlife Refuge, Florida, United States - Lox_Sample_4.4 | ecosystem: Environmental > Terrestrial > Soil > Wetlands | place: USA...
CGATGAAGGTACCTTCTCGAATGCGGTCGGTTCTCAAATCCGGCTGACCACGCCGACCTTTCGCGGCATCGGCTGGCGCGACAAGGCCGGCACCACCTCTTCGGCGCGATCGACCACCTGATAGAGCGGCGCCGGATCGGCCATGAAGCCGGCCTGGCGGCCATGCTCGACCAGCCGCAGCAACGGATCCCAATACCCGGTCTCGTTCAAGACGACGATCGGCTTGTCATGCTGGCCCAATTGACGCCAGGTGATGACCTCGAAGAACTCGTCCAAGGTGCCGAACCCGCCCGGCAGGATGCAGAAGGCGTCGGACAACTCGAACATGAGCTGCTTGCGCGCATGCATGCTGTCGACGACGCGCAGCTCGTCCACCTGCCGGTTGCCAACCTCGCGGGCCTCGAGGAAATCCGGAATCACCCCCGTGACATGGCCGCCGGCCGCCTTGACCGCATCAGCGATCACCCCCATCAGCCCGACCCGTCCGCCGCCGTAGATCAGCCGCACGCCGTTCTCGGCGATATGGCGCCCCAGGCGCTGGGCGATGGCGCGGTAGGCGGGATCGCGTCCCACGGCCGCGCCGCAATAGACACACAAGGAATTGATCGAAGCCGTCATGGATCTCAATGGTTATATCGGTGCGCGGTCTTTCACTGGGCAACCGGGCCGGAAGAAGCCGGCGACATTAGCCTTGTCCGGGCTCTCGGGCCAGATTGAAGCCTCGCCGATACCAGGGCCCGGGGGCGCCGTCGCATCCGGCCTATCGACGCATGGCCGCCGGATAGGTTACCCGATGACCCGGCCGTGAGGTGAAAGGCTGTTCATGCGCCGATTTACAGCGACCTGGGGAACGATAGTGGGCAAGAAAGCTTGCCAAGGGCTGAATCGGCCGGATGCGGCCGGGGGACGCGGGACCACGATTCGGGCGCTCCTTTGCCTCGCACTCGCATTTTTGCCCCTGTGGAATCCCGCCTGGGCCGACGATGTGGCGGATGCGGCCCAGATCGCGCGCGGCGCCTATCTCTTCGCGGCCGCGGGCTGTAACGCCTGTCACACCGACAAGAAGCATGGCGGCGCCCAGCTCGGCGGCGGCCTCGCTCTCGACACGCCCTTCGGGCGTTTCTACACCCCCAACATCAGCGCCGATCCGGAGCATGGCATCGGGCGGTGGTCCGAAGCGGAATTTCTGCGGGCCCTGCAGCAGGGCATCGGGCCCGACGGCAGCTACTACTATCCGGCCTTCCCTTACACCTCATATACCAGGGCCAAACCCGAGGACCTGCTCGCGATCCGGGCCTATATCCTTTCCCTGCCGCCGACGCCGACCCCCAACAAGCCGCATGAGCTGCGCTTTCCTTTCAGCTGGCGCGCGCTCCTGGGCATTTGGCGCTTCCTAAACTTCACGCCCGGCCCGGTCTGGGTGGACTATCCCGGCCACGATGTGGCCTGGAACCGCGGGGCCTATCTGACCGAGGCGCTAGGACACTGCGCGGAATGCCATACGCCGCGCGGCATGCTGGGTGGCCTCGAACGCGATCTCGCCTATTCCGGGAGCGCGTTCGCACCCGGCATCGGCAAGGTTCCCAACATCACGCCCGATGCGCAAACCGGCATCGGCAGCTGGTCGAAGGAACAGGTGATCCGGGTGCTGTCCGACGGCGCCCTGCCGAATTTCGACTATGTCGGCTCGGGGATGGGCGAGGTCGTGGGCGAAAACACGAGCAAGCTCACCGATGCCGACCGGGCGGCCATCGCCGACTATCTCCTGTCGCTGAAGCCGATTCGAAACGAGGCCGCCAAGGCAACGCAGCCGGGCTATTGAGCACGGAAAAACCGAGCGGAACGGCCCCTCTCCTGGCCCGATTCCCCGGTGCGCGGCGTTAACCCCGGCGAGCCCGCCCGCATGACAGGGCGGGGCGCGGCTGTTACGCTTGCATGGCATAGGCGGTCGGACTGTCTGGTCCCGGCCGCCGACCCCGATGGCCGACTGGCGAGTATCGAGTTTGAACCGCATTCTTCTCATTGTGATCCTGGGCGCCGCCGTGGTGGCGGCAGCCCTGGTCCTGCAATTCACGATCAACCGCCAGAGCAGCGACGAGCCGGCGCCGGCGGAAAGCAGCGAACAGACGGCGAGCCTGCCGGCGGGTGAGACAGCAAGCCCCGCGGTGACGGCGGAGACGGCGGCCCCGGGGGTGATCAAGCCCAGCTTCGACGTGGTGCGAGTCAAACCGACCGGCGAGACCGTGATCGCCGGCCGCGCGCTGCCGGGTGCCCAGGTTACTATCAGCGACAATGGCGAGGTGCTGGGTCAAGTCACGGCCGATGAACGTGGCGAATGGGTCTTCCTGCCCGAGAAGCCGCTGACGCCCGGCAGCCATCAGCTCTCGCTCTCGGCGGTCCCGCCAGGCGGCGGTGCGGCGACGGAGTCGGACGACATCGTGGTCGCCGTGGTGCCGCAGCCTGGGACGACCTTAGCGGGTCAGGGCGGGGGTGCCACCGGCGAGGCTCTGGCCGTCATCGTGCCGCGCAATGGCGGTAGTGCCACCCAGGTGGTGCAGCTGCCTTCGACCACGCCCTCGACCCCGGCGATGCCCGATGCGGCGGCGCCGCGCATGGGAGCCCTGTCCCTGGATACGGTCGATTACGACAATCACGGCGACATCATCGTGGGCGGTCATGCCGAGCCCGGCGCGGAGGTCAGGGTCTATCTCGACAACGGATTGCTGGGCCGCGCACTTGCCGGCGCCGATGGCCGCTGGGAACTGCGGCCGGATCAGCCGGTCCCGCCAGGGCTGCATACGCTGCGCGCCGATCAGTTGAATGCCGACAGCAAGGTAACGGCCCGCGTCGAGACGCCGTTCGAGCGAGCCGCGCCGACCGATCTCGCCGAGACCGCCTCGACTGCCAACAGCATCGTGGTTCAACCCGGCAATAGCCTGTGGCGCATGGCGCGGCGCAGCTATGGCAGCGGCTGGCAATATTCCGTGATCTACGAAGCCAACAAGGATCAGATCCGCGATCCCGACCTGATCTATCCGGGGCAGATCTTCAAGCTGCCGCCGCCCGCCACCAACTGACTTGCGCGCGGGCTCCGGGCCAGCCGGTCGGCCGGCTGCTCAGTCGCTATGCAGGGCTTGTTCTAGGCAGCCTTCTTCGGCGAGCGAAGAGGCGGCAGGAACTCGGCCACCAGCGCCAGGTACGGCAAGAGCTCGACCAGCAGCACGGTAATGCCGCCGATCACGCGTCCGGCGGTGAGGGGACGTTCGATCGGGATCTCGCCCACCGCGCGCACGCTCATATTGGCGCCGGTCAGGAGACGGGTATGCGGCAGGTTGCGCGTGGCCTGCAGCAAGGTCAGGGCGCGCTGGCGGCGCTGGCGGGATTCGATCGAATAGGGCAGCGGCAACAGGTCTGCGCCAATGGTCAAAGTGGCGCCGTCGGTGGTCCCCGTGGCCTGGCCGCTGAACCGGTGACCCATGAAGGCGAAGCGGAAGGCAACGGGGCGGTCCTTGCTGCGCGGCTCGATCACGCCGTCCGAGCTGACCGCGACCGAATTGATCTCGATCGGCAGCGCCTGGCTGGCAATCTGGGCGAACATCGTCTGCGCCATGGCGGCTCGGACCCTCGTCGAAAAATCGCTCGCCACAACGCTACCGCGCGTGCTTTTAAGGATCGGTTAAATGGCCTGAAACAGCAGCAGAATCCGGCCTGCGAGTGGCTTGAATCGGCCCATTGCCGCAGGCTTTCTTCATGATTGCTTGCAAGTTCGGAAGCGACCGCGCCTGGTGTAGATTGGATCGATGACCGAGCAGCCGAACAAGCCTGCCGCCGCGTCCGAGCAGCGCTACCGCGCCAACCTGCAGGGCGAGGTGGATGGGGCGCAGCTCTATCGCTCCCTGGCCGACGCCGAGCCGGATCCGAAGATCGCCGAGGTCTATCGACGTCTCGCCGCCGTCGAGGAAGCGCATGGCGAGTTCTGGCGGCGCAAGCTCGAAGCGCTCGGCAAGCGTGCGGGCAGCTTGCGCGCTGGCTGGCGCACGCGGGCCTTGGGCTGGCTGGCACGGCGCTTCGGGCCCGAATTCGTGCTGCCCGTGATCAGCGGGCTGGAGAAGGCCGATATCGGCCATTACGACACGCAGCCGGATGCAGTCGCCGGCGGCTTGCCCCAGGCGGAGCGCTCCCATGCGCGGATATTGGCCGCGATCGCGGGCGGGCCGAAGGGCGGGCTGTCGGGATCGACGTTGGGTCGGATCGAAGGGCGCCACCGCAGCGGCGGCAATGCGCTGCGAGCGGCCGTGCTCGGCGCCAACGACGGCTTGGTCTCCAATCTGAGCCTGGTGATGGGCGTGGCCGGCGCCGCCGTCGATTCCCATACCCTGCTGATCACTGGGCTCGCCGGCCTCGTCGCCGGCGCCTGCTCGATGGCGATGGGCGAATGGCTCTCCGTCAACAGCGCGCGCGAGCTCTATCAGCAGCAGATTGATACCGAAGCGGGCGAGCTCGAGCAGGCGCCCGACGAGGAAAAAGAGGAAATCATCCTGATCTATCAGGCCAAGGGCTTGAGCGAAGCGCAGGCGCGCGCGCTTGCCGACGAGCTGATGTCGAACAAGGAGACCGCGCTGGACACGCTGGTGCGCGAGGAGCTGGGCATCGACCCGGAGGAGCTCGGCGGCTCCGCCTGGACCGCGGGCGCCACGTCGTTCTGCCTCTTCGCGTTCGGCGCGGTCTTTCCCATTTTGGGGTTGCTGTTCCTGAACGGCGATGCGGCGTTGCTGGCAGGCCTGATCGCGAGCGGGTTGGCTCTGTTTGCCATCGGCGCCGGGACCAGTCTCTTCACCGGGCGGGGCCTGCTCTTCTCCGGCGCCCGGCAGCTGCTCATCGGATTTGCTGCGGCCGGCGTCACCTTCCTGATCGGCCGGCTGGTGGGCGTCAGTCTGGCCGGTTGACCCTCGCGACCATGCTCTCCAAATATCTGCTCAGCTCCATCAAGCACACCAGAAAGCGCCTCGACGTGAACCAGCAAGCTTCGTCCGGCAATTACATCTTTCCGCCACCGTCTCAGCCCGGCCTTCCCATCCGCGGATCGACGCGGCTTTTTCCGGTGCATCGCATCTACTGCGTCGGCCGGAACTATGCGGACCACGCCATCGAGATGGGCCACGACCCCAACCGCGAGCCGCCTTTCTTCTTCCAGAAGAACCCCGACACGCTGGTGCCCGATGGCGGGACCTTTCCCTATCCGGCCCGCTCCACGGACGTGCATCACGAACTCGAGCTGGTGGTGGCGCTGGGTCGGGGCGGCACGGACATCAAGCCCGCCGCCGCGCTCGATCACGTCTTCGGCTATGCGGTCGGTCTCGACATGACGCGCCGCGATCTGCAGGGCGAGGCCAAGAAGCTCGGGCGTCCCTGGGAGGTCGGCAAGGCCTTCGAGCATGCGGCGCCCTGCTCGGCGATCGTTCCCGCGGCCGAGATCGGCCATCCGGCCAAGGGTGCGGTCTGGCTCGATGTGAACGGCCAGCGCCGGCAGACCGGTGATCTCGCCGAGCTCATCTGGTCGGTCCCGGAGGTTATCGGCCATCTGTCCGCGCTCTTCGAGTTGCGGCCTGGGGACCTGATCTTCACCGGCACCCCTGCCGGAGTGGGGGCGGTCAAGCGTGGCGACCGGCTGCATGGCGGCGTCGAGGGGGTCGGCGAGCTTCGAATCGAGGTGGCTTAAGGCCAGAGGACAGATGTCAGGTATCAGATGTCAGGAGGGTCGAGCTTTCCTTTTCACTTTCCTCTTTCCTCTCTCCCTCCTGTCTTCAGGAGGGGGAGAGGCGCAGGTGAAGGGGAGGCGCTTCCGCCTGGTGAGATGCCGAAGAGAGGAGTGCTTTCTCGACGCGATCGAGCGGCGTCGAAACCCCCTCACCCTGGCCCTCTCCCCCACTGCGTGGGGGAGAGGAAGGATTGAATATGCCGCCACTCGCTTGACCCTTGAAATCCCAGGGAAACGGCCGATCTCCAGGAGGCCGGCGCGATGCGGCGTGGTGGCCCTGAAAAACCGCGCCGCCAGGGGCGCCCGAGGATAGAATGCGCGGCCGTTCGCCCCGGCCCCTGCGGCAAACCATAGGACCTCTGCTGTTGCTCGATCGCATCCTGGTTCCCATCCATCGCGAAGGCTGGCGCTTCGCGGGGCTGTTTGCGATCGCCACCCTGCTGCTGTGGTGGCTGTGGTCGCCCTTGGGCTGGGTCGGCCTGATAGCGACGCTCTGGTGCCTCTATTTCTTCCGCGACCCGCCGCGCGTCACGCCGATCCGCGCCGGTCTGGTGATCGCCCCGGCCGATGGCGTGGTGCAGTCGATCGAGCCGGCCGTGCCCCCGTCCGAGCTGGGCATGCCCGCCCTGCCGCTGATCCGGATCGGGGTCTTCATGAATGTGTTCGACGTGCATGTGAACCGGATCCCGATCGATGGCACGGTGTTGGCCATGAGCTATCGGCCCGGCAAGTTCTTCAACGCCTCGCTCGACAAGGCGAGCGAATTCAATGAGCGCCAATCGGTCCGGCTGCGCAGCTCCGAAGGGCAGGAATTCGCCCTGGTCCAGATCGCCGGCCTGGTGGCGCGGCGGATCCGGTGCGAGCTCGAGGCGAACCAGAATGTGCGGGCCGGCGAGCGTTTCGGCTTGATCCGGTTCGGCAGCCGGGTCGATGTCTATCTGCCCGAGGGCGTGGCGCCCCAGGTGGTGGTGGGCCAACGCTCGGTCGCGGGCGAGACGGTTCTGGCCGATCTGCAATCGGCTGAACCCATGCGAAGAGGAGAGATGCGCTGATGCGTAGGCGTCCGACCGTCGCGCGGCTGCGCGACCAGTCCTTCAACCGGCTGATCCCGAACATTCTCACGCTGCTGGCGCTCTGCGCGGGGCTCACCAGCATCCGCTTCGGGCTGCATCAGCATTGGGAAGCGGCCGTGGTCTCGATCCTGATCGCGGCCATCCTCGACGCGCTCGATGGGCGCATCGCGCGGCTCCTCGACAGCACCAGCAAATTCGGCGCCGAGCTGGATTCGCTCGCCGACTTCGTCAGCTTCGGGGTGGCGCCGGCCCTTCTGCTCTATTTCTGGAACCTGTCCGAGACCGGTGCACCCGGCTGGGTCGCGGTGCTGCTTTACTGCGTCTGCTGCGGCCTGCGCCTGGCACGCTTCAACACCAAGCTCGACAACACCGATCTGCCGGCCTGGACCGGCCGTTTCTTCATGGGCGTGCCGGCGCCGGCGGCCGCGGGCCTGGTGCTGGTGCCGATGGTGGCGAACCTGGCCTTCGGGCCCGGCGAGTTCGAGAATCCCTGGCTCGCCGGCATGGTTGCAGTGATCGTGGCCGGCCTTATGGTGAGCCGCCTGCCGACCTACTCCTTCAAGCGCGTGAAGGTGCCGCAGCATTTCGTGTTGCCGACCTTACTGATTGTGGGCGCGCTGGCGGCCTTCCTGGCCTCGAGCCCTTGGCTCACCTTGCTCGGCATCAGTGCCCTCTATCTCTGCTCGATGCCCCTGAGCTGGCTTTCCTATCGCCGGCTTGCCGGAACTACGCCAACAGCACCGGCCGTGCCGCCGCTGGCGATGGAAGAGGCCGATCTCGACGAGCAGGACGAACTGCCGCCGCACTGACGGCAATCGAAACGCGAATGTGAGGAATCGTGGGGCGGAAATGCTGGACCCGGAAGCGGGCTCCAGGCATTGTCCGAAATGTTCCTCGTTGTTTGAGCCTGCTCGATGAGCGAAGCCCCGACCTCTCTCCGCGCTCTGCTGGTCGCGGTCCGCCCTTGGATCGCGAGCGCGGCCGTGCTGCTGGCATTGGCCCTGGCGGTTCGCTTCCTGGTCGTCGAGCCGCGTGGCATCGGCATTGCCTGCCTCGGACAGCCCGCGCCTTGGTGGTGCGGGCCCCGCGACATCGTGGTGGCAATCTCGAGCGGCGGCGGCTGGGGCGTGGCCTCGCTCGGATTCGGCATCCTGGCGCTGATCACCGGCTGGCGGCCCTTGGCCGCGCTGGCTTGCGGGCTGGGGCTTTGGGGCGTGGTGCTCTATAACGCCGGGGCGGCGGCGTTCGGCCTGTTATTTGGCCTGCTGCGGCTGGTGCGCGCCGATACCGGCCTCATCGGTCCCCAGCCTCAGGGTCCGCAAGGCCGGCAGCAGCGGTAGGGCCAGCAGCAGCGCGGTCGCGGCCCAACTGAGTGCCACGAGATTGAGCGGCCCCTCGCGCACGGCCACCAGCAAACTGCCAAGAAAAAGCAGGCCCGACAGCAGCGCTTCCTCGCGCCGGTCCTGACCGACCGTGGGGCGATCCCGCCGCGCACTCCAGCCGAGCCAGACGAAGGAGATCGCCGGCGTGAGCAGGGCCGCGAGGGGAAAGTCGCGGTACCGCGGGTCGAAGATAAAGCCCAGCGCCAGCGCCAGCGCCGTCACCGCCGCGCTACCTTGCAGCAGAGCCAAACTCGTCGGCAGATCCAGGGGTCCTGCCCAGGGACGACGAAGCCAGGCCAGGGCGGCGGAGAAGGCCGCAACCTCGTGCCGGTCGGTCGCTTGCGCTCGGAAAACGGCAAAGGCGCTGCCCGCGCTCACCAGCAGCAGCAGCGCCTCGGCGACATAGTCATAGGGCGCCATTGCAGCCGATAGCGAATGGCGGACCTGCAGGACGAGCGCGCTGCCGGCCGTCTCGGCGATGAGCGCGGCCACGATCCAATCGCCGATGCCGGTGCGATAGCCCCAGACCAGGCCCATGCCCAGCAGAAGAAAAGCGAGCCCGGTCGAGATGGCGAATTGCGTGAGCCATTGCGGATACTCGGTGACCGGCCCGCGCCAGGGGAACTTGGCTTCGCGCTGCGCATCGAAGAGACCCCAATAGCCGCCGACCGTCCCTTCCAGCGCACGCTTCCAGGGCTGGTCGAACGCCTCGATCAGGTTGTAATCGAGCCCGGCGCCATCGCCCTCCACATAGGCCATGAACTCGCGCAAGTAACGGGCCTGATTGACCAGGCTCGGGACCGCGTCCTCGCGCTCGCGGCCTTCGCTCGGCCATCCGGTCTCGCCGATCAGGATCGGCTTCGACGGGATCGCGGCGCGGACCTTGTCCACGATGGCTTCGAGATGGGCGAGGCCGGCTTCCACCGGCTGGGGCTGATCCTCCCAATAGGGCAGGATATGGATCGTGACGAAATCGACCGAATTCGCCAGTTGTGGCGCCTTGAGCCAGAATTCCCAGACATCGGCATAGGTGACGGGCTTGCCGGTCGCCTGCTTGACCCGGGTCAGCATCGCGGCCAGGGTCTCCGGCGTCTGCTCGCCGCGCAGCAACACCTCGTTGCCGACGATGATCGCCTTGACCGTCTCGGGATATTCGTTCGCCAGGCGGATCACGTCGCCGAGTTGACGCTCATTGGCCTTGAGGTCGCGGCCGATCCAGGCGCCGACCAGGACCTTGATGCCGTAATGCTGGGCGATCGGCAGGACCTGGTCGAGGCCCTGGTCGGTGGCGTAGAGCCGCACGCAATCGACGTCGCCGCTGAGGATCTTGAAATCCTCCTCGATCTGCGCGGCGGGGATGTGAAGCGCGGGATCGAACGGTGTCTGGCTGCCGCGGAATGGCGTATAGGAAACGCAGTGGATCTTGCCGGGAGGCGCATCGGTCAGGAGGACCGGGCGGCCCAGATGCCACCAGAATCCGAGACCGGCAAGCGCGGCGACCAGGAACGCCAGGAACGGAGCGAACCAATGCAGCGCGACCGCCTGAAGGCGGCTCATCGCTCGCATCGGCCTGCCCCGATCGGCCGGTCTACTCGGCAGCAGGCGACTTCGCCTGCTCCGCGGCGCCCAGCGGCAAGGCCACGCGATGGCGCTGGCCCACCGGCAGGGCGTTGATCATGGAAAGCAGCAGCGCCGAGGCGAAGGGCAGGGCTTGCACGAAGAGGAGCATGGCCCAGAGCTTCGCGGCCGGCTCGATCACGCCGCGCGTCATCATGATGAGGACGCCGCTGCCGACGAGGAGGGCCGCGATCAAGGTCTCCTCCCCGGCGGCCAGCAGGCCGCGAATGAACGCCGGTTGGTTCTCGAGCTTCGGCGTGCGCATGAAGGGCAGGTTCGAGGTGAAGGTGCCGCGCCAGACCGCCTTCGCCACGGTGTGCGCGAGGGCGAGGCCTGCCAGGGACGCGCCCAGCCGCTCCAGGAAGCTGCAGGGGACGCGCTGCGTATAGAGCCAGAGCGACTTGCCGACCTTGAAGGCGAACATGCCGAGCGTGACGATGAGGAACAGTGTCAGGGGCGGCTCGATGAACTGCGGCAGCAGGATCATGCCCGCGGTCCAGACCAGGGCGAGGGCAACGAACAGCAGCTGGAAACCGTCGGCGATCCAGGGCAGCCAGCCGGCGACGAACTGATAGCGCTGGCTGCGCGTCAGCTTGCGCTCGCCCCAGGGCAAGAGTTCGCGCCAATGCGTCTTCATGATCTGCATGGCGCCGTAGGCCCAACGATAGCGCTGCTTGCGAAAGGCGTCGAAGCTGTCGGGCATCAGCCCCTTGCCATAGCTCTTCTCGGTATAGACGGCGCGGTGGCCCGCCTCGAACAGGCGCAACCCCAGCTCGGCGTCTTCGGTGATGCACCATTCCGCCCAGCCACCGACCCGCTCCAGCGCATCCTTTCGGATCAGCGCCATGGTGCCGTGCTGGATGATGGCGTTGTGCTCATCGCGGCTCTTCATGCCGAGATGGAAGAAGCCGGCATATTCCCAGAAGCAAAGCCGCTTGAAGATGTCGTCCTTGCCGTCGCGGTAGTCCTGCGGCGCCTGCACCAATGCCACCTGCGGGTCCGCGAAATGGCCGACCAGGTCCTTCAGCCAGTCGCGGCTGACCTCATAGTCGCTGTCGATGGTGGCGACGATCCGGGCCTCGGGATTGGTGTGGGCCAGCGCGAAGTTGAGCGCCCCGGCCTTGAAGCCCGGCCATTTTGGCAGATGGAAGAAGCGGAAATTGGGCCCGAGGTTGCGGCAATAGACCTCGACCGGCTGCCAGCAGCTGTCGTCGGTCGAGTTGTTGTCGACGATCAGCACCTCGAAATTGGGATAGTCCAGCCGCTCGAGCGCTTTGATGGTGCGGATCATCATGTCGGCCGGCTCGTTGCGGCAGGGGACATGAATCGAGACCATGGGCGCCGGTGCGTCTTCCGCAGGGGCGGGCGGCGCCAGGCGACGGCGCGAGGAGCCGCGCCAGAGACACTCCACCATCTCGATGCCTTCGGTCAGGAAGATGCCGAGGAGCAGCAAGGTGGCAGGCGCGATCACGCTCAAGACGCCGATATCGAGATCGGTCAGGTAGAGCCCTGAATAGGCCGCATAAACCCAGACGGCAGCCGATACGGTGCCTTGGGCGAGAATGGCGAGGAACAGGC
>Ga0335084_10006763_pt1 | contig 11408 bp, 8 predicted proteins | sample Lox_Sample_44_FD_206721 | JGI IMG/M metagenome (GOLD analysis project Ga0335084, IMG submission 206721) | Soil microbial communities from Loxahatchee National Wildlife Refuge, Florida, United States - Lox_Sample_4.4 | ecosystem: Environmental > Terrestrial > Soil > Wetlands | place: USA: Florida...
GGAGGGATGCGGGCGCGCCAGATACGGTGTTTCGGCGCGGGCGAATTTTGCGAACAATTCCGGCAGGGCGGCGCCGGCCTGGGCGACGGCATCGGCGATGTCCGCGTCGGTCTTGAATGGCCTGGTCTCATCTCCGGCCTCGGCCCGGCCGGAGAGCTTGAAATAGGCGAGCTCCGCCACCGTGGCGCGGAATTCCTCGCCGAACGCCCCGGCCTCCGCCATCACCGCCTCCAGCGGTAGCTGCGGCGCGGCGCCGTTCTTCACGGATTTGGCGTTTGGCACCGTGCCGGTCTTGTAGTCGATGATGCTGACGGTGCCGGCGGCGCTGAGTTCGATGCGGTCGGCCCGGCCTTTCAGCGTGAATGTGCCCAGCGGCATCGTCCCTTCCACCTCATGCCGCAATGCCTTGGGCACGCCCTGCGCCATGCGGCGGCTCAGTTCCTCCTCGATCACCCAGGCGGCGATGCGCTCCAGCCGCGCTGCCCACCATTGCTCCAGCGCCGCGCGCGGGCGCTGCTTGAGCATCTCGGCCAGCAGCGCGGTGGTGAGCGCCTGCACGGCACCGGGACGCGCGGCGGCGTCCTTGTCCTCGAAGAAGGTTGCGAGCCCGGCATGCACGATCTCGCCGAATTGGCTCTGGTCGCTTTCCTCGTCCAACGCGTCGAGCTCCCGGATGTTCAGGATCTTGCGGCAATAGATCGCATACGGGTCAGCCATCAGCGTGGCGACGTCGGAGATGGAAAGCGTATCCGGCCGCGCGGTGGCGGGCGGGGTGGGGCGGGGTTTGGGGCGAAGCTGGCGGGTTTGCGGCATGTCCAACTGCGCCGCCCAGCTTGCCGCGTCGTGCCGCTCCAGGGTCAATTCGGCGCCGGCGAGCATCGTCTCCAGCCTGGTGAGCCAGCGCGCGGGCACGACCGGGGCGCGCTCGCGCCGCAGCGGGGCGGCCAGTACCACATCGCGGCAGGCGCTGGCGAGGGAGAAGAAATGATGCGCCGCCTGGCCGATTTTCTGCTCCGGCGAGGGCAGGCCGGCCAGCTTGCGCATGGGGCGGGAGAGCCAGGGGCCAGGCTCCGCCGGAGCGGGCCACACGCCTTCCACCAGCCCGCCGAACACCGCCACGTCCACGCTTTGCAGCGCCGCTTCCTGGATGCCCCAGATGGCGATGCGCGGATGCCCGTCCTTGGCGCGGGGGCGGCGCACCACGGCGCCTTGCAGCAACTCGTCCAGCAGTTCCGCCAGCTCGTGGCGGTGAATATCCGGCATGTCCTCCAGCGCGCCGAGCATCTCCAGCAGCAGCTCGGAGAGCGCCATTCCGGCCTCGCCGGACCAGAGCGCGACGGCCCCCTCGGCCTCGTTTGTGGCGGCCAGCGCCTCGGCGGCGGTAATGAGATGACGCAACGCCTCAGCCGGTTGCACCGTTTCCGGCAGGGCCAGCGGTTGCAGCAGGCGTTCCAGCCGGTCGAGGAAGTCCCGCTCCTCCTGCCGTTCATCCTTGAGACGGAATTTGATGCCGCCGAACCCCGGGGCCGGACGCGGCCCGCGTAAAGCGTGAATCTCCAGCCGCCGCGCCAGATCGCGGAAATTCTGCGGCGGCAGCCCCCCGGCGGCGAGCGGGTGCTTCAGCAGGGCCAGCAGCGGCAGCGGCGCGTAATCGGCCACGGCGGCGCGGGCGAGCAGGCGCAGGAAAATGGCGGGCGGGGTCTGGGCCAGGGGTTCGCCGGCGCTGTCATCGGCGGTGATGCCGAAGCGCTTAAGCGCCGCCGCCACCAGCGCAGCCAGCCCGCGGTCCGGCGTGATCAGCGCCGCCGTGGTGCCGGGCACTTCCAGCGCCCCGCGCAGGATCATGGCGATGGCGGTGGCGTTCTGCGATTCCTCGGGTGTTTCCAGCCGGGCGAGGCCGGTGATGTTCAGGTCCGCAGCCTCCTGCCAGGCGGAGAGTGACACGGCGGGCAGCAGCGCGCGGGAGATGACGGCCCCGCGCCCCGCCGGCACGGCGGAAGGCGGGGTTGGCAGGGGCAGGACCTCGTCCCACCGCGCCTCGATGGAAGCTAGAAGCCGGGCAATGCCGCCTTGCGCGTGGCTGTCATCCAGCGCGTCCCAGGCATCATCGGTCAGGGCGGGGTCAAACCCCGGCAGGATCAGCATGCCCTGCGGCAGCCCGGCCACCTCGCGCGCCATGCGGCAGATGGCGGGCGTGCCCTCGGCGGCCACCATCCATACGCGGTGCGGCGGTGGCGCGGCCCGCCAGGCTTCGGCCTGGGCGTCGATTAGCTTCACCAGACGCTGGGCCGGGTTCAGCAGTCCGTTATCGGCGAGATAGGCCGGCCAGGCATGGGTGACGATCCGCAGAAATTTCAGCGTGGTCTGCCAATGCGTGGCGAGTTCGGCCTCCACCACGTTGGGCAAAGTGGCGGCGAGGTCGATTTCCGCGTGGTCGGCTTCATCCAGCAGCGAGGCTAGTTCCGCCGCCAGGGCCCAGGCGGCGCCGAGCCGCGCCGGCGCGCCGCTCTCGCCATTCAGGGCAAGGATGAGCTTCGCCAGGAGGGCCTGACGCCGTGTGCCAGCAATGGCGGGAGGCAGGGAAAACCCGGCGCTGAGGAGCAGCCCGGCTTCGTCGATATTGCCCAGCGCGATGATGCGCGGCAGCAGCAGCGCCTGGCCGTTATTGGCTTCCAGAAATGCTCCGGCCAGCGCCTGGGCGGCGCGGCGGCTGGGCAGGATGATCAGCCCGTCATGCGGGTTGCCGCCCTGGTCCAGCCAGAGCCGGGCGAGGGCTGGCAGGAACGGCGCCTCCGGCGGAAAGGCGCCGAGCTTCAAGTTGTATTCCCGACTTCCCGCGCCTGCAGCACCGCCTCGGCGCGGTCCAGGTCGTCAGGCGTGGAGAGATGGAACCACACGCCGTCATGCACGATGGCATTCAGCCGCCCGGCTTCCAGCGCCTTGTCCCAGAGCAAATTCAGGCTGAACGCCCCTTCCGGCGCGCCGGCGAACAGGGAAGGGGTGGCAAGCTGCACCCCGGCATAGACGAAGGGCGCAACGTCCCGCTCACCGCGCCGGGCCAGGGCGCCATCGCGCGGCCAGATGAAGTCGCCCCGGCCGGTTTCCGCCACGGCCCCGGCGGCGCGGGCCAGGAGCAGCATCGTGTCCATGCGCGCCGGGTCGAAGGCCTTGGCCATTCGCGCCAGAGTCGGGCAGGGGCCGTCCACCCAGTAGCTGTCGCCATTCACGATATAGAACGGCGCCTCCGGCAGCAGCCCCTTGGCCGCCATGGCCGCCACGGCGCCGCCCGTGTCCAGCAGCGTATCCTCGTGTGTGATGGTCACCTCGGGATACGGGCGCAGGAATTCCTCGACCTGTGCCGCCAGATAATGCGTGTTGACGATGCAGCGTTTGACGCCCGCCTCACGCAACTGCACCAGGGTGTGGGCCAGTATGGGCTCACCGCCCAACGCCAGCAGGGGCTTGGGCGTGGTAAGGGTGAGGGGGCGCATGCGCGTGCCAAGCCCCGCGCACAGAATCACCGCCGTATCAGGATGCATCGAACCACCTTTCATCGCCAGACATGTCTATCATACGTCCGGCACCGTCATGCGAGAGGGTTAGGCGCAGAGCGTGGCGCGGGGCGAGCGGCCCCAGCCGGTCCGGCCATTCCACCAGTACGATTCCCGCCTGCGCCTCGTCCCAGCCCAGCTCCTCCAGCCCCGCCGGCCCGTCCAGCCGCCACAGGTCGTAATGCCAGATGTCCGTGGCCTCCGGCGTGGCGTAGCTCTGCACCAAAGTGAAGGTCGGGCTCGGCACGGTGAGGCGCTCATCGTGCATCAGGGCGCGGATGAAGGCCCGCGCCAGCGTGGATTTGCCAGCGCCCAGCGGACCTTCCAGCAGCAGCACGTCGCCCGGCCTGGCCTTGCCCGCCAGGCGGCGGCCAAGATCCTGGGTGGAGGCGTCATCGGGCAGGCGGAGTCTCATGGCGCCCGTTTTGCCCGCCCGCGCTTGATTGTGGAAGGGCGCTGCGGCAGACCAGCATCCATGGAACAGATTTCTACCGATGTCGCGATTATTGGCGCCGGCCCGGCTGGCATGTTTGCGGTGTTCGAATGCGGGATGCTGAAAATGTCCTGCGTGCTGATCGACGCGCTGGATGAGCTGGGCGGACAGTGCGTGGCGCTGTACCCGGAAAAGCCGATCTACGACATTCCCGCGCACCCGGCGATCGAGGGCGGGGCGCTGATCGCGCAGCTGGAGCAGCAGATCGCGCCGTTCGACTGCGCCAAGCTGCTCGGCCGGCAAGTGACCGGGCTGGAAGGGGAGAAGGGCCATTTCACCCTTACCACCAGCACGGGCGACAAGATTACCGCCAAGGCCGTGATCCTGGCGGCGGGGGCCGGGGCGTTCGGGCCGAACCGGCCGCCGCTGGAAGGGCTTTCCGCCTACGAGGCGACCGGCGCGGTGCGCTATTACGTGAAGCGGCGCGAGGATCTGCGCGGCAAGCGTGTGGTCATCGCCGGCGGGGGCGACTCCGCAGTGGACTGGGCGCTGGCCCTGCAAGGCGTGGCCGCGCATATCGCCATTGTGCATCGCCGGCCGAAATTCCGCGCCGCCCCTGAGAGCACCGCGCAGCTCGACGCGCTGGCCGCCGAGGGCAAGGTGGAGGTGGTGATCCCCTATCAGCTGCACGCGCTGCACGGGCAGGATGGCGCGCTCCGGGCCGTGGAAGTCGCGGACCTGGACGGCAACACCCGCAAGCTCGAGGCCGATGTGCTGCTGCCCTTCTTCGGGCTGGCGATGGAGCTCGGGCCGATCGCCGAATGGGGGCTGGAGTTCACGCAGAAGAGCCATGTGACGGTGACACCCGCGACGATGGAAACCTCCATTCCCGGTGTGTTCGCGGTGGGCGACATTGCCACCTATCCGGGCAAGCTGAAGCTGATCCTGCAGGGTTTCGCCGAAGGGGCTATGGCCGCGCATGCGATCTACGGCCTTGTGAACCCCGATACGGCGCTGCATTTCGAATACTCGACGACCAAGGGCGTGCCGGGCTGACGCGCTGCGCGAACACGATGTTTGCCAATAAAAAAGCCGCCTTTCCAGGCGGCTTCTTTATGAGCGGCGATGGTTCTCAGATCGCCATTTCGATTTCCGGCATGCTGCTGCGCGCCTTGGTCAGCGCCATGCCAAGATTGACCGTCTTGCGGCAAAGGAAGCACACCACATAGTCCTGGTTGCGGCGGCCGCGGATGAACACGTGCAGCAGGTTCTTGCTGTTGACGATGATTTCTTCGAAGTAATGCTCGTTGCTCTCGATGCCGCGGGATTTCTTGAAGAGATTCTCGACGGCGACGACATTCGGACCCTGGAACAGATCGGAGGTGGCGGCGGCGAGCAGGTCGATCACTTCATTGGGGTGGGAATCAACGGTCTTGATGTCGAGCAGCAGGCCCGATGCGACATCGACAACGCCGGCAGCAAGGCATTCGGGGACGGTGGTGATGGCTTTGCTGATAGTCGCGGCGAGATCGGCCATGATCGAGGGGCTCCTGATATAATTAAAAAAGGCCAGGAAGCTTCACGCTCCCCAACCTGTGTTACAATATTGTTACACCTCTTTAAGGTGGATGAATAGTGCAGATTTTATGACGCGTTTTGAAATCCTCGCGCGACTGCCATGCTGCTTTCACAGCCTGCGCGGCGCGAAGGAAACAAAGTCGCGGGTTGTTGTTCCTGATCGCAAACGAAGCGGCGCTAGATCGGCAGCGCGCCGTCCTTCATCCGCTCCATGGCGAAGCGCGAGGAAACATTGCGCAGCGGCACCGCGGCGATGAGCTTGCGGTAGAACGCGTCGTAAGCCGCGATGTCCGCCACCACGACATGCAGCAGGTAATCGACATCGCCGCTCATCCGCCAGGCGCCGACGATTTCCGGCGTCTCGGCGATCGCCCTGGCGAAGCGAGCCAGCCACTCCGCCGAATGATCCGCGGTTTCCACCGAGACGAAGACCGAGACGGGCAGGCCGAGCTTGTCGGCATCCAGCACCGCGATGCGGCCCTTGATGATGCCCAGCTCCTCCATGCGCTTGATGCGCTTCCAGCACGGGGTCGCGGTGAGGCCGACCTTCTCCGCGATGTCGTTCAGGGAGAGCGAGGCGTCGGCGGCCAGCAGGCGGAGGATGGCGCGGTCGATATTGTCGAGGTCGGGCATGGCTGTCTCGGAAAGGGGGGCGGAATGACTATTGCGACGGCGGTGGAATTGAGCTACAGGGCGGTCCGGGTCACGCCCCCCCACCGGGGCGCTTTTCTTCTGTAAGGGAGAGTTTTTATGGCAGATTTTTCTCTCGCCGCCAAGCCTGCGGCTCGTCCACAAAATCCTAATTTCTCGTCCGGCCCGTGCGCCAAGCGTCCAGGCTTTACCCTGGCCGCGCTTGAAGGCGCCGCCCTGGGCCGCAGCCATCGCGCCAAGGGGCCGAAGGCGAAGCTGAACGAGGTCATTACCCGCTCCAAGGACATTCTGGGCATGCCGGCCGATTGGCGGCTTGGCATCGTGCCCGCCTCCGATACCGGCGCGGTGGAGATGGCCCTGTGGTCGCTGCTCGGCGCCCGCCCGGTCGATGTTCTGGCCTTCGAGAGCTTCTCCGAAACTTGGGCGACGGACGTGGTGAAGCAGCTAAAGCTCGCCGATGCCCGCGTGCTGAAGGCTCCTTACGGCCAGCTGCCGGACCTCACCCAGGTTGATTTCTCGCGCGACGTGGTGCTGGCCTGGAACGGCACGACCTCTGGCGTGCGTTTCCCCAATGGCGATTTCATCCCGGCCGACCGTGAAGGTCTGGTGATCGCCGACAGCACCTCCGCGGCCTTCGCCATGGACCTGCCCTGGGACAAGCTCGATGTGGTGACCTGGAGCTGGCAGAAAGTGCTGGGTGGTGAAGGTGCGCATGGCATGCTCGCCCTTTCCCCGCGCGCGGTTGAGCGTCTGCTCACCTACAAGCCGGCATGGCCGCTGCCGAAGATTTTCCGCCTGACCTCTGGCGGCAAACTCTCCGAAGGCATTTTTGCCGGTGAGACGATCAACACGCCGTCCATGCTCTGCGTCGAGGACGCGCTGGACGGCCTGCGTTGGGCCGAGAGCATTGGCGGGCTGAAGGGGCTGATCGCCCGTGCCGAGGCCAATCTGAAGGCCGTGGCTGACTGGGTTGAGGGCAATCCGCGCGTGCGGTTCCTGGCCGAGACGGTCGAGACCCGCTCCTGCACTTCCATCTGCCTGGCCATCGCCGCCCCCTGGTTCGTCAGCTTGGACGCCGAGGCCCAGGCCAAGGCCGCCAAGGCCGTAGCCGCGCTGCTGGAAAAGGAGAACGTGGCGCTGGATGCCGGTGCGTATCGCGATGCGCCTCCGGGCCTGCGTATCTGGGGTGGCGCGACGGTGGAGACGGCGGATATCGCCGCGCTGCTGCCGTGGGTCGACTACGCCATCGATGTCGTGGCCAAAGAGTTCTAACCCGGACGCCGTTGGCCTGGAGATGGATTGCTCCGCGGCGCTCGCAATGACGGTGCGGCGGAGCCCCCCAGGCGGAAAGTCTTATCGAACAAATTCCTCAAGGAATCCCACACATGGTTAAAGTTCTCATCAGCGATAAATTGTCGCCCGCCGCCATTGCCATTTTCAAGGATCGCGGCGTCGAGGTGGACGTGAAGACCGGCCTCACCCCCGCCGAGCTGCGCGAGATCATCGGGCAGTATGACGGCCTCGCCATCCGCTCCGCCACCAAGGTGACGAAAGAGGTGCTCGACGTCGCTCCCAACCTGAAAGTCGTCGGCCGCGCTGGCATCGGCGTGGACAATGTGGACGTGAAGGGCGCCACCTCGCGCGGCGTGGTGGTGATGAACACCCCGCATGGCAACGCCATCACCACCGCCGAGCATGCCATCGCGATGATGTTCGCGCTCGCGCGCCAGCTGCCGGAGGCCACCGCCTCCACCAAGGCCGGCAAGTGGGAGAAGAACCGCTTCATGGGCGTGGAAGTCACCGGCAAGACGCTCGGCCTGATCGGCTGCGGCAATATCGGCTCCATTGTGGCCGACCGCGCCGTGGGGCTGAAGATGAAGGTGCTGGCCTATGACCCGTACCTCACCGAGGCGCGCGCCGTGGAGCTGGGCGTTGAGAAGGCCGAGCTGGACACCGTGCTGGCCAGGGCCGATTTCATCACCCTGCACACGCCGCTGATCGAGGCGACGCGCAACATCATCTCGCGCGAGGCGATCGCCAAGATGAAGAAGGGCGTGCGCATCATCAACTGCGCGCGCGGCGGTCTGGTGGATGAGGCGGCGCTGTACGACGCCCTGAAGTCCGGCCATGTCGCCGGTGCGGCGCTGGACGTGTTCGAGGTTGAGCCCGCCACTGCCTCCCCGCTGTTCGAGCTGGAGAACGTAGTGTGCACCCCGCACCTCGGCGCGTCCACTAACGAGGCGCAGGAGAACGTGGCGCTGCAGGTGGCCGAGCAGATCTCCGACTTTCTGCTCAGCGGCTCCGTAACCAACGCGCTGAACATGCCGAGCGTGTCGGCTGAGGAAGCGCCGCGCCTGCGCCCGTACATGGATCTGTGCCGCCTGCTGGGCACCTTCGCCGGCCAGCTCACCCGTGCGCAGGATGGCGTGATCAAGAAGGTGATGGTGGAGTATGAAGGTGCCGCCGCGCCGCTCAACCACCGTCCGCTGAACGCCGCCGCTCTGGCCGGGCTGCTCGGCCCGGTGATGGAAGGCGTGAACATGGTCAACGCCCCGGTGCTGGCGCGCGACCATGGCATCGAGCTGGCCGAGGGCTCCAACGACCGCGCCGGCGACTACCACACCCTGGTGCGTATCACCGTGACGACCGAGAAATCCACCCGCTCCGTGGCCGGCACCTTGATCGGCAATGGCCGCCCGCGTCTGGTCGAGATCAAGGGCATTAAGGTGGAGGCGGATTTCGCCCCGCACATGCTCTACGTCACCAACAAGGACAAGCCGGGCTTCATCGGCCGCTTCGGCATGCTGCTGGCCGATGCGGGCGTGAACATCGCCACCTTCCACCTCGGCCGCGCCGCCGAGGGCGAGGACGCGATCTGCCTCGTCTCCACCGATGGCGAGACCCCGGAAGCGGTACTGGCGCAAGTGCGCGCCCTGCCGCTGGTGATGCAGGCGACCACCCTGGCATTCTGAGCCTAAATTTCGTTCCGGTCTTGTCCCTCTTACCGCAATCCGGCTAGAGCCAGCGGTAAGAGGCTACGGAATCGGGGCGTGAATGTCTGACTGGTTTGAGGTATTCCAGCGCTATAGCGGCAAGTCTGCCGTTATGGCGCTGTTTTTGTTATGCGCCCTGCCGGTGACCGTGCTGACCGCGCTGATCACCCCGCCGGGGCAAAGCCCAGATGAACCGGCGCATATCGTCCGGGCCGCCGGGCTGCTGCATGGCGCTGTGCTGGGTGTGCGCAAAATGGGGGTTAACCCCTATACCGGGGAGCCGGAGATGCTGTCCGGCGTGAAGGTGAAGCAAGCGCTTCTCCATGCCGCTTTTGGGCCCACAACGCAGATCGACGGGCATCCGGTGGTAACGGCGGATGACTTCCTGGCGATGCGCTCGCAGCCGCCGCGTCCGCAACGGCAGTTTGCCCATATTCCCAATACGATTACCTATTTTCCGCTCACTTATGTGCCAGCCACGCTAGGTTTGGCACTGGGGTTGCTGGTGGCTGGGGGCAAGCCGTTCGTATGCATCATCCTTGCCCGGTTTGGCATGTTGTTGGCGTATTTGGCATTGGGGCTTCTGGCACTGCGCATCGCAGCCTATGGCGAGGCGCTGCTGCTGACCGTGCTGTTGATGCCGATGAGTTTATTTCTGGCTGGGACGGTGAACCAGGATGGTATGATGATTGGCTTGGCCTGCCTGGCTGGTGCCGCGCTTACCCGTGGCACGCAGGACATGCGCAGGTTCGGGCTAGTGGTACTGGTGGTAATGCTGCTGGCCAAGCCGCCTTACCTGCCGCTGCTCGGTGTATTTCTGTTGCCGCTTTTCGTCCCCGGTTTTTTCTGGCGGCTGCGGGACGTGGTGCTGGCCATGTTGCCTGTGCTACTCTGGGCCGGGCTAATCGCCGCCCTTGTGGTGGTACCGTTCGACAAGCCGTCTTACCATCCTGGCCCATTGTTCACGGGGGACCGTTCGGTACTGATCGACCATACGGACCCCGCAGCCAATCTGCATATCCTGCTGGCCCAGCCCTTACGCTTCTTCTCCTTGCCGTGGGATACGTTGCGTCAATGCGCCGAGATCGAGTTGGACGAGATGATCGGCGTGCTTGGGCTGCTGCAAATTCTGATGCCACTTGGTTATTACGTGTTGTGGTGCATTGCCGGTGGTGTTGCGCTGGCGGGGTTGTTGTTCAGTGGCCGGCCAGGGCTTACCTCCGGTGGCACGCAGGCGGTCAACTTCATCTGGACCACGCTTCTGCTGGCGGCCAATTTCTGGCTGCTGTTCGTGATGTTTTATCTCAACTGGAGCAATGTCGGGCGCGACGTCGTGGACGGCGTACAGGGACGCTATTTCCTGCCGCTGCTGCCGTTCCTGCTCTTCGCCATTCCCAGCCTGCGCCCGCGTGCAAAGCTTCCGCCGCTGCTGCCAGCCTTACCGGTAGCACTGCTGGGGCTTTATGATATCGGCTATATCCCGATGCGGCTGCTCTACACCTATTATTTGCATTAGGATGACAAGTATGATCCCACCGCGCATCGCCGTCCTGATCCCCTGCTTCAACGAGGAAGTCGCCATCGCCAAGGTGGTGACGGATTTCCGCGCCGCCCTGCCGAAGGCGGAGATTTTTGTGTACGATAACAACTCGCGCGATGGCACAGTTGCGGCGGCCAGCGCGGCCGGGGCGCTAGTGCGGCGTGAGGCGCTGCAGGGCAAGGGGCATGTGGTACGGCGAATGTTCGCGGACATTGAGGCCGACGCCTATGTGCTGGTGGATGGCGACGATACCTACGAGGCCAGCGCCGCGCCTGAGATGGTGCGGCTTCTGCTGGGCGAACAGTTGGACATGGTGAATGGCCGGCGGATCGAGCAGGCGGGTGAGGGGCCGATCGGCGCCTACCGGCGCGGCCACCGCGCCGGTAACTTTGTACTTTCCGGCCTGGTGCGCACAGTGTTCGGCGACCGCATCCAGGACATGCTCTCCGGCTACCGCGTGTTTTCGCGGCGCTTCGTGAAGACCTTCCCGGCGTTGGCCTCGGGCTTCGAGACGGAGACGGAATTCACCATCCACGCGCTCGACCTGCTGATGCCGCTGGCGGAGGTTCCGGTGGCCTATACGGAGCGCCCCGCTGGCTCAGCCTCCAAGCTGCGCACCTACTCTGACGGTTTGCGCATCCTGCGCACCATCGTGGTGCTGG
>Ga0335084_10006764_pt1 | contig 11408 bp, 12 predicted proteins | sample Lox_Sample_44_FD_206721 | JGI IMG/M metagenome (GOLD analysis project Ga0335084, IMG submission 206721) | Soil microbial communities from Loxahatchee National Wildlife Refuge, Florida, United States - Lox_Sample_4.4 | ecosystem: Environmental > Terrestrial > Soil > Wetlands | place: USA...
ACTGCCATATTAGGTTGCTGCTGGTTCCGCTGACCGAAGAAATCGACATACTGCTCTCTCCTGTACCGCCTATCGGCGTAAAGACGCCTGTGCGGAACCCGCCTCGCGTAATTCCATGTAATTGTTTGTAAGTGGAACGCCTGATCAGCCCCGGACAGTGATGGAGCCGGTCATGTGCGGATGAATCCGGCAGAAGTACGGAAACACACCCGGTTCGCGAAAGGCGTGAGCGAACTGCTGATCGGTATCGAGCGCGGGCGAGACGAACTTCGCCTCATTACTGGCGATCACGTGCGGAATGTCGTCATGATTCGTCCAGGTCAGTGTGCTTCCCGCGGCGATCTCGATCTTCGCGGGCGTGAAGGCGAAGTTGTCGATGCCGACACCGGCCGGCGCGGCAGCGGATTTGTCGGCGAGCGTTGAATCGACGATGGCCAGCGGCTCAGTGCCGCGAAGGAAGCTCACTTCCGTGATGCCCAGCACGCCGACCAGCTCACCCGCCGGCACTCTCATCGGTCCCGGCGAAGGGGCCGACCCCGGTGCGGGTTGCGGAAACGCGGTCGATCGCGCGGTGTGGAAGCTCACCTTGCCCTCCACCTTCTGCATGATCTGGTGAATGTGACCGTTCAGCACGGTGACCGACGCGAACCGCTTCATCAGCGCCAGCGCGCGCGCGCCGTCGTCGGTGCCCCAGCCCCATTCCGGATACACCGACCACAGCGGGATGTGCGCGAAGGCGACAATCGGCGTGCTGTCGGGCAGCGCTGCCAGATCGTCAGCCAGCCAGCGCAGTTGTGGTTCGCCAAGATTGCCCAGCCCGCCGGCCTTCATGTCCACCACGTTCACCAGACCGACGAAATGCAGGCCATGCTTGTCGAAGCTGTACCACCCGGAGCCCTTCGTTCCTTTGCCGAAGCGCTCCAGATAGCTTTGTCCGTCGTCGCTGAGCATGTCGTGCTCGCCCGGCACGTAGAAGATTTCCCCGGTTTTGGCTGACTTCAGCACCTGCGCAAGAGTGTCAAATTCCGACGGCTTCGACATGTGCGTGAGGTCGCCGGTGTGGATGATGAATTCCGGCGTGCGCGGCAGAGCGTTGATCCGTGCTATGGCCGCCTGCAACGTGGCGGTCACGTCGGTATTGGCGGGCTTGTTGAAGCCGATATGGCTGTCGCTGATCTGGACGAAGGTGAAGCCGTCGCCTGCCTCCGGCGCTCCGAGGGCGCGTGACGTGGCGAGGCCGCCTTCCAGCGTCCACACTACGGCCGTGCCGGCCCATGTCATACACTTCAGGAATCCGCGGCGGTCGATGCCGTCTCCGTTGCGATCGGGTTTGTTGGACATACGCGAAGGAGACCGGCGCGGGCGCAAAGTTATTCCGCCGGGAATAAAATCCCCGATAATCGAGTCTTGGCTTTGGAAGACCGGGCAAAGTTCGTGCGATTCGAGCGGGAAATCCTGCCGCATCTGGACGCAGCGCACAACCTGGCGCGATGGCTCACCGGCAACGACGCGGACGCGGCCGACGTGGTGCAGGAGGCGTCTGTGCGCGCGTTGAGTTTCTTCGACGGTTTCCGCGGCGGAGATGCCCGCGCCTGGCTGCTGCAAATTGTGCGGAACACGTGCTACACCTGGTTGCGCCGGAATCGCGACGCCAGTACGGCGGTGCTCGATGAGGCCGTTCATGGCTCGCCTGGGAGCGGGGCCGGGCCGGAACGTCTGATGGTGCAACAGGCCATCGCGGCGCTGCCGGAGGAATTCCGCGAGGCGCTGGTGCTTCGCGAAATCGAAGGGCTTTCCTACAAGGAGATTGCGCACGTGGCGGGTGTGCCCATCGGTACGGTGATGTCGCGTCTCGCCCGCGCGCGGAAGATGCTGCGCGCGAGTCTGTCGCCGGAGGCCGCATCATGACCTGCGACGAAACCCGTGAGCTGCTGGCTGCTTTCGTGGATGGCGAGCTGGATCTCCGCTCCAGCGTTGCCGTCGAGGCGCATCTGGGCACATGCGCGGCCTGTGCCGCCGAAGTCGCGCAGCTCACCGGTCTGCGCCGCGCGATCGCCGATGCCAGATTGTACTATCCTGCTCCCGCGCCGCTCCGCCGTCGCGTCCGCCAGGCGACGAGGGGCTCGTGGCGTCCCGCATGGCTTTTGTTTGCGCCGGCGGCTGCGGTGCTCGCTGTGGTCTTCCTGTTGGTGCCGCGCCCAGGAGCGTCGCGTGTCGAACAGGAGGTGCTGTCGGAGCACGTCCGCTCGCTCATGTCGAATCACCTGCTCGATGTTCCGTCGTCCGATATGCACACGGTGAGACCGTGGTTTGACGGGAAGCTCGACTTTTCGCCGCCGGTGAAAGACCTCCAGGCTCAGGGCTTCGCTCTGACCGGCGGCCGGCTCGATTACCTTGGCGATCGTCCCGTCGCGGCATTGGTCTACCAACGCCGCCGCCATGTGATCAACGTCTTCCTCTGGCCGGCATCCCACGCCGACGCTATTGCCGAGTCTGAGGAGCAGCGCGGCTATCACCTGCGGCACTGGTACAGGTCGCGCTTCGAATACTGGGCGGTCTCCGACGTGAACGGCTCCGAGCTGGACGAATTCTGCCGCCTGCTCCGCGAATAGCGGCCGCCGTTAGCGCCGGTGGAACAGCCACAGCACCAGTGAGAGGATCGCGCTCAGCAGAATGCAGGTAGTCAGCGGGACGTAGAAAACACTGTTGCGGCCGCGCAGTGTAATGTCCCCCGGAAGGCGGCCGAATCGGATCGGCAGCTTGTCGCCGGCGAGGAAGAGCAGGCCGATCGCGATCAGCACCGCGCCCGCCACGATCAGTGTGCGGCCGATGTTCACGAGTCCATTATGAGTGCGCGCGGCCCGCGCTGGAAAGCTCGCGATAGCGGCTCGCCAGCACGCCGTAGATATCGGGGGTCTCGTCGTCGGTCAGATAGCGCAACGGCACATTCGGTCCAATGCGCTGCACCACCTGCGCCAGACCGCCGAGCATGGCGCGCGCCGCAGGCGTCGTGGTCATGTTGAAGATTACGCCTCGGTCTTCCAGAATCAGAAACGGCCGGTTGCGATAAGAACCGGTGAAGCCGTTGCCGTAGCCCGAGAATGGCACCGCGCGAAACAGCGCCGCGGGGTTGGAGGACGCGGCGAAGATCGCCTGGCAGGGATAGAGCAGCCCGCCCGCCAGAATCCCGCGTGCGACAGGATCGGTGCCCAGCGCGTGCACGTCGTCGTCTTCGGCGATGTCCCATTCCAGCGCTTCTGATGCTTCCCACAGCGCGGCGTAGTCGGCCGGATGCGCGCGCCGCGGCGGAACAGACAACCGGCGCCGCACTTCTTCCAACAAGCCATCCACGGCTCGGCAATCCGGTCCGCCCAGCACCAGCCCGTGATTGCCGAGAATCAGCACCTGCGTCCCGGCATCCACGCGCATCGCTTTTTCGATCGCGCGCGCCAGCGCCAGCCCCGACGAGACATGCGGAATCCACTGCCAGCGTAAACCGCGCAGCCGGCCCTCCAGTTGCGCGGGCGCGTCGCGGAGCACCGCCCACGCAATCGTATCCACGCAGTGTACGTGCAGCACCACGCGATGCGGAAACACCGCGTGCATCGCGGTCTCGATCGACGCGCTGGTGTAGCGCTCGGTGGGATCGACACTGGCGCTCACGCACTGCCGCACCGCTTCCAGATCCAGTGGCACCAGAATCTCCTCGCGGGCCGCGTCGGCCATCCACTTGCCCGATGCCTTGATCCACAGACTGCCGTCGAGCTTGATGGAGGCGTTGCCGGTGCTCCCCTGCGTCAGCAGCGGATCGTTGCCGATGCGCGCCGACAGTTCCTGCAAGGGAGTGAGTTCCGATACCTGTGTTGCTGTCATCGTCGTCTTGCTACATTCCGGTGCTCATTGCAGCACCCGTAAAGGCTCTTCGGCGGGCGCCGGCGTTGCGTCGTCCTTGGCGCGGAGCCTGCCGATGCGGAGCGACGCCTTGAAGATCGCTCCCACCGGAATGAAGCCTGCCATCCGGTGAGATGCGATGGCCGCGAGGCCCATCGAGGCGGCGCATCCGCACGAGCCGCAGTCGGGAGTGCCGCCGAACTGGCACGGAGCGATGCGCGTCTTCAGGTCGGCGGAAAGCGTTTGCGTTGTCTGCGCGAAGACACAGTCCGTGGGACTGTGCGGCGGCGAAGCGAACTGTCGGATCATTGGCTCCGGCATATCGAGCTTCGGGAATTCGCGGCGCAGTTGCAGCATGTCGGCGATGGCCTGGGCGCGCTCGCGTGGCGTGAGCATCTCCGCGAGCCGGTCGCCAATCTGCGGAGTAAACAGGCTGAACCAGACGCGGCGGATCTCCTCGCGCGGCGTCCAGAATTCCAGGAATTCTCTGAGATAGCCGGGCCGCTTCATCATCTGCCCGGTGACCGTGCAGTGGACGGTGATCCTCTGTCCGGCGATGTTCCTGAGAATCCGCTCGTAGGTTGCGGGTGTGCGGCGAATGTCGTGCTCGGGCTGCAAGCCGTCGATCGATACCACAGCGTTGAGACGCTCGATGGCGGGCCACTGTGACGGCAGAACGCGAAACGCGCTGGTCACCACCTGCACATGGATGCCGCGCGCCGCCAGTGCGGGTATCAGCGTCTCCAGTTCGCGATAGCGAACCAGCGGATCGCCTCCCACAATCGAGAGGTGCAGCGGCTTCAATTCGTCGGCGATGGCGAGCACTCGATCGATCAGCTCCTGTCCCTTGTAATCGCTCAAACTGCGCAGGGTCGCGCCGCCGCCGAGGTGATCGTCCTCGTAGGCGTAACAACCGGGGCAGCGCAACGGACACTCTCGAGTGATCTCAATGGAAAGCGTCGGCCGCTTCCCCTGCAGAATCATCCGCCATGCGGCCAGAATTTCCGGCGTATTCACAAATCCTCCATCGTTCGGCGCTTTTCGCGTCGGGACTTATCTATTGGAGATTCGCTACACGTGACCGCGGTTTCGATGGTGTCCGATACTTCACACCCGAAGCGGAGCTAGGGTAAGGGGGGTGACGGATCTGACGCGAAACGCGACAGGACAACGCTCGGAGTCGTTTCGCGCGGCATCTGTTCGAAGGCCAACGCGACGAAGCGCACGGGTGCGCAAACGACGTCAGTGGCGAAGCCGCAATGGAAGTGCTGTTGCGCGTCTGACGCTGCTTCGCGGGCGTTGAAGAACTTCAGGTCGGTGGAGTGCGGGCGTATGGCTGGGGGATCTGGTACCGAGTCGAGCGACCCGGCCACCAGGAACGCACACAGCAACAATGCCGCGCACCTGGCCCACAGCATACGTATCAGTTATGCTAGCAGATCGACTGGAGAGGGAAGTGAGGCTGGAGGCGACCCGAGTGGATCGCCTCCGAAAGGAACTAAACCGAGTACGTGCGGCCGCGGTGCGCGCCGATCAGGATCTGGAACAAACGATGCGCGATCAGCTCGTGCAGCGTGAGCATCTCCTTGTTCGCTTCGAACACAGCCTGTGCATTCTTCAGATCCGTTGCGCCGCCGCCGGCCTTCAGCGCCGCCGTGGCTTCGGAGATCACCGGATCGGCGATCACATCGCCCGCCATCTCCCACAGCGTGATGAAGCGGTCCACCGCGCTGGGGAAGCTGACCGAGAACACGCCGGAGTTGCTGGTGGTGCGCGGTGGCTTGTAGTCGAGGTTGAACGGGCCTTTGTAGTTGTAGGCGCGCAGCAGCACGAAGATGTTCAGCCAGTCGAGCGGGTTCACCAGCGCAACGGCGATGTCCACGTCGTGCTTCAGGCGATAGCCGTCGTTGATGTCCATGTGCCACAGCTTGCCGCACATGAGAGCGCGCGCCAGTGCGGCACGCGGCGCGCCGCCCCACATCAGCTCGTGCAGATATTCGGGATTGAGGCCGACCATCTCGGGATGCGTGAGCAGGCCGGAGCCGATCCAGGCCAGCATCGCGTCGCTGGTGGGCAGCAGGATCTCGGCCTGCGGCTCGAATGGTTTCGCTTCCATGCAGTGCTTCAGCGTGGGCCGGTTGTACTTCTTCGCGATGGCGATGTCGGCCTCGCAGGCGGCATTCATGCCTTCGGCGTACCACTTGAGCGTCTGGATTTCGTCAATGGCGCCCTGCACGAAATAGCCGAGCGAACCGGGCCAGTACACCGCAAACTCGGCGCCCAGCTCATGGCCGATCCCTACGGTGTTTTCGAGGCGCCACTTCGCGTACGCGCGAACGTCCGGCGATTCCGATGCCGGGCTGGTGGCGAAGACGCCGTGATGGAAGGTCTCGGTGGTGACCATCGAGCACTTCAGGCCGTTCTTCTTCAGTGTCTCCTTGATGCGCGCGACGATCTTGTCCTGCTCCTCGTTGCCGAGGGCGCTGTAAGGGATGACGTCGGTGTCGTGCGTGGTCCAGTACCCGATGCCGATTTTCGCGTATTCTTCGATGACTTTCTCGAACGTGACCGGCTGGCGCGTGGGCGCGTGGAACAGCGCGTGACCTTCGTACGCGGCGGCCCACTGCGGACCGGAGATGTAATACTTGCGCCGTGTTTCGGGCGAATACGCGCCGCCGCAGGCGTTCATGAGGCGCTCAACAAGAGCTTGCTGTTGATTTGGCTGAATGGGAGGCATATGGATGCAGTAACAGCATATCGCTGTGCTACGCTTCGTGCATGGGGGCGACCTCACCTTTACGGGCCATTTCGGTGGAGGAATACCTGTCGAATCCCGAGTACCGCCACTCGGAGTATGTCGACGGAGAGGTGGTGGCGCTGAACGTGGGCACCAAGAACTATTCGAGAATTCAGGGTAAGTGCTATCGCAAGCTGGATGAGTATCTTGATCAACACCGGGGTGGCTACGCGGCCACGGAGCTTCACTGCCGATTGCGGATTTACGGCATCCTGCGTTTCCGCCTGCCCGATGTCTGCGTGGTCCTCAACGACGCCGACCCGGACGCCGACTACCTCGATCGTGCGCCCGACTTCGTCGTCGAGATCCGGTCGCCTGAAGACTCCTTCACCGGCCAACTCCGGAAAATGAACGACTACTTCGCCAACGGCACGCGGCTCGCCTGGCTGATCCTGCCCGAAGAGCAGAGCGTGATCGTGCTCACGCCGGACGGTCCGCCAAAATCGTTCACCGACACCGAAACACTGGACGGCGGAAATGTCCTGCCCGGTCTTTCCGTCGCCGTGGCCGATCTGTTCGTCTGAACCACCAGCCGTTGTACAATCCTCCTACAGATGCCTGAGGAGAACGTTTTTCCACCGAGTCGTGAATTCGTCCGCAAGGCCCGCGTGCAGGGCATGGAAGGCTACCGCGAGCTGTACGAGCGCGCGAAGAACCATCCCGAAGCGTTCTGGGGCGAACTGGCCGAAAAGGAGCTGCACTGGTTTCGGAAATGGACGCACGTTTTCGAGTGGGCGCCGCCAGCGGTGAAGTGGTTCGTCGGCGGGAAGCTGAATGTTTCCTATAACTGCCTGGACCGCCACCTGGACCTGCGGGGCGACAAGACCGCGATCCTGTGGGAGGGCGAGCCGGGCGACCGCCGCGCCATCAGCTACGCCGAACTGCACCGCCTGGTTTCGCGCTTCGCCAACGTCCTGAAGGGGCGCGGGCTGGGTGCGGGCGACCGGGCCATCATCTACATGCCGATGGTGCCGGAGGCCGCGGTCGCGATGCTTGCCTGCACCAGGATCGGCGTCATCCACTCGGTGGTGTTCGGCGGGTTCTCCTCGGAAGCCCTGAAGGCGCGCATTCAGGACCTGGAAGCGCAGGTGGTGATCACGGCCGACGGCGGCTGGCGGCGTGGCAAAGAGGTCAAGCTCAAGGGCGCGGTGGACGAGGGGCTCATCGGCTGCGAAACGGTGAAGAACGTCATCGTGCTGAAGCGCACCGGCTCGGACATTCCGATGCAGGCGGGGCGCGACCTGTGGTGGCACGAACTCGACAAGGAAGTCAGCGACGACTGCCCCGCCGTCGAGCTCGACTCCGAACATCCTCTCTACGTCCTCTACACCTCCGGCACCACCGGCAAGCCCAAGGGCATTCTGCACACCACCGGCGGTTATCTGCTGCAGGTGACCATGACCACGAAGTGGGTCTTCGACCTGCGCGAAGAGGACGTCTACTGGTGTTCGGCCGACATCGGCTGGGTGACCGGACACAGCTACATCGTTTACGGGCCGCTCTCCGCCGGCGCGACCACGGTGATGTACGAAGGCGCGCCCGATTATCCGCAGTGGGACCGCTGGTGGCAGATCATCCAGAAGGAGAAGATCTCCATCTTCTACACGTCTCCCACGGCGATTCGCGCGCTCATCCGGCAGGGCGACCAGTGGCCGGAGAAGCACGACCTGGCCAGCCTGCGCCTGCTCGGCTCGGTGGGCGAGCCGATCAATCCGGCGGCCTGGGAATGGTATCACCGCGTGATCGGCAAGGGCCGCTGCCCCATCGTGGATACGTGGTGGCAAACGGAGACCGGATCGATCATGATCGCGCCGATGCCGGGCGCGGTGCCGCTGAAGCCGGGGTCGGGCACGCTGCCCATGCCCGGCGTCATCCCCGACATCGTGGATCTGACGGGCCAGCCGGTGGGCCCGGACCGCGAGGGCTTCCTGATCATCCGGCGGCCGTGGCCCAGCATGATCCGCACCATCTGGGGAGATCCCGAGCGCTACAAGCAGCAATACTGGAGCCGCGTTCCGGGCGCGTATTTTACCGGCGACGCCGCGCGCTGCGACTCCGACGGCTACTACTGGATTCTGGGCCGTGTAGACGACGTCATGAACGTCAGCGGGCACCGGCTGAGCACCATGGAGGTGGAGTCGGCGCTGGTGAAACATCCGGCGGTCGCCGAGGCCGCCGTGGTCGGCAAGCCGCACGAGATCACCGGCCAGGCGGTATGCGCGTTCGTCACGCTGAAACGCGATGAGAGCTACGATCATGAACAGCTCGGCAAGGACCTGCGCCAGTGGGTGGCGCACGAGATTGGCGCGTTTGCACGGCCGGAAGAGATCCGCTTCACCGAAGCGCTGCCCAAGACACGCAGCGGCAAAATTATGCGACGGCTGTTGCGCGAGATTGTGACCACGCACAGCATTACCGGCGACGTAACCACGCTGGAAGACATGACTGTAGTGACGAAGCTGGCTTCCCAACACGACGAGGACTAATCGTGCCCTGCTTCATCTGCGTTACCTGCGGCACGCAGTACGCAGATTCGAAATGCCCGCCCGGGCACTGTGACATTTGTGAGGAGGAGCGGCAGTACGTCGGGTTGGGCGGCCAGCAATGGATTACGCTCGACGAGCTGCGGCGCACGCACCGGAACCGCGTGGAGGAACTGGAGCCGGGGCTCACCGAGTTCGAGACGGAGCCGAAATTTGCCATCGGACAGCACGGATTTCTGGTGGAAACGCCCGCCGGCAACGCCCTGTGGGACTGTCTGTCGCTGCTGGATGAGGCGGCCACGGCGCAGATTCGCGCGCGCGGGGGGTTGAAAGCCATCGCGATTTCGCATCCGCACTATTACACGACCATGGCCGAGTGGGGCGACGCGTTCGACGTGCCGGTGTGGCTGCACCAGGACGACCAGCAGTGGGTGATGCGCGCCGACGACCGGGTGCAGTTCTGGAGCGGGGAAGTGAAGCCGCTGGCGGGCGGGCTGACGCTGGTCCGCTGCGGCGGACATTTCGAGGGCGGGACGGTGCTGCACTGGCCGGCGGGCGCGGGCGGACGCGGGGCGCTGCTGAGCGGCGACATCATTCAGGTGACGCCGGACCGGCGCTCGGTGAGTTTCATGTACAGCTATCCGAACTACATTCCGCTGAACGCGGCGGCGGTGCGGCGGATTGTGGCGGCGGTGGAGCCTTTCGCCTTCGACCGCATTTACGGGGCGTTCCGGTACATGACGATTGCGGAGGGCGGGATGGCGGCAGTGCACCGGTCGGCGGCGCGGTATTTAAGGGCGATTGGGGATTGAGGGGGAAACTCCGGTCCAACGTGAGTGACCTGCAGCGGCAACTCGCGTGCAGTGAGACCAGCCGGAGGACGACGATGAAGACACTCAACTCAGGGATCGCTTCGCTTGCGCTGGCGGCGATGGGCGTACTTGCCGCCTGTTCCAGCACGCCGAGATCGCCCGACGTCGCGGCCAATGTGCGCAATTCGATCAAAAGCGAGAGCCTCAAGGATGTCTCGGTGAGTCAGGATCGTGAAAAGGATGTCGTCACGCTCACCGGAAAAGTCCGGTCGGAAGCGGACAAGGCACCGGCCGAATCCCTCGCGAAGTCCATCGCTGCGGGCCAGGTGGTGGCCGACGAAATCGCGGTCATTCCGCCGGGCACGGACAGCGAGGCGCGCAAAATCAACTCGGACCTGGACAAGGGGATTGAGAACAATCTTCACGCCGCGCTGGTCAGCCAGCGGCTCGATTATGGCGTAAAGTGCTTGGTGAAGAACAAGGTGGTAACGCTTACCGGCAATGTGGATTCGGAGGATTCGCGTGCGCGGGCGCAGTCGGTTGCGGTCGGCGTCCCTTATGTCGCGCAGGTTGTCAATGAGCTGCAGGTGACAGGGCAGAAGGCCACCTCGTCGAACTGACGAGGCGGCCTCCGTCCACACGGTTACTTCTTCAAGCTCGCCATATCGATGACGAAGCGATACTTCACGTCGCTCTTCAACAGGCGCTCGTAGGCTTCGTTGATCTGGTGGATGCCGATCAACTCGATGTCGCTAACGATGTTATGGTCGGCGCAGAAATCGAGCATTTCCTGGGTTTCGGCGATGCCGCCGATGAGCGAGCCGGCGAACTGGCGGCGCTTGAAGATCAGGTTGAAGACGGAGACGGGCAGCGGCTTTTCCGGAGCGCCCACCTGGGTGAGGGTACCGTCGAGCTTCAGCAGGGCCAGATAGGCGTTGATATCGTGCTGCGCGGAAACGGCGTCGAGGATGAAATCGAAGCTGTTGGCGTGCTTCTTCATCTCGTCTTCGTTCTTCGAGATGACCACTTCGTCGGCGCCCAGGCGCAGGGCATCGGCCGCCTTACCCGGCGTCGTGGTGAACAGCACCACGTGCGCGCCGAATGCGTGCGCGAACTTCACGCCCATGTGGCCGAGTCCGCCGAGGCCCACAATGCCGACCTTCTGGCCCGGGCCCACCTTCCAGTGACGCAGCGGCGAATACGTAGTGATGCCGGCGCAGAGCAGGGGCGCCGTGGCGGCGAGGTCCAGCTTGTTGGAGATCTTCAGCGTGAAGGCCTCATCCACGACGATGCTTTCCGAATAGCCGCCGTACGTGATGCCGCCAAGGTGCTGGTCGGGGCTGTTGTAGGTGAGGGTGAAGCGATCGCAGTACTGTTCCAGCCCGCGCTGGCAGGCCGGGCAGGTGCGGTCAGAATCGACCATGC
>Ga0335084_10006765_pt1 | contig 11407 bp, 12 predicted proteins | sample Lox_Sample_44_FD_206721 | JGI IMG/M metagenome (GOLD analysis project Ga0335084, IMG submission 206721) | Soil microbial communities from Loxahatchee National Wildlife Refuge, Florida, United States - Lox_Sample_4.4 | ecosystem: Environmental > Terrestrial > Soil > Wetlands | place: USA...
GGGTGGCTGGCTTCAGGGAAGCGGCGTCACTGCTCCTGGATTGCGAGGGAGAGTCGGTAGTTGTTGGGAAGATCGCGTGGGGTGGGGAATCGCAGCGCGGCCGCGTTTACATGTCCTTGAGCGGGACCCTGTGTGCGCGGGTGAAGGACTGGCGTTTGCTCGTCGTCGCGTTGAGCGCGTGCACCGCTCGGATCACGCGGGTTGACCTGGCCCACGACGATGCGGAAGGACATCGATCCGTTGACTTTGCCGTTGGTCTCTACGATGCCGGAGCATTCAGGGCGGGCGGCAGGAACCCTGCATGTAGTTTTCAGGGCGACTGGAAGCAGGTGTCGGGATCGGGGCGAACGTTCTACGTCGGGCGCAAAGCGCACGGCAAACTGCTTCGCGTCTACGAGAAGGGGAAGCAGCTGGGCGATCCAAACTCGGCCTGGGTGCGGTGGGAGGTCGAGTTCCACAATCGGGATCGGCACATTCCATACGACGTGCTGCTCGATCCGGCGCGGTATCTCGCAGGCGCGTTCCCGGCTCTCGCCTTTGTCTCCGACACGCGGACCGCGATCAGGACGCAGAGGAAGGCAGTTCAAGCGTCGTTGGATCACCTCGTGTCGTGCATGTCGGCGTCATACGGGAAGGCCGTCAATGCCATGCACCACCAGGGGCTGACTCCTGACGAGATCGTGTCGCTTGTGATGCGACCGGGTATCCCCGCTCGGCTTCAGCATCCGATGGCGGCATGCGAACCAGGCGCGAAGCTGTATCCGGACGGCGATGGAAAGCCTTGACCTTGAAGCGGCCGCCCGAGTTCTTCTGCTTCATCCTGAGGAGCTGCGCCGTCGCGCTGCTCTGGGGCTTGTTCCAGGAGCCAAGATCGGGCGCAGATGGGTGTTCCTTCGGGACGATCTTGTTGCCTTCGTCCGATCCCAGTACGCTTCTTCCAGGCAAGCGCTGCGAGTGACCTCGAGAAAGGAGGTCGCTGAATGTCACTCTACAAGCGCGGAAAGACCTGGTGGCTCGACTTCATCGGTCCCGATGGCCGACGAATACAAGAGTCTGCTGGGACTGACGACAAGGTCTTAGCTCAGGAGTACCACGACCACCGCAAGGTGGAGCTGTGGCGGGTGTACCGATTGGGAGAACGTCCACGGCACACCTGGAATGAGGCTGTCGTCCGTTGGGTCAAGGAGCGAAAGCATAAGGCAACGATCGAGACCGACAAGATGCACCTGCGTTGGGTCGATCGGTACCTCGGCGGGAAGCTCCTGGAACAGATCGACCGCGATGCGGTTGATCGACTCACGGATAAGCGCCTGGGCGAAGGTGTCAGCAATGCCACGGTGAACCGTATGTTGGAAGTCGTCCGAGCGATTCTTCGCAAGTGCCGGGACGATTGGGAATGGGTGGATCGCATCCCGAAGGTTCGGCTGCTGCCGGAGCCAACCCGCCGGATTCGATGGCTAACGCAGGAGGAGGCAAACCGCCTCCTACAAGCCCTACCGCCGCATCTCGCTTCGATGGCCGCATTCAGTCTCGCAACGGGCCTTCGCCGCTCCAACGTCACGGGATTGCAGTGGTCGCAGCTCGACCTTGTTCGGCGCGTTGCCTGGATTCATCCGGACCAGGCCAAGGCTAGGAAGGCGATTTCTGTTCCGCTCAATGCCGAAGCCGTGGTTCTGATTCGCAAGCAGCTCGGGCAGCACCCCGTGTACGTGTTCCCGTGGCGAGGTCAACGCATCGGCCAGGTGAACACCAAAGCGTGGCGCGAAGCCCTCAGGAAGGCCGGTATCGAGAACTTCCGCTGGCATGACCTGAGACATACCTGGGCAAGCTGGCACGTCCAGAACGGCACGCCACAGAACGTGTTGCAGGAGTTGGGCGGGTGGGAGAGTCCGGAGATGGTGAGGCGCTACGCGCACCTGTCGGCGGACCATCTCGCACCCTATGCAGAACGCCTCTCGGCCTTACGGATTGTGGGTGTAGGGACGGTCCCTACAGAAATCCCTAAAGCCGCCGAATGAAAAGGGCCTGTCTCTCGACAAGCCCTTGATTGTCTGGCGCGCCCGGCAGGATTTGAACCCACGACCCCCTGGTTCGTAGCCAGGTACTCTATCCAACTGAGCTACGGGCGCGAACCCGTAATTATAGCGGAAACAACGTCCTAGATCGATAGGGGGAGAGGTGCGAGTGCAGGGCCTGCCCGCGATGATTCACGGCGCGAAGCATTGAATGATCGGATAATGATTCGGCGAAGCCCATTCAGGGAGCGCCGCCATGGATCCGAACGGCAGCAGCGTCCTACCGGCGATCGCGGTGGCGGCCTGGGCAATCGGCGTCATCGCGTTCCTCATCTATTTCTTCCGGAAGTGGTTGGTGGGCCTTGTGCTGTGGGTGCTCGGACTGATCGTGATCGTCGCGAGCTTCTTCGTGCAGGACGCTCTCATGGGCCTGGCCGCTTACAGGAACTTCGTCACCGTCGCGCCCGCGGTCGGCAAGGTGATCCTCGTCGTCGCCATCTTCGGGCTGGTGTGCTCGCTGGCCACCGGGATCTTCCTCACGGTCCGGATGGGCAAGCCGGAGGAAGGAGAAGAAGGCGCCATTGCCGGGAACGTCGGCCCCACTTTGCAGCCGCTGGATTCTCCCCTGTCGATGAAGGGGGCAAAGGTGAAGACCCTTTACCGCTCGGGCGCCAGCGTGCAGATGGAGTCGCTCGTCGACGGCACGGCCACCCGGGCCGAGCGCCTCATGATCAGCGCGGTCTTCGGCGCCCTCGCCTCGTTCTTCCTCGTGTTCGTCGGCGTGAGCCTGATGATCATCGGGAAGTTCCTGATCGCTGTGGCTCTTCCGATCCCCGCTCTTCTCATGCTCTCTTACAACGCGCGGATGGCGCTCGCCGAATACCGTGCGGCAAAGAAAAGGCTCGCCGCCCGCGGCTAGCCGCGCTTCGTGACCCGGATCTCGACGCGCCGGTTCTTCTGGCGGCCTTCGGGATCGTCGGAGCCGTCGGTCCGGGCGTTCGGTGCGATCGGGCGCGTCATGCCGAAGCCGCGAGCGGTCAGGCGCGAGGCGGGAACGCCCCCCTGCTTCACCAGCCAGTCCCGCACCGAGCTTGCACGCCGTTCAGAGAGCTTCTGGTTGTAGTCGGCATTGCCCTTGCCGTCGGTGTGCCCGTCGACGCTGGCCGGAGAATTCGGCATTCCCTTCAGCACTTCGGCGACCTTGGCGAGTGTCCCCTTCGCCGCGGGCTTCAAATCGGCCTTGTCGAAATCGAACAGGACATCGGCGGAAAGCTCGATGACGATTTCCTGCCCCACGACCTTCGCACCGAGATCCTGCAGCGCGCCTTCGAGGCCGAGCGACAGGCCCTCGATGTCGAGCACCTGGCGTTCGATGTCCAGCACCTTGGCGGGCTGATCCTCGGCGCCCGCTACTGCGCAGAAGCCCCCGAGCAGTACGAGGCCCAGCAGCCTTCGCGAACCGACCATGGCGGGCGCCGGATCAGTCGGTGATCGGAATGTTGTCGAAGGGCGGCGCGAGCGGCGTGAAGTAGCTCACCTTCTTCACGTCCGCGGGCGGGGCCGGGAACTTCGCCCACCAGACAAAGGTGCCGCCCTTCTCGATGCCGGTGCTGAAGTAGCCGGATCCGTCGGCGCGCGGTGCGAGCGGAGTCTTCTCGGAATCGCGAAGCACGAAGTACTTCTTGCTGCCGGCGGTCAAGTAGTAGTCGTCATAGTTGCGTTGGCGAATCAGGTGCACGTCGATCTTCTTGTCCGTCGTGTTCTTCAGCCGCATGCGAACGCTCAGCACGCCGTCCGCGCGCTTGCATTCGGTGATCTCGGCGACGAGGCCCGAGATGTTCGTATCCTGGCTCTGGATCGGGGCCTGGGCCCAGGCAGGCGCGGCGAGGAACGGGATCGCGAGGAACGAGAGGAAACTCAATGCCCTGGCAGCCGAACGGATCGAGGTGGCGCGCATGTTGTCCTCCTCCAGGTGAATCCATCATGTTAGGAAGCGCGCCCGGCAGTGTCAAACGACGCCCCTACCACCCGCCGAACCGCTCCCACGTCTCGACCGGCTTTCCGTCGCGCAGCACGTGATACTCGGCATGTTGCGCGGCCGTCGCGCATGCGTGGTTCGGTAGAACGCGCACGAGAGAACCGATCGGGAATGTGGCGAAATCCACCTCACCCCCATCACGCCGCGCGACGATGCCGTGCTCCTGGTTCACTTCGGTCACGATGAGGTCGCCCAGCGGCCGGCCCTGCTCGTCGCAGACGACTCCGTAGCCCTGGTCCACCTTCTGCCGTTGCGTGCCGCGATCGCGCGAGAGCGCCATCCACCCCGCGTCGATGAGCACCCAGCCCTTCTCCTCCTGGTGGCCGATGACCGAAGAGAGCACCGAGATCGCGATGTCGTCGAGCGAGCACACGCCGAGCCCGGCCATCACGAGGTCCTGGAACATGTACACACCGGTCCGCACCTCGGTCACGCCGGCGAACGAATCGGCGAAAGTCGCTGTGGGCGTCGAGCCCACGCTCACCACGGGACATGCATGGGCGCGAGAGCGCAGTGCGAGCGCCGAAGACACCGTCGCTTTACGCTCGCGCGCGGCGACCTCGCGAATCCCTGCCGGCCCGTCGCAATTGTAGGAATCGCCCGCATGCGTCATCACGCCGAGCAGGTGATCGCCCAGCGCCTCGGCCACATCGTGCAGGCGCTGGCTCTCCGGCTCCACGCCGGCGCGGTGGCCGTCGCTGTCGATCTCGATGAGCGCGGGTATGCGCACACCCGCCTTCTCGCTTTCACTGACGAGGCCTTGCGCGGCCTCGACGCTGTCCACGATCACGCTCACCCGAGCGCCGCGCCGCGTGAGCGCCGCGACGCGCGGCACCTTGTGCGGGACGATTCCGACCGCGTAGAGGATGTCGCGGAACCCGTGGTCGAAGAAGTATTCGGCTTCGCGCAACGTGGAGACCGTGATGGGGCCCGAGGGCGCATCGAGCGCCATCTGGGCGACTTCCACGTTCTTGGCCGTCTTAACGTGCGGGCGCAGCACCACGCCCTGCGAAAGCACGCGCGAGCGCATTTGGGCGCAGTTGCGACGCAGCTTTTCGGCGTCCAGCAGCAGGGCCGGGGTGTCGATGCCGTCCAACATGGCCGAACTATAAACGAGGCGCGACCTCGCCCCGGAAGCCGGCCCGGAAGCGCGCCTCGCCGCCCTGCGCGGGGTGGCGGATGTAGCCGGCGCACGGCTTATCCCACCGGGCGAGCGCTTCCTCGGCGACCTTGCCGATCGCAAACACCTCCACGCGGTGCGTGAAGCAGCGCACCAGCGCCTCGAACGCGATGCGGCCCTGCGCGGCTTCGGCGAGCCGCGGCTTGCGGTTGGTCGCGCACTCGCCGGCCTGGTGCGGATGCCACGGGAACGCGTTCCAGAGCACCACCTCGAAGGGCTTGCCCGCGCGCTCGATCTCGCCCCAGATCACGGCGGCGCTGCGCTCGCGCTGCGGCTTCACGTGCGACTCGCGGCTCGTGAGCTCGAGCGCGTGGCGGGCGACGAGATCGCGCTTGTGCACGAGCTCCGTCTCCGAGCAGAACGCGATGCCGGTGAAGCGGCAGCCGCGGTGGCTGGGCGCTTCCCCCAGCAGCACCACGCGCGCGTGGCTGCGGCGCGCCTCGAGGTACGCCGCCATGTTCGCGCGGCGCCGTGCGGGCATGTCGCGGCGCGGGCTCGCGTCGCGGTCATCGCAATCGCGCCACGGATTGAAGACGCAGTCGGGCTCCTGCGGGCCGCGCTCGAGGATGGCGATGAACTCTTCGATCGCGCTCATCGCACGAGCTTGTCGCGCCGGGCCAATCCGGGAAAGAGCCGCAACCCTGCCAGCACGACTACCAACGTTCCGATCCCTCCCACCACGACCGAGCCGACGGGGCCCAGCCATGCAGCCATGGTGCCCGCGCGGAATTCGCCCAGCTGGTTGCTCGTCACGATGAAGGTCGCGTTCACGGCGCTCACGCGCCCGCGCATCTCGTCGGGCGTCTCGACCTGCACCAGCGTCTGGCGCACCACCACGCTCACCATGTCGGCCGCGCCGCTCACGGCGAGCAACGCGAGCGACAGCAGGAGGTTCTTCGAAAACGCGAACGCGAGGAGCGAGGCGCCGAACACCGCGACCGAGATGAAGAACCGCGGCCCCACGCGCCGCTCCAGCGGGTGCTTGGTGAGCCAGGCGCCCATGCCGAGCGCACCCACCGCGGGCGCGGCGCGCAGCAACCCCAATCCCAACGGCCCCGCCTGCAGGATGTCCTTCGCGTAGATCGGCAGCAGCGCCGTGACGCCGCCCAGCACCACCGCGAAGAGGTCGATGGAGATCGCGCCCAGCACCACGGGCTCCTGGAACATGAAGCCGAACCCGGCGAAGAGGGACTTGAGAGTCGCGCGCTCGCGGGCCTGGATGATCGGCACGTGCTGGATGGCGAGCGCGCTCGCGATCGCCACCAGCGACACGGCGAGGCAGACGCCGTACGCCCGATCCGCGCCCAGCGCGTAGATGAATCCGCCCAGCGCCGGGCTCGACACCACGGCCACCTGCATCACCGACGAGCTGATGGCGAGCGCGCGCGGCAGCTGCATCGTGGAGACGAGCTTGGGGATCAGCGCCTGCGAGGCGGGCATCTGCAGCGCGCGCATGACGCCGATGAGCGTGCTCAACCCCAGGATCGCCTCGCGCGAGATCCACCCGGCATGCGAGCCCCACGCGAGCGCACCCGCCGCGACGGCCTGGAACCCGATGGCGGCCGCGAGGAGCTTGCGGCGGTCGACATGATCGGCGAGGTGGCCCGCGGGAAGCGTCACGACGAGCGTGGCGACGAGCTGGAAGAGGCCGACCAGGCCCAGGTCGAGCGCGCTGCCCGTGAGGTCGTACATCTGCCAGCCCAGCGCCACCAGCAGGATCTGGTTCGCGGCGGTGGACGTGAAGCGCGTCCAGAGGAAGAAACGAAAGCTGCGCGAAAGGGGAGCGGAGGCGGATTCCGGCGCGCCGGCGGTCGCGGTCATCCGCCGAAGAGCTCGCGGGCCACGTGCGGCGCCATCAGGGCGTTCGAATGCGCCACGCCCGGCGCCGTGGCGACCCTCCACGCAAGCGGCACGCCCAGCCGCGCCGACTCGAGCTTCGCGACCTCCACGTAGCGCCGGCCGCGCGCGAACCGGTGCGGCCCCTGCCGCATCGCGCCCGCTTCGCGCGGCAACTGGTCGTCATCCGGGTCGCTGTCCCTGTCGCCCAGCATGACGAGCAATGGGCGCGCGAAGAAAGCGCGCAGCTCGTCTTCGGTCACCGGCGTCCCGCCGATGCCGAAGGGAAACGCCTCGTCGCGCACGGGCATCGTGTAGCTGCCCGCGTTCGCGGTCACCGCGCGCTCCATGAGCGGCGACCAGGCGAAGGTGGCGCACCGGTGCACGAGCTGGCCGCCCGCCGAGTGACCATAGAGCGTGTAGCGCTCGCTCGAAGAGGCCATGCGGCGGCACGCCTCGAGGAACGCGGCGTCGATCGCGCGGAAGATCCACTCCTCGCGCGGGCGCAGCCGCCCGTCCGCATCGACCATGCCGCCGTAGTTGTATTCCTGCGGATGCTTGTATTGCGCCTCGCTGAATTCGGGTGCGGCGACCCTGAAGCCGTAACGCTCGGCGGACTCGATCCACTCGTCGCGATAATCATCGCCATTGCGCTTGCGGCCGTGCATCACGACGACGAAGGGGCTTTCGGCGTTGCACTTGCGAGGCTCGTAGGTGAACACCGTGATCGTGCGGCCGGGCGATCGCCGCGGGTCCGGCATCGTGAACCGGTCAGCGCCAGCCACGAGGCGTGCCCCGGAAGCACCCCACGGAGTACGGATACTCGCGCGTCATCACGTAGTGGTACATCGAGACGCGATGCCTATCCCACTCGACCGGGCTCGTGCGCCCGTGGCACTCGTCGAGGTCGGCATTGGTGATCTCGTTGCCGTCGTCGTCGCGCCCGCTGTAGATGCCGAAGCCGTCGAGCGCGTAGCCGATGAGCTTGTTGTTCCCGGAAGCGCCGGGAATGCACGGCGAGGGGCCGTGGTAGTGGTACTCGCCGCGCCGCTGCGGGTGGCCGTTGCAGCGGTCCTGCACTTCGTGGGCCGCCGCGTCCTTGCCCGCCGCGTCGAGCGCGTTGTACATCGCCACGCCGTCGAGCGTCACGCCGATCATGCCCATGGGCACGCAGCGCGGCGGATCGGCCGCGACCGGATCGCGGGGGAGCGTGAGCATCACCTGCTGCGGCTCGATCGCGTTCGGGTTGCGATCGATCTGGAAGGCGGGGTCGTCACGGCCGATGGGAAACGAGCCCGTCGCGTGCCCCACGGGAAGCCCGTTGCCGCTGACCCGCCGCCCGCCCTCGCCCGCCGTCACCTCGAAGCGCGCGTCGGGCCAGGACACGTCGCCGCGCACCGCGATCTTGCGCGTGGAATCCCAGGTGGAACCGTGCACCCAGTCGCCGGTGTGCTGCGCGCCGCCGCCGCGGAAGGCCGTCATGCACGAGAAGACGTAGCCGCGGCGCGGAGCGTCGCTCACGCGCCCGTCGCCCAGCGGCAACGCGCGCGGGTCGAGCTTGTCGGCCGCAAGGGCGTCGAAGGCGGCCGCGCAGGCGCAGGCGAGGAGGACGGTTCGCATGGGCGAATTCAACGGACCGGCCGGTCGAGCTCCGGGTAGTGGCGGAAGATGCCGGTGGTGTTGAACGGGACCTGTCGCCCCGACTTCACGTATTTGCGGATGCGCGGCCTCGCGAGCACCGCGCGGTGCAGGCGCGCGAGCCGCGGGTACTTGCGCATCTCGCCTCGCATCGCCTTCGGGAAAGCGTAGCGCAGCCCGGCGACCACTTGCGCCATCGACAGGTCCACGTAGGTGATGCTCGAGCCGATCATCCAGGGGCCGCGGCCGCGGTTGCGCTCGATCACGTGCTCGAAGTAGCCGAGGAACTTGGGCACGCGGTCCTTGAGGAAGAAATGCGTGGCGCGGCGCGCCTCGCGCTTCTGCTCCTCGTAGTAGAGGGAGCTTCCCACGGGATGGTGCGTGTCGTGCGCCTCGTCCACGAAGTCGGCGATGGTGAGCTGCAGCTGGTGGGCCCAGGTGCGGCCGGCGGCGTCGGGCGGCGCGAGGCCGAGGCGCGGGCCGAGGTAGAGGAGGATGTTGGCCGTCTGGGAAATGAGTTGCTTTCCCACCCTGAGCCAGGGGGGCGCGAAGGGCGGGCGGGCAAGCTTCGGGTCATCCAGGACGCGCATAATCGCATCCGCGCCGCCGCCCTCTCCGGGAACCAACGCGATGTCGACGTACGGTACGCCCGCTTCCTCGAAGGCAAGGCGCACGAACTCGCCGCGGCCCTGCAGGCCCGGCCAATAGAAGAGCTCGTACTTCATGGCGAACCCCGAGCATACCTGCGAAACTAGGCGGGACCCAATTCCGCAGCCCATGGACCACGCGCGTCCCCTCCCGCTTCCCCCCGGCTCCGCGTCCGGCACGCTCCAGCGCGACGTGCTGGACATGCTGGGCGTCCAGGCGAGCGACAGCCTGCCGGCGTGGCTCGGCGAGCGCCTGCGCGAGCAGCTGCCGGAATCCACGGTTCGCGTGCTGCGCGTCTTCCCGGCCGGCGCCGCGCGGATCAAGGAAGTGCACGCCGAGGAATTCTCGGTGAGCGATTCGGACGACGAGAAGGGCGTGTTGCCCCTGCGCGACGATTCCTTCCTCGCCGACGCGCTGCACCGGCGCGCGTGCAGCGAAGAGCCCCCGGGCGGCAGTGGGCGCCTCGTGATTCCCCTGCACGCGGGCGGCGAGGTTCGCTACGCCATCGAGATCCGGTCGCCGCCGCCGGGCGCCGGACGCGCGTGGCTGTGCGAGCTGGCGGCCATCGGGCAGGCCTACTTCGAGCGCCTCGCGCACCTGGAGACCGATCCGCTCACGCGGCTGCGCACGCGGCGCGTCTTCCAGACCCACGTGGAGTCGAGCCTGCGCTCGTGGCTGCAGTCGGGCCGGCGCTACTACCTCGCGGTGCTGGACATCGACCGCTTCAAGCGCATCAACGACGAGTTCGGCCACCTGTACGGCGACGAGATCCTCGTGCACTTCGCCAACGTGATGCGCCGGTCGTTCCGCGCGAGCGACCTGCTGTACCGCTTCGGCGGCGAGGAGTTCGTGGTGGTGCACGGCGCCGACCCGGGCCAGCCGGGCCACGTCGCGCTCGAGCGCTTCCGCGCGGCGGTGGAGAACTACCGCTTTCCCGGCGTGGGGCGCGTCACCGTGAGCATAGGATTCACGCAGATCACGGACCTCGCCACGCCGGCTGCGATCCTCGTGGACCGCGCCGACCAGGCCGTTTACTTCGCGAAGGCCAACGGGCGCAACCGCGTCTGCAGCTGGGAGGCGCTCGTCGAGGCGGGCCACCTCAAGTCATCGCAGGTGGCCTCCACCGACGTGACGCTGTTCTAGGGCTGCTTCGCCTTGTAGCTGAACTTCTGGCCGGAGACGCTCGCCTCGTACATGAGGCCGCCCTTGGCCACGGTGAAGATGGCGAGCCCCTTGTTGTACTTGCTGCCCACGGTCTTCGCGTCGTTCTTGCCGCCGCTCATGCCGGCCGAGGAGCCCGCGGTGCTCGCCTTGGCGCCCGCGGCCGCGGTGATCGCCACGGCGTTGGCGTCCGCGCCGAGCTCGAAGTTGCCGCCCGTGAATTCCTTGAGCGCGCGCTCGTCCTGGAAGAAGAGGATCTGGCTGTAGACCTGGCCGCCCAGCTGCGCGCCGACGGAGACCTGCGTCACCGTGGCATCCCCGATGTACTTGCCCTGCGCGAAGACGCGGCCCTTGCCGCGCGCGGCGCCCACGCCGACGCCGGCCTTGCCGATGCTCGGGAAGACCGCGTAGCCGTAGGCGTGGTCGAAGAACTGGCCGCTCTCGCCGGCCTTCTTGAAGATGTTGACGGTGTCGTCGTATTCGTCGGCGAACGCGGGAGCGGCGAACGCGAATGCCAACGACGCGAGGGCGACCCTCGCGGTCAATCTTGCTGCGAACATGGCAGTCTCCATGGGGGCTACACGGCCATCATAGCCCTTCGGCGGGACGCCTACCGGGCGCGCTTGCCCAGGGTGATCGTCACCGCGCGCGCAAGCTCGATCACGAGGATGTCGTGCAGGCGCCCGCCCCCGTCGGCGACTTGCCGGAGGTAATGCCTGTTGAACTGGATCTTCGAGCCGGTATTGAGCACCGTGGCCACGCGCTGCTCGAGCTTCGGGTCGGTGATGATCGAGATGGGAATGGCTCGTTCGAGGGCTCCCGCCTTCTCGTGCACCACCTTGATGGCCGCCCGGAGCCTGGCGACCGCGCTGAGCGATTTCATGAGCGTAA
>Ga0335084_10006771_pt1 | contig 11404 bp, 12 predicted proteins | sample Lox_Sample_44_FD_206721 | JGI IMG/M metagenome (GOLD analysis project Ga0335084, IMG submission 206721) | Soil microbial communities from Loxahatchee National Wildlife Refuge, Florida, United States - Lox_Sample_4.4 | ecosystem: Environmental > Terrestrial > Soil > Wetlands | place: USA...
CTCCGAATCGTGGTTCAAGCTGGAGGGCGCGCAAACGCGCGGGCTCATCACGAGCGAGTCGCAGTCGGTCGACGGCGGCTTCGGCTTCACGGGTTACGACGACTCGTTGTTCACGAACGTGGATCACGCGGGCGGCTACCGCGCGGACGTGAGCGTGGGCTTGGGCGACTTCATCGATCGCGCGAAAGGCCGCGTCACACTCTATAAACAGGATCTCGACGCGGGTTATGCCGCGGCCGGCTTCGCGACGCCGAGTGCGATGGAGAACTACGGCGGCACGTTCAAGATGCCGTTGACGCCGAAACTGTCCCTCAACGCGAAGATGGACCATCGCGTTCAGGAGCTCGGTCTCGAGACGAAGGGACAGGAGATCGACGTCGCGTACAAGCTCAACGAGAAATGGGGCGTGAGCACGGGCGTCCGGGACGACCTGCGGATCGACCGCTCGCCGGTCGTGCCGCTCACGCAGGAGCAGGGCGAGCGCAAGGACGCCGTCGTCCAGGTCGAGTACGACTCGAGGGCGCGCTGGAACGCGTACGGCTACGTTCAGGACACGCTGTCGGCGACGGGCGATCGCGAGGAGAACGGGCGCGTCGGCACGGGCGGCTCGTATCGGATCTCGGACCAGCTGCGGATCAACGCGGAGATCTCCGACGGCGATCTCGGACCGGGCGCGATCATCGGCACGCGCTACATGCCGACCGACCGCACGAGCCTCTACATGAACTACGCGCTCGAGAACGAGGTTGCGGAGGACAGCGGGCTCTCGCCGACGGCGGGCGCCGGCGGCAGCCTGATCACGGGCATGAAGACTCGACTATCGGACAGCACGAGCATGTATCTCGAGGAGCGCTATCGAAACGGCGCGTACCAGTCGGGCCTCACGCACGCGACCGGCGTGAATCTGGTTCCGACGCAACGGCTGAACCTCGGCGCGAGCACCGACATCGGCACGCTCCGTGACATGCAGACGGGCGCGGAGACGAAGCGTCAGGCCGCGGCGTTCAACGTCGGCTACGGCCTGAGCGCGCTCCAGCTCTCGACCGGCATCGAGTACCGCACGGACGACACCGAGCAGCCCGATCTGTCGTTCACGAATCGCAAGACCTGGCTGTTCCGCAACAACTTCAAGTACCAGATGACGCCCGCGGCGCGTCTGATCGGCAAGCTGAACTTCTCCCAGAGCCAGAGCTCGCTCGGGGCGTTCTACGACGGCGGCTATACCGAGGCGGTTGTCGGCTTCGCGTATCGCCCGGTGCGCAACGACCGGCTGAACATGCTGTTCAAGTACACCTACTTCTTCAACATGCCGACGACGGACCAGCTCACGCAGAACGGACTGCCGTCCCAGTTCCTGCAGAAGAGTCACGTGGCGGCGGTCGACGTCACGTACGACGTCACGCCGCGCTGGACGCTCGGCGGCAAGTACGCGCATCGGATCGGCGAGATGAGCCTGTCGCGCACGGACCCGCAGTACTTCGACAATCCGGCGGATCTGTTCGTCGTGCGCGCCGACTTCCGCTTCCTCGAGAACTGGGACGGCATGCTCGAGGGGCGAGCGCTCGACACGCCCGACACGCACGATCGGCGCACGGGCACCGTGTTCGTGATCTCGCGCTCTTTGAACAAGCACTTCAAGGTCGGCGTCGGCTACAACTTCACGGACTTCTCCGACGACTTGACGGACCTGAGCTTCGACAACCGGGGCGTGTTCCTCAGCATGACGGGCGCGATGTGAGGCATTGCCGCGACGGAATGCGGCGGACCGTGGCCGCCGTGCGACAGGTGGATTCTCGCCCGCGCATCGCGTAGCCTTCAGCCACCCGATTCCAGGAGGGCCCTCTCGTGCGACGTTTCCTCACGGTGGCATTGATCGCATCGGTCCTGCTCACGACGAACGCCTTTTCCGCGGACGCCAAGAAGTCGAAGCACCACGCGAAGGGCGCCCAGCAGTCGCAGCAACAACACGCGCAACACGCGCAACACGTCGCGCCGACGCACCCCTCGAAGAACGCGAACCATTCGGCGGCGCACAACAAGAAGAAGGGCCACGCCCACAAGCCGGCCCACGTGCAGGTCTGAGTTGCGCCGCGTGCGAGTCGCGGCGCTCGCGCTCGCGGGGCTCGCGTACGCTGCGGGCGCGGGCGCGCACCACGGCGTCGCGAACTTCGACCTCAACAAGGACATCGCGCTCGAGGGCGTGATCACGAGCGTCGAGTTCGTGAACCCGCACTCGTGGCTGCACTTCGACGTGACCGGCGCGGACGGCAAGGTCGCGCACATGCGCTGCGAGATGCGCGGCGCGACGGTGCTGCGTCGCTCCGGCTGGTCTCCCGAGATGTTCAAGACCGGCGCGACGATCAAGGTCACGGGCTCGCCCGATCGGACCGACCCGACCGCTTGCTACCTCGGCACCGCGACGTTCGCCGACGGCAGCAGCCTCGATCGTTATGGCCAAAAGGACCGGCCACCGTCGGTCGCGGTCGGCGCGGCCGATCGACCCGCGCGGCTCGCGAACGGTACCCCGAACATCGCGGGCGACTGGGCCGGTGAGCAGCGCGTGATGACCGATCCGCGCGGTCAGAAGGGCACGCTCGTCCCCTTGAGCACGGCGAAGGACTACAACCCCGGCGACGTGCCGACCGGCGGCCAGGCGTTCCCGGGCGCGCGCGGCACGGCGGTGTCGTTGGCGGCCGATCCCGTCGACACCTATTGGAACAAGCGCGGGAGCATCTTGCCGCTGACGCCGGCGGGCGCGGCCGCGATCGCCGGCGTCGACCTCGCGACGGCGGCGAACCCTCGGCTCGACTGCCGTCCCACGAACATCATGTTCGATTGGACGTTCGAGACCGACATCAACCGGATCACGCAGAGCGAGAGCGAGATCAAGATGCTCTACGGCTCGATGGGGATCGAACGCACGATCCATCTGGATCAGCGCGAGCATCCCGCGAGCGTCGCGCCGAGCCTCGCGGGCAATTCGATCGGCCATTGGGACGGCGACGTTCTCGTCGTCGACACGGTCGGCTTCGCGCCCGGGATCCTGTCCGCCGACGGTCGCCTGCCGCACAGCGCCGGGCTGCACGTCGTCGAGCGCTTCACGTTCGATCCCGCGAAGCTCGCGCTCAAGCGCGACTATGTCGCCGAGGACCCGGCGTATTTCACGGGCGAGTTCAAGGGCTCCGACACCGTGTACATCTCAGATCTCCCGTATCACGGCACGACGCCGTGCAAGGAGACCGAGGCGCGCGCGGCTCCGGCGGCGGCCGCGAAGCCCGCACCCGCCGAGAAGCCGTGGTGGATGTTCTGGAAGTGGTGGCAGTGACCGCGCGCATGGATCCGAGAGTGGAAGCGGTCAAGAAGGAATATCAGGCGCGCTCGGATCGGGAGGCGTCGATCGGTGCGCGCCTCCAGGCTGCGAACTCGCGCGAGAACATCGACGACTTGCTGCTTGCGATCGGCCCGGCGACCGCGACGATCGTGAGCACGTTGATCGAAGAGTGCGAGGCGCGAGCGATCCTGGAGGTCGGCACGTCGTACGGCTACTCGACCGTGTGGCTCGCGGAGGCGGCACGCGCGACGGGCGGCATCGTGACGACGCTCGAGCTGCACGCGAACAAGGTCGAGTATGCCCGTTCGCAAATCGCGAAGGCCGGTCTCGCGGAATTCGTCGACTTCCGCGTCGGCGACGCGCTGCAGACGCTGAAGGAGCTGCCGGGCCCGTTCGACTTCGTGCTGCTCGACCTCTGGAAAGATCTCTACATTCCCTGTTTCGATCTGATCCATCCGAAGCTCGCCAACGGCGCGCTGATCGTCGCCGACAACATGCTCCATCCCGAGCGCGCGCGCCGCGACGCGAACTTGTACCGCGCGCGAGTTCGCGCGGCCGAGGGAATCTCGTCGGTGCTCCTGCCGGTCGGGCACGGGATCGAGCTCAGCCGTTACCGCTGATTCGCCCATGACGCCGGTCATCGGCCACGCAGCCGCTCCGGAGGATGCCGAGCCGATCGGCATGCTGCGCCTCTTGTTCTGGCTGCGCACGTTCGCGATCGCCGCGCAGTCCGCCGTCGTCCTGCTCGCGGACGTCGTGCTCGACGGGCCGCTGCCGCTCGAGCCGATCCTGTTGACGATCGGCGCGCTCGCCGTCTGGAACGTCGGCACCTACAGGAGCCTGCGCGCGGAGCGCCGAGTCTCGCACGCGGAGATCGCGCTGCACTTGGTCGTCGACATCGCGGCGTTCACGTCGGTCATCTACTTCACGGGCGGCTCGACGAATCCGTTCGTGTCGTTGTATCTCTTGCCGATCTCGCTCGCGGCGGCGTCTTTGCCCGCCGCGTATGCGTGGTCGATCGGCGCCGTCTGCGGGCTCGGCTACTCGTTCGTCTGGCGATGGTTCGTGCCGTTGCCGCCCGTGCAGGAGCGCTTCGGCAGCGATTTCAGCCTGCACGTCACCGGCATGTGGGTGAACTTCGTGATCGCCGCGATCCTGATCGTGTTCTTCGTCGGGCGCATGGCCGCGCTCGTGCGGCGCCGCGATCAGGAGCTCGCCGCGATGCGCGAAGCCGCGCTCCGCGATCAGCAAGTCGTCGAGCTCGGCACGCTCGCCGCGGGCACGGCGCACGAGCTCAACACGCCGCTGTCCACGCTCGCGATCCTGGTCGAGGAGCTCAACGAGACGGCGACGGATCCGACGCAGCGGGAGCAGCTGCGCGTGATGATGGAAGAGATCCAATCGATCAACGAACGGCTCAACCGAATCGCGAGCAGCGTCGGCGCGGCGCGTAGTGAGGGCGCGCAACAGATCGGCCTCAAGGCGTATCTCGACGGCTTGATCGGACAATGGCGCGCGAGTCACCCCGAGATCGAGCTCGGCGTCGCGAGCGATCTCCCGGCGGCCGACACGCCGATCGTCGCGGAGGCGACGATCGGCCAGGCGATTCGCAACGTGCTCGACAACGCGGCGCAGGCCACGCGCGCGAACGGCAGCGACCATGTCGACGTTCACGTGCGCTGCCGCGGCACGAGTCTCGAGATCGCGGTCAGCGACGAAGGCGCGGGCCTCGACCCCAAGATGCGCGAGATCGGCTTGCGCGTCGCGTCGACGAAGGAGCGCGGCCTCGGCATCGGAATCCTGCTGTCGAAGGCCGCGTTGGAGCGCTTCGGCGGCCGGCTCGAGCTCGCGAACCGGCCTGCGGGCGGCGTCGAGGCGCAGATCCATCTCCCGCTCGAGGAGCTGTTCGCGCATGTCCGCTGACGCCGCTCGCTCCGTGCTCGTCGTCGACGACGATCGCCGTTTCGCCGAGACGCTCGCGCGAGCGCTCGAGCGCCGCGGCTTCAAGGCTGACGTCGCTCACGACATCGACGGCGCGCTCGCGGCCGCGCGGGCTGGCGCGATCGATGCGGCCATCGTCGACCTTCGCCTCGGCGACGAGGACGGGCTCGGCTTGATCGGGCCGCTGCTCGCGATCGGGCCGCGCACGCGAATTCTCGTCCTCACGGGCTACGCGAGCATCGCGACCGCGGTCAAGGCGATCAAGCTCGGCGCGGACGACTATCTCGCGAAGCCTGTCACCGCGAGCGCGGTCGCGGACGCGCTGCTGCGCGGGGACGAACGGGCGCCCGAGCCCGCGACCACCGGCTCCGAGCCGATGTCGCCGCGGCGGCTCGAGTGGGAGCACATCCAGCGCGTGCTTGCCGAGCACGCGGGCAACATCTCCGCCACGGCGCGCACGCTGAAGATGCATCGACGCACGTTGCAACGGAAGCTCGGGAAGAAGCCGATCCGGGGCTGACTGCCGCTGCGGCGACGCGACGTTCAACGCGCGTGCCATACGCCGAGCGCACGCTCGACGAAACCAACGACGGTGAGGTGGAGCATAGTCAGGCAAGACGGTCTACAACGTCGGCTTCACGCGCTCGTTCGGCAAATAACCGGGCGGCTCCGCTCCAAAATAGCGCGGCGCGTGGGCGATCCACGCGCCGCGCTTTGCACGAGAACGCCGTCTACCTCTCGATCACGCGCTGCCAACTGAATGGCCCGATCGCGTATGCGCTCGGCGCCGCGTTCGCGCGCGGGTCGATAGTCAGCTTGAGGTACTCGAGCGGGAACGTGCTGCCGTGGACGACGACGCGGTGGAAGTTCGCCACGTTCGGATACGCGTTCGGATGCTGCAGCCAATCGTCGTTCGTGCAGGGAACGGCCTCGAGACCCGAGCCCGGGTCGACGACGCAGCTCGAGTTCTGCTGCAACGGATTCTCCGAGCGGAACACGTGCGAATCGCCGTTGAACATCAACACGGTTCCCCGGAACGAGCTCACTTGCTTCGCCAGCTCGCCGACGATGTCGCGGTGCGCATCGTGCACGCCGCTGACGAAACCGTAGTTGCTGTCCGTGAAGCCGAACACGCCCTCGAAGCCGAGCTGATGCGCCGGTCCCTTCTCCGGATCCCACATGTCGGCTTGCGACTGGATGACGATGCCCTTGGCCTGCGTGAGCTTGGCGAGCGCGAAAGCGAGATCGAGCCAGCGGATATCGGCGTCGGTCCGCTCGGCGATCTCCTGGATCTGCGCCGTCGTCAGATTGGGCGTGCCGTACCAAATATCCTGGTCGTTGTTCGAGCCGCCCGGGATGTTCAGCGTAACGAACACGACCCTCGATTGCACAAAGATCACGTTCTCGACGAACTTCGCGTCGCTCGGGTGGCGCCGGTCGTAGGCAAAGCCCTGCGACAGCACGAGCTTGGGTTGCGCGAGGGTCAGTCCGGGACTCGCGAAAAAGATCTGGCGCACGAGCGCGAGGTTCGCGAGCGGGTCGCCGCCCGCGTAGTCAGTCAGCGTGACGCCGTCCGAATTCGTGTCATAGACGATAGCGCCTTTCGTCGCGTCGTAGACTCCGCCGCCTTCGCCCTTCTTGTGGCAATCGCTCCATTCGTTGTCGCCGGGCGTATAGACCAGCGGGTGTGCGAACGCCGTCCAAAAGTCGTAGATCTTCTGGTCGTAACCGATCGTGCAATTTTGCTTGCCCGAGTGGATGTCGCCGACGTGTAGCACGAGAGAGACGGTCGGGTCCGCATTGACGAACGTGATGAACCCCGGTGTAGCCAAGTTCTGCGCGATGTCCGTCGTCGTGCCGCCGTAGGGCGCATCGACTCCGTACGGCGAGTCGCCGAACACGGCGACGTCGGACGGGCCGAGCAACTCCTTTAACGGCGAATCGTCGGCAACAGCGGTCGTCGCGGCGGCGAGGGTCGTAAACACGAGGGGAACCATGCACTTGCGCATCATTCTATTCTCCTGTCTTGGTTACGCTACGATGCAAAGGCTCGTGACGATGTCATTGCTCCGTGGCATTCCGATTGACTCTTTGTTAAATGAAAATGAAGTCCGCCCCTTCCTCGCCGGCTCGTCGATCGATCGCGGGAGTGGGCGTCGTGTCGCGATGGACGGTATGCGCTGCCGCTCTCGTCGCGAGCGCACTCGGCCCGACGCCGAGCCACGCGCATCACTCCGGCGCGATGTTCGACTACGACCGCTCGGTCACGCTGGTCGGCACCGTCAAGCTATTCCAATGGACGAACCCGCATTGCTGGATCGAGCTCACGGTACCGGCCGCGAACGGAACCTCCGAGGAGTGGAGCGTCGAAATGGGCGCGCCGCTGCAGCTCTATCAGGGCGGCTGGAAGCCCGGCACGTTGAAGGCCGGCGACGAGATCAAAGTCGTGATTCGGCCGAACCGCGACGCGTCGGTGAAGGCGGGCCTGTTCGTCTCGGCGGTCGGAGCCGACGGCCGCGTGCTCGGGAGTAAGCCGTGAACGCGCGCCGTGCGAGGCTCGTCGTGCTCGCGGCGCTGCTCGTCGCGGCGGGCTCGTCCGGCCAGCCGAACGGCGGCGACCGCGCGCGCATGTTCGCGACGCTGCCGAATTGGACCGGCTACTGGATCGCGGACGACGGCGTCGAGAACGCGCTCGGTGTCTCGGGCCGCACGGAGCACGGCGCCGCCGATTACGCGAAGATGAAGCTCAACGCACCCGCGTCGTACACGCCCGAGTGGGCGGCGAAAGTCGCCGCGGCGCGCAAAGACCCGACGCGAGAGCTGCACAAGGAGTGCGGCTTCCCGTTCCCGTTCATGATGGAATCGCCGTGGGTGCTGCAGTTCCTCATCACGCCCGAGGAGACGGCCGTGATCGTCGCCGGGCGTGAGATCCGCCACATCTATACCGACGGGCGCAAGCACCCGAGCGCCGAAGACGTGTGGCCGACGCCGTGGGGCGACTCGGTCGGCAAATGGGACGGGCAGGTGCTGCTCGTCGATACGATCGCCGTGCAGCCGAACACGTTCCCGCCGATGTTGAGCGAGCACGCGCGTTTCACCGAGCGGATCCGGATGGTGACGCCCGACAGAATCGAGGACGACCTCACGGTCGAGGATCCGGTCGCGCTCACGCGGCCTTGGCGAGCGACGATTCCTTACGCGCGCATGAAGGGCCTCGATCGCATGGTCCACGGCGACTGCAACGAGAACGATCGCAATCCGGTGGTCGACGGCAAGCTCACGATCGCGCCCGCGAACTGATCAGGACGAACGGTTTGCCGAATCCGAATTCCGGGGCGCCATCGAGGCTCCGGGAGAACCGCGAATCCCAGCAAGAGGAGACAAAATGGACATCATCATCACCTTGGTCATCGGCGGCGTCATCGGCTGGCTCGCCAGTCTGATCATGAAGACCGACGCGCAGATGGGTCTGGTCGCGAACATCGTCGTCGGCATCATCGGATCGTTTCTGGGCTTTTGGCTCGCCGGGCAACTAGGGCTGTCGCAGGGCGGCCCGATCGTCGGTTGGTTGATAGCAATCGGCGGCGCGGTGCTTTTGATCGTGATCTTGAAGGCGCTGAAGATCTTCAAATGAGCGCGTGACGGACGCCCGGGGCGTCGAGCGGCTCGACGACGCCCCGGGTCGGTGCCGGTACCTGTTCACGTTCTCGCGGAGCGCGGGCTGCTAACATCCTCCGCGCATCGGCAACGAGCGAGCCTTTGGATACCCTGCACGCAGCAACTCGGATCGCCGCGTGCGCCGTGGTCGCGGCGCTCTCGTCCCACGCCGGACTCGGCGTCGCGCAAGACGCGCGTCCCGTGCTCGAGCCGACCGCCGGCACGTGGATGCTCGGGCTCGCCGCCGAGGGCGACGAGAATTCCAACAACAGCCTGCTCGCGAACGTCAACTGGGGCGTGACGCCTTCGACGTGGCTCAACCTCACCACGAGCCGCAGCACGTCCTCGACCAACCGCGCGGACGTGAAGGCGGACTCGATCGTCGTGGGCGTGGACCACCGCTTCGAGGGCGTCGGCATCGCGTTCAACGCCGAGGATTGGGGCGAGCACGGCGTGCTCGAGACGCGGGACTACCGCGGGTCGGTGTACGTCGACCGGGAGCGCTTCCGCGTCGCGGTTACCTACGAGGACCGCAGCATCGACATCCCGTTCACGGTCACGGGACCTCTCGGCCGCCAGTTCAGCCGCACCGTCAACGTCCCGGCACACGGCGTCGCTCTCGATGCGCGAGTGACGCCCACGGCGCTCTGGACGATCTACTTGAGCGCCGGCGACTACGACTTCGAGCGCGATCTCTCCGCGCTGCCGAGGATCGGCCGCTTCAACCTGCTCAGCACGTCGACGCTCACGCTCGCGAACAGCTTCGTCGATCGCGTGCGGATGATCGGGATGGAGCGCGAGTTCGGCGCCGTCGCGTTCAACTTGAGCTTCATGCGCGATCGTTCCGCCGTCGACGGCTCGATCCTCGACACGACGTCGGCCGCGGTGCTGTTCCCGGTCGGGCGCCGCTTCGACCTCGAGGTTCAAGTCGGCGACGGCCGCTCCGACCTGTTCGGAACCGGGCTCTACGCCGGGTTGTCGTTTCTCGTCTACGGACGCTGAGCGCGCCACGTCGTCGTTCCGCTCGCGCGACTCGCAGTCCGTGCGAGACTACACGGCACCGATGGACGCAGACTCGCACGTGCTCGAGACGCCGCGCCTCTGGCTGCGGCCGCCGCGCCTCGAGGACTTCGACGCGTGGGCACGGTTCGCCGCGGACCCGGTCGCGACGCGTTACCTCGGCGGGCCGCAGGCGCGCTCCGTCGCGTGGCGCTCGTTTCTCGCGATGGCCGGCGCGTGGCACCTGCAAGGCTTCGCGATGTTCTCCGTCATCGACAAGGCGAGCGGCCGCTGGCTCGGCCGCGTGGGGCCGTGGTATCCGGAGGGCTGGCCCGGCACGGAGGTGGGCTGGGGAATCGTCAGCGACTGCTGGGGGCGCGGTTACGCAACCGAGGCCGCGATCGCGGCGATCGACTGGGTATTCGCAGCACTCGGTTGGCGTGAAGTGATCCACGTGATCGACGTCGAGAACACAGCCTCAATTGCGCTCGCGCGCCGGCTCGGCTCGCGTCGTCGCGGCCGCGGCAGGCTGCCGGAGCCCTACGAGTCGGCGACGATCGACATCTGGGGCCAGACGCGCGACGAGTGGCGCGCGCGTCGGCAGACCGCGTAACATCGACCGCCGCCACACGGGGAGAAGGCAAGGCATGAAAAAGAATTCGTTTGGCCCCGCGCGCTGGATCGCGCTTGCCGTCGGAATCGCGTCGCTCGCGTCAGCCGGCTCCATCGCCGCCCAACCGAACCTCGAAGGCGTCTGGAGCGGAATCTTCACGACTCGACACGACCCCTACTGGAAGTTCGAGGACTGGCTCTGTTTTTGGGGATGCAACGACGAAGGGATAGCGCACCTCAAGACGTTGCTCGCGGACCCGAAGAACGATGCCGTGCCGGGGTTCGGGCTGCTCGGCCAGACGTGGGGATGGCAGCACGCGATGGCGCGAGAGAATATGGTCGGCAAGAGCGTGGATCTCTACAACACGCTGTCCGACACGGACGATCCGACGTTGAACTGCGCGCCTTATGGCTTCGCCCGCGAGGTCACGAACGCGCTCCCGATCAGAATCACGCGCAGCGGCAAGAATCTCGTGATCGAGTACGAGGAATGGTCCGAGAAGCGCACGATCTACCTGGATGGCCGCCCGCATCCGAAGAACGCGAAGCCGACGCCGCTCGGTCATTCCGTCGGGCACTGGGAAGGCGACGTGCTCGTCGTCGACACGGTGGCCTTGAGCCCCGACTTTTTCTATTTCCAGTATTACGGGGGCGGTTACAGCGAGAACGCGCACGCGACCGAACGTTACACGGTCCTCGAAGATCCGCGCCGCCTCCGGCTCGATCTAACGGTCGCGGACGCGACGATGCTCAAAGCCCCGTTCGTCGTGCACAAGATCTGGCTCTACAAGCCGGACATGAAACTCGTCAAGGACAGCTGCAAGGACTACCCGACCAAGCCGTGAGGAGCGCCGCCATGAAGAC
>Ga0335084_10006772_pt1 | contig 11404 bp, 9 predicted proteins | sample Lox_Sample_44_FD_206721 | JGI IMG/M metagenome (GOLD analysis project Ga0335084, IMG submission 206721) | Soil microbial communities from Loxahatchee National Wildlife Refuge, Florida, United States - Lox_Sample_4.4 | ecosystem: Environmental > Terrestrial > Soil > Wetlands | place: USA: Florida...
CGGGTTTCAAACCTGTTCCCGGAGATTATGATGGCGATGGAAAGACCGACATCGCCATCTACGATACCACGGGCGGTGCTTGGTGGGTGATTCCCTCTTCAGGTATTCCTGCCTATGGAGTGGGTTGGGGTGGATCAGGATTCAAACCTGTCCCTGGAGATTATGATGGAGATGGGAAAACTGACATTGCCATCTACAATACGACAAACGGTGGTTGGTGGATTATCCCTTCTTCTGGAACTGGACCACAAGGACAAGTGGGGACTTACGGAGTGGGGTGGGGAGGATCTGGATTCGCCCCTGTTCCTGGAGATTACGATGGTGATAAAAAGACCGATGTCGCCATTTACCAGAGCAGCAATGGCGGCTGGTGGATCATCTACTCGACCGACGGAAGCACCTATGGCATGGGTTGGGGGGGAGATTTAAGTGACATCCCGCTCAGTGCCAATACTGTCTTGACTTATTGAAGTAAGAAACACTCAGAATAGTCGTTTTCAAAAGAAAGAGGGATGTGGTCAACCCAACCCATCCCTCTTGTCGTGTCGATATAAGTCCAGACAGACTGGCGGTTCTCATCTTTTCTCTTGAACCGAAACCAGTTCCACCTCAATAATCAAAGTTGCATTTGGCCCGATGAGCGTTCCTGCTCCCCGCTCACCGAAACCAAGATCGGGAGGGATAAAGAGCTGCCACTTTGCCCCTTCTTTCATGAGTTTTAAGGCCTCTGCCCAACCCGGGATCAGCCCTTTGACGGCAAAAGCTACCGGCTGACCAAAGGTTTTGTATGTGTCTTCGAAAACGGTCCCGTCAACCAGATTCCCACGAAAAAAGATTCTGACCCAATTTTCATCGGTGGGTGTTTTCCCCGTTCCGTCTTTCAGCACTTTGTACTGCAATCCGCTTGGCAGGGTAATGACCCCTTCCTTTTTCTTATTCTCGGCGAGGAATACTTCTCCTTCCTTCTTATTCTTTTGACCCAGCGCCTTCTTCTCCTCCTCGGACTTGGCCATTATCTCTTTCTGAATGGACATCACCGTGTCACGAATCTCCTGATCTGTCATCAGCGGCTTCGTCCCTGAAAGTCCGTCCTTGACTCCCTTGATGAAGAGATCCAAATCTACGCCGGTGGAAATATTTTTCATCTTGGTGCCCGTATCGACGCCGAAACTGTAACTGATCCTGTCCTTTTGATCCTTCAAAATTAAGTTTTCCTCAGCGCTCACCAGACCTGCGAATAATAGAACTGCCACCACCGCAATCCCTTTGAATTTCATCTGAGCTTCCTCCCTCGTCAAAATTTAATCCAAACAATTCTATTCTAATTTTGGCGTCGAAGGTTGTCAAATAGGAAGGATGGATTTACCCGAAAAAAAAGTACCGGCACCTGGAGGATATCGCCTTCACCATTCTTTCTGTTTCGCAGGAAATTCCCTTCAAGCATTTCGTGAGCATGACCTCGTATCAAATCAGAAAACAATCTGATATCAATGAATTACCTGACTAAGAATATTTGGCATGTTTCTTGCTAATCACACTTTACCTTCCAGAATTTGTCTTTAACAAAACCACTTAAATAAGGAGGTAAGTAATGAAGTTAAGAGTTATCGGTGTTTTATTGTTAGTTGGTCTGGTGTTGGGTGTTTCAGGAGTTGCTTTTGCTTCAAGTTCCTATAAAACCCAATTCAACAACAGGTATGGAACGGCAGGATCTGCAATTGACCAATGCTCGCTCTGTCATACAACAGCCCCTTCCCTCAATCCCTATGGAACCGCATTCTTGAACAGCGGTTATGATTTCGCTGCCATCGAATCCCTGGACTCTGACAGCGATGGTTTCACCAATATTGCAGAGATTACCGCAAGAACCTTCCCGGGCGATCCTAATAGCAAACCAGCAGGTTCCGACACCACGCTTCCTACGGTGAGTTCATTTACGATCCCTGCAACTTCGACATCCCTGACCGTTCCGATCACGTCCTTTGCAGCAACTGACAATGTAGGTGTGACGGGCTACCTCGTGAACGAATCCGCAACAAAACCTGCGGCCTCAGCCGCTGGCTGGACCGCGACGGCTCCAACAAGCTACACCGCTGCCACCGCAGGCGCAAAGACCCTTTATGCATGGGCCAAGGATGCGGCAGGCAATGTCTCCAACAGCAGAAGCGCTTCAGTCACGATTACACTGCCCGATACCACGCTTCCTACCGTAAGTTCATTTACGATACCCGCAACATCCACGTCATTGACTGTTCCGATCACATCCTTTACGGCGACCGACAATGTTGGGGTAACCGGTTATCTGGTAAACGAGTCCGCAACAAAACCTGCGGCCTCAGCCGCTGGCTGGACCGCGACGGCTCCAACAAGCTACACCGCTGCCACCGCAGGAGCAAAGACCTTTTATGCCTGGGCCAAGGATGCGGCAGGCAATGTTTCCAACAGTTTGAGCGCATCTGTTGTAATTACTACTACGGGATCTGCAGGTGCAGTAAACATAGTTGATTTTGATGGTGATGGAAAAACCGACATCGCATTCTACCGGTCTAACTCCGGGGCGTGGTATATCCACCCATCTTCGGGCGCTGCTGCTTACGGAGTCGGCTGGGGCGGAGATCCCTCAGACAAACCCGTTCCAGGGGATTATGACGGAGATGGAAAGACCGATACCGCATTCTATCGTCCCGCTTCGGGCGCCTGGTACATATCCCCTTCTTCCGGCGCTGCGGCTTACGGAGTCGGCTGGGGCGGAACCGGGTTCACACCCGTTCCGGGAGATTATGACGGAGACGGAAAGACCGATGTTGCAATCTACAGTTCCAGTACCGGCGCCTGGTGGATCAAACCCTCTTCAGGGGCTGCTTCTTACGGAGTGGGCTGGGGAGGAACAGGATTCACACCCGTTCCCGGAGATTATGACGGAGACGGAAAGACCGATATTGCGATCTATAATTCCACTACGGGAGCCTGGTGGATTCAACCTTCTTCCGGCGCTGCTGCTTACGGAGTCGGCTGGGGAGGAACAGGATTCACAGCCGTCCCGGGAGATTATGATGGAGATGGGAAAACCGACATCGCAATCTACGATCCCATAACGGGTATCTGGTGGGTCAAGCCCTCTTCGGGCGCCGCTGCCTACGGAGTCGGCTGGGGCGGGGATACTTCAGATAAGCCTGTTCCCGGAGATTATGACGGAGACGGGAAGGATGATATTGCGGTCTACCGCGCGAGCACAGGCGCCTGGTACGTCAAGCCTTCTTCCGGCGCCGCGACTTACGGAGTTGGCTTTGGTGGAGGCGCCACAGATATCCCTGTGAAGTTGAATGCCTCAATTTATTAGAATGCGTTAGTGCGTTGATTTCAGATTTCTCGGATCAAGGGATGCGGTTCGTTGATTTTGATCAGCCGCATCCCTTTTTTGTGTCTTCGAGTTGATCCTCTTTTCCTTCTCCGGCCCGATCGTCCTTCTCGAATAATTCATGACAAAATCCTTCTTAGGCAGCTACACCGGGTGAACCGGACATCACGTTTTTAGCAGAGTTCAAATAAGCGAACCCTCGAAAAATCTTGACAAAACTTTCAATTTGACATATCAATTCATCGATGGCTTTGAAATGAATTTTTGCATTCTGGCGTTTCTTGTTATTTATCTTCCGGACGCATTCTTATATTGACCAAACGAAACCTTTTTTGATCAGAGAACTGTAGGATTGGCTCATTTCCGGCATATTAACATACGGGGTGCTGATTGCCAGTGAACCCGTGCGAAAGGAGGATACCATGATGGCGGATCGAAGGGTCTTGAAGACTTTGTTGGTAATTTTTAGTTTTTGTTTTTTTTTCGTGTCGGCTGTTAAGGCAGACCCGGGGGTCAAATTCTGGGCAATGGACATCGGGAACTATTGGGTTTTGAATGGAGTGGGAACCGACTCTGGAGGACCATGGACTTATACCCGGCGTTTTGATGTGGCCAGTATAGACACGACAACGGTACCAGCTGTTACAACCTACAAAGTTACACGCAGTGAGGACGGAGTCGAGGATGAAAGAGACTGGTACTCATTCACTTCTACAGAAATCAGAAGGTGGAGAACCGAATTCTACAGTGTTGACTTAGCTCAGTGGGTGACAGTAACGATCGATAATGGTTTTAAAGTCGGAGACATGACTCAAGGCCCTGGTGGATCATGGGATGATAATTGCACAGGAACGTTCGGCGGGGTAGCTTTCACTGCTAGTGTGCATAGCGATGTGCTAGCTTACGAAAATATTACAACGAATCTGGGAACCTATAAGGCGTATAAGATTCACCGCGTTATAACCTTTCTTACGGGCCCCACTACCGGAGTTGTGGAAGACACAACATTTCACTTTGTCCCGTCTATCGGAATCATTCATTATCACCGACCTCCTACTGGTATCGATCCTGAGGACCAAGAGGAGTTTCTTGCATCCATGAAAATCAGCAAACCTATTTTTGACCGGGACAGTGATACCAAGGCCGACGGAAAGGCCGATATTGCTATTTATGATTCCAGCGGCGGCGGCTGGTGGATCATTCCTTCTTCGGGCGATCCTGCTTATGGAATAGGTTGGGGCGGAACTGGGTTTACCCCAATTCCTGGAGACTACGACGGGGACGGGATAACCGATATTGCCATCTACCAGGCCGGTACCGGTGCTTGGTGGATTGTCCCTTCTTCAGGCGTCCCGGCTTACGGAGTGGGTTGGGGTGGAACCGGGTTCACCCCAATTCCTGGAGATTACGACGGAGATGGCAAAACAGACGTTGCCATTTACCAAGCCAGTACGGGCGTTTGGTGGATCAAACCTTCCTCAGGCGCCCCGGCTTACGGAGTGGGCTGGGGTGGAGCAGGATTCGCGCCTGTTCCGGGAGACTATGACGGAGATGGAAAGACGGACACCGCCATTTATGAAACCAGTACGGGTATTTGGTGGATCAAACCTTCTTCGGGAATATCGGCTTACGGAATGGGTTGGGGAGGAGCTGGGTTCACGCCTGTTCCGGGAGATTATGATGGAGATGGAAAGACCGACACCGCCATTTACGAAACCAGTACGGGTATTTGGTGGATCAAACCTTCTTCAGGAGCTTCAGCCTTTGGAGTAGGTTGGGGGGGAACCGGATTTACGCCTGTTCCTGGAGACTATGACGGAGATGGGAGGACGGATATTGCAATCTACGAAACGAGCAGCGGGGCCTGGTGGTTAAAACCCTCTTCGGGGGCCTCGGCCTATGGAATAGGTTGGGGCGGTCCCGGCTATGTGCCTGTGACGAAATAGACCTTTCTTTAATGGGTTGTCGACTTCTTCGATTTTTTGTTAATGGGATCGCAGTGATTTGAGATCTTTCGTCCAGGGGACGCGGTTTGTTCATCTAACAAACTGCGTCCCTTTTTTTATTGGGGAATTTTGATTATCCATGCTGTGTTTAAGATTTGCTTCGGTTTGACAAAGACCTTTTTTTATGCGATTTTGATTTTAAGGGGTCCCAAAGTCTTTTTAAGGTCTGAATAACATGAACTTACAAACGAAGCATGCGATTTCTTTCATTTTGATCTTCTTTGTGCTTATAGGAATTTTAGGCTTCTTTTACTATTTTTTTCTTATCTATAAAGGAACCGGCAACACAGGGAAGAAGACCGCCTTCAATCTAATTGATTTCGATGGGGACAAGAAGACCGACGTCGTGATCTACCGCAAGAATTCCGGGGCCTGGTGGATTTTTCCGTCTAAGGGAGATGAACCCTACAGCAAAGGCTGGGGGGGAGACCCGAGTGACATCCCTGTTCCAGGAGATTATGACGGAGACGGAAAGACCGACATCGCCATCTACCGCGGGAGCACTGGGGCCTGGTTGATTATTTCCTCTTCGAAGAATACGCCTTCCAGCAAGGTTTGGGGAGGAGACCCGAGCGACATCCCTGTCCCAGGGGATTATGACGGCGATGGAAAGACCGACATCGCTTTTTACCGCGCGAGCACCGGGGCCTGGTGGATTATGCCCTCCTCGGGGGGTGCGCCTTCAAGCAAGGGTTGGGGGGGGAACCCGAGCGACATCCCTGCCCCAGGAGATTATGACGGCGATGGAAAGACTGACATCGCCATCTACCGTGGGAGCACTGGGGCCTGGTTGATTATTTCTTCTTCGGAGGGTGCCCCTTCCAGCAAGAGTTGGGGAGGAGACCCGAGCGATATCCCTGTCCCGGGAGATTATGACGGCGATGGAAAGACCGACATCGCTTTTTATCGCGCGAGCACCGGTACCTGGTTGATCACCCCATCTTCGGGGGCCAAGGCCTATGGCGTGGGCTGGGGGGGTGCCGGGTTTACACCCGTTCCAGGAGATTATGACGGCGATGGGAAGACCGATGTTGCCATTTACCAGGCCAGCACGGGAACCTGGTGGATCACTCCGTCCTCAGGGACTAAGGCTTACGGCAAGAGCTCGGGCGGGGATCCGTCAGATATTCCCGTCGCTGCATGTCCCCACTCAATTCGTTGAGGCACGAAGGTAAATCAATCAAAACTTCTTTCTGAATAAATAGTTGGGGTTCTTGATGACCAGCTCATAATGATCATCTTTTGTGATCTCTTTCATCAAGTCCTTACAACCAAAGGGGGAGTGATCCGAGGAATCGTCAAATAAGATAAATCCCCCTTTCTCAAGATACTGATCCGTATTTAGAAAATCCCTCCTGGCAAATTCGTAGGTGTGGTTCCCATCGATATAGCAAAAGCTTATTTCCCCTCCCAATTTTATTTCCCGCCCAAGAACGTCCACGTAGGTACTCTTCGAATCCCATAACTTGAAGAATTCATCCGAAACCTCTTCCACCGCATAGGGAAGATTGTGGGAGCTGAACATCTTGATATTCCGGATGAAGGATTCCTTCACATAGCGCCTGTAATCGGAGTGGAGCACGGTTGAATCACCCAACGTCCCGCCTCGTTCAGCCCCCTCGAAAGCCCATTTATCGGAAGTGATCACTTTATTTCCCTTGTGATACTTCATCAAATAATACGTGATGATATTTGTTGAGAGGCCGCAAAATGAGCCGATTTCCACCACAGGATTGTCACTGGGAAGATTCTTTATCGCATGGTCAAAACAATATAGATTTCCTCTCTCTAAAATGCCAGCATTTGCAAAACATAACCAGTTGATGTACTCGTTTGAAATGTCCATGATATTGGATCCGCTCATCGTCCCGATTTAACTCCTTTCGTTCAAAACCGTTTCATAAATAGCCAGGGTTTCTCTTGCGCATTTGTCCCATGAAAAAAGTTTAGCTCTTTCCAATCCCTTTTCTGACATTTTCATCCTCCTTTTCTCGTCGCCCAGAACCTCGACGATCGCGGTCTTCCATTCATCCATATCATAGGGATTCACGAGGACTCCAGCGTCGCCCACAACCTCGGGGAGAGACGTGGTATCCGAAGCAACGACCGGGATACCGGAGGCCATGGCTTCAATCACCGGCAGACCAAACCCTTCATAAAATGAAGGAAAAATAAAGAGCGATGCGCCTCTGTAGAGATTGGGAAGGAGGTCCTGAGGTACATAACCCGTTAAAATAGGTTTTTCATCACCTTGAAATGAATGAAGGACCTTTTTCAATTCCTTGGTAAGCCACCCTGAAGCTCCGGCAATCACTAAAGGGTATCTTTCTCGTAGATCTCGAGAAAGAGATCGATACGCATGAAGAAGGGTTACCAAATTCTTACGAGGTTCAAGATTCCCTACAAAAAGAATATATCGATTGGGAAGGCCCTCCATTTTTTCCCCATTGGGCGTAAAACTTTGATCAACTCCTAAGTGGGTAACATAAATCTTTGTTGGGGCGATTCCTAATAATTCCATAATCTCTTTCTTGCTGAATTCGGAAATGGTGATAATCGCATCCGCCTCGGAAAGTTCTGTTAGACAGAATTTCTGAAAATGTCTCACTCGGTCTTTCGGGTGCCATTCCGGATGCCTTATGAAAGACAGATCGCAAACAGTGATGAGCGTTGGCCCTTCCTTGAATTGAAATGGGGCATAGCTTGTCTCATGATAAACAGATGGTTTGACCCTTTGAACGCAAGCTCCGAATTTGTGATTTCGCCAGATGTGAATCCAGGCCTTTAAGCCCGGCGTCCCTCGCAAGCCCCTCTTGAGATGATGTTGAAGGCGATTCATGATCGTGGGGCCTTTATGATCAAAAGAATCCTGTACATCACCCGATAGATCCTTCCCGAACCAAAAAACATTTTCCTTTCCCAACAGGGCTTCCAAGGTCTTGCCAAGCTGAAGCGTATATTGAGCCACTCCGGAAATGGGATAGACAACCGGGAATCCGTTCAAAACGATTTTCATTTTAGAAGCCAGTTCTGGGGCCATAGCGCTTTCCATCCGTTTATTTGAACGTATCGTTTGATGGCTTCCCATCTTCGCTCCCAAATAGAAAGAGAACGGTCATCCTCAAGACCTTCGAGGATATTGGCCATGCACCAGTTCCTCGGAACCATTCCCCAGTGTCGAAGAAGGATTGTGACGGCCTCGTCGTTAACTTTCTTTCTTAGTCTTCTCGTCTTCGATTGAGAATGATCGCGACTGCAAGCCACAAATTCCTCGAAATACCCAATTTGACCAATCTTAGAAAGTTGCCACCAGAGGTCGTAATCTAAACACGTCTGAAAAGATTCATTCAACCCCCCTACCTCATTCCAGGTTGAACGACGGATCAGGCTGGCAGGCTGGCAAATCATGCAATTCAGCGCAAGGGACTTTTGACTAAAGGGTTCTGTTGGATATTCGTCGATCTTCTTTCCTTTTTCGTCGATGATATAGGCTTTGCCGTAGACGGCGACATATTCCGGATGAAGTTCCAAAAAGGAGGCCATCCTCCTCAGCCCGTCGGGGAGCAACAGGTCGTCCGCATTCAACCAACCGACATAATCCGTCTTTCCGAGATGGGAGATCCCCTCGTTAATGGCCGCCGCTTGCCCGTTGTCAGGGGATAGACGGAAATAATCAAATCTGCCTCTCCACGGGGACAGGATTTCGCAGGTTCGATCTGTGGACCCCCCATCGACCAGGGCGATCCGTAAATTCACTCCAGTTTGGGCCAGGAGACTCTTGATTGCCTCTTCAAGAAAAACCCCCTGATTGAGCGATGGGATGGCCAGGCCGACAGAAGCCGTCATTTGGCGCTACTCCTCCCAAAATAACCTTCCGCTTTGATTGCCAAAAACTTTATCTCCTTTTCAATATGACATAGTCCTGCCAATTGCTCACGGCTCCTTCTTCATGCTCAAGGATCTCAAATTTACTCGACCAGCTTCTTCTAATATACTCCGGGGAGATGTACGTAATCCCATAACGCTCTGCATCAATTCCCCCTCTGGCTAAATGTTTCCGTTCATAACAATCATAAAAGACGTACCCATCTTCGTTATATTGACGAAGGATCTTTTTATAATCTCTATCCTCAATACACATTGCCTTTCTAACATTTTCCTCTCCCTCGCACCGGCGCAATATTCTCTCGCCATGAACCGTTAAGATTAGCAATCCTTCCGGCTGGAGTAATCGTCGTAATTCTGATAGCCATAATCGATGCAGGTTTTCTTCCAGATGTGTGAAAATAGAATACGCATAAATGATCTCGAAAGAGGAATCTTGCATTTCAACCGGAGGAGAGTTCCCTTGAAGCAAGTAAGTCACCTCAGGAAAAGCGCTTTTTCCCCATTTGATATTTTCAGGGACCACTTCAGAACCGAAATACCGGGGCCCGGGGCAAAACTCAATCATATATCGTAGAATTCTTGAAGTTCCGCATCCAAAATCCAAGATCTTAGCGGCGGATTCAAAGGGATGGCCGTGTTTTTCGGCTTTTGATGTGATCTCCATTGCATTCGCTAATCCGCCCCCTACGTGGTGTTCCAAGCTAACATCACTGTAAATCCCCACTCGAGAAGTATCAGGAAAAGGATGTCGATGCAATTTGTCACGAAGTTCTTTAGACTTAATGCTGCCATCAACGAAAGCCTGCCAGACAATCCAATCATTTTCCGGTTTGGTCAATACTTCCTTCGCCAGGCTTTCCGGAGAAAGATTTAACCCCAATGTCTCATTAATCTCTCTCCAGGCATTGGCAGCCACAAGCCTCTCACGCAACCTATTCATTGTAATCATGGGGATCCTTCTGAAAAACCCGGTTCACTTATTTTTGGCTCTCTCCATAACCGTGTCCAGGGGTACTCCCTGACGAAGACAAATCATCGGCCCGGACAGATGCGGTCATGCCAGCTTGCTAACGCTCCTGTCCAAGGACCGTTTTTGAAAACCATTCGATATAACGGGAGATGCCTTCTTCCAAACTGACCCTTGGAGTCCAACCGGTCTCGTCCTTCAGTCGCCCGGACGAGAGGACGTTGACGGGAACGTCGAACCCTCTTTTGGAAAGGAATTTTATGTCAACTTTCCTCCCGGCAATGCTTTCGATCATCTGAGCGATTTCCAACACGGCATGTCCCTGCCCTGACGAAATATTGAAGATGCGGCTCGGTCCTTCGTGATCCAGAAGAGCGAGCAAAGCAGAAACAAGATCGGTGATGTATAAATAATCACGCCGAACCTTCCCGTCCCCCCAGATTTCGATCGGCTCATCGTGAAACACCCGATCCACAAAGACTCCGATCACCCCCTGGTGAATATGCAGTCTCTGTCCCTCCCCGTAAACATTCGATGGCCTCGCAATTCTGTAGTCAATTCCATTAAGGTCTGCATAGAGAGCCAGATACTTCTCAACACAAAGTTTTGTAATACCGTAGGAAGACATTGGGTAGGTTGGGTGGTTTTCATCAATGGGATTTGTTTGCGGAATGCCATAGACGGTTCCGCCGGAAGAGACATAAATCAGTCTTCTGAGTGAAAGCCGGTTCAATTGGGACAGCCAGCGGACAGAGGATAGGATGTTGCTTTGAGCATCGTACGCGGGATCTTGCATCGACGATCCTGGAACGGTTGTATGGATGAAATGGTAGCAGACTGCGGCGTCCGCCAAAACATCAATGACGTCCTCTGGCCGCTCATAGTCTCCTTCAACGATCTCCACCTCGGATTGAATATCCTTGATCAGTTGGGTAGACGCGTACAGTTTATCAAAAATCCGGACTCTGTACCCCAGCCGCAAAAGGGCCCGAGAAAGGTGGCTGCCCATAAAACCCAGGCCGCCGAGAACGACAGCTAAGGGAGGCTTTTCCATCGATTTAATCCAAACCTTTCGAAAGAATTATGAGCTTCTCAAAACTTCCATAACCCTCCGGTGCCTCAGGTGTCCTAATAACCTCATCATTATGACGTAGTCGTGCCCGGTGAACAGCCATTATCCTAAGG